>Ga0209402_10000533_pt1 | contig 45682 bp, 58 predicted proteins | sample ArcticOcean_MG_C_3_FD_187437 | JGI IMG/M metagenome (GOLD analysis project Ga0209402, IMG submission 187437) | Marine microbial communities from western Arctic Ocean - ArcticOcean_MG_CB8_126 (SPAdes) (version 2) | ecosystem: Environmental > Aquatic > Marine > Oceanic | place: Arctic Ocean... | reverse complement strand
GAGAATTAAAATAATCACACCCTAAATGTGTGATGATTCTCGTAGATCCTAAAAACAAGGTCTAAACCATTGTTTTTTTGATGTCCTAAATTACTTCGATAATCGTTAGAATATCTAAATCGAGTTATTACTAGAGAGATATCAAAACCAACTTTTAATCCTTGTGCGAAAGATACTGTTAAAAAACAAATACGTACCTTAAAATACCCTCATTAAGCCACTTTTTGATGACATTAATTACAAATACCAATGAATTTGAAAGTCAAGATGCTATAAGATTTTTAGAATGGAGTAAAATACCTCTAGATCAATTAGCATCCTATCATGCAACATTAGTCAATGATCTAAAAATATCACACAATCAAGGCATTTCTAGAGTTTCCTTGAAAAGCAGTTATGGATATCACTTACTTAGAGGATTAAAATCACTTGCCATTGTAGAATATGAATTATCAGAATCTGAAGATATAACATTAAAACCTATAAGAACATTTACACCAAACATGATACCAGAAGTAGATCACAAAAAGTTCATTATACCCCATCTATACATATATCAAAGAACAGGTACCTCCAATGAACATTTAACTGCCGCTAAAGATTTAGAATTAACAATAGATGTAATTTCATCATCTATATAATATAATAATCCACAAAACTCTTATAAACTTCATATTTCTCTCATAACTATGAAAATACTATCCCTACATTGTGATTATATAAAGTTTAAACCTCTAAAAAAAGCCTTAAGAGAACCTGAAGAACTTTCAGAGCGGAGGCAACAAGAAATCAAGGTTGAAGATCCATTAGTAGTTATGATAGCTGTAGAGAAAAAAGATGAATCTAATCCCAAATTAATTGAAATGTTGACAAAAGAAATTAAAAATCTAGCTAAAGGTATCAAAGCAGAAAAACTTGTCCTATATCCTTATGCCCATTTATCCCCCTCATTATCTAAACCAGATTTTGCACTTAAGACATTAGAAGAAGCTGAAAAAAAATTAAAAAATGATTTTAAAGTAATTGAACGTGCACCTTTCGGTTTTTACAAAGAATTTGAACTCAAAACTAAGGGCCACCCTATGAGTGAATCCTCACGAGATCTTCATTTTGAAGCAGAAGATACTGAGGGAAGATCCATCGAAGAAACCGCAGGTGTCTTAGATTATGACTATAAAAAACTCCTTAGAGAATTAGGTAAAACTAAATTAGACAGTAGAGAACTTAAAGACAATGACCATAGGATCATAGGCCAACAAATGGACTTGTTCTCTTTTTCTGACGTTGCTCCAGGAATGGTTTTCTGGCATAATAATGGACTTATTATTCGAAATGAGCTTATTAATTTGTGGAGAGATGAGCAAACTAAGGAGGGATATGAAGAAATCCAAACTCCACAAATTCTAGATAAAAAGTTATGGCAAATTTCAGGTCATTGGGAAAAATATAAAGAAAACATTTTCACATCAGTTTATGAAAAAAGAGACTTTGCAGTTAAACCAATGAATTGTCCGGGAGCAATGTTAGTCTATAAATCTAAACCCAAATCATATAAGGATCTACCATTAAGAACTGCAGAAATGGGAATTGTCCATAGACAAGAACTTTCAGGAGTCCTAGCTGGACTTTTCAGAGCAATACAATTTACTCAAGATGATGCACATATATTCTGCACAGAAGATCAACTAGAAGATGAAATAATTAAAATTATTGAGATGGTAGATAAATTCTACAAGAACATTTTCAAGTTTGATTACCATGTTGAACTTTCAACACGCCCAGAAAAAAGAATTGGTGAAGATAAACTATGGGATAAGGCAGAAAAAACACTTGAAAAAATGCTTAAGAAGGAAAAATTAAAATTTAAGATCAATAAAGGAGATGGAGCATTCTATGGCCCAAAAATAGATTTCCATATTTCGGATTCATTAAAAAGAACATGGCAATTAGCTACAATCCAACTAGACTTTGCAATGCCAGAACGTTTTGATTTAAATTACACAGATAATAAAAATCAACAAAAAAGACCAATAATGCTTCATAGAGTTATCTACGGCTCGCTAGAGAGATTCATAGGAATACTTTTAGAACATACTAATGGTCATCTACCATTATGGTTGGCACCTAAACAAGTTAGAGTTATTAATTTTACAGACAAAAATAACAAAGCCTGCGAAGACCTATTAATGAAACTCAAGGAAATGAATATTAGAGCAGATATTGATCTAAATCAAGAACCTATTGGTGGGAAGATTAAACAAGCAGAAATAGAAAAAATCCCCTACATAATAGTAATTGGCAATAAAGAAGAAGAGGCTAAAACTGTAGCAGTGAGAAAACTTGGAAAAGTAACTCAAGTGAATCAAGAAGAATTTCTAAAAAATATTGAACAAGAGATTAAAGATAAAGCTTAAGCAGCATTCTTAATTCCAATTCCAGCAGAACCACATATATTTTCACCTTTTAGAACATCAACTAAATACGAAGTCCCGTGACCCTCATAATCTTCATTAATCTCAATTCTAACATCATACCCATCCAATCCTCCTAAAAACTGAGTTTCTCCTTCGGCAATATGATAAGCTAAAACCAATCCCTCTAACTGTGGAATCAATTGACTATCTACATCAGAAAACGGACTATGAGTTATTCTAAACTTAGTTCTATCTATACCTGCTACCATATTACTCTCCCTTAGACTCAATCTTCACACCCAATTCTTCCAATCTCTTCAAATGAGCCTGCATAATTGTTTCAACATTCTGTAACATTTTAACTAACTCCATTCTCTCTGCAGCCAAGGTATTCAAACTACCCTTATGAACCCCTATTTCCTCTTCCTTACTTATTTCAGGCATTTCGTTCTTTTCTAAACTTTTATCCGTAGTAGCAGTACCACTAGATAGAGAACTTTCCAAATTTTCCTTATTCAATTCAATTGCCATCTTACAACCTACAAAAAATAAGCATTTATAAACATTCGCTTTCTTAAAAAAACATGAATTTCAAAGAAACCCTAGATAAAATAGAAGCGTCACAAGAATATAAAACTTTCAAAACTAATCATCCAGATGCACAGTTATGTGCAGGATTTTTCATTAAAGACTTTCTAAGTAATGACAGTAAAGACTCTATAGACTACAAAGAAAAAGACAAGATATTCACATTTAATGTTCTCCAAGATGAAATAAAAATGTATGAGGATGAATTAATGGATCTACCAAATACACCAAAACTCCAACCTCTTTTAAAAAATGAAACTAAGATTGAAGTAGATGATCTTAAATCTATAGCGCTAGATCGGGCCCATGAGGAAGGAATTGGTGCTAAATTCAATAAAATTATTGCTGTACTTCAAACCCATGAAGAAGATAATATAAAAAGACAAATCTGGAATTTAACATGCATGCTTGATCAACTAATAATTCTTCACATTCTAATCGATTGCAATTCAGGAGAAATCATAAAATTCCAGAGAAAATCTTTCATGGATATGATTAAAACTAAATAAACAAACTTATAAATATTCTATTCCTTTACCAATAATAAAAAAGGTGAAAAATTGGTAGACTCTATACAAGAATTAATGAAAAAAGTAGCTAAAAAGGCTCCTAGCTTAGATATGAAACCGGCTATTTCATACAAATTAATATATGATACGCCAGGAGGAGGATTAGAACCACTATATTTTTGGATATTAAATTTCATGGGAAACGAGAAGGCAAGAAAGATTATTGATACATTTGCTTCTTCTCCAGGTTCTGGACACTTCTCTGAATTAGGATTAAAAAAATCACAAATGCAAGAACAAGCATCTAGATTAATGCAAACAACTAACACGATATTAAGAAGCGTTTTAAATTTGATTTATGATTTAAAAGAATTCCAAATACGTTTATCTCACTATAATGCAGCAAATTCTAAAGACAAGACAAAACAAGAATCAGGAATTTTGGCACTTAAACAAATTTGGATGGATAAAGTAGATATGCAAAGAGGGCAAGGTGCAATCAATGCATTATCTTCAGGAAACCTGCAATTTGTAACTCTTAGGGATGCTTTTCTAAAAGCCAAAGATGAAAAGGACATAAAAAATATTGACTTAAATGATAGAGTAAAAAGAATATTAATGCCAAGAATTTTAGAATTTAATGAATGGAGAGGTAGAAGTGAAATGGAATTAAGAAAAAGATTTGAAGTTGAAAAAATATATCTTAAAAGTCAAGTAGATTCACTTAAACTTCAAGCAGGATGGGCAAGGCCCTACCTAGAAGCTGCTGAAAAATTAGCTCAAGACCAAAAATTATCAAATGATTCGGCGATGGTAACAGCATTTAACACAGTAATACTTCAATTAACTTTAATGAACACTCAAAAGGTAGGGGTAGAGTCGGGTGCAGAAAAAACAAGAATGGATGGCAGGGTACTCCCAGAATCATTTAAACAAATGTCAAAAAAACTAAGAAAATATCAAGGGGTAACTTTTGTAAATTTCAAATTTACAGGAATCCCAAATAAGGTAGGACAAAATTTTGCATTTGGAGGAAAGGCAGAAATAATATTTGAAGCATATGCAATGAATGATGATGAAATGATATTATTCAATGATGCTCTTGATAATTCAGATTTATCAAATGCATTAAAACTTGTTCAAGGAATGACAGATGATTCACTATCAAAATTAGAATTTGATATAGATAAATTTACTGGAGATGAGAAAAAAGAAAAAGATAAAAAAGACGATGCAAACCCATTTGCATCATTATTCAAATGGGATTTTGGAAATAAAAAGAAAGATGATCCAAAGGAAAAATTAAAAAAACTTAAAGAAAATAAAGTTAAATCAGACAAATATGCAGAAAAATATCTAAGAAGCATAGGTCTAGCAAGTTCTGCATCAAATGCATTCAAAATATACGATACATTCAAAAAATCTTTAGGATTACCAGCACCTCCTTACAAAACTGGAGATCCAACAATTTCAGGTGGACCACCAAGTTCAAAAGCAGATAACTTTTTTGGATTTTAATAATATTTATCTTAGTATCTTGGGTAATTACAAAAATGTCAACAACAATAACATATTTATATTTGACATCCCTAGATAAGTAATGTCAAAAGAAAAGAAAAAAGAGATTAAGACTCTTGGAAAGATAGTTATTAGTAATAAACAAGAAACAAAAAAACCAGTTCCAATTAAAAGAAAGATTCCTGAAAAGAAAAATATTCCGAAACCAATCCAGCAACAAGCTGAGCCAGCTCAATTCAAGAGAATTGCATTAGAGGAATTAATGAATAAGGATGCAGATATTGGTGCAGACAGACAAGGAACAAGATGGATAAGAGTTGAAGGGGAGAAAAAAGAAGAGAAAAAAGAAACTGCAATTTATGATATAGGTAAAAGTAAAGATTCTTATTTTAATATGAAAGACTCATATAGTCAGACAGGTTCTGGAGGAGACTACAGTATGCCTAGTGGAAATGAACAAACTCCAACCTTCCAAAATAACAATGAACAGAACCAGGGATTCAATCAAATGAATCAAGCAAAAGCCTATGATGTTTCTTCAGAAAGAGATCTAAAAAAAGAAAAAGATCGTAGAGGTGGAGTTTGGTAGTTAAATTATTATTCTATAAAATGGAAATAATGAAGACTTCCAATTAATAATCAATATATTTCAAAAGTCCCATCAACTTCAAAATAAGGACCATTTTCACCTAATAATCTCCTAGGATAAGTAAAAGGAATACTCCTATCAATATCTTCCACTCTAACTGGAGCTAATACATTATCAATATTGCCAATTGCAGGTTCATAGCTCGCAAAACTATTAACTAATACATCTTGATCAGTAACCTTATCATCTAAATTATCATCAGCCATTAAAATATAATTCAACTTTATAACTATTTAAATATTTCTAAAACTGGACTTTTGCACTTTCTTGATGGGCTTTTGGGTTTTACAAGGGGATTCAACAAAAGTCCAGTTGATAAACTTTTGCAGCAAATTAAGTGTAAAACGCAAAAGTTTAGTAAAATAGGAAATTGTCTAGAAAATAGATTCTGTAAGAAATATCATTAAAAATTTATTGGCAATGTCTAAGAATAACGATTAATCTAGGCTTATCTAGAGTGTTAATGTGTTGAGATACCAATACAAATTCTAAGATTCAGATAATTATTAGACACGCTCCTAAAATATAGACCCATAATATCCCACATTTCAATGTTAAATGATTAAAGATTTAAAATAGAAACCTTTAAATTAAATTCCTTCATAGTAATAAAAAAGAGAATGGCTAGTTACGAATCAATTTACAATGGAGTATCAAATTCATCAGATAACCCTAGTTATTACACTCCCCCATCAGCATATTCTACAGCAGCTGGAAATTTAGGTATGGCTCTTGATGCTCGTACAGCAAATCAATTAGGAGATCTAAATCAAAAGCTAAACCCAGGACAAAAGTTTGTAGAAATACAAGGTATTCAGGGAAGAACAATGGAATCGATTCCAAATCAACATCTAGATGAGATGTCTCGTCTAGCAAACCTAACTGGAGTAGATATGAGTCTACATGGGCCTATGGTAAATGCATCAGGGGTAGAATCTCAGGGAGGATTTACTGAAGAAAATAGATTAGGTGCAGAAAACCAAATAAAGTCAGCAGTTCTTAGAGCTCACAGACTTAATACCAAAAATAATAAAAATGTTAATGTAACATTCCATTCCTCTGCTAATGGCCTCCCATCTTTCTCCCCTCATAGAATGATCCAAGATAAAGATGGTAAGAGCCAAAGAGTGGAAGATGGGGTTTTCATAGTTGATCAAACTACTGGCGAGATAAGACAAGTCAGAGACACTGCAAGATTCCTTCCTGAAGAAGGAAAATTTAAAGGAGAACGATTAGATTTTGATATACAAAGAGAAGTCGACAAACAAAACAAAGATGCATGGCTCCAACAACTTTCAAGAATAAATCAAACTTCTGAATTTGGACAAAGTGCAATAGATAGAGCAAGTTCAGATTCAAAAATGAATTATAAAGAAATTCTAAGTGCAGACCCAGATAAATTAGTTGATGGAAAAAGAAAAGATTATCTAAAAAATGTCCAAGGTCAAATTGATTATGGTCATACATATATGAAAGAAGCATATAGGGGAGTAAGAGATGTATTTGATAAAGCTTGGGAGGCAGCAAATAGAGAAAATAGAACTGAAGATATTGAAAAATTAAGAAAATTTGCAGATTACACTACAAATGAAGTAACTAAGGATTTTGAAGATAGACCAGAAAATATTGCTAAATTACGTGGTGTTGTTGAAAAAGGTTTAAGAACAATTTCTTCTATTCAAGCAACTCCCGAAACTTTCTCTACATTAAACAATTTTGCAATAAAAAAATCTGCAGAAACTTTCGCTAATGTTGCTCAAGAAGCTTATAATAAATTCAAAGATGAGGCTCCAGTTATTAGTATAGAAAATGGCCCTGGAGGTGAAGCACTTTCAACAGGTAGAGAATTAAAACAATTAATTGTAGAATCTAGATCCCAACTTTCTGATAATCTTCATAATGATGGAATGTCCTTAGGTAAAGCAAAAAAAGTTGCTGCACAAATGATAGGTGCAACTTGGGACGTGGGTCACATCAATATGATGAGAAAGAAAGGCTATTCTGAACAAGATGTTGTTGCAGAAACTAAAGAAATAGCGCCCTATGTTAAACACGTTCATCTTTCAGATAACTTTGGATTAGATCATACTGAACTTCCAATGGGGATGGGTAACGTTCCACTTAAACCCATGATTGATGAAATAAAAAAACAAGGATTCAAAGGAAAAGAAATAATTGAAGCAGGTAATTGGTGGGAATTTTTCTCAACTCAAGGAGGAGGAAATCCATTTCTTCCAAGTCTTGAGGGACTCGACTCTCCAATTTATGCTATGGGAGGAGGACCTGGTTGGGCATCAGGCGGAGTTTTTGGAGGATATTTTTCAGGTCAAGGGCCAATTAGCCCCCCAATACACCACCAAACTTATGGAGCAGGATTCCAAAACATGCCAGTAGAATTAGGTGGAGAAATAGCTGGAGATCAAGGACGTTTTGCTGGAAGTCCAAATCAATAAATTTAGAATTAACATTCTCCAAATCAATAAAATGAATAAAAGATATAACTATGATAAAGAATCAGATTCTCTATTGATAAATATCAAAGAAGGACAAGAAGATAGCTTTGAATAGGTAGTCCCAGGAGTTAATTTAGAGCTTAATAAAATTGGAGAAATAATTGGAGTGGAAATAATTTGGGCCTCAAAATTCTTACCAAAAAATCTATATAACTAACCCTTCTTCAATAAACTACTTTTATATTTCTCAGGTTTATAACTTCCCAATCTTATGATCCTAACTTTCAATCCTCTCTCCTTCATCCCCTTTTCTAGGCCTTTAGTATAACTATCCTGATCATATCCTAAAGCAATAATTTCTGGATTAACTGTCTCAATAACCTTCCACTTATCTCCTTTATACCCCAATATAACTTCATCAGCAATATCTAGTTTCTTAACATGTTCAATCCTTTCTTTTTCCAAATACATAGGGTCCACATTCTTAATGTCCATAATAGTTTCATCACGAGCAACAACAACTGTCAATTTATCACCCAGCTTTTTAGCTTCACCTAGAAAATACTTATGACCCTCATGCAACAAATCAAAACTTCCAAACACTAATACTTTTTTCATAAACTCTAAAAATAATCTATAGTTAAATAGATTTCTAAATTCCACCTTTTTTTTCAAAATATTCAAGCCTAGGTTTCAATAAACCATCTAACTCCTTTCTAAGCTTAATTGATGAAACCTGGCTAGAAATATTTGATCCAAAACAATGATTCCTAACTGATTGCTCACTTATCGGAGTAATACTCATACCTGGAACCATACCTACTAATAATGGAGGGCCTTCAGTAATTAATTCTTTCCTTGCTGTTCCACTTCCATCATACATAACACCCTGATAAGGCATAAGTAACATATTACCTTCAGTAAACTCGATAATATGTCCAACATTGGTATCATTCATCCCACTAAGAATTGCCCAACTACCCTCATATTGATCGTAAACTGATTCACGAGGTTCCCATCCCATTACATGAGTTTCATTTTCATCTTGTTCTACCATAATATTCCCTCAAAAAACACTTATTTAAACCTTACTATTTTACCATTATATAATAACAACAATTAATATCATTATAATTAGTTTATCTTTAAAACCAAAAATATTCAGTAACTTCTTCTCTTTCATTCAAATAATCAATGAAATCGCGATCTTTTTCAGGATCTAAAATTGCCCTAACAAATTTTCCATCTTTTGAAGTACCTTCAAACCACCTATAATCTTGATATGTAAATCCATAAAAACTTTCAGACATAACCCTTGTACCTGGAGTAACTATTTTGCCATCGCAATCTTTTTTAGCCCTCCGGGTAAATTCGCGATTTTCAAATAAATTATTTAAAACACTTGGCTTTATCATGCAATATTCAATTTCTCCTTCCCCACTAATTCTTTTTTCTTTATCATATAATAAGTCCATAAAAGGATTTGTTATAAAATTCATATGCAAAACATTTGCATTATTTTCAAGATGCATTCTTCGCCCCCATTTAGTAGACTGAATTAATTTTTTATTTGCATCATCAAAATCATGCATTCCTAAAAATTAAATTATAGAATTACTATACCTGCCAAAAGAATCAATCTGATAATCCTTAAGTCTACAACCCCACCTTTTATTACCCACCTTAGCCTCTAGTAAAAAATGCTCTTCCCATTTATCCTCGCCCAAATATGTAGCATGAGAAAAGTCAGGTATTAATTTATCCGAACGAGTATCCCACAAATCAGAGTACCTATTACCTATAAATCCCTCAAACCAATCTCCAATACTATTAGTAACCTTGCTCATAAAACATAGCTATAAATCTAATTTATAATAATTTATATTTAAAATCTCTAAACAGGTATTTAAAAACCTTCCCATAATTCATAACCACTCCCCAATTAAACCGCATACTTATAAACAAAAAAATTCATAATAATATTCTAACGAGGTGATCAAAATAGGAGACTCAGATGAACCCCCAAATTGCGAGGTACACACAAACCAGATAATGTTTCAACACTGGACAAGTGCATATTGCCCCAGATGCAAACGGTGGTATAACATGAACCATTAACAATAAACCTTAATTTTTTCTTTTATTTTTTATTTCATTTTTCTTAAAGTATCTCTGCACAACAGTTTAAATAAATTTTTAATATGTTTTCAAGAATAACTCGATTTAAGAAGGCTTAGTGATTATTTAAGAAATTTGCCACATTTCAATTAAAATAAAGGATAATTGTGGCGGATCCGAATTAGAAATTTTTAAAAAAGTGCTCATATAGGTATACTGATCTTATTAAATAATTTTATATATAGATCACTATTAGTAAGGTTATGAAACTTAAAGACGTGATTTGGTGGATAGTAATTGGAATATTTATTTTCATAATTTTATATTTATTTATAACCGGCAGAGCATTCAAATGAAAATAGACATAAGAGAAATATTATTCTGGGCCCTATTAATAATAAGTGTGATATTGTTGATATGGAACATATTTGGGAATAACCCTACCTAATTTGCAGTAACTGCAACATTCCTTCTTACAATCCTTCTAAAAATTTGGACAATAAGTGACAGACAGATAAAACTAGAAATGAGATTCAAATCATTGGCAACAGATTTCAAAAAACACATCAAAGATTAATATTTTATAATTCAAAGATTTTAAATACCTAACTTAATTATATACTTCATAGCAAACAGGTGATATGGTAAATAAAAAACCAAAAATAAATCCAAAAGATTATCCAACTCTTAAAATTAAGAGTAGGCGTGATATTGCAATGGATTTTGCAGAAAAGATAGTTGAAAAATTTGACACCCTAGTCAAGGCAGTAGTTCTTTTCGGTTCAACAGCTAAAAGTTCAGCAGGACCAGGTTCAGACATCGACATTATAATTATAGTAGATGATGCAACTATAGTTTTTGATGAAAAATTCACAATGTGGTACAGAGAAGAATTATCAAAAATAGTTTCTAGAAACCCCTACAAATCAGATCTTCATATCAATACAATTAAAGTTACAACATGGTGGGAAGACCTAATAAGTTCAGATCCTGTAGTTATTAATATTATCAGATACGGAGAACCACTTATTGATGTTGGAGGATTTATTAATCCATTAAAGGCCTTATTAGAAAAAGGGAAAATAAGACCTACTCCAGAATCAATTTATAATATAGTAAATAGGGTCCCAGGACATATAGTTAGATCAAGAATTTCAGAAATGAGTGCTATAGAGGGTTGCTACTGGGCTTACGTTGAATGCTCTCAAGCATTACTAATGGCAGTAAAAATCTCACCACCAAGCCCTGAACACCTCCCAGAACTTCTAGAACAGCACTTTGTAAAAAAGGGATTCCTAAAAAAACAAATCCTTCAAGATTACTCAGAAATCTATCAATTACATAAAGATATAATCTACCAAAAAGTAAAAAACCTAGATGGAAAAACTATCGACAATTTCCAAGAAAAATCCGAAGAATTTTTCAAAACAACTGTTAAATTATTAAATGAAATTCTTTAAAATTAAAAAATAATTATGCATTCCTACTTGCATTAATTACTGCATTAGCATATCCATCCAATGCTCTTTCTATATCTGCATCTGCTATAGATCCTGAAATATAATCTCTTAATGGTTCTTCGCCTTCACCGATTATTTCATACATATCAGCCTCAGTCTTATTAATTGCTCCAGGAGCTAACTTTTGAAAACTTGCCTTTCTTACATCTCCACTAGCATATGTAAGTTTCATGGCAGCATTAACATAAACATTAAAATCCTCATCATCAGGACTTACTGAAGTATAATTTTTAGGATTTTCTCTAATATCATCTTCAGTTAACTGAATAGCTATTTGATCTAATTGAGAATCTGTATTATCATTACGATCACCTTTTCTAACATAATTTACTAATTCCTTCAAATTTGCAACTGCTCCATGTAACTGAGCAGCATCCTCAAATACAGGATTTCCTGTATAATTACCTTCCCTATCAAAACTAGGAGTATATGTACTAACAAATCCCTTCAAAGCATCAACACTATCAAAATTACCTAGAAGTCCTTCTAAATTTTCCCTAGTCGCTTGATTTTGGGTAGCTTTAATAGCTTTTTTTGAAGCTACTACAGCTAAATCTGCACTAGCACTGATTCTCAATTGTTCATTTTGTAGAAGTTGAAGATCCTCTTGAGGCATACCTCCTTCAACAGCCTGATTAAGGGCCTTAGTGGCAATATCTTCATTAGTTCTAGCTGCCTCTAAAGAAATCTTTGCTTGGTCAACAGCTTGCTTTGCAGCAATATAATCCTGTATTGTATAATCTTGAGGTTCTACCATTTTATATTTTTATCTTAATTTATCCCTTTGTTTTTCTTATTGTATATAATCTATGATTTATACAATCATGAACATTTATTCTTAAATGTTCTTAATATAATTATACAATTATACTATATAAACCTTTCCATTTATATTAATTATAAAGTAGTAACACTATTAGAATTCATCCCAGCTATCAAAATTATATTTATATTTTGATTTTTCTTCACTCTTTTCTTCCCCTTCATTTGGATTATAAACGCCCATTTCACTAAATTCTTCTCCACCATCTCCTCCAACCCCATTATCTAAACCATCCTTGTCACTTGATTCTTCAGAATTATTTTCATTATCAGTTGATTCAACTTCATTAGATTCAACCTCATTAGATTCATCAGAATCATTATTATTATCCCCAGATTCCTGATTTTCATTAGATTCATCTTTTTCATTATTCTCTTCAAAATTAGATCTCTCATCCCCATTTTCACCTCTAATCTCTTCAGCTTCCTTTTCTATTTCCTCCTTAACCTCAAAAGATTCACTTGAATATTCACTAGGAGTCTCACCATATGCCTGATCCTCACTATTCCTAGATTCTTCCTCACCAACTATTTCTTGAACTTGCTCAATAACTTCCTTCTCTTCATTAGTCTGTATTGGAGCTTCAGGAACATTTGGCTCATCTTGATCTACATATTCAGAAACAGTCTTCTCCTCCACATCATCATCAGTTAATCTTTCCATCTTATCTTCAATTTTTTCTAATTCTTGGTTCTCTTTTATTTCATCAGGCTTTTCAATCTCTACCTCAATTCTATCTATAGCCTCATGTTTCTTTTCTATTAGTTCTTCATTATGTTCTTTAACGTCTTTAACTATTTCTTTAGCAACTTCTTGAACATGATGCATATCATCCACTTCAGAAACTCCCTTAATATCCCTATGAACCTGTGATACTTCTGCACTCACATCAATATTCTCCGGATTCAACAAATTATCTTCATAAGGATTTTCTTCTTGAACTTCTTCATTAAACTGTTTCTCATCATTCCTTACTTGTTGAACAACTTCTTGTCTTTCAGTTTCTTTAGCCCTATCTGAATCATTACTAATATTATCATTTTCATCCACTTCCATTTTTTCTTCCTGCTCAACAACTTGATGATTCCCAGAATCTGGTAAGGCCATCTCCCCTTGTTTACCCCAATTATTATTATTTTCCTCAATAGGTTTCTCTTGCGCAGTATTTTCCTCAATAGGTTTTTCATCCCTATTATTTTCCTCGACAACTTCACTCTCTAAAACATTATTATCTCCTACAACTTTCTGCGTCTCATTATTATTTCCCCCAGCAGCCCTCTTAGCAGCTTTTTCAGCCTTCTTCCTTTCCTTCCATTTCATAAACTTCTCCCATTTCTTTTTCTTCTTTATAGCCTTTCTTTCTTCTTCATTAAGTTCATTATTATTTTGGGGAGAACTACTTCCCTCTACAACTGGCTGACTTACTGATGGCTCTTCTACATGATTTTTAACATTTTCCTTTTGAACTTCTGCAACAGGCCCTTCATGAATCTCCTCGGCATTTGGAGCAACGTCAGCAACACTTATTTGCCCCTTTGTCCCCCAATCTTCCTTAGGTTGTTCTGGTTTCGCTTCAATAATTGGTTCTTGAGTTGAAGGTTTCTCTAACTCCATAGTATCTACAACCATAGGAGTTTCCTTCACCACAGGCTCTAATTGATTTTCACCATTAGACTTTTCAATATTCTCATTAACACTATCACTATCCCCAACTTTCTCTAGATCACCATGCTGACCCGCATCAGCATTTTCTAAATCTCTAATAACAACTGAAATTTCATATGCTGCATCTGCATTCACACTTATACTCTTAATTCCTTTTTCATACAAAAATTTTGCCATCTCAGGTTTACTTCCAGCTTGACCACAAATACTACTGACTACATTTTTCCTATTACACACATCAATTACATGACCTATCTGAGAAAATATAGCTGGATGTAATTCATTATACAAATGTTGAACCGTATCCTCTCCACGATCAACAGCTAATGTAAATTGAGTCAAGTCATTAGTTCCAAAACTAATAAAATCAACATGATCACATATGTCCTCGATAATTTGAACGGCAGCAGGTGTTTCTATCATCACTCCAAATTCCATGTTATCAGTTCTAAATTCATTAAAATATTTCTTTACGGCAAGTACCTCCTCCATACTAATTATTTGAGGAAACATTAAACCAATTTTCTTATCAGGATTATGTTCTGCAACTTCCTTTATTGCAGCTATTTCTGCCCTTAATATTTCTGGGTGTTTAACACTAAACCTGACCCCATGAAACCCAAGCATAGGATTTATCTCCCTTTCTGGAGCGCCTTCTAAATTAGCAAACTCATCAGTTCGTATATCACTAGCCCTAACCCAGACACTATTAAACGGGGCTATTATCTTAGTCAATCCTTCTTGTAATATCTTACTATAGTCAAGCAGCTTGTTATGTTTTTCATACCATAATGGATGTTTTCCCATACTTGCAATCATTCCCTCTAGCCTAGTCAATCCAACACTATCTATCCCTGATTTAGCAGCACGATTAGCATAGTCTGGCAAATCAACAATAACTTTCATTTTTATTTTATTTGTTTGAACAACTTCCTTTATTTCAGCCATAGTTGTCTTTGCAACTTCACCCTCGAAAACCTTCCCATTAAATCCATCAACAGTAACGCGGCTTCCGTCTTTTAATTTCTTTGTAGCGTCACTAGTACCCACAATTGCAGGAATTCCCATCTCACGACTCACTATTGCTGCATGACTAGTCATCCCACCCTCATCAGTAACTATAGCAACTGATTTCTGCATACTTACAACCATATCTGGATTAGTCATTTCAGTAACCATCACATCTCCCTTCTTTATATTCACTAAATCATCCATACTATTAACAATTTTAACATTCCCAACACCTATACCAGGACTAGCTGCCAAACCTTCAACCAAAATTGTCCCTTCAAGTTCCTTAGCTTCCTTTTTACTTGCTAAAGTTGTAATTGGTCTTGATTGTATAATATAAACTTCTCCAGCTTCAATAGCAAATTCAATATCTTGAGGTTTTTCATAATGTGCCTCTAATTTCAATGCAAAATCGGCTACTTCTTTAATTTCTGCCCTACTCATAACTTGAGATTCACTTTTCTCGGGACTCAGCCTTACTATCTCGTTATCTCCACTAGAATTTCTAACTATTGCAATTTTTTTATTAGCTACCTTAATTTTTTTTACTTCTAATTCCCTATCAACCAAATAATTATCTGGGTGAATCTTTCCACTAACTATTCCCTCACCTAATCCAAAAACAGCCTCCATTGCTATATTATCTTCCATTTTAACTGGATCCCTTGAAAATACAACTCCAGACTTTTCACTATCTATCATTTTCTGAATTACTACAGCAATTAGAGCCCCAGAAAATCCTTTTTTCTTCCTATAAAAAATTGCGCGGGGTGTATAAAGTGAAGAAAAACATTTTTTAATATGTTCAATTAAATTTGTTTCACCCTTGACATTCAAAAAACTTTCTTGTTGTCCTGCAAAACTTGCTTCTTTCAGATCCTCAGTTGTAGCGCTACTTCGTACTGAAACAAAAATAGGTTCTTGTGAATTTTTCAAAATTGAAAGTGCATCATTACTTACTCCAGGACTAATTTCTCCCAAATCCTCACTACTTAAAATTTTATATGACTCCAATATCTCTTCTTTCAAGTCATTGGGCATATTCCCTCCTTCAATTAATTGGCGAACTTTTTTTGAGGACTCATTTAATGCTGCAGTATCATCAACGTCAACAGAATTAATTATTTCTGCAATCTTTTCCTTTATTCCAGAATTTTTCAAATAATAATCATAAGCCTGAGCTGTAATTACATATCCAGGTGGAACTGGAAATTTATTACTAAACATTTCGCCCAAACTAGCCCCCTTACCACCTGCAATTGGAACATCATTATTATTCAATTCGCTAAACCATTTAACAAAATCTATCTGACCAACCTGCTCTGCCATTACCGGCTGTTCCATTTGAGGGACAGTACTTCCTCTTGTGTCTCCCAAAAGACCATTATTCAAACTTTCATTTAGATTAAAATTTGAAGAATCAAAATTTTCTACAGGACTAGATTGATCAAAACTTGATTGCCTATCAACATTACTCCCACGATAAGGATCTAATGTATCAATCTTTTGCATGATGTCATTAGAATCTACTTTTTCAAAATTATTTTCTGGTTGTGGAATGTCCATTGGAACTTGAGAATCTCCCTCATTATGAACTATCGGACTATTACTTGCAATCTGTGAATCAGTATTCATACTTCCAATAGCCTCATTAACTAAAGAACTAGGTAAACCTATATCCTCTCTTTCATCTTTCATTTTTTATATAACCCTCTAAAATGGAAGGCTAGAAATTTATTAATTTCTTTGTCACTCATCTTAATATAGCAAACTTCAATTCATATTTAAACTTTATGGGATTGTGATTAATATCATATTATATAAACCAATAATCCTTCACTACCCTATCAAAAAAACAATGGCCTTACAGTCCTTGTTTTTAGGATCTAGAGGAATCCCACACTTTTTAAAGTGTGGTTACTAAATTCCTTAGATGCCAATTAAAAAAAGAGAAACAAAATTACACCATTTAGAATACCCCTCACTAACTAGAAAATATACTTCCCACATTCTAGTCCTAATTCTCTTCCTTCTAATATTACAATCAATCTTTTCAGTAATTATGTGGAATAAGCTAAATGAAACCCAAAACAGCCTAGATCAATTTAAAACTGAAATCAATAAAGAAACTCAAATAAATAATGCTGAGATAAGAAATAAAATAAATGAATTAACAAAAAATCTTTTTGGTATCCAAGATTCTTTTGAATTAGAAATTAGTAATATTAAAGCGAAAACTTCCTCTGATTTTTCAGGGATAATCAAACAAACAGTCGATTCAGTAGTTACAATAAGAACAGACATTGCACAAGGTACTGGATTTATAATTTCTAAAGAGGGGTATGTAGTGACAAATGCTCATGTCCTTTCAGGAGGAGAATTCGCGATAGCTATTTCTTCAGATAAAGAAGAAATTTCTATGCAACCTATTGGCTATAATGAAAATCTAGATATAGCACTATTAAAAATACCTTCGCAAAGTTCCTTCCTAGAATTTACCCTATCTAAGGATGTAGAAATTGGTGAGAAAGTAATTGCCATAGGAAATCCATTAGGATTATCTTTTTCTGTTTCTGAAGGAATAGTTTCAGCCAAAGATAGAAAAGGGGTTAACAACATAGAAGCATATATTCAAACTGATGCCGCACTTAATCCAGGAAACTCAGGAGGCCCATTAATAAACACAGACGGAAAAGTTATAGGGATCAACAACTTCAAGGTCCAAGGAGATAATTTAGGATTCGCCCTTCAAAGCGAATATATAATTGAAGCAATAAATGCCATTAGTTTAAAGGCATTTAATGAGACTATTGTTTAACATGTTAAAATAGATATTAGATACAAATATATATGGAGAACTTGTTGAAAAACAGGATAAGAAAGTAGCTAGCGAACTAGACAATCAAAAAAATATCCTAAAAAAAGCCCTCCCACAAATACAATCATTACAATCATCAAAACCAACTGAAGAAGCCCAATTGTTCATTGGAACTAAAGGGCTATTAGCAGCATACAAAGAATTCCTAAAAGATCCTCAACCAGAAGATGAAAATCTATGGATATATGTGCATAATGAAGATTATGCAGATCAATCAGACAAATTCTATGAACATACTTGGCTTCCAACAATTAAACTCCTAAATTCAAAAGGGATCGCAGACACATCATACCGCAAATCCCTTTTCGCAAAAGCTTTTGCAAAAGATCACAATATTAGATTCGTAGACTTCCCTATTTTCTCCCATGGAGAAGTATTCAAAGATAGATTTCTTTTAGTATCATAGGAAAACCCAGTAATAACTGTACTAGTTACTGCAAAACACATTAGTGAAAACTTCAGAAAATATTTCTACGAAGTTTGGGATAAAGGTAAAAGATAACTAAACATTCATTCTCAATTTTTCATATTCTTCTTTATCAATATTAATTTGTTTCAAAATCTCTCTCAACAATCCCTTTCCAAGATCCTCATTTGCATGAACAACAGTTCTTCTGCCATCCAAATGTTTAAACCTAACATGACTCCCCTTGCCATAAATTTTCTCAAACCCCAACTTTTCAAGAATCTTACATAATTTCCTCCCAGAAATAGTCACCAGTTTAACCATATTAACTTACTGGCATCTCAACACTAACTTTTTGCATACCAACAAATTTCATTGGAATAACCTCTTCTCCATCTCCCTCCAAGCAAACCTCTATCGCTTCCTTAACCCTCTGCAAAACTTCATCTATTGTCTCTCCCTGTGTATGGCACCCCCTAATGTCTGGAACAGTAGCTACAAAAATTCCATCCTCATCCTTCTCTATCAAGACATTAAAATCCAATACTTGTTTTTCCATAAAAAACTATAGGGACCATAACTTAAATATCTATTGATTAACAATATTATAAAAATTTATAAAAAAATAAAAATAATTAGACTTAGAGAATTTTAATCTCCTTATTCTGTAGATTCAGCAGCTGCAGGTGTTTCTTCAGCAGCCGGAGCTTCTTCAGTTGATTCAGCAGGTGCTTCTTCAGCACCATCAGTTGATTCTTCAGCAGGTGCTTCCTCAGCTTCAGCAGTGATTTCTTCACCACCCTCAGTTGATTCTTCAGATTCAGCAGGTGCTTCTTCAGCAGCAGGCTCTTCAGCTTCAGCAGCTGGAGCTTCTTCCTCAGCTGGTGCTTCAGATTCCATACCCTCAGCAGCTGGTGCTTCCGCAGCAGGTGTCTCAGTAGTTTCTTCGTTCATTTCTTCTTCCATTTTTAACCTCCTTCCATTAATTTTAAGTAAAATTGTGTAGGTTAATTAGTCAAAAATCACTTTTAAACGTTTAGGTTGAAAAATACTACATATAAGCTTAAAAAGAGATTATTAAGACTAACCACCATTACTCATATGCAGGCAATTTACTTAATAAGTCTATACAATTAGGAGCTGGCAAATAAAAAAACTTATGATCATCAAACTCAGTAATAACCCTATGATCTTCCTCAATCTGCCCACATCCCACATAACTTAACCTGCCTTGACCATCAATTGAAATATCATAAATTATTCCAAAATCAGAATAAGCGATAGGACCCATAAAATCTACTCTGCTATAAATAGAACAATAGTAAGGCACATTATTTAGATTTGGATTAATTCCTAAAAGAAAACAATCACTCTCACTTATTATAGATGCCCAAGTTGCATTTAAAGGCCTCTGCCCTTCATTAATTAACCCACTCTCAACTAATTTACGAACCAGCCAACTATTCTCCATCAAAATCTTAAAATTAACCGGTATTTAAGCCCACTGCCTACCCTTAATAAATTCCATCAACTATTAAAATTCAATATTAAATAGTTATTAAAATAGATTTAATCTCATTCTAGATTCTAATTCAAATCTAGTAAACCCATAAGCCTTTTGAAAAGATCTCGATAAATCTCCAAAATCGCTTAAGAATTTAGATTTGTCAAACCCCCATTTATCAAATAATAACTCCCAATCTGCTTGAATAACATCAGAGCTTTTTGCCCAAGATAATTTATTATCTCCGCAAACATAATCAGGCTCAAAATATAATAATGCAGTATTATTATTATCTTCCCCATTCATTCTTAAGTCTGTAATTGTCATATCAGGATACTTGCAAAATCCCATAAAATATCCTAATCTGCTAGAAAGGTCTTCAGAAACACCCCTAGAATCACTTAAAACTACAATTGATGGAAAATATTGTATTGGTACTGGTCCCATTAATGTTATTAGATCAAACTATATATAAAATTTTACTGCCTACTCTCTATAAACTCTTTCAACAACTCAACAATTTTTTCCTTCATATGAGGAATAAATCCTATTGAACCCGCATTCTTATGTCCACCACCTTCACAGAAACTGTTAGGTGCTTTCTCATTAATATAAGTAATCAAATCATGAACACTAAAGTTGCTCTCATCTGTAGCTCGTAGTGTAATAGCAGTATTCATAATTCCTGCAGTCACTACATTTGTAAGTTTCTTTTCTTTCTGTAGATCATCATGAACCATTCCTACAGCCATACCTGGTTTAGGGTAGAATCCAAATCCTGGAAAAGTCTTATCAATTTCAATAGTTTGTAATGTAGTTTTACCTATAACTTCTTGCTTAGCATTAGATTTTCCAATTGCAAGTCCCTTAGCAGCCAATTTCTTAATATGTGGTGCCATCAAACCAACAAGTTCCTTCTGTTGCTTTCTTGGTTCCCCAAATAATACTTCAATATATTCACGAACTTCCATAAACTTAATTTTAGCCGAAACAAAATCTATTACGCTAGCTATCTCATTCAATAACTCACCACTATAACCTTCTTTCTTTGCTATAGCCAAATAGTCATCAACTGCCTTCTTATTTCCTAAATCAATTCTATCTGCAATTCCAGCCATTCCTGCAATCTGATTAATATTTTCTACTTCAGGATTCACAAATCTTGCAAATTCAACACATAACATTCCAGCTGAAAAATGACTTCCATCTTCACCTACAAGAAATGGATTAATATGTGTCATAACTTCATCTGAAATAACGTCTTCGTCTGAGAAGTGATGATCAATAACAATGAAATCCATACCATGAATCTTACCATGCTTAATTGCCATCAAATCCTCAGGACTTGAACCATTATCTGCAATTATTACTAACGGCATTTTATTTGAAAACTTAGCATTATTACGTAATGAATTAGCTGAATCTCTTATAGAATCATCAATCTCATAAAACGGTGCTGCACATGGAGCTCTTAAAAAGAATTCCCAAGCAGCCTTTTCACCACCATGCTCTTTCTGAATTAATGGCAATATTGCTCTTTCAAGTGCAAAACCTGAACTATAACCATCAGTATCATTATGATGTCTAACGATTATTGGTCTTTGCTGAATAATAGCCAATCTAATTTCTGTAGCTGCCTTAATATACAAATCCTTTAATTTATCTAAAATTGGACTTTTTATTAAAAATTCAGGAGCTTCAACCTTGGCCCTTTCTAATTGCAATCCTACAATCTTCTTAGCTAGTTCCTGCTTTTCATTTTCATTCAATTTCTCTATACTTTTTATTTCACCCTCAAGTTCTCCATCATACTCACTAACTTCCACATTTGCTTTAACATGATCCTCAACATCGATTTCTGGATAAGCTCGATCTCCTGGTTTCTCAAATCCTTTCAAAGCTAAGCTAGCAGTGCCGTCGCTAACTATAAATATTGTAGGGCCACCTGTCTGAATAACTCTCTCTACACTTCCCTTTATTTCAACTCTTTCTCTTAACATGTCTTTATTTACCTCATTAATTGAAACAGCTTTTACGTCCCTAGGATCCTTAAATCTAGTTCTCTCAAACTTCTTCATGCCAGAATCAAAACCACGTTTATCTCCACCATTATTATTCTTGAAACTATTTTTATTATTTTTTTGACTTCCCATTTTAAATTTTTTAATTTAATATATTATAGATTTTAATTTTTTCTATATTATCTATTATTTATATTCGCTTTTAAATCTATCCTCTCCTTTCCCTTCCACCATCTCTACCTGAACTTCGCCTTCCACTAGTTCTACGATCTCCACCACTTCGTCTTTCATCACGTCTTCCACCTGAACTTCCTCGCCTATCATCTCGTCCCCGCCCACCATTCTCAGATCTTGAATCTCGCCCTCGCCCACCATAACTTGAACCTGAACTTTCTCTTCTTTCTCCACCAGATCTTCCACTATCCCTATTTCCATAACTTGAACCTGAACTCTTTCTATCTCCGCCATAACTTGAACTTGAACCTGAACTACTTCGCCTATCTCCATAACTTGATCGTCCTCGACCTGCGTCCCGTCTCCCACCATCACTAGCACGCCCACTATCTCGACTATATCCTCCTGATGATCTCTCATGCCTCATGCTTCCACGCCTAGCATTCCTATCATCACGTCTTTCAGGCATCCATCTTATCATAACCCTATCAACATAAGGTGGCTCTTCTTGTTTAATATTATAATCCTTACTTTCAATAATAGGTTGAAAATTTTCATAATGCCTGCTTGTTAATATATTAATAACCTTACCATCCTTACCTGCACGAGCAGTACGGCCTATTCTATGAGTATATTCACTTGGACTCAATGGAATATCATAATTGTAAACATGAGTAACGCCCTTTATGTCTAGGCCTCTAGCAGCAACATCAGTAGCAACCAAAATCTTAACCTTATTCCTCTCATTATTAAACATTTCAAGAAATCTATTTCTCTTATCTTGAGTAAATCCCCCATGAATTGGAACAACTTCCAGCCCCATAAATCCTAAATTCTTACTAACAAAATCAACATTTTTTCTAGTATTACAAAAAATCATAACTAGGCCAGATTTTTCATTTTCAAGCAAATGTTTCAATAAACTAAATTTTAATTTATCATCAACGTCATAGTAAATCTGTGTTAGTTTTTTTGGATCAACATGAACAACAGCATTTATTTCAACAGGTTTCTTCAAATATTTCTTAGATAATCTAATCACATCTGGAGAAATTGTAGCTGAGTATAATAGTGTTTGTCGCTTTATTGGAACTTCAGCAATGATTCTTTCAACATCTTCAATAAATCCCATCTCAAACATTCTATCAGCTTCATCTATAACAAAAGTATTTACCTTTGATAAATCAATACTTCCTTTTTCTAAATGATCCAAGATTCTTCCAGGTGTTGCAACAACTATTTCAGAACTTGGCAACATTTTAACTTGATTATAAATTGAAACTCCACCATAAACACTAATTACATTCAAATTCTTATATTTAGCAAAATCTGTTAATTCCTTTGTGATTTGTTCAGCTAGTTCACGAGTAGGCGTCAAAACTAATCCTTGAATTCCCTTATCCTTCTCAATATTATTAATTAAACCTGCAGCAAATGCTAAGGTTTTACCACTACCTGTAGCAGCTCCAGCTATAACATCCTTACCTTCAATAATTGAAGGAATACTTTTCTCTTGTATCTCACTAGGTTCATCAAATCCTCTATCCAAAATCGCTTTGAATAAAGCACTATCTTTTCCAAGTAGTTTTTCAAACTTGTTTTCCATTTTATCTTCTATTTTACTTTCCATTTCGTTTTACTAGAAAATATACTAACTTGAAATATAAAATTTCAGCATTCATTTTCTTATTAATAATTAAAATACCTTATCGAAGGTGAGAAATAATCAACTTTTGCGTTGTATCTAACTTCAATTGAAGTTTGAGAATCAGAAATTTATAATTTCTGAGTATCTCTCTGACATATCTATAATCTTGTATCTTTCTTATCTTTTATGTTACTTAATCAAAATTAAGGTATTTAAATCTATGCCTCAGCAGGACCATAATCTGACAAATGACTACTAACTATAATTGGAAACTGCTTCAGACCATTATAAATCCCATTAGTCAATCTTAGATCTACTACTGAACGGACATTCAAAAAATTTGAATCAATAAAAGTATAATCTATCAAATCTCCATCTTGACTACCAAAATTACCTGAAAATCTAACTCCTGCTACACTTTCTCTAGATTTCACATAACTCCCCAATGTTTTTCTTCCCATAAAATTTATCATAAACTTCAATATTTAAACCTATCCCCGTAAACATTTTTAAACCAAATAACCTAAAACAAAACATGATAGAACAAAAACTTTACCTTCTACCAATTATAGGACTAATAATTGGAGCATTCACTAATTACCTAGCAATAAAAATGCTTTTCCATCCTCGTAAACCAATTCTAGGAATCCAAGGATTACTACCTAAAAGAAGACAGATGTTAGCAGAGAAAATCAGTGATGCAGCAACAAGAATCCTCCCGGATTCAGTAAGAAAACTTGAAAATATTCCAATACTGGGCCCAACAATAATAAGCGAATTCAAAAAAACTGTAGAAGCTCAAGTAAACAACTTGAGCCTAAAAGAACTTGAAGATATAATCATGCACGTAATGCACAAAGAACTTAATTTCGTAATATGGATCGGTGGAGCAATTGGATTTCTAATTGGATTATTACAAATATTAATTGTTATTTACTAAAAATAACATCAGTACATCTTAACATTTTCATCAATTCTACTCCACTCTTGTACACTTCCCTCATAATTCTCAACATTAAATCCCTTGCCCTTCAAATAACTAGCAGCAACATTACTTCGCCCACCAGTTCTACAATGAACTATAATTAATTCATCTTTCGAAGGCCTTAAAAATCCATATTTAACCAAAAATTCTTCCTCTCCCATCTCAAAAGCAGATTCAACTTCATCCAAACATAAATGTTTTGCTGTAGGAATCATTCCATGATGCAATTCATCTTCTCGTCTAACATCTATTAGAACATAGTCTCCCTCATTGTCAATCATATGTTTTAATTCTGTTGTACTAATCACCATTTTAATGAATCAATTAAACATACTTCATAAACTCTTCTCTATCTATTTTAACATCATGTTTTAATATCTTATTAAGCAATCTGCTGTCAACATTCCTACCAGGATGATTAGGAACAACTGTAGTTCTACGATCTTCATGCCTAAGAAAAACATGACTTCCACTTTGCCTTATAACTCTAAAACCAAACTTTTCAAAAATTTTTATTATCTCGTTTGCACTAAGCTGGGGCAACTTGCTCATAATTAATATCCTCTATCTCTATTTTCTGCAGGCCCACAAATGTAGAATATACCTCAGGACCTTCAACTTCCAAATACAAAGCTATAGCCTCCTTAGTATGATCAATTAATTCTTCAATAGTATTTCCTTGGCTCCTACACCCAGGTAATTCAACTACCTCTGATATATAGCCACCATCTTCTCCTTTCTCAATAATAACATTAAAATCTTTATTTTTCATAGATAATAATAAGATACTTTATTTAAATAATTATCCATCCTTTTCCAATCTCTCCAATCTCTTCTCAATCCTCTCCGATTTATCAAGAATCATTATATGAGTTTTTTTAGCATCAATTCCTACAGGACTATCATCACTATGAATTTCTTCAGCAATTCTGTTGTATACATCTTCTGGCAAAAGAGAAGATGTATGCCCGAAATTTTCAATTTCGTTGTAAGTTTCTTCATCCATCCTCAATATTTATATATTGGCTTTGTCCGGAGTCACATAATTCTATGGTTAGACAGCAAATTTTCATCGAGTTTACCTCGTGAAAATTTACTAATTATCTTCGTCCGGAAGCATTCCGGACAGTGATTATATAAATATCCTTATAAAACTATCAAAAATCTGAATAATGTATCAAATAGTCAAATACTCTAAATTATAATATTAACAGATACCAAGATACAATAAAACTAGGCCTTACCCTTTGCTCGCCTAACCTTTCTTCTTTGAGCTCTCTTACTTCGAGCCTTCACTTTTCTTGTTACTCTTGTTCGTGGCATTTTCTATATATCCTACACCTAAACTATAAATAATTCCATTTAAAAACCTTCCTAAATCTCTGATTTGGAAGGCCCTAAAATCTATTGATTTTTAGGGGTATCTACTACACTAAATTACAAATAAAAAAAAATAAAAAATTTACAGATAATTTGCTAATTATCTCTTGTTAAAGCAATCTCTGCAATAAACTGGTTTTTCACCATTTGGTTTAAACGGAACTTCACATTCAGACTTACATTCTGCGCAAGTTGCTTTATGCATTTCCCTTGGTCCATCAAAGCCTCGGTTACCTCCACCACCTCGACCTCGATCACCGCCTCCACCTCCACGCCTATTATCGCTAAAGCCTCGGTTTCCTCCACCTCGATCACCGCCTCGACTATCATTATTAAAATCTCCCATACTAACTATTTTCCCTCCTTCTCATCAACTAAAGTTTGAATTATATCCATTTATGTCTTAGAAATAAAATCATACTCATAAATGAATACTATTAACCTTCTACAATAAAAAGTAATTTGATCTCTATTTAAACCTATGTAATTTTTAGCTTTGTCCGGAGTCTCATATTTCAATAGTTAGATAGCAAATTTTCATCGAATTTACTTCGTGAAAATTTACAAATTATCTTCGTCAAGAAGCATTCCGGACAGTGCTTAATTTTTGAGCGTGTCTAACAATTATCTGAATCTTAGAATTTGTATTGGTATCTCAACATATTAACACCTTAGATAATCCTAGATTAATCGTTATTCTTAGACATTACCAATAAATTTTTAATGATCTTCATTACAGAATCTATTTTCTAGACACGTCCCTAATTTTTACATTCCTAGAAATTTCATGAATTCAAATACAATAAATGCCGGCCAAACTAGCGCTTTCAAAAATCCTATAAATCCTGATCCCACTGTCGCAGCGGTGGAAATATTATAAACTGCAGCTCCAATAAATCCTAAAAAGTAAACTCCCCCACCACAACTACCATGCCCTCTGCAATTACACTTCTCCCCATGCATTTTTATTTTCTTTTTCATAAATATTAATAACAAATTTGATTTATAAACCTTGACCCCTCATAGCTTTGTCCGGAGTCACATAATTCTATAGTTAGACAGCAAATTTTCATCGAGTTTACCTCGTGAAAATTTACTAATTATCTTCGTCCGGAAGCATTCCGGACAGTGCTCCCCTCATCAAAAAAACAATAGACGCAACATCTTATTTCTCTTCTAACTTTTCCCATTCCTGGAGCAATTTCTTTTGAGCCCTACTTAATTTTTTGGGAATTTTTATATTAATTTTAACAAATAAATCTCCCTTGCCATAATTATTAACATTTTCAATCCCTTTTCCCTTCAATCTCATTACAGTCCCAGATTCAAATCCTGAAGGAATTTTTATTTTAACATCTCCATAAGGGGTAGGAATATATATTTTATCACCTAAGGTAGCTTGAGAAAAACTAATATAATGATTCATTTGAATATCGTCTCCATCGCGATCAAATAATTTATGTGGAATTACACTTATCATTATTTGTAAGTCTCCACTATTTCCATTATTAATTTCATCACCCCCTCCATTAACAATTAAAACATTTCCAGAATTTGCTCCAGCAGGAATTTCAACATCTAATTTAACAATTTCTCTTCTTATTCCTTTTCCAGAACAATCTTCACAATTTATTATAGGAATTTTACCATTTCCATAACAATTATCGCAAACTACGCGTTGATTAATTAATCCAAAAACAGATCTCCTAGTAATTTTAATTACTCCGTCTCCAAGACATTTTTCACATTCTTTAACTTCATCATTTTTGGCCCCACTCCCAAAACACGTTTTACATAATACATTTTTCTCATAATTTAATTCTTTTTTCAATCCTATAACAGATTCTTCAAAACTAATTGTTAAATTATATTGTAAATCATTTCCTTCTTGTTGTCTTCTTGAAGATGAAAATCCTCCAAATCCGCTTCTAAATAAATCTTCAAAAATACTATTTTGATCAGTTCCTCCAAATGTATCTTCTTGACTATATCTTTGATCAAATGATTCAGAACCATATTGATCATATTTTTTTCTTTTTTCAGGATCACTTAATACCCCATATGCAGCACTCATTTCTTTAAATTTTTCCTCATACTCCTTTTTTTTATCCTCAGGAGCACGATCGGGATGAAATTTCAAAGCTAATTTTTTATAAATCTTCTTTATTTCATCTTGTGAATTTTCTTTAGAAACTCCAAGTATTTCATAATAATCTTTTTTTGACATTTTATTTCCTAATTATTTCAAGTAACTAAATCCTACTCTTTTTTATCTTCAGAATTTTTATCTTCCTTCGTCTCACCTTCATCTTCGCTCTCTTCATTAACTTCATCAGTTTCTACAATTTCTTCTGCATCAACAACCTTCCCCTCGCCCTTTTGAGAAGCATTTTGTTCCTGCTCTTTCGCAGCATCTTCATACATTTTCTTTCCCATTTCCTGAGCTTTGGCTTGAACATCCTCAAATTTCTTTTTTATAGTTTCATTATCTTCAGATTTAAGTAATTCCTTTAATTCAGAAATTTCTTTCTCTACTTTTTCTTTTATTTCATTATCAATTTTATCATTATTTTCTTTGATAGTTTTTTCAGTAGCATAAATTAAGCTATTCACATTATTCCTAATTTCAATTCCTTCCTTTTTCTTTTTATCTTCTTTTGCATATTTCTCTGAATCTTTAATCATTTCATTTATTTTTTCCTTATCCATTCCAGATCCACCAGTAATTGTTATATTTTGTTCCTTACCAGTTCCTAAATCTTTTGCAGAAACATTAACTATTCCATTAGTATCAATATCAAATGTAACTTCAATTTGTGGAACCCCGCGAGCGGCAGGAGGAATACCTACTAGTTCAAATCTCCCTAGAGACTTATTATCTGCAGACATTTCCCTTTCACCCTGTAAAACATTTATTGATACAGCAGGTTGATTTTCTGTTGCCGTTGAAAATATCTGACTTTTCTTAGTTGGAATAGTTGTGTTTCTCTCTATCAATGGAGTTTTAATCCCTCCAAGGGTTTCTATACCTAATGTAAGTGGGGTAACATCCAGAAGTAAAACATCTTTAACATCTCCTCCAATAATCCCTGCCTGAATAGCGGCACCTAAAGATACAACTTCATCAGGATGAATAGATTTATCAGGTTCTAATCCTGTAATTTCCTTAATTATAAGTTGAACCTTCGGAATCCTACTACTCCCTCCAACTAAAATAACCTTGTCAATTTTATCCATTTTAGCATCCTTAAGTGCTTGTTTAGTAGGATTTTTTAATTTTTCAAAAATAGGATCACATATTTCTTCAAATTTTGCCCTAGTTAAATTAACATTCAAATGCTTAGGTCCAGACTTATCAGAAGTAATATAAGGTACATTAATTGCGGTTTGTTGAGCGGAACTTAATTCTATTTTAGCTTTTTCAGCTACATCCTTAAGTCTTTGAAGGGCCACAATATCCTCTCTTAAATCTATCCCGTTATCTTTTTTAAATTCATTAGCAAGAAAATCAATAATTTCATCATCAATATCATCTCCACCTAGATTATTATTACCAGAAGTAGATTTAACTTCAAAAACACTATCTCCAAGTTCTAAGATAGAAACATCAAATGTCCCACCTCCAAAATCAAAAACTAAAATATTATGATTATCACTTTTATCAATACCATATGACAGTGCAGCTGCAGTTGGTTCATTAATAATTCTTTTAACTTCTAATCCAGCTATTTTACCAGCATCTTTAGTCGCTTGCCTTTGTGCATCTTCAAAATAAGCAGGAACAGTTATTACTGCCTCAGTAACTTTATGACCCAAATATGCTTCAGCATCAACCTTCAACTTTTGTAAAATCATTGCAGAAATTTCTTGAGGAGTATATACCTTACCTTCTATTTCAATGGTTTCTTTAGTTCCCATTAATCGCTTTATACTTCTAATTGTATTTTTTGGATTAGCAATAGCTTGACGCCTTGCAACTTCTCCTACTAAAATTTCCCCATTCTTAATTGAAACTACACTAGGAGTTGTATTTTTTCCCTCGGCATTTGGAATTATCTTTGCTACTCCTCCCTCTAAAACACTAACTGCCGAAAATGTTGTTCCTAAATCAATTCCTATTATTTTACTCATTTTTTACCTTACTAATTTTTACTTTTGATGGCCTTATAACCTTTTCGTTTAACATATATCCAGGTAATAATTCTTCAATAATTTTATTGTCAATTTCTCCCTCTTCCTGACTTAATACCTCATGAAAATTTGGATCAAAAATTCCCCTTGTATCAATCTTAGATAGCCCAATTGATTCTAAGGTAGAATACAATTCTCCATAAATTAATTTTATACCTTCATCAGAATTATTCTTCAATGCAAGTTCAAAACTATCAAGTACACCTAATAACCTTAAAACTAATTTTTCATTAGAATAATCTAATAATTCCTTTTTTTCTATTTCGGATCTCTTCATATAATTTTCAAATTCAGCCTGTAACCTTTGTAAATCTTCTAAATGATTTGGTTTTATATCTTCATCAGCTATGTCGGGATTATTTTCAATCATGATTTTGTTTTATATCTTTGAAATTTAATTTCTAATCTTAGAATACTAAATATGAACATAATAATGCATTTATAAATCTTTTGGGTTGGATACACATACCAACAAAAATAAATTAATTGTTAAAAAAGAAAGCTTTATAACCCCATAATTTTACATTTTTTTATGGGCTTTCAAGAAAGATTAGAAAGAACAAAGACAAATCAAGACGCAAATTGCTGGGGTACAGCATATTTTCTTAGTGGGGCTTCGGATTTAGATTTTCAAAAAGATCCAGGCCCTGCTATAGGATATTGGAATAGATTGGCAACATTAGATAGGCCACGTCCTCTTTGTTATGCAGGAATAGTGGGCCCAATGCCTAAAGGTTTACATTTTCCAAATATAGAATCTCCTAATGAAGAATATCTTTACCATCTAGGAATTGTTACAAGCACGCATCCAATCAAGATAACACATAGAAATGGCGACAAAGGTCCAATTTTTGAAAACGAATTGCTAACAACCATGGTAGAAAGAGATATTATTGACCAAAGATTAAGAGTAGAATTCAGAGCATTTATGGATTCATAATATTAAAATATCAAACTTCAGAAGCCCCTTCCCATTCCTTGTTAAACCTAGCAAACCAAACCTTCTGACTTTCTTCACTACCCTGCGCCATGATTTCAGCATGATCTTCCGGATAATGTGGCATCATAGTCTGCATCATTTCCTCACTACTCTTTGCCTTAAACTTCTTCTCACAATCTAGACATTTCATTTCTTTCATATTATTGATTAGAATTAAGGTATATAAATATGCATGGGCACTTAATGTTTCACTATTGTTCTTCCTTGACGCTTATGATATTCTCTATGTTTCCAAATTTGATCATTAATATACCGTTTTTGATCATGTTGTAACGCCCAACATGGTTGATCTTGTTCAATATATTCTCTCCACTCACCTTCTCTTGCATAATAATTTAACGGTCTAAATTCATCAACCACCCCTATAATCTTTTGAAATAAACCCATAGATTAATAGGTCCATCAAACTATATAAATTTACTTCTTAGAATGCTTGGCTATCTCTCTCTTCTTGCTCTTCGAAATTTCGCCAGTTTCAAGATATGTCTTATAATCATTTGCAACAATCTCTAAAGATTTTCTAAGTTTAGGTTTCATAAATAATCCCATCACTGAACCAATAACAGGCATAGTCTCCAAATTAAGCTCAACAGTAAATCCAGTCAGATCTTCAGTTATTTCCTTAAATGACCATCCACCAGTAGCCTTAGTCACAAAGAAAGGCATACCTGAAGCCGCAACCTTAATAAAATGCTCCTCTTCATTTTTTTCCAATATATCCTCATGAAGTTCTCCAAATGGAGTAGCACAAACCCTATCACAATTCTCTCCCTTTTTTGAGTGAAGCACTCCAGTTGCCCAAGTACCCATCGTATCAAAGTTTTCAACAGATAACTTCCATAACTCACTTAGAGGCTTATTCACTTCATTTGAAATTTTTACATTGATCATAATAATTTGTGAAATAGAAGGTATATAAATTAACTTAACAAAACATTTATATATTATAGCCACTTATAAATCGCTATAACAAAATGGCAACTACGATACAAATTTCAGATGATGTAAAGATTACACTTGAAAAAATGAGAATCTTTGAAAGAGAAACATATAATGAGATAATAGAAAATATGCTTGAAGATCAAATAGAAATTAATGAACAAACAAAAAAAGAATTATCAGAAAGAAAAAATAGTAATGATTTCATAAGTCAAGAAGATATTGAAAAAGAGTTTGGAATATGAGCCATAGTATAGATTATGAAAAAAAAGCTCTAGACGAATTAAGAAAACTTGACAAACTTCTAGCAAAAAGAATAATTAAAAAAATAAAAGAATTAGAAGTAGATCCATTTTCAAAAGATATTAAGAGATTAAAATCTCAATCCTCATACAGACTTAGAGTGGGAGATTATAGGATATTATTTGATCTATTTGAAGATAAAATAAAAATATTTAAAATAGGGCATAGAAAAAATATCTATTAACCTAAACCCCTACAAATTCTGCAATTCCCTAACCGCATCTATAACCCTCAAGTCAGGAGACAAAACATATATATGATCATCCTTTGATCTTAATGCCCTATAAAGTCTTTGCAAAAACTCTCTTTTAGCCTTATCTTTATAAAAATTCCAAAAATCGTTAGGATGAGTTTTCTTAAGAATCTTCCAAAAAATTGAATTTATATTTGGATTAGGATATTTTGTAAATAATATACTGTTACATATATCTCCTGGAAAATCAATACCTCTAGAACATTTTGTAGAAAATATCCTGTCTATTTCCTTATTCTTGAATCTATTTATTTCGTGACCCAATTTATCCAATTTCTGATCATTTAGTAGTTTATCCTTGGTAATAACATTACTAATTCCTGTTTCAGATATTTCTTTTTCTGAAGGGAGATCATTAAATGCATTAACATGAACTAGTAATGGAAATTTAGACCTATTAACACACGCAGAAATAGAATACAAATAATCATTTCTTGTATAATAATGTTGAGAAAAGGAACTATGTTGACAATTAAATTCCTTTCCAGTCCTTATTATTTCAAGATTTCCCTGATTGATTGTTTCTGCTTCAACAATTTTATAATCTTTTATACCTAACACCTTAGTAATTACTTCTTCAGAATGAAGTGTTCCAGACATAAAAACTGTAGCATTATTTTTACTTGTTATTTCATCAATACAACCTGATAAGTCTGAAGTCACCATACTCACTATTAAATTATTATTTAACATCTTATAACTCAGATATATATCATTAATTGTTTCAGAATAACTATTCACTATGTCAATTACATTATTAGAATAATTTAAATCCTCAATTGAAATCTCAGCAACTAAATCATTATTATCAAGTAATATATTAAAAATTCCTAAGATATTGGTTTTATTTATGCTTTCTATATCTCTTTCATTAAATTGATTATTTGTTAATGGCTTAAGTTCACTTTTATTCTTAAATTCAAGTTCAAGCAATCTGAGAATCTTTGATTTTAATTCAGTCGCAGATTCACTTTCAGTATTAATTTGAATTAATGATTCATAGAATCTTCTTAAATTAATTTCTTTTTCATTAAATAAACTATCTAAAAATTCATCAGCTTCATCTATAATATCTACCTTAGTATTAGGTTTCTTTAATAAAAGAAGTTCAGACTTATATTTTGCAGAATTATAAATTAATACATCTGCTTTTATGTAAGCCAAATACTGATCATAATAAGAACATCCATTTTTCCGATGATAAAATATAAATTCCTTCCCGTTACATCCCTCATATTTATATTTTTTAGCATCCTTTAAACTCTTAAGTTCAAATTCAATTGGTAAAATTGGACTCCAATAGGGATTAGCTGGAGCAATCCATGTTCTTTTTATTTCCTTAATTTCAAGATCATCTTTGGGATCATTAAATTCATTGACATCATAATAAGATCTTAATTCCATAGAATTCTTTTCAGTTATTTTAATATTTTCAGGTAAACTTTTATCAGCACACGATAATCCTGGCTTATAAATTGAATCATGATTATCCTTTCCTGTTATCGATGCAATTGTAAGTCTTTTAAAATCTTTTTTAATTAAATACTTATTATTTGAATAATCATCCTCATATTGTTTTTGAAGGCTTTTTAGCGGAACAACTATCGCAGCCTTTCCGAGCGACCTGGCAATATTCAAGGCGATTGCACTCTTACCACTACCACAAACTCCCTTTAGAAATATTATTTTCTGACCATTTTTTATCAGGGTTACTATTTCTTTAACTATATCTTCTTGGGTCTTATTATTAGAAAACTTTAAAGGTTCTAAATATTTATGATCTGAATAGAAGTTCCAATATTCATTTTTTATTTCATTAATATTATAATCTTCATTTAGAGATACTTCAGCTTCTTCCTTAAGAAAATTTAATGAATCCACTTTCCTTAATTCATTATTATTTAACAAGAGGTTACCTTCATCTTCTTTATCCCAATCATTCTTTGAAGAATCATAACCATAATCTTTCTCTCCAGAAGAATTATTGGCCCCTCCTAATTTATTCTTTTTCCCACCCCACCCAGACCTCTCAATTTTCTCATTATTTAACAATCCAAAATTAGTTAAATTATTCTCATTACCTGATTCAGATTTATTATCCTCATATTTATTGGATCTTTCTTGAGAATCTCCCTTAGATGTATATTCAATATTACTATCCTCATAATAATCTTGATTTATTTCACTATTTTCCTTAAACTTCTTCTTTCTCTCATTATCCTTATCCTTCTCTTTTTCTACACTAATCCCCTCAATATCTGTTAGTTTTCCACTAGAATCAAAGTTTAATCGCCCCATAAGATCTTATACTAAAATTAGCCTTTTAATAATTACTATTGTGGGGGGTTGTTAATCCCAATAGCAAAAAACAATTTATCAAAGCACATTTCAACATTTTATCTTACAGATAACTCTACCCACTAATCAGATTAGAATCTAAATTCCTTTTACCTTCCTCAAATATTCTAAAGCTTCATTGCTTGAAAACATATCTTCTTTTTTTACACTCACAATAAGCCTTAGCCTTTGATTTGCAACCCTTCATCTTCTTACTAATCAATTCTTCTAGTTCAACTAACAAATCAATAGTCTTATCAACATCCTTACTAGTTGATTTGTTACCCTTATCAGTTTTAACACTCAAAGTTACTATCATCTTCTTTCTCATCTCCAATATTTATAAAACAATTCTCACATCCCTCTAGTAAGTTTCCCATCTTATCATCCCATTGATAGCCCTTACCACATTTATCACATCTAATTATTTGTAACATTTTTATTCAATAACTTCTCCATCATTATCTTATTATAATTAGAGATGAGTGTTCTTATTACAAAACTAAATCTTTAAATATCTCTATATCTTATACAAATCATGGAAAAACAGATAATGAAACAAGTTGAAAAAGAAAGAAAAAGTAATGATAGTGAGAGCATTGTAGACATATTAAGAAGATTAAGAAAAGACCCTGAGGCAATGAGACAGGCAAAAATAGTTTCTAATTTATAATTAAAGAAAGGCTTTCTTCAAATCCTTTATTGTATGAAATACAGGAGTTCTATATACAAATTTTAGATTCACTTCATCATAAGTATCTCTAGCTAACTTTGTATGAAAAGCCTTCTTATCTTCAGAACAAATAACATTAATATTCTTTAAGGTAGCAAATGCAATTATCCTCAAATCATTCATAAAGTTTTGAGTCTTCTTCTGAATTCCACCCTTTTCTTTATATTTCTTAAAGTAAAGATCCGCCAAATTTTCTATCTGCTTATTTGAATGTTGCATATTATTCGAAGCTAAATTATCATATGCCTCTAATATCTTAGTAGCCTTAGCATTTCTTATCTCATCTCTAATAATCTTAAAATTGGGAATAACAATTCTCCCTTCTTTTCTCATCTCCTCAATTTTCTTAGCTATCGCTTCATTATCCTCATTCTCAACAAACTTACCATAAACATTAGTATCTAACAATATTCCAACCATCTTATTTTTTTACTAAACTAAACAATCTTTCAACTTTAATAGTCTTTTTATCTCTATAAAATCCCAAATGTAACTAAGTTAAACTTCAAGTTAAACGCCCGAGCCGAGACTCGAACTCGGGATACTACCGTGACAGGGTAGTGTACTAACCGCTATACTACTCGGGCTTCATAAACAACCAGGTTGTTTTATGGTGTCCAGAGATCATAAAGATCTATGGCATAAAAATAGGTGCAATCTACCATTTTTAAATCTTACCATCTATAAAGATATGACCATTTCATCATACTAATAACATTTATTAACCACTCAATACTAAATCAATAATGCCAAGGCTAGCAATTAATTTACATAAGGTATCAATAGCAGTAAACCTATTAATTCCCCTAATATTTTTCATTTCACTCATATTACAAATAAAAATAAATCCTTTATTCAAAATAACTACTTGGATATTTGGAATTATCTGGCTTAACAACATATATCTAATGTACTTCCAAAAAAAGTATGCAGTTCTAAGAAATTTTGGAATATTAGGGCAAATGAGATATATATTAGAGTCCATTGGTCCAGAATTTAGACAATATCTTTATGCATCAGATACTGAAGAAAAACCGTTTAATAGAGTACAAAGAGAAGAAGTCTACAACAAAGCAAAAAATCTTGACTCTACATCTTCATTTGGATCTCAAGATCAATTTAATGAACATGAGATAAAAATAAGACATACCATGTTCCCAATTCCTAAGGATGAATTAGAACCATATAATGTAACATTTGGAGAAGAAAGAGGAATCAAAAACACACACACTATAACTAAACCGTTAATGATTTCTGCAATGAGTTTCGGAGCACTTGGCCAAAATGCAGTAAGATCACTAGCGAGAGGGGCAAAACTAGCAGGAATAACTATGAATACAGGGGAAGGTGGATATCCAAAATACCACCTATTAGAAAAAACAGACATTATATTCCAAATGGGGACAGCAAAGTTTGGAGTAAGAAATGATGACGGAACACTAAATGATGAGAAACTAAAAAAACTCTCAGAAAATCCTAACATAAAAATGATTGAAATTAAATTCTCCCAAGGTGCAAAACCTGGAAAAGGAGGATTATTACCTAAAGAAAAAATTACTAAAGAAATTTCAGTTCTTCGAGGAGTTCCAATGGGGCAAGATGTTATCTCACCTGCAGGCCATGCAGAATGCACAGATTCTAAATCCACAGTACAATTTATAAAAAAAGTTCAAGATATTTCAAAACTTCCAGTAGGAATAAAATTAGTATTAGGAAATGAAGAACAATTTAGATCCCTAGTAAAGGAAATGAAAAAACAAAGTATCTTTCCAGATTACATAGCTATAGATGGAGCCGAAGGTGGAACTGGAGCAGCCCCAAAAAGTTTCATGGATGATATTGGAGTCCCATTATTTCCAGCATTAAAAACAGTACAAGAGATCCTAGTAAAAGAAGAAGTTCGAGACAAACTAAAAATAATAGCATCTGGAAAATTAATAAATCCTGGAAAACAAATTATAGCAATTGCATTAGGAGCAGATGCAATTTACACAGCAAGAGGATTCATGTTAGCACTAGGATGTATCCAAGCACTTAGATGCAATAAAAATGATTGCCCAGTAGGAATAACAACCCAAAATCAAAAGCTTCAAAGAGGTCTTGATATAAAAGACAAATCTATTAGAGTAGCAAACTATGCAAATAACATTGATAAAGAATTCAAGGAACTTCTAACTGCAACTGGATCTAAAAATTATAAGGACCTAAGACATAACAAGCTATACATACCAAAGGTTGATCCAATAGCAATGTGTGAATAGCGTCTTTTTGCCGAAGATATGAGGAATTGGTGGTAAAAGAGGGGCTATGCAAAAAGGAGGATCAAGAAACTTTATTTAATAAGTTTATTGAATAGATTTATATAAAATATTCAATTTATTTTAAAATGCAAAAAAAACAAGAGGTTCATAATGAAAGAGGAATTAATATAATTTTCTATGGAATAATTATGCTAATTATCATAGGAATAATAATATTCTTAGGATACTATATTTATCTAAATCTACCAAGGGGTCCAAAACAACTTCAAGTAATAACTAATCCAAATTTCGAACAACCAGTTATTTCTGAAGTAAATCAATTCTATCCCAATATGAAGTTTAACCATAATAATATAGGATACTCAATTTATAGCAGTTGTGATGAAGATAAGAAAAATAGAATGGTGCAAGCTTTTAAAGAACTTAGTAATAAAGTTCCACTCCTAACATTTGTACCACTCATAAGAAGCCCAGATATAGAAATTAGTTGTGATGAAAACGAAGGACAAAAAATTGACAAAAAACATTTTGTAGCAGGAGAAGGTGGAGCAAAAGAAATTATTCAAACAGGAAGATATAATATAGTTACTGAGGGAATTATTTTATTATATGAAAATAAAAAAATAAGAACAAAAACTTGTGATTACCCAAATGTAGAACTTCATGAGTTATTACATGTATTAGGATTCGATCATTCTGAAGATCAACGAAGCATCATGTACCCATTTATTGAATCTTGTGATCAAATTCTAGACCAATCAATTATTGATCAATTAAATATAATGTATTCAGAGGAAAACTTACCAGACTTGTATTTTGATAAATTAGAAGTTGTAAAAAAGGGAAGATATATAGATTTTAACCTAACTATAAAAAATTCTGGATCATTAAAATCAGAAGAAATAAAACTTACTATCTTAGATGGAGAAAATATAATTGAAGAAAAAGATATGGGAGAAATAGAGTTTGGAGCAGGAGTTACTCTAACTACAAAAAACCTAAAACTAAAGAAATTAAACCCAGATCAAATACAATTTATAATTGACAAAGATAATATCATTAGAGAAATTGATGAAACTAATAATATTGGAGATATAAAATTAAGCGAATAAAATTCTGAAGAAATATAATCTTGATATCTCCCAAACCTAATATCTTAAAGTATTCCGATTTCTAGATTTATAGGCTCTCAATATGAATGCAACAAAGATTATTCAACTTCTTCGCTATCTAAGTCAAACTCTTCTACTGTATCTGCAACAGCACTATCTTCTTCCAATGTTTCAATTTCTTCCATGCAAAATTTTACTAATTTTCATTTAAAAGCTTTTCCCAAAGAAAATTTTACTGGCCAGTAAATACAATTCAACATATCTTAACCTAGCTTAACAACCGCATCCTAACCCGAAGCTTTCTCTAAAAAGCGAAGAGGCTGAGAATTAGAAATTCTCAGGAGCTGCTTATCTCAAGAATCTGTGATTCTTGTAGATCCTAAAAACATGATCTAAAAGATCATTATTTTTTTGATGGTTCTTAATCCAGCTTAACAGCTGTACCATAAGCCAGCATCTCACTAGCTCCTTGCATAACCATAGAAGTTGTAAACCTCACCCCAATTATTGCATCAGCTTTCATGTCAATTGCATCATTAACCATTCGATTATATGCTTCTTCACGAGAATCTCTAGTCATCTCAGTATAAGTCTTTATTTCTCCACCTATAAAATTCTTAAATCCGGCACCAATATCTCTCCCTATATTACGGGCACGAACTGTACTCCCCTTAACTACGCCCAAAATTTTAACAACTTTCTTAGAAGGCACATCATTCCCAGTTGTAACAATCATATCCATTATTATTTACCCCCTTTCCTTTTCTTTATCTTCTCAATCTTATCCTCGCCAGTATTAAACAAAATAATTATTCCCACGATTAGTGCAGCTATTCCATAAGGTATAGTAACAAAAATAAACAAACCAATAGCTATCATAACTATCCCAAATACTACCAATGCAGTTCCAGTAAATGTTCTACTCATAAAGTTCATAATATAAAGAATAAATCAGAATTTATAAATTTATCCAATCATCTTTTATACCTAGTTAACATTCTACAACCATGAAAAGAACATTAAAGAGGCTCTTACTTATTTACACATTCTGGACAGTTGTCTGGTATCTAGTTTTCCAATTTATATTAAACCCGCATCTCAACAATCCATTAGTCATACTATCTTTCCTGCTAATAACTTTCATCTTTCTAACTAAAGATTATATTGATGTAGCCGGCAAATACAACAACTGGCCGTGGCCAAATCTATGGGACCATGCGCCTCTTAGCGTAATGATAACTATATTCTACTATAATGTTTACACCCCACTAATATTATTTTCATTAATCGATGCAGTAATTGACATCTTTGATGATCTAAAGAATTTATAATTCCTGAAGACCCTAAAATAATTTAAATTGTTTTTTGGTTTAAAAAAGATAAGGAGGTTAAAGTGATAAAAAGATTAATACTAGGAATAATAATTGGATACATCTTAGGTATAGCAACAGGATATTTAATATTCTAATCAGGCACTTAAAAACACAAAGTTTTCTCTATATTAATCAAAAAAACAATGGGCAAAAAGGCCACTGATTTTTCAGATAATAATGAATAAGTCTAACCAAAAAGTTTATTTAAACCTAAAAACAATATACTCTATGGAAGAAAAAGTATTTACTTATGGAACACTTCAAAAACCAGAAGTTCAAATGAAAATAATTGGAAGAATAATTAATAGTAATCCTGATATCTTAAAGGGGTTTAGAAAATCAACTATTGAGGTTAACAAAAATAGATATCCAATTATTATTGAAGATGGGAATTCAAATGAAGAAATTGATGGCAAAATATTAGTAGTTAATACTGAAGAACTCATAAAATTAGACGAATATGAAACTAAGGCATATCAAAGGAAAAAAGTAATTCTAAAAAGTGGTATCTCTGCTTGGGCATATCAAAAATAATTAACCAAGCACTTAAAAACAATCAATTTTCCCTATATTTATGGACGAATCACTTAAGGACAAAGTAGTAATCGTAACAGGTGCAAACTCTGGAATGGGTAAGATTATTGCTACAAACCTGGCCAAAAGAGGCGCAACAACAATCATAGTTTGCAGGACTAGAGAAAAACCTAACGTAGCTCTTAATGAGATACAAGGTAGATCTAAAAATCCAAATATAGATTTGATGACTACAGATTTATCCTCTCAAGAAGAAATAAGAATTCTAGCAAATAACATTAAAGAAAAATATCCTAAGATAGACATTCTAATCAATAACGCAGGATGCATGAGTTTTGGCTATGAAGAAACAATAGAAGGTATAGAAAGAACATTTGCAACTAATCATCTAGCATATTTCCTGTTAACAAACTTACTTCTACCAAACTTAAAAGAGTCAGAAGATCCAAGAATAATTAACGTGGCTTCAAATGCATCTGATTCAGCTAAAATTAATTGGGAAGACTTAAACCTTAAGAATGATTATTCAACCTTCAAAGCATACGCTCAATCTAAACTTGCTAACATTATGTTCACTTACGAACTAGCTAGAAAAGAACCTCAAGTCAAAGTTAACTGTGTACATCCAGGAAACATTCCAAATACAAAACTAGGCCAAGGAAGTAATATCTTCAAAAATTATATTGACTCGGTACCCAAACATCTAATCCTAACCCCTGAAGAAGGTGCAGACACTTCAATTTGGCTTGCAACCTCCAAACTAGAAACTACTGGGAAATATTTTCATAAAAGAGAACAAATAAAATCCAATCCCATTTCATATGACATAGATCAAACAAAAAAGTTGTGGGAAGTTAGTGAAAAATTAACTGATTTTTAATCTTATTATCTATCAATAATAACACTAATAATCTCTCTCAAAGATTTTATTGATTCTCGCTTAAAGTTATTCCTACAGAGATACCAAAACTCACAAAATTCTTACAACATCTTTAAATACCAAAACTAATATAATTACCAATGGAAGAAAAAGTTTGGTTAGTTACAGGGAGTTCATCTGGTTTTGGAAAAGAAATCTGTAAGGAAGCTTTATCTAAGGGGGATTATGTTATAGCAACAGCTAGAAATACAGATTCTCTAAATGACCTAAAAGAAATCTCACGAGACAAACTTCTAACCCTAGAGTTAGACGTTACAAACCAAGAATCAATTAACGAGTGCAAGGAAAAAGCGTTAGCTTGGAAGGATAAAATTGATGTACTTGTAAACAATGCAGGAATTGGTGGAATTGGAGCGCTTGAAGAACTTAGTAAAGAAGATACAAAAAAGATTTTTGAAGTAAATGTTTTTGGACTTATAGAAACTACTCGAGCTTTCTTACCTAAATTAAGAAAACAAAAATCTGGAACTATTGTAAATATAAGTTCAGTAGTTGGTCATGCAACTAGGGCAGGATTTGGAGCCTATGCAGCTTCAAAACACGCAGTAGAAGCAATATCTGAAAGCTTATTTGAAGAAGTTAAACCTCTAGGCATCAAAGTTATAATTGTAGAACCTGGAGCATTCAAAACAAGTTTTGTAGGACATAACATGATTGAATCTACTGCCATTGAAGATTACAGTCCATCACTCACACCAACAAGAGAATTTATGAAAATGTTTAATGAAGTTGCAAAAGGCGATCCAAACAAGGCAGCTAAGGTAATAATTGAAGTAGTTAACAAAAATGATGATACATTAAGACTTCCATTAGGAAACGATTCTATCGATTGGATAACACAATCTCTAAACGGAAGATTAGAACAAATTTCTAAAAACGAAGAATTAACTAGAAGTACTGATGTAGATACTGAATAATTCTATTTTTATAATAACAATAACTTTAATAACTTCTCTTAAATCTTAAATCTCATGAGACTACCATATAAAGCAGGACAGATAGTAAGATTTCAAATAAGAGACCAAAGAGAATCATATGGGATTTGTACTATTTCTAGAGGTTCAAGTATGCAAGTTTATAGTGAGACAGGGGATATTCATAATATTTCAGCAAGTACAGATAATATAATGCCAGTTCCATCATTAGAAGATGTTCCTGAAATAACTGCAGGAACATTTACAAGAGTTAATAGAAGAAGATTTATTGAAAATTTTGAAACCATACAATCTATAATATTAAAAGAATCAAACCCTTTTTAGAATAAATTACTATAGAGAACCTTGATTAAATATGATTTTTAAAGAAAATCTCATCAAAGTTCTTCTTAGGTAATTTGAATAATTATCTATAATTTTTTATAACACCATTCCTATATACCATTATGGACATCCCTTCAACAATAATAATAATCATTCTATTCTTAGCAGCAATCATAATAGCCTACAAAATTGGAACCAAGATAGGAACCTACCAACAAAACAAACTTTGGGAAACCCAACTTCCCTCTGAAAGAAAAGACGCTATTAATAGGTCTAGAGCAGTCCTAGGAGGGCAATTCAGTGAACAGCTAGCACCATTTTTACCCAACTTCCCATACAATCCAAGTGATTGTAAATTCCTAGGTAAACCCATTGATCTAATTGTTTTCAAGGGAATGGATAATAAAGAAATTGAGGAAGTTAAATTCATAGAGATCAAGAGCGGAAATTCTCAACTCTCACCATCTGAAAGAAAACTAAAGGAAGCCATAGAAAATAAAAGAGTTAGTTGGGAAGAATACCGAATACCTAGAGAATTAACTGATAAGAAGGATTATTCTTGAGTAATATGATTTCTAAAATTATCCCTATATTTTGGATTGGCATCATCCCCTCTAACATATTTCAAAACCTCAGAATGTGGAAACCTACGATCTTGTGAAAAAGGTAAATTATAACCTCCTAACTTTCCAACACTCATTAATTTACAAACAGTCCGAGGAGCACACTTAAAAATCTTAGCAAGTTTTCCTGAAGAATAAACAGATTCACCAAGATAATCTATAATTCCATAGTGAGTCAAAAATTCCTGGAGTCTTCTTTCAGGAATTCTTCTTTCTTGTGAGTTTGGAAGCTTAAATCCTCTTAAATATTTTGGATCATTAGTTCCTTCATTATCAAACCATTTATTAGCAGAATTAGAAGTAACACCTACCATCCGGGCGACCTCTCCAATAGAATAATTTTTCTCACCTAAATATTGATACATATTATTCTCTGCAAAAAAATGGAGTAAATTATCTCCCTTAGCAAAATGATCTCTTACTTCACCCTTGATTGAGCTTAATCCATTTCCAAACCATCTTAAAACAGTTCTAGGGGAAATATCAATTGCACCCCCAATAAATGCAGAACCATATATTTTATCTAGATCTATAATTATCTTCTCCTTAGGAGATTGAAATCTATTTTGCTTCGGTGCCTTAATCAAACTAGCTCTAATTAAATCTAATATTAAAGAAACTGAACCATTTCCATAATCTGGAAATTCTAAAAGGTCTGCAGAAGTTAATCTAGCCTCTAAACCAGGATTGGTATCTGGAATATAAAATCCATTTCTATAAAATCCCATTATTGAAGTCCCAACTACTAATCCATCCAAAATCTGTTTAGAATGATCTCCAGATGTACCAATATCCAACATTGCAAGTTCAAAGCTATTCTCATTAGAACTATTAAATGAAAAAGACAATTCAATTTCTGGAGACGCACTCTGTAAAACCATCTCATAAAAATCTAATCTAGTAGAATCCACGGCAGGAGGTTCAGCTATCAACAACACACCTCTGGGTGAGTTATCATCCATAATATTTCAAACAATTTAACATTTATAAATTATTCTAATCAAAAAAACAATGGTCACCACACCTTGAAAGGTGTGGTTTGTTACAGGCCCTTGTTTTTAGGAGTTAGAAAAAATGACATCTCTCCCTGAGAGGTCTACTGCTTTTAGGCAGTAGTTTATATTTTTTCTAAATTAATAAAACCTCAATAAATATACACCTAAAATAATAATCATTACTACAGCAAGAATTCTTCGAATTCTTTTCCTCTTTTTACGAGATTCTTCATACTCTTCATCAATTCCATCTATAAATTCGGGACCAGGATTTTCTTCAATCTCCTCTTTTTTCAATTTATCAACCATTATATTTCATAAGCTCCAACATTCTTAAAACCTTGCCACTAAATAATTTAAATACAGTCAATACCTCAATTATCTATGACAAAAATACTAGCAGTAATAAATGACTTCATCCTTTCAGTTAAAACAGATACCATTCTCAAAAATCACGGCCATAAATTAGAATATCTTAAGGAAGACTCTAAACTAGACAATTATGATTTTATTCTTGTAGATCTCTCAGATAAAAGAGCAATAGATATTATCAAGACAATTCCAA
>Ga0209402_10000522_pt1 | contig 46047 bp, 29 predicted proteins | sample ArcticOcean_MG_C_3_FD_187437 | JGI IMG/M metagenome (GOLD analysis project Ga0209402, IMG submission 187437) | Marine microbial communities from western Arctic Ocean - ArcticOcean_MG_CB8_126 (SPAdes) (version 2) | ecosystem: Environmental > Aquatic > Marine > Oceanic | place: Arctic Ocean... | reverse complement strand
TGGAAGTGTGAGCAGGCTGGCGCTAAAAAATCAGCATGAGTGCCACATCATCGAAAACGGACGCTCGCGTTGATCGACCCCAACGGCGGCAGAGGGAATGGCAGGACTACTGTCTTGATGAGACCCTCCCGCATGACGATATCGCAAGAACCGTTTGGGCATACGTTGAGTCGCTCGACGTAAGCCCGCTGTACCAGGCCATCAAGGTCTCCGACCATCAGACCGGGCGGTCCGCGATCGCTCCCGAAGTGCTCGTCGCCCTGTGGCGGATGGCCACCATTGACGGGATTGGGTCGGCGAGGCAGCTCGATCGGCTGTGTTTGCGAGACGCTCGATACAAGTGGATCTGCGGCGGAGTCCGAGTCAATTACCACACGCTCAGCGACTTCCGCAGCGGACAGGTCGAGTTCCTCGAAAATCTGCTGGTTGATTCAGTGGCGGCTCTGATGGATCAGGGGCTCGTGCCGTTGGAGACGGTGGCTCAGGATGGGATGCGGACGCGGGCCTCGGCGGGGAAGAGTTCGTTCCGACGCAAGCCGACTTTGCAAGAACTGCAGAAGCAGGCCGACGAACATCTCAAGCGACTCCAGGAAGAAAACGAAAGTGACTCTCGTCACGAAGCGGATGCTCGCAAGAGTGCGGCTCAGGAGCGGGCGGCTCGCGAGCGGAAGGAACGGATTGACGAGGCTCCCCGGCAGCGGGATGAACTCGCCAGGACGCGCGAGAAGCGGAAGAAGGGCGAAGGCGAAAAGACTCGCGTGAGTACGACTGATCCGGACGCTCGCAACATGAAGATGGCCAACGGCGGCTTCGACCCGGCGTACAACGTGCAGTTTTCCAGCGACGCCGACGCTCCGGTGATCGTGGGCGTGGACGTCACGAACGAAGGCACGGACGCGGCCCAGATGCCACCGATGCTCGATCAACTGGAAGCGGATTACGGGAAACGTCCGGAGACGTGTCTGGTGGATTCCGCGTTCGCGACGAAGGATTCGGTGACGGAGGTGGAACAGAAAGGCACGACGGTGGTGGGTGGCATCCCGAGGGCCGGACAGCTGCAGAAGAGAGGTGCCGATCCGTACTCACCGCAGCGCAACGACACTCCGGAGTACATCAAATTCCGCGAGCGGATGGGCCAGTCGGAGTACCAGGCGCTTTATAAGAAACGGCCGGCCGTGGCGGACTTTCCGAATGCGGTGTGTCGCAACCAGGGTCTGCGTCAGTTCCTTGTTCGAGGTCTTAAGAAAGTAAAGGCGGTGTGTCTGTTGCACGCGATCGCGTTCAACTTTCGTCGAATGATTCAACTCGAAGCGTTGCCGGTTTCGTGATTCGAGCAACAAGAAAGCCGGAAAAGACCGGCGGATCGAATAACACGACCCGGTCGCCCCAAGCGACCATCCAGAACCAAAAGGACTCAACATGAAGCCCCAATCTGACCCCGCTGCTCTCAAGCAGCCGTTCAAAAACAATCACCGTTGGATGATCGGGGACCAACCGCAATCTGCGATAGGTTCACAAGCTCGGAGCGAAAGACGACATTGTGACACTTGATTCTAGGACGATCCTAACGCGGCGTAGTCGCAACCAAACAAGGACTCACGCAAAGACGCAAAGTTCAATTCCGGCCTTTGCGTCTTCGCGTGAGATTCGAAAACGCGCGCACGACGCGCATGCATGACGACGGAAGAATCCAGCGAGGCTGCGCCTCAGACCGAGAGCGGATGACCGAGGCAAGGAACACATCCTCGCTAATTGACGCTAATGATTCATGTCACGATTGTCGCCCGGATTAGCGAAGATCAGTGTCGATTAGCGTTCCTTAATGGCCGGGCAGGAAACTTGACTCAACTGCGATGTGTTTTGACGAATAAGCGGAGCCAGGCTGGCTCACACTTCAAGTGTTTCCAGCGGGCCAACAGCAGACGTCGTGCATGCACCCAACGGATACGCATCGAGCGCGGCGCGAATGTCGTCGAGAGTCAGCGACTGCAGTGTTTCCAGGTCGTCCGCGACCGAACGGTATTCCTGTCGGTAGACCCAGTTGCTGCCCAGTGACGACAGGCGTCCCATCGGGCGTTCGCTGCGGAGTACGATTCGCGAGGAGATCTTGTTCTTCGCCTGTTCCAGCTCGACCTCGGTCACGCCGTCTTTGTTGACCTGCTCATAGATGCTTTGAATTCGCGCGATGTTTTCGGCGGCGGTGTCGGGCTGGCAGCACAGCCACGTCATGTAGGTGCCCGAGCCGTCGTAGTCGTAATAGCCCAGTTCGGCGAACTCGACCAGGCCAGGGTCGACCAGGTCCCAATAGATACGACTGCCCCCGTCATCACCGATGATCACCGACAGAATCTCGGCAGCGAAACGTAACTCGTTGTGCGACGACGGCGCCGGCGCCACCAGAATGATGTTCTGCTGGACGCTGGCGTCACGCGGGACCACTGACGTTCCGCCAGTGGGCTGAGCTTCGTGGACAGGACGATCGAGAGCGCCGGAAGGCCAGTCGCTGCAGTATTCGTTTGCCAGGCGAACGACCTCGTCGAATTCGATGTTGCCAGCCACGGCCAGCGTGATGTTGCCGGCCTGGTAATGATCGGCGTGATACTGACGCATCTGTTCGGCGGTGAGAGCGCCGACGCTTTCGAGTGTTCCCAGAATCGATGTGCCCAGTGGATGCCCGGTGAAATGCGTCAGCATCGCGTTCTCATACGCGACGTGCATCGGCTGATCCTGGTACATACTGATCTCTTCCAGGATGACTTTCTTTTCCATGTCGAAGTCTTCCTGACGCAACGTCGGGAAGAGAATCCCGGCGAGCAGCTTGAATGTCTGCGGCAGGAATTCGGGCAGAATCGCGGCGTAAAAGAGCGTCACTTCTTCGCTGGTCGACGCGTTGTACTCGGCACCAACCTCGTCAAAGATGCGATTGACGTCGTCGGCCGTGTATTCGTCGGTGCCCTTGAAGGCCATGTGTTCGAGGAAATGGCTGACGCCACTGACTTCCGGCGTCTCGTCACGAGCGCCAGTGCGAACGAAGAACCCGGCGGCGACACTGTGAACGCTTGGATTGCTTTCGACGACGACCTTCAGTCCGTTGTCCAGTGTTGTCTCGTGGAATTGCATAGCGGTGTTCCGATGTCGTGATTGAACTGCCGGCACGTCGAATGACTCTTCGCTCCGACGCAGGACGTGGGAACGAGACTCCTTTACTCGTTCACTTCCAACGCCTGGGGTCCGAGTGTCAGCACTGTGAAATCCTGAGCGGGCATGCGGTGTACGAAGTCCAGCACGGATTCGACTGTCAAAGACTCAATCTTTTCGAGCACCTCTTCGAGTGTGCGGATACGGCTCAGCATGAACCAGTTGCGGGCCAGTGAACTGGCCCGCCCACGGCTCGACTCCTGCTGCATGACCAGGGAACTCTTGGCCCGAGCGACGCAGCGGTCCAGTTCGCTCTGCTCGATACCGTCCCCCAGCCGCTTCAGTTCCTGGATGGTGACATCGAGTGTTTCCTGAGCGCGATCGTTACTCGTTCCGGCGTAGCACAGGACGCGACCTTCATGCTTCATAGACGCCTGGCTCGCATGCACCGAGTAGCACAGGCCACGACGCTCGCGCACCTCGGTAAAGAGTCGCGAGCTCATGCCGCCACTGAGCACGCTGGCTGCTGCCCACGCCTCGTAATAGTCAGGGTCGGTGAACGCCACGCTGTCGTATGCAACTCCGATGTGCGTCTGGGCCGAGTCGTGTTCGATGAAGTTTCGTTTTGGTCCCGTGCCACCGGTCGCGATTTCGGATTCGGGCTTCTGTTCCCAGTCACTGAAGTGCTGACCGACAGTGTCGATCATTGCCTTGGCGTCCACGTTCCCGGCGATACCCACGATCGCCCCATTCGGGCGGACGTGCGACTGGAAATGACCGCGAACCGCGTCGGGATCGATGTTCGGTAGGTGTTCGAGCGAACCGTCGGACGGCAAACCGTAAGGGCTTGTGAAGACGTGGCGACGCAATTCGACCATCGCCTTACGCTGCGGCTCGTCTTCAATCGCCAGCAGTGCCTGTTCGGCGCCCAGTTGGACCGCCTCGAATTCTTCGTCCGCCAGGTGCGGACGGCGGATAATGTCAGCGTAAATGGCCAGACACTCGGGGACTCGACCGGCGACGTTCGAACCCGAGAACGTGAGGTGGTGGCCACCGATGTTCTCGCTGCGCTGCAGGCCCAGATTGTCGAGGGCCGTAAACAGTTCGCGACTGTCACGTTCGCCGGCACCGCGAGTGATCCAGTCGGTCAGCAGAGCTCCCGTGCCACCGCGATCGGCGTGATCGTAGATGCTGCCGGCGGGAGTGAGGAAGGAGAACGCCGCTGATTGAACGTCCTGCATTTCTTCCACGATGAGCATCAGGCCATTATCGAACTGATGCGTGTGGATGTTCTGCTGCATCGTAGAAGTCCCGGGCGAATCCGATCGAACCAAATTCTGGCGTCGTGCCAAGCGGCGGGAGTATGGCAGATCGGTCACAGGCGAGCCACGCCGTAAATCGAGTGTGCCCTGACCGTTCGAACGGCTCAGTCCTGTCGCGACCGAAGATATCGGGCAACCGCATCGGGCCACTCTGGCAGTGCATGTCCGATCACTCTGTGCAGTCGTTGGCAATTCAGCACGGAATACGCCGGACGCGTTGCCTTTGCGCCAAACTGAGCTGACGTAATTGGATTGACCTGTACTGAGATTTGCGCCTGACGGAAGACCTCGCAGGCCAGTTCGAACCAGCTCATTTGGCCGGCATTCGTCGCATGATAGAGCCCAAAAGCATCCGTCCGAATCAGCTCGGCGGTGGCGACTGCAAGATCCGCGGTGGACGTCGGGGTACAGCATTGATCGTTGACGACCCCAAGCTCATCGCGCTCAGCCCCGAGTCTAAGCATCGCCTCAATGAAGTTGCCCTTCCCCGCGCCGCGCGCCCCAGCGACGCCGTACAGTCCGCAGGTTCGAATCACAAAATGCCTCGGACAGATCGCGCGGACAAAGTACTCGCCCTGCAGCTTGCTGGCAGCGTAAGCACTCTGCGGCCCCGGTGCGTCAGTTTCGGAATACGGTTTGTTGCGATCAGCATCGAGTCCGAACACGTAATCGGAACTGAAATGTGTCAGGCACACATCCCGCTGAGCACACCATATGGCGAGTCTCCGTGGCCCGAGTGCATTCACATCGTGCGCAACCTGCGGCTCGTCCTCAGCCCGATCGACCAGATTGTAGGCAGCGCAGTTGATCACGAGTTGTGGTTCAAGCTGGCCAAGACAGTTCGCAATACTCTCGTCGCTGGTCAGCTCGATGTCGCCGTGACCGAGCGGTATGAGTTCCTCGTCCGCCAGCGCCGTCTGCAGATCAGTCCCCAACTGTCCCGCGGCTCCAATCAGCGCGACTCGCATTCGTCGTTCTCCCCAACGCGGCGAAGCCGCAACCCAAAAGAGCCTCACGCAAAGGTGCGACACGCGAGTCGCGCTCGCTTCCTCAGAAATTCCGTCGCGTCCGTCGATCTACACACGATCGAGAACGGCCACGTCGGTCATGGTCACGAATTTGATGCAACCCCTCAATGGAGCGGCGTCTATCGAATCGGCGTGGCGGACGGAACGAAAAGACCGTGGATAAACGACGCGCAACGGAAGAACCAGGGCGAGCGTTCCGTTGGCCCGACATTCTCCGCGTCGAGCTGGTGCTCGAACATCGCTGCTGTGTCACGACAATTCCCCGTCTGCATAACATTCGTATATGATCACGGCAATTGGCGGGCCGCCCGAGTTCGAAACGTCACCTCAGATTTCGTCGCGCACGAACAGTGAGTGCCTGCGTCGAAATACGCAGAGTATCTGAACCCACGAATCGGCCCTCACCATAAGGACCTCAGTATGTATCTGTCTTCAGTACGACGACGCATGCGCGGGCTCAGCGCAAGTCCCCCGGCGCGCATTGAACAGCTTGAGCAGATTCGGCTCCTTTCGGCGGCAACAGTCGCCCTCACCGACCACGTTGGCACATCGCAGGTCCCGTTTCCGGATCAGAGCGGCGACGTGCAGTTCGACGCCGCGGGTCACGGATACTACACAGACCCGATCCCCGTTTTCGTGGCCGCCGAAACAGAGCCGAACCCGACCAGTGCCCCGACAAGTGAAGCAGCACCGTTCCCACTTGGGCAGACATTTCAGTTGCACAGCAAACCTGGCGCAGCCCACCGAATCTATCTCGACTTCGACGGCGTGACGACAAGCGGCACAGCGTGGAACAGCCTCCGGAACATCAGCTCGATCGTGACACCCGCGTACTCGATCGACAGCGATCCGGCATTCAGCACGGCAGAGCTCGAACGAATCCAGGGTATCTGGCAACGCGTGACTGAAGACTTCATCGCCTTCGATGTGGACGTTACGACTGAGGAACCGACACAGGACCAACTCATCAGGAGCGGCGGCAACGATCAGCAATGGGGCATTCGAGTCGCCATTGGCGGTGACGGTTCGTGGTTCGGGTCGGCGGGAGGAGTCGCCTATCTGACGTCCTTTAACTGGAATAGCGACACACCGACGTTTGTCTTTGAGGACAACCTTGCGAACGGAGAAGAGAAGGCCACGGCAGAAGCGGCCAGCCACGAGATCGGCCACACGCTTGGTCTGTCTCACGATGGCACAAGCAGCGTGACCTATTACACAGGCCACGGAAGCGGAGCAACCGGTTGGGCTCCCATCATGGGCGTTGGCTACTACAGAGAACTGACCCAATGGAGTCGGGGCGAATACGCGAATGCCAATCAGACTCAGGACGATCTGGCGATCATCACTTCGAACAACGGGTTTGGTTTTCGCGCCGACGACCACGGCGATACCACGGGTAGCGCCACGGCGTTCATTGTCAACGGGACGTCTCTCTCCGCGAATGGTATTGTCGAAAGGTCATCGGACGTCGACATCTTCAGCTTCACCAGTGGTGCGGGCGAAGTCTCGTTGAGTATTTCGCCGTTTGAAAACTCTCCCAACCTGGACATCCTCGCAGAGTTAATCAACTCGTCTGGAACCGTGCTGGCCTCGAGCAACCCTGCAAATACGCTCAACGCGTCTCTCACACACACAGTCAGTGCCGGGACGTACTACCTGCGAGTCAGCGGCGCGGGTCTGGGAGATCCTCTGGGAACCGGATACACGGATTACAGCAGCATCGGGTATTTCTCTGTCACCGGGACACTTCCCCAGGCGACTGAGTCGGCGCCGGAAGCAGTCGCGGATGCCTATTCAGTGTTTCCCGGACAGACACTGACTGTCAGTGCCGCGGGCGTACTGAGCAACGACTCGGATGCCGATAACGATCCTCTAACGGCAGTCATCGTTTCCGGCCCATCGAATGCGTCCTCTTTCAATCTGAATGCCGACGGTTCCTTTACATATACGCCGAATTCCGGATTCACCGGCACGGATTCGTTTTCGTATCAGGCCAGCGACGGGAGCCTCGAATCGGCTGTCGCGACAGTGACAATCACAGTTGATGACAGCGATGCGACGTTGATCGCTCAATGGCAGTTCGACGAAACGAGCGGATCAACAGCGACGGACAGCGCGGGAGCCGACAATAACGGCACGTTAATCAGCGGATCATTCGCCAGCGACGCCGAGCGGGGTCAGGTGGTCAGCCTGAGTGGCGGGAATTCCGTGGTGCGAGTGGATTCCACAGTCGACCTGAATTCGACGTGGACGATCGGGTCGTGGTTCAACGGACTGGCGAGCGGGACGTGGCGGACTCTGACGCGGGGTCAGGGTGGCGATCACCAGATTATCGTCAGTGCCGGCGGCCAGCTGGGTGGTTATTTCAATACCGGCGCCAACGGTTTCGTCAGCAGCGGCTTTGATATGAACAGCCTGTCAAGCGGCTGGCATCATGTGGCGGCCGTGGGCAGCGGCGGCTCGACGGTGTTTTACGTCGATGGTCAGCAGGTGGGTTCGATCTCGCGGCAGTCGACGACGGATGTGTATACGCTGGGCAACTATGTCGATGGCGGGCAGCGATTCAGTTCTCACCTGGACGATCTGCGGGTTTACAACCGTGCCTTGTCCGCCAGTGAGATTGCCACTCTGGGCTCAAGCAGTGGACCGGCTTTCGAAATCACTTCGTTGCCTGATGGACAATCACAGTTCATCGCCACACGGTCTGGCGGGCACGCGGGTTCTGTCGTTGACGAGCGTCGTGAGCAGGTCAAGTTGCAGCCCGCCCTGACAGTACCATTTGGAATCACCGGTGTCGTCGACGCTGCGTTGCAGGCAGACGACTCTACAGTCGATGACGAAGCATCGGATGCTCAGGCTCCGATTTCCATTGCGTCGCTGGAACTGGCACTCGATGCCCTTGTTGTCGGTGAAACCGAGTTGCAATAAGTCAAGTGGCTTATCTCAGGTCGATCGACATGGACGTGCTGTTGGCGACGGGTTGAACGGGAGCGTAGCGGTTGGTTCTCGCTCGACGCGCTCCGCCGCCTGGATAGAAGGCGACTCCCAGATACGAGTCGACGGTTCCGGTATAGGCCGGAGTGATGAAATTCGCCTGTCCAAACAACGTCCAGTGGTCACTGAGTGGAATGTCGACCTCGGCACCAAAGAGCACTCGCTCGCCAGATGGTCGCTGATTGGGATCAAGAAAAGGCGGCAGTGCTTCAAAGGCCACGTTGCGCTCGCCATGACTTTCGGCGATACCCAGCCAGAGCGTTGTGCGGGCAGCGTTCTCCCAGGTGCGAGCCCAATAGAGCGCTCCCTGACTGACTGGCTCAAGCACGACCGGTATGGCACCCAGAAAGAATGCGCGGTCGCTGTCGTGCGAGACCTGAGCCCGGATACCGACTTCCTCGTTGCCAAACTGCCAGCCAATGCGGCCACGGGCCTGACTCAGACTGGTCTGGTCAAAGTAGTTCTGGTGCAGAAAATCCCAGGCGGCTGCCCAGATGACTCCATTATCGTGTCGCTGAAACACGCCCAGAGTCGTGAAACTTTGCGACCGGCCGCTCGCCTCACCGAGACGGTCAAAGACCTGCACGGCGTTGTCCGTGTAGTTGATTGACGTACCAATCTGCATACCCAACCCGATGTGGTCACACAGTGGAAGTCCCAGATTGGCGGACACACGTCCGCCGAAGTGAGCGTTCACGCCGTAATCCTGTGGCTGTTTGGAACCCTCGAGCCCTGTAAAGATCGACAGATTGTCCCACAACGAGTCGGGCTCAATGGACTCCATACATCCCGTGGACAATGTCGGACCAGGATCTCCAAAGATTGAGTCGACATCAGCGCAGCAATCCTGACACGCGCCGCAGCTCGCGATTCGATCGGGTCGGCAGGTGTCATCTGCGGACGCACAGAGTCGATTCACGAACAGTGTCGCGAGCGTCAGCAACACACTGAATCGACGCATCTCCGGTTCCTTCCGGTACGCGGGGAACTTCAGGAATTCCAAGTCTGGGGTAGCCGAAGTCGCCAGACTTTGGCCACCTCGTGAATCACGGCGAACAACCAGACTCTTGCGAGTTCGGCTACCACGTCAGTCGGACGGGCTTGGAACTACTGCACTTACGCAGCTACACCCTGACCGGCATAATCGGCAAAGTTTGCCACATGGCTTCAGAGAAACCCCATTAATGCGGAGGGATTTACTGGAGTCGTTAGCCTTGGATGCCCGCTGGTTCGGCGGAGTTACGGTTTGAGTGGATGGGCAGCTCGCGGATTGCGGGGCATAATGCTTCAGGTGGAGACGCCACGCAGTCCAACGTTGCTCAGGAGATCGGCATGGCCGCGGAACGTATGTTCGACGTGCTGGACGAAGGAACTTTCAGTGTCGTTCGTTTCCGATCCGACATTGAGGAAGCCTCGACTCGGGCGGGCGAGGTCTACGACGATCTGGTGCAGTTCGCCGGTCAGGTGGAATGCCTCAAACTGGCGATTGATCTGACGGGCATGCGATATGTCCCCAGTAGTGTGCTTGGGATTTTCGCCCGGCTGTCGGGGCAAGGCATCGAAGTTCACGTTGTCGGTGCTTCATCGGACATCGTCGAAGTTCTGGAAGTCACACGACTCAACCGGATCATGCACGTCAACGAGATTGATGTGACGTCGTACGACACCAGTCCGGTTCAGGTCGAGGTACCGCCAGACTGCACTGCGGCGGCGCTGGATGCCTACTTCATCAGGTGTCCGTCCTGCGCAGTCGAATGCCGGATTGCCAAGCATGATCTGGGGCACCGCTTCGAATGTTCCGGCTGCGAGCACGGTTTCGCCGTCACTGCGGAAATCCTGGGCAGTGCCACACATGTGCGCGCCCGCTGTCCGAAGTGCGATCACATTCTGCGAGTGCGTTCCACTTATTTGCGTCAGCCCATCGCATGCAACCACTGCGACCAGCATCTGGAAATCCGCGCGGTGCTGTGACTGAGCCAGCGCTGTTCAGATCCCGATGGATGGAGTTCCGATCCACGTTGACCCGCAGTCGACGGGCACCATAGTTTCCCGCCCCTCGCCGCAGATGCTCAACAATCGACTCGCCTCGCCGGAAACTGACAGGGATGTTGAGTCGTGAATATGACCATCCGCCGCCGCCGAATTCGACTCGGGTCGATCGTCTTAATTGCTCTCCTGCTGAGCCCACCGGCCGAGACATTCGCAGGCGAGCTGAATCGTGTCCGGGATCAGGCCCGCACCTCGTCCTCTGATTCCGGCTCGTCCGGCGGCTCTTCCAGTCGCGAGGATCGGCACGGGCACGATGACCATCACCACGGACACGATCCGTGGCACGACCACCACGATGACGGCAACAGCCTGTCGGACGATCTGTTCGGTATCGGGTTCCTGGCAGCACTTGTCGGAGTCAGCTCGCCATTCTGGGCTCCGCCTCAGTTGCTGGGCGACGACGGTGAAAAGGGGTATTTCCCGGGTCACCCGTATGACAATGCTGTCGGCGGCCTGGTGCCTGACAAGACTCCATCCGGAGCACACGACACGCTCGTCGTGCTGCAGGGCCAGTACGGAGACGACTTCGGAGGCGTCTCACATGCAAACGGCCGGCTGATTCTGGAAAGTGCGTGGCGACTGGGCATCGACACCGAGTTCAACTATCGGCACGAAGACGGCTCGCCATCCGACGATCTATGGACCGGCGACTTCAACGTCACGTGGCGGTTCGCTCAAAGTGAGCCGCTGCAGTTTCGCACGGGCGTTGGATTCAACTGGCTGGCCGATCGCCAGGGTGAAGACTACGGCTTCAATTTCACCTACGGAGCGGACCTGTTTCCGGGTGACCCGTGGGTTCTGTCGAGCACCATCGACTGGGGCCGACTCGGTGAAGCGACGCTGTTTCACAATCGGACGACGATCGGTGTGACGCAGAACGGCTGGGGATTGTACACCGGCTACGACTACTTCAATGTCGGCGGCGCCGGGCTGCATGCCTGGATCAACGGGATTGAACTGCGGTTTTGAACGCGCTCGTTTCGTTCAAGCGAAACGCGGGCCGCATTCTGGCTGACAGAGCACTGGACACAGGTCTGGGCCAGTGGAAGTCACTACGATCTTCCTTGGATCACGACTAAGATCCGGCCCTTCCCGCCCTCTAGCCCCATCCAGACCATCCCACCGGAGTGTTCCCATGATCCTTCGCTGCCTGCTCTCTATTTCGATATCGCTCGGTGCATCGCTGGTATTTGCCGACGATCACGAACTGAAGACCGTCGACGAAGCTCCGAAGGGGTTGTCACCGGCCATCGAAAAGCTGCTCGACCCCGCTGGCTTTCAGATCGCTGGCGACGATGGAGCAGTCGTCGAGTTGTGGCTGCTCAAAAGCGTCGCCGTGAAACCGAAGTTCAAATCAAGCTTCAGTCAGATGTACCCATTTATGCCGGGACAGTTGCTCGGCGCAATCCGCGTGGGAGACGACGTCGAATACACAGATTTCCGCGGCCAGGCGATGAAGACTGGAACGTACACACTGCGGTACGGCCTGCAGCCGATGGATGGCAATCACGTGGGAACCAGTGAAACGTCCGATTTTCTGCTGGCCCTGCCCGCGAAGATCGACACGAAAAGCGACGCGATTGGAAGCTTTGACGAACTTGCCGAGCTGAGTGCCAAGTCTGCCGGCTCGACTCACCCGGCCATTTTCTCTCTGCTCGACCCGAAGAAGGTGAAGAAGAAGCCAAAGCTCGAACAGGACGACTTTTCCGAGCACTGGATTCTGAGCCTCGTGGGCAAAGGCAAAGAAAAGGACAAAGACGTCGACCTGAAAGTGCGTCTGGTCGTCGTCGGCCAGTCTGAATAATTGCTGTCTGAAGAACGCGAAGTAGCCCGGTGACTTATGCAACTGGCCCGAACAGTCCTGACCTTCGCCGTCATCCTGGCCCCGGTCATCGCGTCATCCGGCGAGACCGAGACCGAGACTCCGACGAGTGACGGTTCCAAGCCAAAGGCCGCCGTCAAAGGTGCGGCGAAGGCTCCCGAACCGAAACGAGAGCTGTTTCACGGAACCGTTCTGCTTGCGCAGTACGCGTTGAAGAAACGGGGCATCAAAGTTGCCGAGGAGATGAACGATCAGGCGGTCCTCGAAACACCGGACGGCGAGTTGATCCCCATCGCGGCTGACTGGCGGGGCCGGGCATTCTTTCAGGACAAGCGGATGCGGGGTCGGAAGACCGAGCTTGTCGGATACCGTCGTCCCGGAATCCCGTACCTGCAGGTGCTGGTCGTCTTCTTCATCAACGAGAAGGGCCAGCGCGAAGAAATGGACTACTGGTGCGACGTCTGTTCGATCCCGATGTACGAGATCAAGGACTGTGAATGTTGCCAGGGACCGATTCTCTTTCGACTGCGTCCCGGCAAGTTGCCGTCGTACATCGATCTGCAGTTGAAGCGAGACGATGCGAAACCAGTCGGCAGAAAGTGACTGCCTGTGCGTCGTCCAGAACACTAATTGACGCTAATCCTCACTAATTGCGATTAGCGTCAATTAGTGTTCCGCAGTTACCGACCTGATGGGGTCCGGCCACGCCGCGTTCCGGATTGGAACGCATGCAGAAATAACCCCAAATTACGCCCTTTCATTGGCCCGCGGCCAAGATGTGGCGGCTGGAAGCTACCAATACAGGAAGAGCGGAACTCGTTTCCTGCACGCATCTTTTACGATTACTCCTGATCCATGCCGTCTCCATCGACCACGCCCTATCTTGTCCGTCTGGCCGAACGGCTGACGACTGCGCTGGCTCCGATGGACGCGGCGCGTCGGCAGAGACATCGCGATTTCATCTGCTCGTTGCAGCAATCGGATGGTGGATTTGGCGGGCGCGAAGGCGATTCGGATCTGTACTACACCAGCTTTGCCGTCCGTGGCCTGGGAATGCTCGGTGGTATGACGCCGGACGAGTGCGGTTCCGTAGCGCGGTTCCTCGGCGAGTTTGACTGGCGGACGCTGAATGTCGTCGACCTGATGAACTGGCTGAACACAGTGCTGGCAGTGCAGGTGTTCGGGGGCCAGGACCTGCTGGCCGAAGCCGACGCGGACTGGCCTCAACAGATGGCCGCTCGTCTGGAAGCCGTGCGCACTAATGACGGTGGCTATGCCAAATCGACTGAAGGCGCTGCCGGCAGCATGTACCAGTCGTTCCTCGTCACGCTGACCTATGAACTGCTGGGGATGCAACCGCCACAGCCCAACGCACTCATTCAGTTCGTTTACGACCGCCAGCGGGACGACGGCGGCTTCGTCGAAATTGGTCCGATGAAGAACAGCGGGACGAATCCCACGGCGGCCGCGATCGGCCTGATGTCGGTTGTGGGTGGAATGGACGAGGAACTCCGCAACGACGTCCGCGATTTCCTCAAGCTCGTCTGGAGCGAGGAAGGCGGGTTTCAGGCGAATAAACGCATCACATTTGCAGACGGGTTGTCGACGTTTACGGGACTGCTGACCGTTCAGGACCTGTCGCTGGACGGGCTCGTCAGCGAACGCGTCATCGAGCGTTTTCTGACCGACTGGCTCGAATTCCCCACCGGCGGTTTTCGCGGAGCCAGTTGGGATGATCAGGCCGACGTGGAATACACCTTTTACGGACTCGGCTGCCTGGCGCTACTCTGGAGTGCCGCGTAAGTTCTGTACGCTGCGTCCGATCCACCCGATAACTCGCGCGAGCTTGAAGTCCAGCCGGTCAACCTGCGACAGTTGCCGCGTTGAATCACTGCCTCGTTAGGTCAGGAACCCTGCATGGCGACCAGGCTCGGAAATTTGCGGAACAGTCTTTATCGGCTTCGGAACACCCGGCGACTCATTCGCTGGGGTAACGGTTTCAGCCTGTTGCTCAACGCCGCCGTCGTGATCCTGCTGATCGCGTTTCTGGCAGACTGGCAACTGGACATGACTCGCGCACAGCGCGGCGTCCTTTTAGGGATCGTGTGCGTAGCGCTGGTGTGGTCCGTGCGTCGCTTCACGTTGCCATGGCTCAGGCAATATGACGACATCGTCGACTTGGCTCTGGCTGTCGAGAAGCAGCAGAACATCGACAGCGATCTGGTCTCGGCTCTGCAGTTTGAACGGCCAGAGGCCAGCACCTGGGGCTCGGTTCAGCTTGAACAGGCCGTCATTTCGCAAGTGGCCGAAACGGCTCCGCAAATCAACGTGTTTCAGGGACTGCCACTGGCTGACTTCAAACGGCGAGTATTGGCCGCCGCAACGGTCTCGGTCATCGTCGTGTTCAGCGCGGTAAGTCAGCCCGGCTGGTACGGCGCGTTCTTCAGTCGCATGCTGCTTGGGAACGTGCAGTATCCCACACGAACACAGGTCCAGATCATCGCCGTCAATGGCAAGGCCCTGCTGAACAAGGAATCTCGCGGCGGGCAGACGGTGGTCGACTCGATCCGCAGCCCGTTCGGCCATGCACTTCAATTTCATGTCATCGCACGCGGCGAGATTCCTGAGTCCGATTCAGGTCAGGTCCGAATCACGAGCGTTGATGGTGACATCGCGACAGAAATCGAGATCACACGCGTTGATCCGAAAGCCGACGACGGTAGAGAATTACCTGACGGCATCAGGCAACTACTGGGACAGGACCCCAAAGGAAATGGTTACGCGGTCTTCTCTGGTGAGCTGCCGCGTCTGATGGATTCGGTCACGTTTCGCGTGTTCCTCGGCGATGCCCGTTCGCGGACGTATACGATCGAAGCCATTCCGCTGCCGGTCGTTGATCTACAGGTCGATGTCACACCACCGGCTTACGCAGTGGAGGCCACTCTTAAGTCCGACGCACGAGGCAGTTCGAAGCGGCAAGTTTCGGTGGTGGAAGGGTCAAGCGTTGATCTGACCGTGCAGTGCCTCAACAAGCAGCTCACATCAGCAACGCTGTGGCTGGGCGAGACCGAGGAACCCTACCAACTGACTCCAAAAGACGGCCTGAAGAAGCGCTGGACACTGAACACCACTGGTACGCCACTGGCCTCCGTGTCGGAGCCGTTGCAGTACCGAGTGCAAGTGACCGACGAGCAAGGCTTACAGCTTGAGAGTCCGATTCACGGCACGATTCGGCTGCGCACCGATCAGGCGCCACGCACGGCAGTCAGCGTCCGAACGCGGCGAGTGATCCCCACGGCAAAGCCACCAATCCGGTGGTCAGCGTCCGACGACTTCGGGCTGGAACGTGTCGTGGCCGAGGTCCAGATCGCTCGCGAAGATGGTAATATTGAAAAGGATGAGGTTGAAATTGCGGCGCGTGTCGACGGAAAGGCTGCCCCCACAGCGCTGGATGGCGACTATCCTCTCGACCTTTCGGCTTTCAAGTTGGTAAAAGGCGATGAACTTAAGGTCACATTTGTGGCATACGACTACCGCGGAGAAGAACTCGAATCACAGCGAAGTTTCAGCGAGCCGGTCATCTTTCAGGTCACAGACCGGCAGGGCATTCTTTCAGGCCTGCTCGAAACGGATCAGGAGTCAGCAAAACAGCTTGACGCCATCATCCGCCGAGAACTTGGAATCGGAGAGACTCGATGACTAAGAGAGCGATTCTGGTTGGACTGGCTGTCGCTATGGGCGTGACGTCTTTCTCACTGGCCGTCGACAAATTGTCGCTCCGCCGAAAGCAGATTGATCAGCAGAGAGCACGTGCGATGGCTCAAAAGCTGGTTTCGACCGCGGTCGATCTGCAGCTCAATCAACTCGAAGACAACGGTCTGACCGACCTGCCGATCTATAAAGAGATCAGCGCGATGCAGGACAGCATCGGCGAACTGGTCGAAGACGAGATGGCGGATGTGGTCGAAATCCTGCTGGACGCGCAGGGCCTGAAGTCATCCGCCGAACGGCAGAAGAAGTTTGTCGAGGCCCGCACAACGATCCGCGACATCGTCATCAAGCTGGCCATCGAGCGGCAGAATCTGCTGCGTCGGCTGAAGAATGCCGAGATCACCGAACAGGTGCACCGGCTGATCAAGCTCGAAACCAGCACGATGAAAACGACAAAGGGACTGCCGGAAGAATCGCAGACACGTCGATTGCAGCTCGCCGTCGAGACCATCGAAGACCAGCGTGACGTGAAGCAACTGTTCCTGCATCTGGTCGAGACACTCGCCGATGTTGCCACTTGGGGCGGTCCACTGGGCGACGGAGCCACGCGCGGCATTCGCATCCTTAAAGAAGAAGACCTCGGCACGCATCTCGACAAAGCTGGCGACGAGCTGGAAGCCACACGCTACGAACCGGCAAGCATCGAACAGGCTGCTGTGGTTGCCGGCCTGAAGAAGTTGCTGGCGCAACTCAACAAGACACAGGGCCTGCTTAGCTCTGACAACGAATCGATGATGGAGAAAATTCGCGACTTGGTGGAGCGTCAGCAGGAGACCCGCGAAAAGGTCGAAAAGGCCAACATCGAGAACCCCGAGCAGAACAACGAGCTTGTCGGTGAGCAGCGTGAGATCGCGGCCGACCTGCAGGACCTGGCCGACAAACTGCCGGACAACATCGAAACGCGACAGCAGATTCAGAACGCGATTGAGGCTGCAGAACAGGCGGCGGAAGACATTTTCTCGATGCAGGAAGACGAAGCCGTTGAATCACAGCGGCAGGTTGAAGGCCAACTGGCAGCACTGGCAAACTCACTGCGTGAAGGAGCCGAGCAGGATCTGGACGCCTTCACCGCGGCCGAACTGTCACAACGCGTCGCCGATCTGGAAGCTGTCAAAGCTCAACTTCAACAGGCCGTGGAACAGGAACAGGCCGCGACCGAAAACGTCAAAGCAAAGCCGCAGGAAGCCGCCGCCAAAGCCGACGCGGCGAAGGCAACAGTCGATGAAATCGAAAAAGCCAACGCGGAACGAAATCTGCCTGAATCTCTCGAATCAACACTTGCTGAAGCCGCCGAAGCTGTTGAACGCGCTGCGGACGCTCCCATCGAAGATCTGAAGCCGGTCCCGGCGGAGCCACAGGAAGGTGATCCGGCGAAACCGGAACAGACCGAGGCCGAAGCCGCCGCTGAAGCGGAAGCCGTCGAAGCTTCCGAACAGGCAGAAGAGACTCTGGAAAACGCTACCGAAGCCCTCGAAAACGCCTTGGCAGCGACCGAAGAGGAGCTGGCGGAAGCACAGCGAATGGAAGCGGCCGTCAAGATCGGCGAGCTGGCTCGAGCAGCGGAAGCTCTCGAACGAGCCGCTGCCGCGGAACGTCAGATTGCGGACGCCGCCGAAGAGATCGCAGACGAGACGCCGACTAAAGAAGCACTGACTCCGGAAGACGCCGAAGCTCTGGCGGAGGAAGCCGCTGAACTTACTGAGGATCAGCAGGACATCAGCGACGTCGTGGCGAAGCTGGCGGAAGGCGTTGAAGAAACGGCTCCAGAAGTTGCGGAGCTGTTAAAGGACGCTTTGGCCATGGCAGAAGAGACTGCCAAGCCACTGAAGGCAACTGAAACGGCGGCCGAAGAAGCGGAAGCCGCCAGTGAAGCCATGGCCAAAGCCGAGGCTGACAAAAATGAAGAGGCGATGGCATCCGCCGAAACGGCCGAATTGGAAGCTCAGACCGAAGCAGCAGAGGCAGCCGCGGAGGCAGCAGAAAAAGCAGCCGAAACGGCAGAGCAACTGACCGCCGCGGCCGAAGCGATTCGCGAAGAAATCGCCGAAACAGCCGCAGAACTCGCCGAACTGACAGCAGAGCAACTTGCGAAAGTCGACGAGGCGCAGGCAGCGGTCGAAGTCGCGATGGCCGAAGCGGATGAGTCGCTGGCTGACCGTTTGCAGAAGCTGAGCGAAGCGCAGGCCAAAGTCGCCGAAGCCGAAGCCGAGCAGTTGCGTGCCGAGGGTAAGAAGGAAGCCGCCGACGCGATGGAACTGGCTCAGAAGATCGCTGAAGCCGCCGCAAAGCAGACCGAGGCTGAAGAGGCGGCAGCAGAAGTCGAGTCCGGCGAAGCCGCCACTCCATTGGAAGCCGCCAAAGCACAACAGGCAGTTGCGGAAGCCGTCGAAGAACTGGCGAAGGCCGCTGCAGAACGTCCCGCTGCGGAAGAGGCCAAAGAAGCTGGCGAACCTGACCCGTTGGCCGAGGCGTTAGAAGAAGCGCAGCAGGCCGCCGCGGAAGCTGCGAAGCAAACCCTCGATGGAGACATGGAACAGGCCGAAGCCTCACGGGAACAGGCCGAAGAAGCACTGGCCAAAGCGGCGGAAGCCGCTGCGGAAGAAGCCAAAGAAGCGGCCGCCGCCGAGCCAACTGGCGAACCTGACGCGGACGCCCAGAAAGCGGTCGCAAAAGCTGCCGAAGCCGCCGAGGAACTGGCAAAGTCTGATGCAGACGAAAATGCTCAGGCAGCGGCCGAATCACTGGCCGAAGCAGGTGAGGCTGCGAAAGAAGCGGCCGAGAATCTGAAAGACGACCAGGCAGAACTGGCCAAGACACCACAGGAAGAAGCCGGTGAAGCTCTCGCGGACGCCAACGAAAAACTGGCCGAGGCCATTAAAGAACTTGCCAAACAACAGGCCGACGAACTGGCTGACGTCTCAGAAGCGGCCGAAGCGGCGGAAGAGCTTGCGTCCAAAGTCGATGCCAGCGCAGCAGCGGCATTGAGAGAGACTGAGAACGCCGCCAACGAGGCGCAGGAAACTTCTGAAGCCCTGGCTCAACTCGACGAGCCCGCCGGTCCGCAGGAACCAGGTGAAGGTGAACCGGGTGAGCCTGGTACTCCAGAACCGGGAACACCGGAACCGGGCGCTCCGGAACCGGGAACACCAGAAGCCGGCACACCGGAACCAGGTGAGCCTGGTGAAGCAGGAGAGCCCACCCAACCCAATCCTGGTGAGCCAACCGCTGAGTCCGCTACTGCCGAGCTCGCAGCCGCCGACGAAAAAATTCAGGAAACGCTCGAACGAGCCGCCGCCGACCTGGCTGCCAAAGAACAGCAACTGGAACGAGAACAGGCACTGGCGCAGGCACTGGCGGAACTGGCGGAATCCCAGCAGGACTCTGTCGACCAGATCGCAGATGCCCGCGACATTCTGGAACAGCTCACGGAAGCCATGGCCGAGGCAGAAAATGGCGAGAACACGGGCGAAGGTGAACCAGCTGGCGACCAACCTGCTGGTGATGAACCTGCTGGTGATGAACCAGCCGGCAATCAGCCTGCTGGCGATGAACCTGCCGGTGACCAACCCGCTGGTGACCCGGCAATGAACAAAGAGCAGCAGAGTGCAGCACAGAAAGTTGCTCAAGCGATGCGGCAATTCGCCGAATCGCAGCGTCTGACTGGTGAAGGTGCTGTCGAACTGTCAGGGCAGGAAGAAGTCGCCAACGAGCCGATTCGTGAGGCGCTTGAACTTGCCTCGGCACTACTCAGACCTGAAGCAACGCCACCCGGCGAAGCCGCAGAAGGCGACGCACCGTTGGGCACGCCGGCTGAACCGGGACAGACTCCGGAAGGTCAACCTGCGGGCGATACGCCGGAGGGCCAGCCAGGAGAAGGGCAACCGGCCGAGCCCGGACAGTCTCCACAACCTGGAGAAGCACCTGCCGAAGGTCAGCCGGGTGAACCAGGTCAGCCGCAGCCAGGTGAACCGGGTCAGCCACAACCAGGTCAGCCCGGGCAACCGGGTCAGCCGCAGCCGGGACAACCTGGTCAGCCGGGGCAACCCGGTCAGCCACAGTCCACTGAGTTGGGGACGGGCTTTGTTCCGGAATCTCCTGAAGCAACTGCCCGCATGATGGCCACTCCCGATCTGCTCGAACAGATTGCTGATCTTCTGGCAGGCGCGCTCAGTGAGCTTCCGGAATCTGGTGACCAACAGGCCTCAGCTGAGGCCCAGCCAGGTCAACCCGGACAGCCGCAGCCCGGGCAACCGGGACAGCCACAGCCCGGGCAACCCGGCCAGCCACAACCTGGTCAACCCGGACAGCCGCAGTTGGCACAAACGTCGGCGACGGCCGAAGGTGGCGGAGCATCTCAGGGTGGTCAATTCTCAGAGAATCAGAAGACGAAAGATGAGTCTCTGAGTCTTGTCGATGACACAAGCCCCAAGGGAAACAGCGTTACACCTGACTCGAACGAAGCCGATCGTGACGTACGGGCCAGGAAACTGGAACAGACGCCATGGTTCGCAAAGCTTCCCCCAGAACTGCGAAACGCGATCATGTCGAGCAGTCAGCGACGCGCACCACGCGCCTATGAAGTTCGGCTGCGGAGATACTTCGAAAGCATTGAATAGGGTACGTGAAAAGAGAATTTCAACTCTCATATTGAGTATTGATTCACAGGTGTTACACTCGCGGTCGTCGCTTCGGTTCAGTGGACGAGTATCTCCACGGGCGGCAATCGTTTTTTCTCGGAAGGCGGAGTTCAATGGCTGAAGGCACGATTAAGAAGTTGACGGAAAAGGGATTTGGATTCATCGACACGGGGGACGGTGGTGACATGTTCTTCCACATGAGCAATCTGGTAGACGTTCGTTTTGAAGAACTTCATGAAGGACAGAGTGTGAGCTACGACCCAGGTCAAGGCCCGAAGGGCCCACGGGCGGAGAACGTCAGACCTAACTGACTTTCAAATCCAGCTCAGGACACACGAGAAGCCGGCGGTCTCATCCGCCGGCTTTTTTTGTTTGGCGCAGCGACTCACCAGGAAACGGACTGGCTGGCTTCGATCGCAGCGGAGTGGCTCCGTTGCCGGGGAAGCAACCTGTGCCACGTGCGGACGTCATGACTTTCCATCAGTTTCAACCGATGTCGTAAGTAGTGCGAATCCTGGAGATGATTCCGGGAGTCCATCCGCGGCGATTCAGGCATTTCACACCGGTGTCCTTCAATCGTGCGGCAATCGCGTCGTCGTCCATTCCGCTCTGGACCAGCCTGAGGATCAACTTCAGATGCCGATTGACCACCGGGTCGTTGTGAAACTCCCGCTCCTCGCTGGCCAGGTTCTGATACAGCCAGCCTCCGACATAAAGTGAGGCTCCCACGACGATCAACGTGATGATACGGACGATCGAAGGACTGCCGGCCAAGTCAAACAGCAGTACTTTCACAGCCGAAGCACTGAACACCAGCAGCGATGACTGTCCGAAAATCCGCTCTCCCCGCTTAAGAGCGTAGATCAACACCGCGACTGCCAGAACGGCCCAGGAAGTCGAAATCACCAGCCCGCTGTCAAACGCACGGATGGTTGCCACCATGAATGTCAGATGTCCTGCATAGATTAGTGCAGGCAGAAACTGTCGGTTGTCGTTGGTCCTCGCCAGATAGAAACAGGCGATGTAAATCATGATTGCATAGCCGAACAACGTCCCCGATGGAAATGGCACAGCGACCTCAGCGGCGTCGGAGACGATCGCCAGAAACAGCCCGCAAATCATCACGAAAACAGTCACAAACACTGCCGGAGTCACTGCCTCTTTCGGCCATGCTTTCTGCGACCAGACAAAGACCAGCCCCAGCGGCAACACCAGCGTCGCCCAGGGCAGAAACTCCTTTGGAACGAGCTCAAAGAACAGGACATGCCCCGTCACGCACGAGGCGTATGTACTGACCAGTCCGACAGCTGCCTCACTGGTTGAATTCGGGATTCGTCGCCTGGCGAACACGTAACAGCCGATCAGAGCGGCCACACTTCCCAGAGCGATGACAGCAACCAGCGGCCGCGCGTGCTCGCGCAGAATGAAGTACTCGACCAGATAGAAATACAACAGTGGCAACCCGTGGGCCACTGCTTCACTGGACTCCATCGGTTTCCTGTAACGCACCGAGAAGTACGCCGCCGTCGCCGCAAAGACGATGAACTGCAGGAACTGATAAATGGCTGCCGTCACCCATTGTGGCTCGCCGGCACTCCGCCAGGCGGCATCGAAACAGATGATGGCCATATACATGGCGACCAGATACGTGACGCGATTCCCCTCCTGAATCGACAGAAACGAAAACAGCAGACTCCAGGCCGTGAAGTAGATCAATAACCCGACGATGTCCTGCGGCAGTGAGTCAACCAGTATTGGGGTCAGATAAACTCCCACTGCCGCGAGGATACCGTAAACACTGTTTTCAAATCGTCGTCCGAGGACGAGCGCACCAACGCTGACAGCTGCCACGATCACAATCGCAACAACATGCGGTATCAGTTCGTAATAAAGATGGCCGGCATAGGCCGTCAGATAGAGGATGATGACGCCAACGCCCGGCAGCCAGGCAGCGTACAGTCGGTCCTTCTGAGCCAGCGACAATCCCCCGACAATGAACGCAAGCGCTGACAGTACAGCGATGCCCAGTTGAATGGGTGGCGTTAACCATCCGGCGTCGTAAACGAGCCGCAGGAAGTAGGCCGCAGCAAGAACAAAGGACAGTGCGGCACCGCAAGCCATTACGGTAGTCGCATTAACGTCCTTCCGCGAAAAGACGCGGTCAATGAATTCCGGTCGATTTTTTCCGACCGTGGGTGCAGGACGCCGGGCAGCCGCACGGGGACGGGATGGCCCAGACGACGGAGCGGACGCTTCGGGCCGTTCACTGGCCGCCGACGTGTCTTCACTGGTGCTGAGTTCTTCAACCAGTTCCGCATCCGCGAACTCAAGATCCGTGATCACTTCATCCAGCGGCACACCGAGCTCTGCTTCCAGCACGGTTTCAATTCGCGCAAGTCGGTCTTCCAGTCGAGCCAGACGGTCATTGTCATGCGCCATCAGTGTGGACTCCTCTCGCGAATCCCAGTAGTCCCAAGTCCTCGAGTCACTCTACGCCGAAGGCGTTACACCCAATAGCCTGGGGTCGCCGCACAGCGGCGCATCCCAGGAAAACTGAATCCAGGTACGGCCAATAAATTCACAGCCTCAGAGCGTGAGAACGAGTTGCGCGTCCTGCTCACTGCTTCAGCGACATCAGCCGTGCAATGGCATCCGCGAGTCCGTCGAGTGCTGAATCATCCGGCAGCGTGATTGTCAATTTCGGCGGGCCGTCGCCTTCGCGATCGAGGCACTCTGAGAGGCGAGATTTCAGTTCGCCCGCGAGCTGTCCGGTGTGCGGCGAATCTGGTGCGGGCGGCAGCAACTCAGACAGGAACTGGAACGCCGCCGTCATCATCTGCCCTCCAGCAGCCGAGACCTGTTCTTTGCGCTGAGCGACTCGCGCTTCGTCCTCGGCGCGGCGGCGTTCGGATTGATCGACGGGGGCTTCCGGTACGGCTCCCAACAGGACTTCCAGACGACTTTTCAGTTCTTCCATGCCGCTGTGCATCTCAACTTCATCGACGTCCGAGTTGATGTCGAGCGCCGCCAGCGCCAGTTCCTTCTTGCTCGACAAAGTCGTCAGCAGACTTTCCTCAAGTGTCTGTTCCGTAACGAGCAGATAAACCTGCACAGGTCGCTTCTGGCCCATGCGGTGGGCTCGGGCGATGCGCTGTTCGAGGACCGCCGGATTCCATGGCAGGTCGACGTTGATCACTGTGTTCGCTGACTGCAGATTCAGACCGGTCGATCCGGCGTTTGTCGTGAGGAACAGTCGGCAGTCCGGGTCCGTCTGGAACCTGTTCACGAGTTGCTGGCGCTTCTTCTGCGGAACCTTGCCGTCCAGCCGGACGAAGTCGAGGCCACGCTTCTGAAGCAGCGGCTCGATCAGGTTGAGCATCGTCGTCCACTCAGAAAACAGCACGACCTTACGATCGTCTTCAGCAAACAATTCGTCGAAGAGTTCGGCCAGACGTTCCAGTTTCGTCGAGTATCCCGGCGCCTGCTTGTCGACCAGAAACGTGCTGTTGGCCGACATGCGGCACATCAACAGAGCTTTTTGCAATCGCAGTAGATCCATCTCACTGATGTACTTCTTGCCGATGATTTGTGAGACGGTTCGCTTATGCGAATTGTGCAGCTCTCGCTGTTCGTCGGTCGGTTCGATGCGAACGAGTTCGATGGAGCGTTCCGGAAGATCGCTCATCACCATGCCGCGCGTGCGGCGCAGCAGGATGGGCTGCAGACGCTCGCGCAGTTCGTCCAGATTGCGATAGCCGGTCACCTTGCCCTTCTCGTCCACGACGCGATGCCGCTGGAAGAAACGGAAGCCAGGGCCGAGATGCCGCTGATCGACGAATTGCGCGATCGAGTACAGCTCGTCGAGGCGGTTCTCGATCGGTGTGCCGGTCAGGACCAGCGCGAATCGCGAGCGCAGACTCTTGACGACGTTCGACGTCTTCGCCTCCCAGTTCTTGATGCGCTGAGCTTCGTCCAGCACGATCAAATCCCACGGAGCCGATTCAATCGACATGATGTCACGCAGGACCTGCTCATAGTTGCAGACCGTGAAAAACGCGTCCGAGTTGTACTGTTCGGCCCGCTCTTCCGGCTTACCCATGACGAGTTGCACGTCGCGTCCACAGAATCGGTGTACCTCGTTTCGCCACTGGCTTTTCAGCGACGTCGGGCAGATAACCAGCACGCGGCGAATGTCGGCTTCGCGAGCCAGCAGCTCGGCGACACCGATCGCCTGAATCGTCTTTCCGAGTCCCATCTCGTCGGCCAGAACAGCGCGCCCGGCACCGACGGCGAACGCGATACCGTCGAGCTGATACGGCAGCAGTTCGGCGTTGAGCAGTTCGGTTCGCAGTGCGTGTGCCTGTGGATCGCGGCGAATGTCGGTGACGAGCTGCTCGATGCGTTCGCCGAACAGTCGCTGCTGAATAAATTCCTCGGCGTCCGGGTAAATCGTGACGTCCTGGCCGTACTGCTCGAGTCGTGTAATGCGCCGGACGAGATCCGAGACGTCCTGGATCGTGCCCTTCTTGAGTGGCCCGATGATGCGACTGACGCCGGGTTCCAGGTCGTCGGGGACTCCGAGTTTCAGTGCCAGCTCGGTCCCGTACTTCAGGAAGACCGACGGTTCGTCGCGACGGTACGGCTCACTGAACGCCGCCGCCGGAAAACGCCGCCGCACTTTGCGCAACGCATGCAGGATGTGTTTGCATGTTCCGAGCGTGTTGGACCGGAAGTCCGGACACGAGCAGAACGAGTCGCCGCAGTGCTCGCCGCGCAACGCGACGCGGTACGACTTGCCCGACAGCGCACTCGTGACGATGTAGTCACCCCACGGAGTGTCGGCTCCGGTGTCGACGGCTTTCACCGTCATCTTCTCGTTGCGGGCGCGTTCCTCGCGATCGTCGAGGGCCTGTTCGATGAGCTGGACGTCGGAAAACTCCTCGATGGGGGCACGCTCTGCGGGTGCGACCGCGAGTCCCAGCAGCGTCTTCTCTTCCAGAATCAGCGAGAACGCGGCGCCGACGTGATGGCACGTCACGTCACAGGCTGTGCAGTTCCACAACAGACGGTCGCGCTGGTCGGCTCGCAGCGTGATCGTGACGACTTCACCGGTGGGTAGAGTCAGGCGGAACAGATCACCGCGCAGATAGACCGAATTCTGCGGGTCTTCGAATTCGAGGCGACCACCCCCGGCGATCAGTTTTGCTCCATCGGATCCCAGGAGCTGGCAGGCCTTCTGAAACGTCAACCGCGACAACCGATCGCGGAGAGTGAGTTGATTGCTCTTCTTCGTACGCGTATTCGCCGCCATGACTGACCTCCGTGCCGTGGGGAATCCTGATGGGAAATTTGACAGGGCGAATTATTGGAGTGACACGACGGCGCCGCAACAGTCGGACGCCACGTGTCCCGACGACTTCTGGACGAGTGCCGCAGGCACAGGCGATCTCACAATCAGGATCTGAATCAACCAGGGGGCCACTCTGCGGAGTTACCCGCGTGGCTGGGCAGGTCACTTCAGTCTGGCCGCGCAACACAACTGTTCGACAAGCTGGATCAGTGCAGTGCCGTCTTCTGCGGAGGGCCGGGGTCGCCGAATTTGCATGTGCTACTGGAAACGCTGGCGCTACCCGCGCACGCGCTATGACATTGAGCGCAATCGACCAACATTTTGATTCTGAATCTCTCTTATCATCTGCTCGCTGAACTCGAGCAATTTGTCCTCAAGAGGCTCCAGAATCGCATCGAATTCCCCAGTATCCCCCTTGCCGTCCTTCACGACGCTGTCTTTGGTGGCGTAATACGTAGCCGCCGTAAGTGAACCGGCCTTGTGGAATATGTCCTGTATGTTCTGCAAACGTCCGTGGGTTTCCTCTCCGAAGTAGCGGCTCGCCTGGGCAGCGAAGCGGTTTTTGTGCGTCATCCAATTCAACACGGCACCTTCGTATCCGTCCCAGGTTTCGACGTCCTGCCTTTCCCGCGTTTTGTCGCCAAGGGCTTTCCTTATCGCGACGTACATCGCACCATGCCTCAAATAGTAGTAAAGAACATCCGTGGCGCTACTGATCTCATAGAGGATTTCCTGTGCCCGGCTCAGTTCGGTATCACGCAGCTGGCGACTACTTTCCAGTTCGGCGTCAGCTTTCTGACGAAGGCGGGCGTTCCTGGCAGAGTTTTACTGGAAAAAGTAGCCGATCGCGGCCGTAGCTCCTGCAATTAAGATAGGAGCGAGGGGTAGGGGCATGATGCAATCTCCTAAGTAGCGAGGAAATTCGACCTATTGGTTCTTTTGTTACACGCTGGGCGTTATCAGTTCGTCGAAACGAATTGCGAACTATCCGGTGACATGGATGTCGACGGGTCGTTCGTGCGTTGAAGTTTTTCGCTTCGCGGGGCCGGGGACGTGTTGGTGGATCTTTGCAGGTACAATCAGGTTAAGTGAACTACAGAACACAAGCCTATCCGCTCATGTGCGGGGTGTCATCTAAATCGGGCAGGCGGATCTCGGGACGGATCGGCGGGTCGTGGGGATTGCCGCGACAGAGCACGCGCGGATGTGAGGGCTCCCGCCCGGGACTGGACCTGCAGGGAAGTGACCGCTGACGTTTGCCGGGAGGAACGGCGCAGCCGCGAACGGGATTGCGATGCGACCGGACGTTTCGCGGGCTCGGCAGCCGCTGCGGAAGAAAGTCCTCTCAGACATGACGCTGTGCCTGGCCGGGTCCGAGTCGGGCATACCATTCCGGCCGGTGCCGGCTGCTCATCACGCGCCGCCAGCCGGGCCGATCGATGCTCAGCAACTCACACAACCGGCCGCCCTGCAGGTTCGAAGCTGCGTTACGCGGTTTGGGCGGTGGGTCTGTTCCGGGTCCGACGACGTCGCCTGCGAACCACGGCCCCCAGAGCGAACATGCAGCAGCACGCCAATGTCGATGGCTCGGGTACCGGCGCGGGGCTTCCGCCAGGGTCAGAGGGGACGGCCGCGAACACAAACGTCGTAATCATCTGGTCTGGCGGTTGTTCACCAATGTCCTGCATGTCGTCCGTTCCTGAGGTTTCGAAGGTGAATGGGTTATCTTCAATCCTGATGATCACCTGAATGTCCACCTCACCGGGAGCTCCCGCGGTCAGCGCGTACAATTCCTCGTCGCTGTCATCATTGCTGACGTCGATCCCCAGTGCATTGATCTGTGCGGAGATCTCTTCCAGACCAATCGCAGCGTCCCTGGCAGAGATTCCGGCAGGCGCGGCGTTCAGCGCGTCGCCAAATGCGTCGAAACTTTCGACCGCAAATCCCGTCGCTGTGTATTGAGTGCCTCCAATGGTGATCCCGGTCACCAGTGCGATGCGGAAGTTCCCGTTGGCATCGTCGACGAACGTCACGGCAGCCGCTGCCTGCGTTGCGATCGTCAGCACAAGGACAACGCAGACAGAAAAGTGAACGAGGCGTTTTATCAGTTGTCGGATCATGCTATGGACTCGGTCGTGTTTCGCGATTCCCGGCGTCGTGATGGAGACCGGATCGGTTCAATGACCCCGTGGCATTGCCACACAGACAGGTCAACCAATACGACGGTATCGAGTCGCAGGACGTCTGAAACGGAATTGCTTCACACCATTCGTCGGACGTGACGAATCGTGCCGGACCGTACGGACCTGTCTGTCGTGGGAGATCAGCGACGTGGGTCAGCAGATGCGCAACTGGCACGCGGTGCAGGTACCACGGCCGTATTGAGAGTCAGTCAATCTTGAGAGTCAGTCCATCGGACCGAGCTGATTTGCTTCGCGGAAATCGTCTCTGTGCCCAGCGGCTTGCGGACGACACCGACTCCCACGTTTTTGAAACGCCGATTGACGTACGGCACATTGCTGACTGCGGGTACGCCACGTTCAGACCGGCCGGTGGTGATTTCCTCGGCGTCGCTCAGAACGAGGACTCCATCGGAGCTGCTGGCGACAGTTCCCTGCACTTCGCGCGTATTCTCCCAGGTCGACTCGGCGAGCGTCACGGTGCACTTTGTGCCCGGTTTCAATTCCGCAAGCGTCTCCGGCCCAAGCACAAGCACGACATCAGACTGGTCGAGCTGCCCTTCGGTGAGGGCCGACTCCGGCAAACCAGCCGGTGGCGACACGAGAGTCTGCTGACATCCGGCCAGCAGAAAGGCGCAGAAAACGGGGACGATCCGTGTCATCGATTCTGGCTCCTGAATGTCGGATTCCCTCCCGACACCGGACGATAGGCGAATCGACGAATTTGAGGCCACACCGATTCAGCGGGAGTCCGGCAGGCTGAGCTTCTGAAACCGCTCGCCACCGACTTCCGCGACGAAGAGATTTCCTCCGGCGTCGACGGCGAGCATGTGCGGCAGGTTGCACTCGCCGGGTGGCCCAGACAATCCCGCACGGTTGTCTGGGCCCACCCCGTGTTGTCTGTGATGGCGGGGTCTATGCGAGCGTGACGCAGGGCATCAGTCTGGGGTGTCCGTTGTCACCATTGATCGGGGCGATCTTTCGCAGTCGGCCGGATGAGGCGATGGAGGCGACCGGGTTGTTTTATGCCCGATTCATAGATGACTGGGTGGTGCTGGCTCCCACGCGGTGGAAGCTGCGGCGGGCCGTGCGGGTGATCAATCAGATCCTCAATGAGTTGTCTGAGCCACCCGTCACCCTGCGACAAGGTCGGGTGGCGATCCGGTTAAGGCGCCTTTCCATACCGCTCAAGCGCGGAAGCGACGTAGGCATCGCGTCGCACGGAAAGCCGAGTGAGTCGTCTGGCCATCGCCAGATCCTGTAGAGCCGGTTTGATCTGCACCTGATTACGCGCCAGCGTCAATTGCAGTACACCACTGTGATACCGCAGGACGCCGTCAGCGGGGTGCTGTAGCACCGACTTGCGGACAATACTCAACGCGTCGGCTGCTCGATCGTTCGCGACGAGGACTTCGGCGATGGTGTCGACAAAGTTCGGATCAACGTCGCCGACATCCGACAGGGCGACGATCCGCTCGACGATCGGCAGTGCCACATCCGGGCGACCAAGGTCCACGGCCAACAGCCAGGCCAGGTTGTTGAGGACTGGCAGCGAGTCGGGTGACTGGCTCGCCAGTTGTTCGAGCAAACTCCCGGCCCGCTCGATCAGCGCGCGATCGTTGCCGGCCTGCCCCTGTTGATACACGGCCATCGCGTACTGAAAGGGATTGGCCGAAGCGACGTCGACCCTGTTAAGCCATGCGGTGCCTGCGTCGACTTCTCCGGCTGTCAGAAACGCCAGCGCAAGTGACAGCGGCGTCTCGGGATGATCGGGTGTTTCCGCGAGCTGCCGGGCCAGTGTTTCTGCCTGATCCAGACGATCGTGCCGGACCAGTAATCCGAGCAGCTTTGATCGTAGTCCCGAGTGCTGTGGATGCTGCTGCAGAGCGGTGCTCACCAGACGGATGGCCTGGTCGCCCCCGGATTCACGGTCGTAGTGCTCGGCCAGCCGCAGCCACAGCGAGATGTGCTGCGGCTCGCGCTGCAGGAATTCGGTCAGTACGTCAGCCGCACGATCATGTTGCTCCAGACGCCGCAGTGTCTCGAAGCGCAAGACCACGGGGGCGAACTGGCTGGAAAGTGGTCCGGGCAGTCGGTCGAGGTGCTCCAGCGCCTGCTCAGGCTGGTCACGAAACAGCTCCAGGCGGACACCGAACAGCCGGGCATCCGGACGATCGGCACGCTGCAGTGACGCATTCAACTGCTCGACCGCCTCGTCGATGCGGTAGGAAACCGCCAGCAGTCGCGCAAACCAGTACTGCGCCCGTCCCGAGATCGGATCGATTCGGGCCAGAGCCTGGGCATGCTTCCACGCGTTTGGTACGTCATCGCGATTGGCGAAGTAGACGATGGCAGCAATGTGCGGGCCGGGCTGATCCGGGTGCTTCCCGACCAGCTCACTGATGCGGCGCTGCATATCCGCCGCGTCGGAGTCCGCGATATCACTCAGTGCGGCCAGCATCCCACCTTCGAGACGGTCCAGAACGTTCTCTCCGGCCTCACGGTCGCCACCTGTCGTCAGCAGGTACTGCATCTGAGCGAGCACACCCGGTCCGCCATCAGCCTGCGAGGCCCGGACGGCAACGTTCAGCAGTCGCCAGTCCCTGACCGACTGCGAGGAGTCCACCTGCAGCAGTTCCACCGCTTCCAGTGCGAGCTTGGAATCGGATTTGTTGCGTCGCATGCGAATGGCAAAGCTGGTGATCTGCTGACGCAGTCGGTCCGCATATTCGGCGACCTCGGGAGTGCCGGCCATCCCTTTGATCAATGCGTCCAGCTCCTGCTGCTGGTCTGACGTGTGCAGCAGCAATGCTGCCATGACCCACGCATGCAGAAGTCCGGGGCGAAGCTGCGTCATGTCGCTGTACTGTGTGACGGCATCGCCGGTTCTTCCCGTCGCCTGATACCACCGCGCCAGCAGCATTCGAACCCGTAGGTCTTCGGGACGACGAATCAGGTGATCCACCATGCGGGACTCGATTTCGTTCCGCCTGCCCGCAGCTGCGGCGATCGCGACATCGGCAATTACGAACGCCGTCGCATCCGGGTCATCCACACGTGCCGCATTCAGCCGAGCCTGAGCCTCGACGAGGTCGCCCTTCCGCAATTCGTACACGATGCGGATCAGGTGGCCGCTGGCATAAACGTCTGATCCGACCAGCGTCTGCAACAGTTCGTCGGCTGCTGCGAACTGGTTCAATTCCAGCAGGGCCGTCAGTCGAGTCAGACGCCGCTGCTCGGGCGGGCCAAGTAGCGCACGCAGCAACTCGGCCTGGCGGAGATCGATCTCTTTTCCATCAAGGCTGGCGAGTGCGTCCGCGACCGGCTTCCAGTCCTTCGTCCGGATGTCACACTGGCACCGCAGGGCAAGGATCAGATGCGGATCGATCCGGTCGTCCTTCGCCGCCGCATCCAGGTGTTCTCGGGCCAGTTCCGTGTCGCCATCGTGAGCGGCCAGCAGCGCACTGAGGAGAAGTGCCGTGGACATCGTGGATTCGTGGGCATGAAGCTGCTGGAGTCCGTCTCTGGCGGCATCCTCCGTGTCCGTGCCCAGGACCCGCGAAAGAGCCGTTGCGTGGTACGCGATCAGTCCGTCCTGTTGTTCCGCAGTCGGGGCCCACGACTGCGCACCGTCTCGTTCAGCGATCAACGCGGGCAGAATAAGGACGGCGAAATCAGGAGACTCCACGACCGCGGCCGAGTGGTAGAGCAGCAGCGCGAACGCCGATGACAGGTACCGCGGATAGTGTTTCGAACCGATCAGCCACCGCCCCGTCTCGACGAATTCTGCGTGAAGATTGCGCACGGCAACCGGATCGTTGTCCTGCCTGGATACGTTTACGGCGACGATCCTCTCCGCCAGATTCACCAGAGGCAGCAGGTTTTCGTTCTCCGGTCGAATGCCCAGGAGTCTGCGAATCAGCCTGATGACCGCTGTTGAACGGGGGGCGAGTTCGCCATCCGGTGACTTGTCCAGATACCGGGTACTGATGGACGGGAACATCGCAATGACGGACGTGCCGACCTTCGCCAGGTCCGAGTCGCGCGTCTCGATCAGTCGCTGCGCGAACAGCTCACATTGTGCCTGCAGCGATTCCTCGTCGTTGGTCAACTCCAGCAGCCGCAGCCGGCGAGCGATGAACGCGATCGACTGGTCTGTGACAGCCTGCTCCAGGCGGTTAATCAGTCTGCCGGCTGACTCCAGATGTCCCTGATCCAGTTCATCGTCAATGACATACATCAATGCAATCGGATCGGCGCTTTCCAGGTCGGCCAATCTGCGGGCCGTCGTCGTAGCGGCATCACGCCGTCCCAGCCGATGCCAGCCGTAGAACAGTCGCGTCTGCAGTTCGAGGTCATCAGGTTGCAGTTTCGCTGCATGCGCGATCTGCTCGACCGCCGCAGGGACATCTCCGACAACGTGCTCGTCGGAGAGCCTGTTGAGGATGTTGGCGATCTGAATCCGAGCCTCGACATTGTCGGGGTCCAGCCGGATCGCATTCCGGATCAGGATCTGTGCCGTGCCGAGGTCGTCGTTCTTCACGGCCCGGGCGGCCCGCACGATCAGGGCTTCGGGGCTCGACCACTGTCTGTACCGGTAAGTGAGACAGGTTCCCGCGCCTGCCACACAAAGCACGCACAGAGTTGCGATCACCACGAGTCGACGATTTCTCAAAACTGGCCCCCTGAATTGAAATCACTGACTCCTTTGGTCGAGTGCCATTCGAGTGTAGAAACGTGGCGGCAACCGAAGCACGAGCCGAAACCGGACAATCAGGCAGTTCAGCAAGGCCGGTAGGGAAATGACATGCTTGGCAGGAGTGTCGCCTGGCGGGACACGGCATGTACCACGCCGAGTGAGCACAACGAATCGTTGAATTACCTTGACTCGATCGTCACTGATGTCGAAGCGATTTGTGAGCAGATATCCGCGCTACGGCGACAGGTCAGTCAGCAGCTTTGACATCCGGGCCACTGCCCGCTTGCGGACCGCGACGGAAGGGGCATACCAGCAGCCGGATTCGTTTCGCGATGCTCTAAGAAACCGGTACTGCTGATCGTCGGTCAGTTTGACACTGTCCGACAATTCGAGCAGCCTCGCTTCGGCCATGACAAAGCCGAAGTCGGCCGGGCTGCGGTCCAGCAACCTGGCACAGTCAATCAGGGCTTCATCACAACGCAGCCTGACCGGGAGCGAGTTTTCTACCGTTCGCAGCAGCGTCAGGCTGTTCCGATCCGATGATACGTCCCGCCGCTTCAACATCGCGGCAAGCAGATCGCCTGCCCGGGCGATACCGAAACGGTTGCCGATCGTTTCCGCGAAGTACATCAGATAGCCGCCGCTGACTTCGTGTACCGTCAGCATTGTGAGGACGGGAACGTCCACGGGATCGCCACGGCACAACAACACGTTGGCGTGAGCGTGCGCCTGTCGCCACGACTCTTTCGCCGCATCGGGATCCAGTTTGAGCCAGTCGCTCAGAGCGGCACGCGTCTGCGTGAGCAAGTCCTTGTCCTGAAGTACGAAGGTGGCAATCGGTAATCGTCGCTCCGGCGCCTCGCGCAACCAGTCTTTCCGAGCAAGGACCTCCTTTGTGATAAGTGTCGTCCTCTGCTTCCAGTACGCGAGGTCCTGCCGCAGACAATCACGGTTTCCGGCCAGCCGTTCGAAACGGAAAATCGCCGCGCTTGCCGGGTACCAGGGGTTCACGTCAACCCCCATGGCGTAAGTGACATCGTCGAGGCCTTCGGGCCATTGAAATCCGAATGCCTGATCCGAAACCCTGATGGTGACACCATGTTCGTCCGCGTCGGCTCCGTAATAGTGAGTCCGACCGGCCAGTGGTGGTTTGATTCGGGGTTGTTCCGGTCCACTGTGGCGGACGTCCCGGGCGATCGACTGGACATTCTGGTAACCAGGATCAGGGGGCTGGTAATAGGACCCCGACTCGCTGAAGCCGACTGCTGCGATTGTGTGGTCATAAGGATTCAGCGCAGGCGCAATCGTCTGACCCAGGAACAGCACGCCCTCGTGTCGAAACAGAATCTCGCAAAGATAGAATCGCTTCGGCCGCTTTTCAGACTTCGCCTGTTGCTGGCTGTCAGGCTTGCGTTGAGTCCGGAACTGGGCGACGTGCTCTGTCGCGGGCTTGACTGAGTCGTCCCGCCACGTCAGTCGGTAATGAGAATCCTGTTGCAGCATCGTACGAGCGAACAGGCGGACTGAATCATTGTCCGATTTGCGTTGGGCTTGAAGGCGCTCTTCGCTGTCATCTGGTACGCCGTCGAGCGTTATTTGAAACGCATTGCAGGTTGCTCCGGCAGGCCACGCCAGGCTGTCTTCGTTGCCGAACAACATAGGCAGTTGATGAGGTCCATCCGAGTCCACACGTTCCAGTCGAAAGTCATGAATGCGGGGTATTCGAACTGCCCGCGAAGCCCGAGCGCGTAAAACGAAGTCTCCGTTCTCCGTTCGGCGAACGGACCAGTTGAGCTTCACGGGGCTGGGCTGATCGCTGCGGAGAACGCCCGTCAGGCATACCGACAGCATCAGGGCTTTCAGCACGAGTGTGGGATGATTCGCCCTTTTCACGCTGGGTCCTTCCGACCGGAATTGTCACGCGTCAAATGCTCCGTCCCGTTACGTAATCAATCCTGAAATTGGACCGGACTGAGGCACGCCGTTCTTCTGCAGCGTCAGATCGAAGTTGCCATAATGCTCAACCGGATTGCCATACGCATTGAGCAGCGTGGTGTACCAGTTGCCGATTGTCTGATGCCCATTCTGTCCATACGCAGGAAACTGGATGTAGCGTCCCGGCAACTTGAGCCGACCGCCGCAGCCACCAATGACCAGAAACGGCCACTCGTTCAGATTGCCGTGATGTTCGTTGCCCGAGTCGCTCATGTAGATGATTGCCGTGTTGTCCAGCAGCGAGCCGTCGCCCTCAGGAACAGCCTTCAATTGACGTGCCAGGTCCGCGACCAGCTTCATGTGATGAACTCGGATAATGTCCCGAGACTCTTCAGGTGACTTGCCGTTACAGGTTTCGCGATGGCCGATGCCGTGAACGTTTCGTTCGGCGAGCCCCAGGTCATCATACGTCGTGCTGATGTTGTCCAGCCTCAACGTGACGACGTTTGTGATCCCGGAAATCAGCGCGGCCGCTGTCAAGTCGAGGTGAGCCTGCTGCCGCATCGTCGGGCGTTTTGAACTGAAACGATCGGAAAACTCCGGCGCACATTCCTGAATTCGATCGGTCATCGAGGCCAGTCGCTGTCGACGGACCTGGAGTTCTTCAAACGCGTTGAGATAGTGACCCATCTTTTCGCGTTCGGTCGTCGGAAGAGTACGGTTCAGATTGCGGATGTCCCGTACCATGAAATCAAGCAGATTGGATTTCAGCTCGTATCGCGTCTGAGCCGTCTTGTCGCTGGCAAATGCACTTCCAAAAAGTTGCAGGTAGGCAATGTCGGGGCTCGCCTGGAACGGCAGTTCGCGCCCCGGTCCGACCGCAGTGATGCCAGGGTACAATGTGCCTTCCGTTTCTTTGCCCATGACCTTGCCGCGTAGCGCCAGTCCCACGTGGTTGAAGGGTGAAGGAAATAGTCGGGCGAGTTCGGCGTCCGCGGTCGCTCGCAAAATTACACCCGAGTTGTGTTCGCCGCCGGTCTTGTAAACACCCATGGCACCGAACCAGCTCGAATGGCCTGGTCGGCACATCTTGCCTGAAAGCCCCTGAACAATCGCAAGCTGGTCTTTGAACGGTTCCAGCGGTGCAAGCGTTGTTGGAAGTGTTTGGCCCGCGAGTGATTCATCGATCGTCCGAGACGTGTCCTTAAGCGACTCCTCCAACGTCTCTGGCGCAAGTCGTTCCGGGATAATACCGCTCGACTTCATGACAAAAACGAATCGCTGCGGCATCTTCGACCGATCCACTCCCGCCGCCTCAAGCGCGAACCGCTGAAGCATGGGTTGAAGTAGCACGCCGCCTGTGCCCAATGACATGCCTTTGAGGAATTGTCGTCGTGTGTCAGCCATGAGATCGCCTTGTCGTAAATGTCGTGTTATCAACTGACAGCGTCGTGCAGCATCGTCAACGTGCCGCTGATTTCGTGACCTTATCCTGCGGTTGCGACCTGCGGTACAGGAAAGAGTCTGAAGTCAGCAGTGAGAGGACCATCGCTCTAAAGCTGCCGTTGTTTTTGGTGTAAGCACGATCCGCCGCGATCAACGTGGCGGAATCACTTAGTATCTCATTTCGTCCCATCCAGTAACGAAACGCATGCCGCACGAACGACTGCCGGACGCGTTTCGATCGAGCCAGCCGGTGCATCAAATCGATTGGATTCTCGACTTCGCCATCCAGAGCAGCGTCATCAGTTCCGCTCAGAACACCGGATGCATCGACCGAGTGTGTCTTGCCTTTTGCATGTAGAGCCTCGACCAAACGATGTCTGCCGAAATCATCGTACAGCTCAAACGGCATCCCAAGGGGATTCATCTTTACGTGGCAACGCCAGCATTCTGCCTCGCGAGTGACTGCAAATCGCTGACGAAGTGATTGCTCGGGATGATCTGGAATGCTGGCATCGACCGTAATGGGCAGCTCGGGAACGGTGTCGGCCAGCAGACGCTCACGAATCCACTTGCCTCGACGGACCGGATCGTTATCCAGGTTGAGCGATTGAGCGATCAGCCAGGCGGGATGCATCAGAATTCCGATTCGCTCCTTGGGAGCCAGCACGAATGGCTGTTCAACGGGGTAGCTGAATGCCCTGTCATCCAGATTGTAGGCCGTGATGTAATCGCGCCCGCTGGGCATTGGCATGTGCGTGATGCCGGCCTTGTCGCAACGTTCGAGATAATTCATCCACCGCTTTGTGACATTTCCATTGGCGTGCGTGAACATGCGGTGTATCGATCGAACATGAGCCATGTGCTCCTTCGGCACTTGATATGGGAACTTCCGCCAGGGTTTGTCTTTGTAGTAATCATAGAACTTCTGCAGCGCATCGTGTGTTTCCCGTTCCCCGGCGTTGTCACCCGAGTGGGCGACGAAGTACTTCTCGGTCGTCAGCAACTCTTTAAGTACATCGCGGTCCCGATTCACGATGTGCAGCACGAGAGCGTCCGCATCCTGGACAAGCCGTTCAGGCACGTTCCGATAGTCCTTGCCGAATCGAGCTGCATCCTTAAAGACACCAGGCGCGGCGTGATACCCGAAGAATTCATGGAAGAATCGCAATATGCGAGGCTTCTCGACGGACTTGTCATCCCAGTATCGCGAGGCCTCGCGGGCAACGTCTTCGCGAGTTGTCAGGCGGCCTGACTGTGCCGCTTCCAACAGCTTTTCGTCGGGTTTTTGATCGGTCAGCGCGTAAGCAACGGCGAACGCGAGATCCGCCGGACCCAGCATCTGTCGCCCATGTTCATCGACGGGTCCCTGACCAAGCTCCAGCCTGTAGACGGCTGGCGGACTGACGGCAATCGCAACCAGAATCATGCGGAGCCCTTCGACCTGCCCGCCGCGCGCGGCACATTCTTCCATCAGCCTCTGATACTTCTCCAACTCTGATTTATCGGGCAATCGTTCAATTGACAGTTGAAACATCTTCGTGATGGCTGAATGAATCTGTCCTTCGGTGGGCATTTCCTCCGACAGGATGATCGAACGAAACTCAACAGGCGTCTCTGGATACCTTGGCCGAACCGGTTTGCCGTTCTTATCTTTAGGTAACTGATCTTCTGGGGTGGGGCCGTCCCGCGACTCGCGAAGCTGGTGGAGGGCACCTGCCAGGTGCGCGTCGACGATGACTTCCGCATTACGCAACATCGTGCCGAGCGTCGCTGAATCGGAGAACATGATCGCCGCGAAGTCTTTGACTCCGGCTTTGTCTTCCATCGCGAACGGCTGCTTGACCTTCGCCAGGTGGGCACTACGAACTCCATATCGGCCCGGCCGGAACCCCATGCCTCGATTTGCCAGCGAATCAAATATGTGTGGGCTCTTCTTCCACAACCGGGACGGAGACCACGCGACCTCCCGCACTGACCCATCAAACAGGGATTCGTGATCGACATAGTTGCCGTACTCAGGAAACAGCAACTTACGCTGCCAATCGGAAACGACTCCCGACTTCTGCAACCGCCACTTCAGCCACATGAGTGCCCTGGTCCGAGCAACTCGCGTTGGTTGCTGTGCCTCAACCGGCGGCATCTGCTTAGTCGCGAGCACTCGGAACACACGTCCCCACACATCGCTTCTGTCGATGTCGACCCGCCCGTTCTGTCCGAGCTGAGTCTGTTCCAGCAACGATCGCACGTCGAAGTCACCCTCGTGATCCTCTCCGCTGTGGCAATCGACGCAATGCTGATTGAGCATTGTGACCAGAACAGCCGGATCCGGCTGTTGATCGCTGGGTGTCGACGGGTTTTCAGCGGACTGAACTGTCTTGCTGAGAAGACCACACAACACGCAGAATATAGAGAGAGATTTGTGGGCCATGAATGAACATCAAGTTGGTGACGGGCAGGAGAACGTCGCAGCTGGGAGGATGGGAAGAGGAACTGCAGATTCACTTTTCAGACCGAATTGCTCCGTCCTGGTTTGTCAGCGCGAACGTCGTATCGTTTTCGTTTGCGCCGGTTAGCTCTGTGTTCATCAGGATGCACTGTCTGAGCGAAGCCTTTGAATTCGTCGTCTCTTGAGACTGTCATGAAGCTGGGGACCGAACGTCGGTCACTTGTCAGTGTGATACCTTGGACTGGGTGTAGCTGGCGACTGCTTCTCGTTGTTTACCCCACGCGAAATAGAGATCGCCCAGCGTGTCGTAGAGACTGGCATAGGTGCAGTGCGAGTGCCACCGCCCGCGTAGTGTCCCGGTTACGGCGCTTTGAGTGTTGGCGGCCCGTCGAGCCAGCCGAGTTTTGCGAGAAACCGATCAGCGGCGGTCACGGTCTCGAAGTAGGGCTTGTTGCCATTGCGCCCGTAATTGAAAAATCCATGTGGCATGCCCTCGAAGATCATCACTTCGCAATCGATCTCCGACTTCTCCAGGTTCGCTTTGAAGTCATCTGCAGTTTTCACAGGCACGAGCGCGTCTGCCGAGCCCAGGAACACGATGGCTGGCGGGTCGTCCTTCGTCACATTGTGGAATGGTGAGAACTCTTTGAAGCGTTCGCCGACTCGCTTGTGCCCCCAACCCTTCGGGCCGTTGTCGAAGACCGGATTGAACAACACCATCGCGTTCGACTTCGGTGACACGTCGAGATCGTCGTCGGGATCGTCAGTGCCTTCGACCATCCCGACGAAGGCTGCCAGGTGACCTCCCGCTGAGCCTCCACCGGAAGCAATACGATTCGGGTCAATGCCCAGTTCCTTCGCCCGCGATCGTACCCAGCGCATGCCCGACTTCGCGTCGCGACAGCATGTGACCGGCGGGTCGGACTTGCCCTTGTCTAGCAGCCGGTACTGAACCTGCACGCATACGAGCCCACGTGAGGCCAGGTATTTACTGTGCTCGGTAAACTGACCGGGCGCTCCGCCGGTCCAGCCACCGCCGTGAAAGAACACAATCGCCGGACGTTTGTCCGATGCCTTCCAATCGTCGGGCTTCGTGACGTACAGAGTCAGCTTGCGATCGCCGACCTGTTTGTACACGTGCGGTTCTCCAACAGGTGGAGCCGCGGCAGCCACGTGACAGGAAAACACGACAAGGCTCACAACCATCCAGATGAGTTGACGCATGGAAACTCCTCCGCTGTTCCGGAATCCGAATTGACCGGACGTCATTGGAACGCGATCAGACAACGCTGTCGAACGAGGCGCGTGGGACCGATCAGCGGTCTCTGATACGATATTACTTGAGCTGGCTGAGCCACGTGCCGATCTCTGGGACAGGCACATTCAAGTGATGAGGAGTCACAGATGCTGACACTGACTGGTCGACGAACTTCCGATTCATCTTCGTTTTGCGACGGAATGTCGCGCCGCAACTTTCTGCGGGTCGGGGCTTTAGGAGCGACCGGGTTGACGCTACCCGGACTGCTGCGAGCCGAAGCTGAAGCCGGCATCGGGGGTTCACAGAAGTCCGTGATTATGATCTATTTGGTCGGCGGCCCTCCTCACCAGGACATGTTCGATTTGAAGCCGGAAGCTCCGAAGGAATTCGCCGGCCCATGGCGTCCGATCGAGACAAATGTGCCCGGTTTCGAGATTTGTGAAGCCCTTCCGAAACTCGCAAGTATGGCCGACAAGCTGGTGGCGGTCCGGTCGCTCGTCGGGTCGCAAAGCGGCCACGACGCGATTCAGGTTTTCAATGGCCACAATCCGCGTAAGCAAAAGCCATCCGGTGGCTGGCCGCAATTCGGATCGGCCGTCTCGAAAGTGCAGGGCTCGACACATGCCGCCGCTCCGCCGTTTGTCAGCCTGTGCTACCAGTGCACTCACGGACCGTACAACGAACCCGGCCCGGGATTCCTTGGAACGTCGCACACGCCGTTTCGGCCAATGGGGCCGACGAAGGATGACATGGTGCTGAATGGGGTCACGCTGGAACGTCTGGCCGATCGTCGGTCTCTGTTGAAGAGCGTCGATCGACTTCGCCGGGATGTCGACACATCAACGACGATGAAGGGGCTGGATACGTTCACCGAACAGGCCATGGGACTGCTGACATCTTCAAAGCTGGCAGACGCACTCGACCTGTCCAAGGAAGACCCGCGTATCGTCGCGCGTTACGGCACGGGCGATCCGACAAAGTTCATGGACGGCAATGGTGCCCCGCGTGTGCCTCAAAGTCTGCTGGCTGCTCGTCGGCTGATCGAAGCGGGTGCTCGAGTCGTCACACTGAACTACTCGAAGTGGGACTGGCATGGCGGCAGCTACAACACAATCTTCAATCGCGAGGCCCAGGACTTTCCCGTGTTCGACCAATGCGTCAGCGCACTCGTGGAAGATCTGCATTTGCGAGGCCTCGACAAGGACTGCACTGTGATCGTGTGGGGCGAATTTGGACGGACTCCCAAGATCAGCGCACAGGTTGGTCGCGATCACTGGCCACGAGTCAACATGGCTCTGATGGCAGGAGGCGGCATGAAGACCGGTCAGGTCATCGGTGCAACAGATCGGCTGGCAGGGGAAGCAGTGTCACGTCCGGTGACGTATTCCGAAGTCTATGCGACGCTTTATCGCAACCTGGGAATCGACACGAACCAGACGACGATTGACGACCTGAATGGTCGCCCGCAATACCTGCTTGAAGAAAACGCCTCGCCGCTGCCTGAACTGGTTTGACTCGAATGCATCCGAGTCTGTTTCGCATATTGGTCTGCGCTCTCTGCGTAATGACCAGATTGTCGTCTCTACGAGCGACCGAACCGGTCCCCGACGAGGCGACGGCCTCGCTGCACGAACAGGTTGATCAGCTCGTCGAAGCTGGCTTCTCTCGCTGGGAAGTCACGGCGACGGAACGCTGTTCCGATGCAGAGTTCATCCGCAGGATTACGCTCGATCTCAAAGGGACGATTCCGACGGCTGAGGCGACTGCGGCGTTCATTGCAGACGCGAGTCCGACTAAGCGCATCGAACTGATCGACCGCCTGTTGGCCGACGAGTCTTTTGCGCGGCGCATGGCGGTCGCGTTCGATGTCACGCTAATGGAACGACGACCGGACAAGTACGTCACAAGCGACGAATGGCGTGATTGGCTGCAGACAGCGTTCACTGAAAACCGACCGCTCAATGCGACGGTGGCTCAAATCCTGTCCGCGAACGAGATCGATGACGACGGGCGGCGGGCGGCGAAGTTTTATCTGGATCGAGCGGTCGATAAGGACGTGCTGGTGCGTGACATTGGCCGGCTGTTTCTGGGCGTCGATCTGCAGTGTGCCCAGTGCCACGATCATCCGGATTTCAGCGACTACAAACACGAGCACTACTACGGACTGTCTGTGTTCGTGACCGGAAGCAAGACGTTCAAACTGCCCAACGGAAAAATGGCGTTACAGGAGACGCTCACTCGGGAAGCCGAGTTCGCGTCGGTCTTCGCTCCGGAAGACACGCGCAAGACCGGTCCGCGGTTGCTGGCAGGTGATGTGCTTGAGATTCCTGAGTTTCCCGAAGGCGAAGAGTACGTTGAAAAGCCGACCAGCAAAGTTCGGTCCGTGCCGAAGTTCAGCCTGCGTGAATTGCTGGCAACAAAGCTGACTGGCGGTGAAACACCAGCTTTCGCTCGCAACATGGCAAATCGATTGTGGGCCATGATGATGGGGCGCGGAATTGTCCATCCGCTTGATGCACACCATGTGGCCAACCCTCCGTCGCATCCGGAATTGCTCGCGGCTCTGGCAAAGTCATTTCAGGAGAGTGAATTCGACACGCGGGGCTTTGTTCGAGAACTGGTTCTGAGCGAGACGTATCAGCGATCGAGCATTGCTCCGTCCGAAGTCGACCCGTCGACAATCGCTGCCGAGTCGTTTGCGGTGGCCAATATGAAAGGGCTCTCGCCAGAGCAATTACTCCACAGTCTGCTGGAAGCAACCAGCAGTCACGCCGTCTTCGAGAAGCAGATTGAAGACGCGTTGATGGAAGATGCCGAAGCGTGGGCTGAACTGTCGGCGGATGCAGAGAAACTGGACGCCGCGCGCGACGCAAAGAAAGCCGAGCGGGTCAAAGAGTTTATTACGCTGTTCGGCAGTACGCCGGGTCGGCCGGAAGGCGAGTTCCAGGCGTCCGTCACCCAAACGCTGTTTCTGGCAAATAATCCGGCACTCGTCGAGTGGCTGGAACCGCGGGACAACAACCTGACGGCCCGGATTGTGGCTCTCGATGATGCGTCAGACGTCGGTGAAATGGCATATCTCAGCGTGCTGTCTCGTCAACCTGAGGCCGAAGAGATATCGCTATTGAAGGAACATCTGCAGTCTCGAGATAACCGCGAGGCGGCGATTGTGGAGTTTGTCTGGTCACTCATTGCATCGGCTGAGTTCCGATTGAATCACTAGTGGAGACGCAGCATGACACGCGATCCAGCCTGTCAATCAACCTCGCATCTGGTTTCACGCCGCTCAATGCTCGGCAATCTGGTGGCCGGCGCAACTGGCGTGGGAGCGATCGGGCGACTGGTGCATCCCAGCGTTGCCAGCGAGATTGAAAAGAAGAAAAAGCAGGTTTTGATCTTTCTGCTGAACGGAGGACTCAGCCAGTTCGAGTCGTTCGATCCAAAGCCGAACACCGATACTGGCGGACCGTTTCGGCAGATCGCGACGGCGGTTCCGGGGACCTATTTCTCCGAACTGATGCCGCACACCGCCACCATCGCAGACAAGCTTGCCGTGGTGCGGAGTATGTACGCCGAGAAAGTTCCCGGCAGTCATGGCGGAGCCCGCGACTTCGTCGAAACTGGTCGACCACCTCAGCTTGGTCCCAATCCACTCATGGGGCCCGTTTATTCCACTGTGCTTGAGCAACCGAGTGAACTGCCGGGCAATATTCATATTGCTCCCAGTCGGTGGGGTCCGCGGCAGGACGCGGCATTTCTTGGACCCAGGCATGCATCGCTGGTGCTCAGCGGCGGTCGTCCTCCACTGAATCTTGAACGCCCCGAGTCGATCAACGAGGACTCGGACGACGCGCGGTACCGGCTGCGGCGGATCGCGGATCTACGGTTCTCTCAACGACGCCGAACAGCACATTCCGAGGCATACAGTGCCTCGTACGACCGAGCCTCACAGTTGATCCGAAAGCGCGACCTGTTTGATACCACGAAGGAGCCGGAGAAAGACCAGCAACGATATGGCACCCACGATTTTGGTCGACACTGCCTGCTCGCTCGGCGCCTGCTGGAGACCGGCGTCACGTGCGTCAAAGTGACGCACAATAACTACGACTCGCACATGGAAAACTTCAATTTTCATCTCGAACAGCTCGGTGAGTTCGATCGCCCGTTTACGACTCTGATCCAGGATCTCGATACACGCGGGATGCTGGAAAACACACTTGTGATGCTGATTACCGAGTTTGGTCGCACACCAGCGATTCAGCCGGACCTTGGTCGCGATCATTGGCCGCCAAACTGGTCGGTCGTGCTGGGTGGTTGCGGAATTCAAGTCGGCGGCGTGCTGGGTGCGACGAACGCCAACGGAACGGAGATCACTGACCGGCCCGTCCACGTTGCCGAAATGTTCCATACCTATCTGCAGGCAGTCGGCGTCGATCCCACCGGAGTACACGAGCTGGGCGGCACTCGCATGCCGCTTGGTGCTCCCGAACGTTCCGCAGTGAAAGAACTGCTGATTTAAGGACGAGCGATGAGTGACTCAACTGACGAAAAGCCGACGCCGGAAGAACCGTCGAAGTATGTTCCGAAGGCCGAAGGCGTTGACCCCTATGCCACTCGACTTGTTCGCGAACTGAAGCAGGATCGCGCGATTCTCGCCTGTCGTTACGACGCGACCGGACAGTTTGTTTTCACCGGCGCTCAGGACTACCTGATCCACCGCTGGGATCTCACGGACGAATCCGAAGAAGCGAAGGCAGCGGCGTTCGAAAGTCACGAGAGCTGGGTACGGGCGATGTGTCTGTTCCCGAATGACGACCGGCTGGCCACGGGTGATTATGTTGGACGTCTCATCATCTGGCAGCAGATGAATGGCGAGCCGAAGCCGCAACATTCGATTGCGGCACATGAGGGTTCCGTGCGAGCGGTCAGCGTCAGTGCCGACGGAAAACTGGTGGCGAGTGCCGGTAACGACCGCATGGTCCGTGTCTGGTCTGCAGAGACAGGCGAGCTGGTCCGGGAACTGGCAGGGCATGACTCTCACGTCTACAACGTTGCCTTCCATCCAGACGGCTCTCTGGTGTCGGCGGACCTGAAGTGTCGGCTGAAGCACTGGAACGTTGAATCGGGTGAGTTGATTCGGGAGCTCGACGCCGGCCTGTTGTATGTCTACAGCGTGAAATACACAGTCGACGTCGGTGGCGTTCGCGGGATGTCGTTCAACGCGGACGGTTCACAACTGGCCTGCACTGGTGCCACGGGTGTGAAAGGCATCGCTCACAGTGGCAATGCCCGAGTGCTGCTGTTCGACTGGAAATCCGGCGAGTTGCTGCAGGAGCTGAAGCCGGAGAAGGACGAGATCACCACGGCATGGAGCGTACGATTTCACCCGGATGGCTTCATCGTGGCATCCGGTGGCAGTCGAACCGGAGGATTCCTGTGGTTCTGGCAGCCGGATCAACCGGTCGCATTCCACATGCTGAAGTTCAAGCAACGTGCCCCCGGATTCGATCTCGACCTCTCGCCGAATGGCAAGACACTTGCTGTCGCAAACCACGATGGCACTCTGCGTCTATACGAAATGCAGCCCGAGCCAGTCGAAGAAGAGGCGAAGGATTCTTAGACGCGGCGGCGAAGTTAATGTGCATTTGGCCGGTGGTGGATTTCACGATGGCAGCCGCGATAGCACATAGCTGCGGGCGTAAGCCGCAGATCCTGCGTGCAAGACCGATCGAGCCGCGAAGCGGCGGCAGCAGACACACCGTTGCGTCGTGCCGCCGCCGCTTCGCGGCGCCGTTTTTTGCGCGTTCGTTCGACCCCTGGCTCACGCCTTTTGAAGTTGCACACTTCAGTCCCGGAGGGACGTCGGAAAATAGCCCGGGGTTTCAACCCTCACCCTTACACACAATTTTCGAGACTTTTGGCACGAGTTTTGCGCCAGCCAGGAGGACAAATAGTCCTTTGTTCTGACGCAA
>Ga0209402_10000521_pt1 | contig 46095 bp, 67 predicted proteins | sample ArcticOcean_MG_C_3_FD_187437 | JGI IMG/M metagenome (GOLD analysis project Ga0209402, IMG submission 187437) | Marine microbial communities from western Arctic Ocean - ArcticOcean_MG_CB8_126 (SPAdes) (version 2) | ecosystem: Environmental > Aquatic > Marine > Oceanic | place: Arctic Ocean... | reverse complement strand
GTCCTTTGCTATGAAACAGGTCAAAGCTGGATACGGTGAAGAAACTGAATTTGTAGAACGGACAATTGCTGAAATAGTCGCAGAACAACTTGCCAAGATTAGGGGCAATACTCCTGCTGATACGGGTAGACGAGCAGCTGTTGAAGATGACATTGAACGTGCTGAAAAGAAGGGTGATAAGAAAGAGGTTAAAAAATTAAAAGAAGCTGACCTTGATGAAGGTAGAATGAAAGAACTTCACGGTTATATTGAAGCTGGTAAATCTGCTGAGTGGATTGCAAAGAAAATGGGAGTTGATGTTAAAACAATTAAATCACTTATGAGCGAAGCATATGAACTTGGTACGAATGAGTATCGGGAGTATATTGAAAAATTGACGCCGGGTGAAGTTGATGAGGATTTGGGTCAAACGATGGGACTTATTTGGATGGGCACCCTAATTGCTGCGCTTCTTCCTGCCCTTTATATGGGTGCGACCGCACTTGCGGGCCCACCAATAAAAAGTTTAGTTGACAAACTCAAAAAGAATAAAAACTACAAATTATCTAAATCAGAAAAGGATGATGTTGAAGGGTTTATGTCTAAAGTTAATAAGGAAAAACCAAGTCTTTTTAAGAAAGTAATGCAAAAAATCAAAAAAGAAGAAGTTGGCCTTGAAGAAGCACCACGGTATAGATACAAAATTTATAAAGGTAAAACATATCTTGGTAAGGAATATGGTAAGGATGAGAATGAAGCAAAGAAAAATGCTATAGACACAGGTGGTGCGGCATCTAACTGGAAAACTAAATTATCACCAAATGATTTGAAAGCAATCAAGGAAGATATTGGTCTTGATGAAGCATCTGCTCGTGCTGATGCAATACGAGCAATGCGTAGGGGTAAGAAGGAAGTAGACCCTGCTGATGTTGATACAGATGCCTCTCCCGAAGATGTAAAGGGTGCATCAAAGAACATTATTATGCAATTGCGTAAGGTAATATCTATGCGAGGAAATTTTGATGTAGAATTTCTTGATAGGAAAAAGAAGAAAGTTCCAGTTAATATTGCACACGCAGTTCAAAACAAATATAATTCTTTCAAAAAACCAGCAGATAAAGAGAAGTTCCAAGCACAAGTTGCGAAGTCTTATAAGGATATGCTGAGCGTATTGAAGGCTGGTTATAATGAAGAAACTGAACTTGATGAAACATATGGAACTGTAAAGATTTCTGGAAAAAGAGGTCGAATTATACAGCATTCTCCTGGTGAGGTTGTTTTTGTTGGTAATAAGAAACAGACAGAAAAGAATTTGAAACAACTCAAAAAAGATGGCGGAGATGGTTATATTATGCAGGGCGTTACTATAAAAGTTGGAGAAAAAGTCAAAGGAGTGGGAGAAGAAGTTGAACTTGATGAAGAAAAATTTGATTATACAATCGTAGCTATTAAAAATAAAAAGGTTGTAGATCAACAACACAGCATATCAAAATTAGAATTTAAAGATGCTATAAAATTATTTAAGAAAAATAATCCCGGCGCTAAAATTTCTATTGAGGATAAAGGTGGAAAAATTGTACACACAGAAGAAGTTGACGAAACAATTCTAGATAGGATTGATAAAAAACTCAAGGAGAGAAAAGAAATTCTTGAGGTTCTATCAAACAGATGGGAATTGGCCGGAAAGAAATTTTCTTTAGTAAGGGCCATCCGAACTCGGGCTCCTCGGGGCCAGAATGATAAAGGAACATTTATTTTAGTACCGCAAGGACGCGCAGGAAAAGAACAAGAATTAAAAGCAAAAACGACTCAAGACGCCACACAAGAATTGGTGAAAAAAGGCTATAGAGAGTCTTAAAGGAGAGAAAAAATGGGTAAGAAATATTTGGATACTAAGAATAACAGTCTTGAGTCATCCGTTCTAGGAGTGTGGGAGACTGCAATTGAAGAGGGCGAAGCAATTAGAGATGCTGCTCAGATGACTAAAGAAGCTGAATTGCCTGATATGAGAGATGCTCTTATGCAAGTCAGGACAGAAAAACATGACACTCATGTTGATCCCGAAGATCGTGATGAGTTGGATAAGGAACCTGATGGTGCAGGCGGTGTGGAAACTGCAAAGAAAATGAAAAAGGCAAAAGAACCAGCTCCTAATATTTCAGAAGCTTCTGGTGACAAAGAAGCATATAAGAAATTCTTTGATGCTGCATTGAAGAAGTTCAAAGTCTCTTCTCCTGCTGAACTAAAGGGTGATCAGAAAAAGAAATTCTTTGACTACATTGATAAGAATTGGGAAGCTGATAATGAGAAAGCAGAAGCTGCTATGTCTCAGGTTAGAGAGTTTAAAATTCAGTCCATGAAGGCTGCTCTTGCACGAGTCTGGGGTATGAAAGAAGGTAAAAATCCTTTTAAAAAAGAAGATGATGATAAAGAAAATAAAAAGAGGGTAAAAACTGAAACTGGTAAGAAAGCTGCTGTAATTGATCTTAACCCTAAAATTGCAGACTAATGATTGATGAAAGAACTAGTAGAATTAACAGAGGTATCCAAGGAGGAATTGCCTGAAATTTACTGTGACTTAGATGAAGTCCTAGTAGATTTTATACGAGGTGCGGATATAGCTGTCGGTGGTAATTTTGTCAAAATGGATAAAGATGAGAGGTGGAATAAGGTAAATCAAACCAAGGGCTTTTGGGCAAATCTTGATTGGAAACCAAATGCAAAGAGATTGCATGATTTTATTATAAGATACAATCCTCATGTTTTATCTGCATATACTGGTCGTGATAATACTTCAAAGGTAGGTAAAATAAAATGGTTGAAGAAAAATACAGGGTTTAAAAGAGGAAATATCCATTTGGTTTTACGGTCACAGAAAAAAAGTTACGCAACAACGAATGGAAAACCAAATATTCTAATAGATGATTATATTAAAAACATACGAGAGTGGCAAGCTGCTGGTGGTACTGGAATACACCACACTGATGTTAGAAAAACCATAAGCGAACTGAAACGTCTAGGATTTAAATAAGATAAATAGAAGGAAACATATTCTTAAAGAATAAAGGAGAAAAATAATGCCATTATGGGGAACAACTACCGCCGCTGGCGACAAACCAAAATTCCTACCAGTAGACGCTAACGCTGCTGGTAGCACGGGCGCTAGAGAACATGCTATTGCCGTTGCGGGTGGATGGGGATTATCCCCTGGCCTTGGCGCTTCAGGCAATGATAACAAAGATGCGATGCCAGAAGTTCTGGTTTGTGTCAAAAACCTTGCTACATTTATGGGTGCTGCTTCTGTTATCGGTATTGATTGGACTGATGCTACAGTTACCGATACTGGAACATTCGATATTACAGTAACATTTGACGAAGCAGTTGATATTACATCTGCTGCTTGGTCTGCCAATCAGACAGTCACTAACAAAGCATACATTCTATTATCTCGTTTGGGTAAAACAGACATGGTTGAAGACAGTACTATGGCTTGCATGTACTACTCTGGTGACGGTTCTAACCAATTAGTATTCAGAGGCACAGCCCAAACTGGTGACGCTGCATACCTTGGGTTCAATAGTGCTGGTGTAGGTGACGATGACGTTATTACAGGAATTATCTTCAACGGTACTGCTGCTTTAGATGACGAAGATGGTTTTTCTGCAATAGGCATTCGTCAGGAATCTGGAACTGCTGCAGCTGGTACATCTGGCGATAGTATAATCGCAGACGGAAGTGCCGCTACAACTATGACAGTTAACGGTGCGCTTGATCAGTCAACAACTCTTGTGATTAATGCGGTTTCTGGTGCAACACTTGCAGTTGGACAGGTTGTTACTGTTAATGGTTCTGGCAGCGCCCCCGCTTCTTCAATTACTGATGCAGATGGGGGAACAGGTATTTCGACAGACAATACGCTTACTATTACAGCTGTTGAGGACCAAACAGAAGTTACAGTCAGTGAGAAAATCACAGTTGCGAATGACATCGTTCTGCTTGCATCCACAAATGGTGGTGATGAAATTACCGTGGATGCGTTGAGTTTCGTAGTTGCTGGACCAACATATGCATCTCGTTCTGATATTACTACAATTACAAGAGTCGGTGCAGACGATAGTGTTGCAATTCAGTTGGAAGGTGATACAACAGACCTTGATGGAGTTACTGCATACTCTAGTGGTGGAAGACTTGTACAAGAATCTGAAAATGCTGCATCAAATGATAGCGATGGTAGAAATGAAGAAGGCAAACTCCTTGTTACTTCACCATATGTTGTAGAAATTTCATTGAATGATGCTGCTACATACACAGCATCTGGTTCTAGTAGTGGTTCTGCATACATCCTAAAAGGTATGGATGTTGCTGCATAGGTGTTATAAATAAAAGAAATTGAAGGCATATGTTTTCAGTAAGGAATTACATAATGGTACGTCTATGAAGATAGATGCGTGATGTAGGATAGGTAATTACTGATTTCCTACAGTAGTATCCCCCAAAACAATTAGGTGGAGGGGTTTTTATAAAGGAGAACGCCATTATGGCTGATTTAAAAATTACGGCACTAACCTCATTGGGTACTGCCACCGCCCGAGCTGATTTGCTCCATGTGATCGATGACCCCACGGGCACACCGATTAACAAAAAGGTAACTGTTGGTGAATGGGAAAACGCTTGTAGATCACCAGTAGCTTTTACTGATGCTGATTTAACATTGACTGAAGCAACTCATGCTGGTCGATATTTGATTGGCTTCGATCTTACAGCTGATAGGGTTATTACGCTTCCTACACCTGTTGCTGGTATGGAATTTAGAATTGTCGGTCCAGCTGTTATGACTGCTGCTGATGGACATGATCTACGAATCAAGACTACAACCACTGATGGTTCTGTTAGATTTGATGGTCAACTGACATTCCTTGATACAGACGGAGATGCAAATTCTGTTGTATGGCCGGATGTAAACTCGAATGATTTTCTAAATATTTTTCTTCCTGGCCACTATGATATTACTATTGTTGGCCGGTCAGCAACTTTGTGGCATGTAACTGGTTTTGTTTCTAGTGTTACTGCTCCATCATTCTCTGACGCATCTGCGTAGTAGTTAGTTAGTTGATGGTTGCTAGAGATAGCAACCATCAATTTTCTGTTATAAATAAGATTACAACAACATTAAACACAGTGAGGTGAAAATGTCTATTACTAAAGAAAATATTGAAGAACGTAAGAATGTTCTTATGAATGATATGAATGCTGCTAAACAACGTATGGCAGAGTATGATAAAAAGAAACAGGAAGATATTGCATTGCTAAATGCACTTACAGGAGCATATCAGCAGTGTGAACAATTCCTTAAAGAGTCAGATAATGAAGAGTTAGATAATGAAGAGTTAGATAATGAAGAGCCAGAAATGGCTAGTGATGATGGGAATGACGGAGGATAGTCAATACCATCAGTAACATTCCTCCGAAGGGTAATTATGCCTGGGGGTTTTTATAAGGAGAAGCCATATGGCTGACAAGAAAATTACAGCGCTTACCGACCTTTCGACAGGTGTGGCTGGTGCTGATTTGCTTCATGTGATTGATGACCCCACGGGTACACCAATCAACAAGAAGATTTCGGTTACTGATCTAGTCAATAACCTTCCTTCTTTCATCGGATTCTCAAATTCGTATGAAAATATTACCGACGGCATTCAGGCCGCTGTTGGTATTACAACTGCGCTGACTTTGCTTGCGTCCAGTGGTACAGACACCGCTACGACTCTTGCTGACGGCACTGTTATTGGTCAGATTAAGATTATCGTACATGACGTTGATGCTGGAAACTCCATCATGGCCGTGACTGATGCTCTTGGTTTTGCCGATCTTGACTTTGCAGACGATGGCGACACTGCCATGTTGATTTGGACAGGAACAACTGGTTGGGCTGTATTGAGTCAAGTTGCAGTTGCTGCTGATCTAGGCTTGATTGATATTGCTAACTAATTTTAGTTAGTAATTATATCTAAATGGGGGGAGGGGGACTTCCTTCTCCCCTCATTTTATAGGAGATGAAAATGGTAGAGGTTCTTTCAGAAGTTAATTGGCAGATGCCAAATTGGGCTGGCCAACCTATTAATAAAATTAAGAATAAATTACAGAAAAAACAACCTAAAATGTTGGAAGAACAAATTAGGGACTTATTGCCTTGTGACATAGAAGAGGAAGAAAAAAATGAAGAATTTTAAATCATTCATTAATGAAATAAATACCTCGCATCAAAATCAGGCTATAGATAATAATATGAACATGAGTGTTTATAGTGATCCATCTGTTGTAAGGAAACTTAATGCTTGGGTAGGATCAATTACGGGTAATTATGTATTACCAGAAGATGCTATCAGCAAATTGAGAAGTTCGTTATCAAAAATTGGATTGTCGTTTGATGAAGTTTCTATGATGGAAGGTGAAAGTGGTTCTGTTGAATTGCCCCTAACTTCGTTTGGTGGCCGATTTGGTAAAGGGTTGACCACTCCACATGATGAGTTTGAAGTAGATGACGGTATTTCTCATCAAGTAGAGGGCGGGCTTAAACTAGTTATTGGTTATGAAATGCAAGAGGATAATTCATGTAGGTTATCTGCTAGCATTGAATAAATGTATGAAAAGATAACTAACGATAATGTCATAATGTTTGCAATTAAGCATTATGACAATCCTCAATGCGAAGGAGAAAGAGAATTTTATGATGATATGAAGAGGTTTAAGTATATTAAACGTCTTTTGAGAAAGCATAAAGATACAGGCATTCTTAAAGAAAGATTGCTTTTGAACCATATTATCGTATTGAATAATTTGTTTGGTGCCGAGGCTTGCGTGACCCTATTACTCTTCAAAATACAAAAAGAGTATTGGGAAACACTCAAGTCTTTTTTATTATTCCTAAATATAATTAGAGATGATGAATTGAAAGATATAAATGGAAATAATAAAGTTTCGGAGATTTTAGGAAAACTATAATGGGCAGAGCGATAGACTTATTTGTTACATATAGATTCATAAAGTTGTTAGTTACACCTTTTGACAAAACAGAGGCGTTTAAACTAGGTATCATTGATGAAAAAGGTAATCGGATTATGCCTTCTCCTGTTGCTGGAGTTCGTCAAACTAAACCAGAGCCTTTAAGAACTTCAGACGAAAAAAACTCTTATACAATCCTTCATAAACTTGTATTTAACATCAAGAAAATTTTTGGAAAGGTGCCTGGACTTAGAACTAAGTTAGGAACTTATGCAGCAGCACTATTCCTTCTCAAAGATACTTTCAAGGAATCAGTAGATGACCCTGATATGTTTGAAAAGGAATTTATGAAGTATCTTAAAGAACAAGGTTATGAGATTGATGATAGCATTTCAGAAGAAGTTATTGGATTTGGTGAAGTTCTTCCAAAAGGAGAATATGTTCTAGTCAATGATATTCTAAATACGGAAGAAGAAGAACTTACTGCTAAAGCGGGAGATAAAGTTGTTACCTTTGAAGATGAAGCTCCTATAGATACAGTATTAGGAGTTGAAATTTTTCCTGTTGTGCATATGAAAACACAAGAAAAAATATATGTAAGTTTGGAGGATATCAAAGAATGAAAACTAAATGGAAAGTAGTATCCCCGTATACTGGAATAGAAGAAGATGCACCAGCAAATGCAGCGGGTAGCGGTAATGTACATGGTATAGGTGTAGGGCCGCACGGTGAGCCTGGAATTGATCCAAAAAAGAAAAAGAAGAAACATACTCTTATTGACCGCAATGGAAAAATTGATGGTCGTTCAAAAGCATATCGTGAACATCGTAGAAAACTTGAAGCTGTTAGAAAAAAAAGATTAGAGCGTAAAAATTCTAGTGGAAGTAAATTTATTGAGAATATAAAAAAGAAAACTATTGAAGTGGCATATGGTCATGGTTTTGATATTGTAAACCCTATGGCTGATATGTCAAACCGAAATCTGCAAGCCTCTAAAAAGAAAAAGAAGAAGTAAATTGTCTCTGAGAATTGTTTACCGTGGAGAACTTTAAATATGTCAAAATCTCAAACATCTAATGATGGAGAACATTCATTAATTGAAGATCAAGACAATAAATTATCTGTTGAAGATCAAGACAGATTAGAAATATTTTCTAATCTAATAGATTCTTTAAACACTTCTGTAAAAACTATAGAAGTTAAAGAATCAGTTGAACCAGTTGAGCCAGTTGAACCAGTTGATGAAACTAAAAAAATCACTGAGTTTGAAGAATTGTTTCAAAAACTTGTAGGACCATATTTTAAACCTGAGTTAGAATCTATTGTTGAAACAATTTCTGATCCAGATGATTCAATTCATTCCAGTGGTGATCATTCCCCAGATTTTCTTTTCCGAGATTTTAAACCTGAGTCAGAATTTGTTGTTGAAACAATTTCTGATTCAGTTGATGAAGAAGAAAAGATTCCAGAACTTCCAGAGGTATACTCAAAAGCAATAACTGATCCAGTTGATGAAGAAGAAAAGATTCCAGAACTTCCAAAGGTATACTCAAAAGCAATAACTGATCCAGCTGGATTGTTGGTGCCTAAAGCTGCTGAACGAACAAGTGATATTATTCAAGATATTGTCAGCACTCTTGATAACCTTAATAGCAAAACAGAAGTAAAAGAAGAAGTTGATCAGATTGCTGCATTGCGTGATGAATTTGGTAAATTTAGAAATCATATTCAACAGCATATATCACATCAGGATCATTCTGGTGCTGGTAGTGGTGAAGTTCGTTTAGAATTTTTAGATGATATACAAAGGTCTACTGCAAAGGTAGATGGTAAATTCCTCAAATATAGTTCTTCAGATAGTAAGTGGATAGGTGCAGATGCCTCTGGTGGATCATCAGCAGCAGATGATATATCAGCTGGTGATGCTGCTGTTAATATAACAACAACTTCTGGTAATATCACAATAGATGCAGCTGCAAATAATACTGATATTATTTTCAAGGGTACGGATGGTGGTTCCGACATAACAATATTGACCCTTGATGGTAGTGAAGCTGGTGCAGCAACATTTAATTCAACGGTCACTACAACTGGACTTACTATTGGCAGTACTGCTGTTACATCAACTGCTGATGAATTAAATATACTTGATGGAGTTACAAGTACTGCTGCTGAAATAAATCTTCTTGATGGTATAACTGCTGGAACAGCTTCTGCAAGCAAAGCTGTCATCTTAGATTCAAATAAAGATATTACAGGATTTAGAAATCTTACCATTGCTGGAGATTTGGTTGTATCAGGTACAACAAAAACTGTAGATACAGTTACTATGGAAGCAGCAAACGCAGTTATTTTTGAAGGGGCTACTGCTGATGATTATGAAACAACTCTTACCATTGTTGATCCTACAGCTGACCACACACAATATTTAATCAACCAAACTGGTTACATTCCACTATTAGCAGCTTCCACAACAACAGCAATTAGTTCTACTCCAGCAGAGTTAAACTTAATAGATGGTGGTACATCGAGAGGTACTACCGCAGTAGCAAGTGGCGACGGCATCTTAATCAATGATGCTGGCACAATGGCTATGACCAATGTTGATACCGTGTCTACATATTTTGCATCCCATAGTGTTGGTGGAGGTAATATTGTAACAACTGGTGCTTTAGATGCTGGCTCAATTACCTCTGGATTTGGTACTATTGATACTGGGGCATCAACAATTACAACAACAGGATTAATTAGTGGTGGATCATTAGATATTGATAGTGTTTTAATCAATGGTGCTACAATAGGACACACTGATGACACTGACCTAATGACGGTGGCAGATGGATTGTTGACTGTTGCAGGAGAAATCTCAGTAACCACATTAGATATTGGTGGAACGAATGTTACAACCACTGCTGCCGAAATTAACTTAATAGATGGTGGTACTGCCAGAGGAACTACTGCGGTTGCTTCCGGTGACGGCATCTTAATCAATGATGCTGGTACAATGGCTATGACTAATGTGGATACAGTGTCAACGTATTTTGCATCTCATAGTGTTGGCGGTGGAAATATTGTAACAACTGGTGCCTTAAATTCTGGTTCAATTACCTCTGGCTTTGGTACTATTGATACTGGTTCGTCTGCAATTACAACAACAGGATTAATTAGTGGTGGATCACTAGATATTGATAATGTTTTAATCAATGGTACGACAATAGGACATACAGACGATACTGACCTCTTAACTTTAGCAGATGGTGCATTAACAGCAAAAGGTACAATAACAGTTGGTGTAGATAATACAGGACACGATGTTAAATTCTTTGGTGCTTCTGCCGGTGCATATATGGAATGGGATGAAAGTGCAGACCAACTTAGAATTGTGGGAGCATCTGCTGATGCTGTTACTAGTACGGGTAAACTTCTTTTAGCTACAGCTTTAACAGATATTAATGCAAATGACGTAATAGGAAAAATAGACTTTCAAGCTCCGCTTGAAGCCGGAGGAACAGATGCTATTACTGTTGCTGCTTCCATTCAAGCTCTTGCCCAAGGTACATTTAGTTCTTCTGTCAATGCGACAGATTTAATATTTTATACAGGGCATTCAGAAGCAGCCACAGAAAAGTTTAGGTTTACTTCTCAAGGAGAGCTTGGTGTCGGAGGTGCTAATTATGGTAGCGATGGTCAAGTACTAACTTCTGGTGGTGCAGGGGCAGCTGCTGCTTGGGAAGATGCTAGTGGGGGTAGTGGTGGTTCTGATCCATCTTCGGCTGATGGGGATTCATTAGGTATTGCATCAAAAGAATGGTCTGACCTATTTCTTGCTGAAGGCGGTATAATTTACTTTGGTAATGATCAAGACGTTACACTTACACACGATCCTGATGATGGTTTATTCCTTAAATCTATTGCTACTGCTGATAATAGTCCAGTTCTCTTGACTCTGCAAACTGGTGAGACTGATATGGCTGCTAATGATGTTCTTGGTAAGATTGCGTTCCAGGCACCAGATGAAGGAACGGGCACAGATGCTGTTCTAGTAGCAGCTGCTATTCAAGCACGGTCTGAAGGAGACTTTAGTTCTAGTGCTAATGCAACTTCAATTGACTTTATGACGGGTTCAAGTGAAGCTGCGGCAACAAAATGGTCAATTACATCTGGCGGATCATTCTTGAATGCTGGAACCAATACAATAGACATGAATGCTGGTGAACTTATTCTTGATGCCGATGCTGACACGACAATTACTGCTGACACAGATGATACTATTGATATTAAAATAGCAGGTGCAGATGATTTCCAGTTCACCGCTAATACTTTTACAGCTTTATCGGGAAGTGGTGTTGTTATACCTGATGGTGGTCTTACTTTAGGAAGTACAGCTGTTAGTTCAACAGCTGCTGAACTAAACAAATTAGACGCATTGTCACGCGGTAGTGTTCTTATAGGAAATGCTAGTGCTGTTACTACTATTCTGACGAAAGGCACCGCAGACCAAGTATTAACCAGCGACGGAACCGATATCGCGTGGGCTGCAGCTAGTGGTGGTTCTGATCCAGCTTCGGCTGATGGAGATACATTAGGTACTGCATCATTAGAATGGTCCGACCTATATCTTGCTGATGGTGGTGTAATTTTCTTTGGTAATGATCAAGATGTTACCGTAACGCATGATCCTGATGACGGACTATTTTTGAAATCTATTGCTACTGCTGATAACAACCCAGTCCTATTAACTCTACAAACTGGTGAAACTGATATTGCTGCTGATGATGTTATTGGTAAGATTGCATTTCAAGCACCAGATGAAGGTACAGGTACGGATGCTGTTCTAGTAGCAGCTGCAATTCAGGCAAGGTCAGAAGGAGACTTTAGTTCTAGTGCTAATGCTACCGCAATAGATTTTATGACAGGTGTAAGTGAAGCTGCTGCAACTAAAATGACTCTAAGTTCTGCTGGTAATCTGGGGTTACACGCGGGCAATCTGGTCATACAAACATCTGGTAAGGGAATTGATTTTTCTGCTACTGATGATGCTACTGATACAAGTGAAATTTTGACGGACTATGAAGAGGGGACTTGGACTCCTGCTCTAGAGCTGGGAATTAGTAGCCCTGGATATAGCAGGCAGGTTGGCTTTTACACAAAAATAGGAAATGTGGTTACAGCCAATGGGCGTCTGGATTTAGACGGCTCTGGGACGGCGAACTCTAGCCACTTTGGCATTAGTGGTCTTCCATACACGTCCGCCAATCAGTCACCTAGCAACTACACTGTAGCGACGATGTACATAAACGCCTGTGCTGGCAACGGTGAAGATACTTTTTTGCTTCAATATACTAACTCTACTATTCTTAATTTCTTTACTCAGACAGAAACGTCAGTTGCCCAGTATCCAGGCACAAGTGCTGGCGTTAGTTTTGTTTGTTTGTTTCAAATTGTATATAAAACTGAACCAGCATAACCCACTGCATAGCTTTGGGTCGGACAGTCCAAACCATAAAGGAGATAAAATATGGCAAATGGCGACATAACAAAAGTATTTGAATACGATAAAATTGAGGTAGTTGGTTCTTGGAATATCCAAGTTCGTAAGGCTACTAAGATTATGGAAGAAAATGCAGACGGTTCTTTAACTGTACTTTCTCGTTCATTTCACAGGCATGTGCTTCATCCATGCAAATCAGTCAAGAACGATGATGACAGTTGGACACACACAGACACAGACATTTCTGGTGAGGACGCAACCGTGCAAGCAATCTCTAACGCAGCTTGGACTGATGCCGTTAAGGCAGCTTATAAAGCAATGCGTGAAACTCAAAATGCATAATAAGGTGATTGTACCTGTTGTAGATAATTAATCACACCTAAATATATTCATGCTAAAGATATATATACTAGTTATAGTTATGGGACTTGTAGGTGGTGTAGTTTATGGTGGATGGTATTATTATAAAGATACACAATCTCGTATTCAAATTCTCACAGAAAATAGTGCGAGATTAGAAGTTGCTACACAACAACAAACTCAAACAATTAAAACACTTGTAGATGACGCTGAGAGATTCGGTAAGTTAAATAGAGAACTAAATACTCAACTAGAAGCTGCAAATGACTATAAGAATGTTCTTATAGAGAAATTGCAGAGACATGACCTGGCAAGATTGTCTATGCAAAAGCCAGGATTAGTGGAGAATATAATTAACAATGCAACTAAAGAATTATTTAATTCGTTGGAACAACTTACTACTCCTCCTGAGTCTAATCCCGTTCCTGCTCCTGACTAGTGGATGCAGTACTTGGGAAGGCCTTAAAACCGTCGAGATAAAAACTGTAGAAGTTGAAAGATCAATCCCCACACAAAATCATCCCCGTGCTGTAAATATGGGTGATGTTCATTTTTATATTGTGACAGAGGATACTCTTGATGAATTTAAAGAAAGGTTTGTAAAAGAACAGGGAGATTTTTTATTCTATGCTATTAGTGTAAGAGACTATGAAACTATTGCATTAAATATGGCAGAATTAAAAAGATATATAGAACAACAGCAACTAATTATTATATATTATGAGAAGGCAGTGGCACCTAAACCAAATAATTAAGGATAAAGTAAATGGGCATGTTTAATAACAAAATAGAAGCAGAATTTGATCCCCCTCGTAAATGGGTTTTGTCCCGAGCATTAACATACAAAAATCCAGATATAGATAAGGATGCATTAGAGCGTGTCGGTGTTTCTGCACAGGGGTTTGAGATTTTTGTGAAAAAAGGTTTTGTAACTGATCTTGCATCTGTTCCTCGCATTTGTTGGGCATTTATTGCACCTTGGGATGTTGCTCGTGCTGCAATAATTCATGATCTTCTTTATAAAAGTATTCGTCAATATCGTGCTAAATGTTCTAAAGATTTAAAGATTACTGAAAACCCAAAAGTAATTAGTGATGCAAAGAAAGCAGCTGATGATGTATTTCATATGGCCATGAAAGATGCAAACCCATCTGTTGCGGGGTGGAAGATTGCAGCAGCATATTATTCAGTAAGAATGTTTGGTAGATGGTCAATTATTCCAAGAGAGGAAGATTAAAATGGCTGGTATAGATTGTATTAATGAAGAATGTAAAAACCCTCTATGTGATTGCGATCCTTGTAATTGTACAGAGAAAACTCCCTGCACATGTTGTGAGATATGGGATGGGGAGTAATGTGGTTTTTTTTAATTAGCAATATTGCAGGAGCAATTCTAGGTAGTGCAGCCAATAGTTGGTTTGCAGATACTAAACTGGGAATTTGGTTCTACAATAAGGTTGATGATGTTTCAACATGGGCTTCAAAAAAATTGGGGTTGAAGATTTTAAAGGATGAAAATAATTGGAAGACAAAGTATCCAAATGTCGCCATGAAAATCGAAGAACTCGAAGCCAAAATAGAGAAACTAGAAAAGGAGAATTAAATGAGTAATTTTATTTCAGATAGAGTAAGTCAAGGTTCAACCCACCAAGGCGCAATTGTTATAGTTGCCGCAGTCGCGGTACTTTTTGGTGGTATGGCACTGACACAAGTTGTTTTATATGGTGCCCTTGCTTGGGGCGTGTGGTCTGTGCTTAAGAAAGATTAATTATGGCAGGGTTAGAAACGGAGGTCAAACTTATTAAAAAAGAGTTGAAAGATCAAGCAAAAATTCATGATCGTTTGGATGTTGCAATTGAGAAATTGACTGACGTTTCTAATTCTATTCATCGTATGCTTGCTGTGCATGAAGAAAAAATTGCACGACAAGAAGAAGCAATATTTCAAGCAGAAGAACAAATAGAAGTTCGCAGATTAGAATTATCTAAACGGTTAGATGAATTACATTCTAGAATTACTACCAATACCAAAGAGATAATGTCTGCTGCTGCGGTACAGCATAAACAACAAAATAAAGAAATTCAAAAAATAAAAGATGAACTAGTTTCTAGAGTAGGTGTTTTGGAAAAATGGCGTCATGTTCTTATTGGAGGATCAATTGTCATAGGGTTTATGTTACATAAATTTATCAATTTTGGTTCTTGACATTATAGTTTTTATCGTGTATGATGTAATAATATTATGTCGTATATTGACTCAAAATATCTAAACATTGTTAGCCCCCAACTCCTTAAATTCAAGAAGAAGGGGGATTTTTTATGGAATTTTAGATGTCCGTATTGCGGTGATTCTCAGAAGTCTCGTTCCAAGGCAAGAGGATTTGTCTATCGCAAGAAAAATGACCTGTTCTATAAATGTCATAACTGTGGAATAGGAGCAACCCTTGGTAATCTTATCAAGTATGTAGACTCAAAAATTCATAAAGACTATATAATGGAACGATATAAAAGTGGGGTTAAGACTAACAACCCAGAGCCGGAGTTTAATTTTAGTGTTCCTGTCTTTCGCAAAAAACGCAAAGGTGTTCTCAAAAATGGTTGGTCAGCTGGTGGACCTGCTATTTCAGATTTATCCACAGATCATCCGGCACGAAAGATTGTTGAAGAAAGACTTATTCCATCAGAATTCCTTTCCGATTTATATCTATGCCAGTCATTCTATAAATTTACGAATACATTAATACCAAATAAATTTCCTTCCTTGGATGGTGATCACCCAAGGTTGTTAATACCATTTAGAAATGATAAAGGAGAAGTGTTTGCATATCAAGGAAGATCATTTGGAAAAGAACAGCCCAAATATCTAACCATCAAACTTGATGATGATACAACTAAAATTTTTGGTTTGGATAGAGTTGATAAGAGTAAGCAAATATATGCAGTAGAAGGTCCACTTGATAGTTTATTTTTGAATAATTGTATTGCAGTAGGTGGAGCAGATTTAGTTAAGTTGAAGAATGATATAATAATAATTTTTGATAATGAACCAAGAAATAGAGAAATTTGCAAACAGATGAGTTTTTGCATCAAATTCAATAAAAATATTGTAATTTGGCCTGACAGTATGAAACACAAAGACATTAACGATATGATTATGGCAGGGTATACGAAAAAGCAGATACAAGAAATTATAGATAGTAATACATTTTCTGGTGCATCTGCACAACTGAGATTTATAGAATGGAAGAAAACAGATGAAGGAAATATGGGAAAAACAATACAATAAAAAAGAACCACCTTGGAATTATGATAAGTTTGATAAAGACTTATCAGAATTTTTTAGAGCCAGACATTTTGGCACTAGAAAATTTTCAGTTATAGATTTAGGTTGCGGCAATGGAACTCAAGCACATTACATAGAAAAATCAGGAAATATATTTGATGTAACTGCCACGGATATAGTAAATGTTTTGAAATATGATATTAAGAATTTTATTATAGATGATGCGTTGGATTCTAAATTAACTAAGAAATATGATATTATTGTAGACAGAGGATTGATACATAATCTTTTTCATTTAAAGGATAAGAGACACAAATATTTTGAGATGATTGAAAATATAATTCATGATGAGAGTTATATTGTTCTCAAAGTATTGAGTCGATATGAGACAAGGTTTAATCCAGTAATTCATTCTGGGCCTTATCGTTTTAATGAAAACCAACTGATGGAGTTTTTCTCTGGATTTGATTTTAAATGTATTGAACTCAAGGATACATTTTTTTACAGCAACATACAACCTCATCTTAGAGGTTATTTCAGTGTATATAAAAAAGAAGGAGACATAAATGCCTAACAACTATCTGCCTACATCATACCAAGAGTTTATTCATTTGTCCAGATATTCCAGATGGTTGCCAAACAAAGAGAGAAGAGAAACGTGGGATGAAACAGTTGCAAGGTATTTTGATTTTTTCACTGAACATCTTAAAGACCTTCATGATTACAAACTGACAAAAACTCTAAGAGAAGAATTAGAGGACGCAGTATTGTCTCTAAAAGTAATGCCTTCTATGCGTTGTCTTATGACTGCTGGAGAAGCACTTAAACGAGAAAATATTGCAGGGTATAATTGTTCCTATATTGCAGTAGATAGACCGTCATCATTTGACGAAATTCTTTATGTTTTGATGAATGGAACTGGTGTAGGGTTTAGTGTTGAACGTCAGTATATAAATGAATTGCCTCGTATTGCAGACGAGTTTCATATGTCTGATACTACAATTACTGTTGCAGATAGTAAATTGGGATGGGCAAAAGCATTAAAAGAGTTGGTTGGTATGTTATATATTGGTCAGATTCCATGTTGGAATTTGTCTAAAATACGTCCAGCAGGGGCTCCTTTGAAGACCTTTGGTGGTCGTGCCTCAGGCCCAGAACCATTAGAATCCTTATTTAATTTTACAGTCACCATTTTTAAAAATGCAAATGGTCGTAAGTTATCTTCAATTGAATGCCACGATATCGTATGCAAGATTGCCGAGGTTGTAGTTGTTGGTGGTGTGCGTAGGTCTGCTCTTATTAGTTTATCAAATTTATCTGATGATCGTATGAGAGCTGCAAAGCATGGCCAGTGGTGGACTACTGAACCTCAACGATCTCTTGCAAATAATTCTGCATGTTATACAGAGAAGCCAGATATTGGTGTATTCATGGATGAGTGGAAAGCACTTTATGAATCCAAGTCTGGTGAACGTGGTATTTTCAATCGTGAAAGTGCAGTGAAGGTATCAGAGCAAAGTGGTAGGCGTAATACTACAGATTTTGATTTTGGAACAAATCCATGTTCAGAAATTATTTTGCGTAATCGTGAGTTCTGTAATTTATCAGAAGTTGTGGTTCGTCCGTCTGATACAAGAAGAACTCTTTTAGAGAAGGTACGGCTTGCAACAATTCTAGGAACATTCCAATCAACATTAGTGAATTTCAAATATGTTTCATCTGCATGGAAAAAGAATTGCGAAGAGGAAAGACTTCTTGGCGTTTCTCTTACTGGCATCATGGATAACAAACTTCTTAATGGTAAAACACCACATCAAACTTTACCCACACTGTTACAAGATTTGAGAAATGAAGCAATTAAAACCAATGCAGAGTTCGCAAAAAAGATAGGTATCAATCAAAGTGTCTCTGTAACATGCGTTAAACCGTCTGGGACAGTCTCTCAGTTGGTTGATGCTGCATCTGGTATTCATGCTCGTCATAATCCTTACTATATTCGTACAGTGCGTGGAGATAAGAAAGACCCTCTTACAAAAATGATGATGGATGTTGGATTTCCTGTAGAAGATGATGCAATGAATCCAAGCAATACATCTGTCTTTTCTTTTCCTATGAAAGTAGATGAGAGCGCTGTATTTCGTACAGATATGTCGGCAATTGAACAATTGGAGTTGTGGTTGACATATCAAAAATATTGGTGTGAACACAAACCGTCAGTTACTATTTCTGTTAAGGAAAACGAATGGTTGGAAGTTGGTGCGTGGGTCTATAAACATTTTGATTATATGAGTGGCGTTAGTTTCCTTCCATTTGCAGAACATACATATAAACAAGCACCATATCAAGACATTAAAAAAGAAGAGTATGAAATTCTTCTTGATAAGATGCCGAAGGAAGTGGAGTGGAGTAAATTGTCAGAGTATGAAAAAACTGATATGACTATTGGATCACAGGAATTGGCATGTACGGCGGGCGGTTGTGAAATTTAATGAAATTAGTTGTATGTGAGTCATGTGAAGCTGAGTTTTCTATAAAATATTTAATGGATGAATATTATTATAAAGTTGTCTATTGTACATTTTGTGGGACAGAATTATTAGCTGAACTTGAAGATGAAATAGTATGGATAGATGAAGACGAGTAGTGCTAAATCAAAAGGTCGTAGATTCCAGCAATGGGTTCGTGACCAATTAATCGAATCCCTTAATGTTCATCCAGAAGATATAGAGAGTCGTTCTATGGGTGCTGGGGGTGAAGATTTAATTATGGCTCGTGCTGCAAGAAAAAAGTTTCCATATTCTATAGAATGTAAAAATCAAGAGTCACTTAATGTATGGAAGGCATATGAACAGGCAGAATCCAACTCTGGAGATTATGAACCTGTCGTTTTTATCAAGAGAAATAATCAAAAACCCTTAGTGGTTCTTGATGCAGATTATTTTGTGAGATTACATAATGAATTGGTGGATTGAACAATATAAACAATATCATGCCGAATTGAATACAAATTATCCCGGCAATAATTTGAAGCTGCAACTACATCATATTGTAGATTTGGTAAAGGACACTAAATCTGAAACTCTATTGGATTATGGTTGTGGTAAGGGGTTGCAATATACGAAGTGGAAACATCATGAAGAACTTGGTGTAATGCCTGAATTGTATGATCCTGCTGTTCCAGAATACGAAGAACTTCCTGATGGGCCCTTTGATGGTGTATATTCTACAGATGTGTTGGAACATATACCGAAAGAACAATTGCCTGAAACTTTTAACAACATATTTTCCCGAGCAGAGAAATTTGTGTTCCTTGCAATATGTACTAAACCATCAATTGCAGTTCTTCCAAGTGGAGAAAATGCACATTGTACCGTTGAGCCAATCGAGTTTTGGAAAACAATGGTAGAAAAATATGCTCCGAAACGTATATATACGCATATAAAAACCTATGGTAATTGTAATAATTACTCTATTCTTAATGAAGAATTATATCTAGAATGGATGTTAGAGCAAATCTAACAAAGTTTCTTTCCTATAAGTTATAAATAGTTCAGAATAATCATGATTATATGTAATCATGATAAAACTGGAGCGCCTGATGGAAGCATTTAAATTAATTGCTGACCTAGGCTTTTCCATCGCAGCTGTATTCGGCGGCGGGTTTTTTATTATTTTGCTTTTGAAATATATTTTGAATTCGGTTGTAAGTAGGGCTGAGGGTCTGAATGGAATGATATCGTCGTTAGACAATCGTGTGAAGACTATTAATAATGAAATAGTGAGGTTAGATGCTCTTATATGTCATGCATTAGGAGTAAAACCCGATACTCGTAGAATGTCTGCTGCTGATGGTAAAGAAGATGCTAGGAAAGATTAGTTATGGATAGTATTGTAGAACTTGTTAATCAGTATGGAGTGCCAATTGTTGTAGCAGTAGGGATGGGATATTTTATATTTTATATTTGGAAATTTGTTACGCATAATATTTTACCAAGTTTGAGTAAAGCAAGTGGTACATTAGTGGGTTTGATTGACAGAGTGAGAATGCTTGACAATGATATGATTAGATTGGATCAAAAAATTCATACTATTATAGAAATACAAAATCAACAATATGACCCTTTTGAAGCAGCAAATAAAAAAAGGAAAAAGCAAAACTAAAAAAATGAAATATTTATTTTACATATTATTTTTTTGTATCATAGCACCTAATGCGTTTGCCGAGGGTATGGTGTTTAATTTTAAATCTCCAGTATTTAATGGTATTGGATTTAGCGCTCATGTGTTAACGATTGAGAACCAAGAGTTCTCTCGCAAGGCCGCAATAAAAGAAAAGGAAGCGGGTGCGCTGCGACAAGAAATCAGAGATGCGGGCAATACAAATTATGCTAAGTTTATTAAGAATATAGAATCAAGAATTTATGCTCAGCTATCAAAAAATTTAACGGATAGTTTATTTGGTGAATCATGTGGAACAACTTACGATGGACTTGGAGTAGTTGTACCTCCGACAGATAAAGTTGGCCAAGGAGATACGGTTGGAGTAGGAAGCTGTAGTGGTACAGTAACATTTGAAGGTACAACAATTAGTTATGAAAAGAACACCACAACAGACGTAGTAACTTTAACAATAGATGGTGCAGATGGAAAATCAACGATTACGGTTCCTCTTAACGATTTTCAGTTTTAGTATACTGGTCGGGTGTCAATCAGTCCAAAAGATTGACGCACCTTTAGTAGTTACTAACTCTCTGATACATCAATTAGATGCTTTCCCACCACCCAAAATGAAAGTTCCGATTGCGGTTTATTCCTTTACAGATGTAACTGGTCAAAGGAAACCAAACCAATCAGTAGCACAGATTAGTACTGCTGTTACGCAAGGTTCACATATATGGTTGATACAAGCATTGAAACGAGCAGGAAATGGAGAATGGTTTCAAGTTGTTGAAAGAGTTGCTCTTGATAATTTATTAAAAGAACGACAGATTATACGACAGACAAGAGAAAGCTTTGGGGATAAAGATCAAATAACACCATTATTGTTTGCTGGTGTGTTAATTGAGGGGGGTATTGTTGGATATGATGCAAATACAACTACAGGTGGGTTTGGAGCAAGATTATTAGGTATAGGATCATCAGTAGAGTATCGTAAGGATACGGTGACGGTTGGTATAAGATTAGTATCTGTTGGTACAGGTGAAATACTAATGGCCATTAGTTCTGAGAAAACTATATTGAGCACAAGAGTTTCTGCCAATGTGTTTAAATTTTTAGACATGGGAACAAAACTATTGGAGACAGAAGTTGGATATACAGAAAATGAATCTGTTACATATGCAGTTAGAAAAGCAATAGAAAAAGTTGTGACAGAGTTGATAATTAAGGGAGCTGAAAAGGGCTTATGGGAATTTAGTGAACCAGATACTCCAGTGGTAATAGTTAGTGAAGAATATCATGATAATAATGAGAATGATGAGAATAATATAAATTTTAATGATAATGAAATTCATGAAAATTATACTTATAGGGAAGGAGAATAAAATGAAGAAAATTATACTCGCAGTTATTATGTCATTTTTTATGATTGGTATAAGTCACGCAGATAACGATGTTTTTATTACTCAATCAGGAGCAACTTTTACTGCCAATATTAATATGGACGGTAACGGAAATCAGATGGGTAATTCTACTACTGTATTTACAGCAACAGGAGCCAATCAAACATTTGATATTGATCAAATTGGTGCAACAAACGTAATTGATGGTTCATTTATAGGTGCTGGTGCAACTAATGTAGAAGACTTAGCTATTAGTCAAACTGGTAATAGTAACGAAGCAACGATTACTGTTGGTACTAATGCTGCTGCTGATGATGTTCATATTGATGAAGCCACGATAGGTAACAGCAATAATACCACATATAATGTAGGTACTTCTGCCTCAGTTTCAGATGTAAATATTGATGTAGTATTTAATAGTGGTGCAGATAGTAACACTCTTATCATTAATGAGAATAGTTCAGCATCTACAAATACTGATAAAAATACAGCCATTACAGTAACAGGAGATAGTAATACAATTACTACGACTCATAGTGGCGCTGCACACCATAATACGACATTGACACATATTGGTGCTTCTGGAACTTTTGTGATAACACAAACTGGAAATAATGCTTCAGACGTTGTGTTGTCCACTAATGGGGCTGGTCACAGTGTTACGATTACTTCTGACGATTAGTATTCTAATCTTTCTTATGTTACCTTCGTTGAGTTATGGTAACAACATTATTGGTAATGTAGTACTTTATGAAGGACATGCATCTGTAGAGAGAGAAGATGAAAGTTTGAGTTTGCAAGAAAACTCAGATATATTTTTCAAGGATAATGTTCGTACAGGTAAAGGAAACATTGGTATCACATTTATAGATGATACCAATGTAGCAATTAGTCCACAAAGTTCTCTTGTTATTGATGAGTTTGTATATGATCCTAATTCTCAAACAGGGTCTAAGTTGGTGATGAAAATTGTTCTTGGTACAGTTCGATATGCAAGTGGTAACATAGCAAGACTCAATCAACAAAATGTTGAGATTCGTACTCCGACTGCTAGAATAGGTGTTCGGGGTACAGCATTTAGTATGACAGTTGATGAGATAGGAAAATCTCTTATTATTTTACTACCGAATGCTGATGGAACAGTTGGTGAGATTTCAGTAGAAACGGCAGCAGGGATGGTAATTATGACTCAAGCATTTGAAGCAACAACAGTTGGCATGGCAGAAAGTAATCCATCCAAGCCAGTTATACTTGATCTGACTTTGGATCAAATTAATAATATGCTTATTATTAGACCGCCAAAAGAGAAAATTATTGAACTTATAAAAAAATCATCAACCTCTACTAATTTACTTGACGTTGATTTGTTAGCATATATAGAACTAGATGAAAATGAATTAGAAAAAGATGAGTTAGAATTTGGATTGTTGGATATTAATCCTTTAGATATAGATTTATTATTGAATATCTTGACACAGTTAAACAGAAAATATGAAAGAAAACTGAGAATAGTAAAAAAAGGTGCGGGTGCAGGGGGTGAACACATAGATGGAAGAACGTCTGGTTTAAATCCAGAGACACTTGTTACTACAGTTATTGATGGAAATGAGACAAGAATAATTAGAGAGGTTAATGGTAACAATATATATCTTGTTTTGAATAATGATAATGGATATTCAATAAATATTAAACAAGGTGCTATAGAAGTACCGGAGATAACTACAAATGATGAAGTGGTTAATAATATTACTATTACTCAGCTTCAGTAGTGTAATCAGTAGTGTTGCATATGCTGAAGATGTATTAATTATACATCAGGGCTATGAAAACTCACATATTAAATGGAAGAATAGACTAGAAGATGCAGGCCATACTGTAACCTCTGTTGACATAACAAGTTCTAGCTTTCCATCTAATACTACATCTTATGAACAAATATATGATGTAAGACACGGTTGGCCAAATGGAGATCAAAATTTATCATCAGCACAAATAACTGCCTACAAAGCATTACTTGCAAGAGGTGGTACATTATATCTTCAGGCTGAAAATCCTGGCTGTTGTAATCCTAGAAACCAAAGTGTAGCAGATTTCATTGAGGATGAGGTAGGTGGTGGTACAATTACATATAGCAGCAGTACATCAACTGGATATTCGAGTAATAGCATAACTCAACATAATTCAAACGAGTCATGGCTGTCAAGTTTTAGTGGTACAGTTACATTTTCGTCGGGTGGTTCATTCACTTCTATTGGTAATGGTACATGGTTCGCAAAAGATGGTAATGGTAAAATTGTAGGTGCTGTATGGTATGGTGATGATTTAAGTAGTTCATACTCAGGTAAAGTTGTTGTAATAACAGATATAAACTTCAACTCACATAGTACTTACTATACTAATAACAATAAGAACTGGATGAATGCTATGCGTACAATGTTAGCAAGTACATATAATATTGCTGTTTCAATAACATCAGCACAATCAACAACAAAGTCAACTGCTCAAAATGCAACTCTGGCGCAAGGTGTATTTATTACACAGAGCGGTGATAATTTTACAGCAAGTATACAACAAAAGGGAGATGGTAATTTTATTGGTGATATTGATTGGAATGGTAATGCTGTAGTTACAGGAGATGATGTCACACTTACAATTAAACAAGGCAATGTAACAACAACAGGTAACAGCGATAATAATGGCTTGGGTCTAGCTATAAATGGTAACAGTACAAACGTAACTGTCAATCAAGGCGATCATGCAAACGACAGAGGTGAACATAGAGCGATTATAGATATTACAGGAACATCAAATGTGGTTAGTCTTATTCAATATGATGGTGGCACTTTGGCAAAACATTTTTTTAGTTTAGATGTTGATGGTAACAGTAATAACTTAACTATAACTCAAAAAGATAATAATGGAAAGACAATGTTTTTTGATGTAAATGGTAATAGTAATACAGGAACATTTATACAGGAAGATGTAGGAACACATTATCTTGATGTTACTTTAGATGCAAATCATGATGTAACAATTACACAAAGAGGTAATGGCAATCATGCTGCAAGAATAAATTTAGCTGGGTATAGTACAGATTTTGATTTAATACAACAGGGAAATACTTCACAAAATTATACTTTAGATAGTACTTGTAGTAATGCTTTAGGATGTACAATATCAACAACGCAGGGTACACAATGAAAAAATGGATTATATCATTAGTTGTGATTTTGGTTTTATGTGGAGTACGTTTCACTGATCCTTGGTTTCTAGATATGGTGCGTATGAAAGCACTAGACCAGCATCAAAGAAATCAAATTGAACAAAGTCTATCCAATCTTGTTACAGTAGAAATCAATAATGAAACTCTCAAGAAAAGGGGTCAATGGCCTTGGGATAGAAATTCTTTATCCAATGAAATTATTAAACTATATCAGGCAGGAGCTGCGTTAGTTGTTCTTCCTATTTTATTTGCTGATGAAGATAGGTTTGGGCAGGATGAAGTGTTAGCAAGAACACTTAAACAAACACCAACTATTATAGGACAGATGCCTATCAATGAGGCAGATAACAGCGGTGTTATAAGAGGTGTTTCAGAAATAGGTAACTCATGGAAAGGTTGGGTATATCAATATCCAGGCGCCATCGGGCCAATACCTTTACTTGCAGAAAATGCTAATGCTGTAGGTATGATGATTGTTGCACCTGAGGCGGATGGTGTGGTTAGACGCATGCCTCTGGTAATTGCGATAGGTGATAAATTATATCCATCTATAAGTATGGAAATTCTACGCATGGCTGCTGGGGATATTTCGTATCAGATGAAGACAGGTATTGCTGGGGTAGAGAAATTACGCATACCTAAATTCAAAATGATTGATACGGACGCACATGGTAATATATGGCTAGACTTTAAATGGAAAACGCCTACCTATGCAATGCATGAAAAACTTCCAGACCTTACTGAAAAAATCGTGATAGTATCAATAACTGCATCAGGTCTTGATAATCCTGTATCTACTCCTGTTGGTGTAATTCATTCACATGATTTGATTGGTGCATCTCTAGCAACGATGATGACGGGAAGAAACATCACAAGACCTTATTGGACAAATGTTGCAGAGCTAGGAGTATCGTTTGGATTTGCACTTGCACTAATGGTTATTGTGTTATTGTTGCCTTGGTATTTTAGTGCAGTTCTTATGCCAGCATCTATTATAGGATTGTTCTATGGTAGTTCATACCTCTTTACCAAACATGATTATCTGGTGGATTGGAGTTATCCTGTACTCACTGTATTCATCGCATGGGCTCTTGCAACATTTTTAAGATTTATGGAAGAACACAAATTACGAATGGAAATCAAGAAACAGTTTGAGCATTATCTTGCACCAGCAATGGTTAAGAAATTGCAGAAGAATCCAGAATTGTTAAAACTTGGTGGAGATACTAGAGAACTGACTTTATTGTTTTGTGACATAAGAGGATTTACACCAATTAGTGAACAATTCAAAACAGACCCACAAGGACTAACAAAATTGATTAATAGATTTTTAACACCAATGACAGATATTATTATGAAAAATGGTGGAACTGTTGATAAATACATGGGTGATTGTATAATGGCATTTTGGAACGCACCTCTTGATATAGAACAACAAAGACAGATGGCTTTAAAATCAGCTCATCAAATGTTATATCATTTAGAAGAATTGAATATTGTATTGGAGAAAGAAGATTCCCTTCCAATTAATGTTGGAATAGGTTTAAATACGGGAGAAGTGGTCGTGGGCAATATGGGTAGTGAACAGAGATTTGATTATAGTTGTTTGGGTGATGCAGTTAATCTTGCTGCTCGTCTTGAAGGACAAAGTAAGGAATATGGCCTGAAGATAATTCTTGGTGACGAAACAGCTAAAGGAGTGGAAGAAGAATTTGCAATTATTGAATTAGATAAGATTGCTGTTAAAGGTAAGACTGAAGGTGTGACTATTTTTACCTCATTAGGTAGATACGAACAACTTAATCAAGAAATGAGTTATTATCCTACATGCATACAACAACATGATAAATTCTTAATCTTGTATAGACAACAACATTGGGACTTGGCATTAAGGTGGTTGAATGATTTGAGAAATGAATTTAATGGTGTTATGGCGGATTATTATGCTATGATGGAGAAACGTATAGAGGCATTAAGAAATGAAGACCTTCCAACTGATTGGGATGGCATTTATAGGGCGACGACAAAATGAATAAAAACTTTTTTTCACTAAAAACAGGACATAAAGCATCTGATGAATATTTTAAGAACTTAGCAGTTTGGCATAATATTGATTTAGTGAAATCATTTTTCTTAGGTGCCCTCATTAGTTCCATTATTTTATTTTTAATTTAGAGTCTATTTAATTAAAATAGCTCTTGACATTCTTTTCTTTTTCATGTATAGTGTATATAGTGAAATAAAAGAGATAAATATTGTTATGGACCCGATACTACACACAATAATAGCTATAAGTTGTATGGTTGGTTGTTACTATACTGGACATCGTTTGGCAACAAAAAATAGTTTTGAACCTATAGTATCAGGATTGTTAAGTAAACTGGAATCGGATGGTTTTATCCATACTAAACTTGATAAAGATGGTGACAAAGAACTCATTCCTATCTCTGAAATAATGGCTAAAACATTGCGAGATTCAGTAAAATTATCAAAATAACCTTGACAAAATTGTTATAATGTGTTACCTTATTGACTATGCACATATTATCAGCATATTTTACAACTACAAATACCTGTAAACGTAAGAAATCTAAGAGGCCTGTTTCCTTGATTGGGGCAGAGCGTCAACATATAAAGTTTTTAGAAGTAATATAAAGGATATTGGAAGATGAGACACGTTGAAGTATCTCTTATGGAAGAGGATGAACTATCTATTGATGGTCAAGTCAAACCAGCAGGAAAAATAGAAATTCGTGAGTTTGAAGATGGAGAATGGATGGGCGGCACATATAAACCTTCATGGGAAGATGCCGTGAAACATATTAAGGAATATTTAAATGAGAGTTGATGTAAGAAACAACAATGTCGATCAGGCATTAAGGGTTCTAAAGAAGAAAATGCTATTGGATGGATTGTTCAATGAACTAAAAGAACGAGAACATTTTGTATCAAAGAGTGGAAAACGCCGAAGAGCAAAAGCTGCTGGTATTCGTAGATATAAAAAAGAACAAAAACAACGCCAAGAAAAATTGGGAGTGTAGTATGGTTAGAAAGAAAAAAATTACTGTTGAAACTGACAATAGTAATTGGCAAGCTCCTAAGAAACGCAAGAAACGCAAACCTATGTCGGAAGAACAACGGGTTGCTGCAGCGGTACGTTTGGAAAAAGCAAGAGAAAAACGTAAAGAGAAAAATCCTGATTATGGACAAAGTGGAATTGCAGAATCTTTAAGGGATTTACTAGAGGATCATCCAAGACATCCTAAAAAAGTTAAAGAATGGATTAAAACTCAAAAAGGCCTTGCGAGTTCAGCACGAAGTTCTGTAAAACAGAATCTAAAGGGAGCAGAAGCACAATTAGCTATCCATGAAGGATATATAAGACATATGCAAAAATATCTTAGGGACGGTGATTGGGTTGATAATTTTTATGGTGAATATCAACAGCATAAAACTCGTTGGAAAAGTATTGTATTAGCATATAATGATGATGGTACAGTCAAAAGGAGTACAGGAGTTTTTTACCCAGATATGGGTTGTGAATATACACAAGAAATGTTTAACCAAGATAATGAATAGAAAGGTATTTCTAATGTCGGACCAGAAAAACGGAAACGCAAAGGAAAACAACAACATAATAAAGGGCCCGTGGCGAAAGTCAAAAAGAAAGGTTAAAGTTCCTGATGAAGAATTTCTTCTGATGCAAGAAAATCTGGAATTTGCTGAAGAACTTAACCAAAAAATAATCATTCAAATGATTCATACTTTGGTCGAAAATAGTATTGATATTGCAGAAGAATCTTTTATTCGTGATTTAGGATTAATAATTGAATTGATAAAGGGAAGTATATATAGAGGTATGGAAATTCCCCATCCAACACATGCACTTTTCGAAGCTCTTGTAGATATTGGTGTTGATGAAGAGGATGGCAGTATTCATAGTCAAATTGATGTAAATATGCTAGAAAAATTTGTCGAGTTTAGTGAATCTTTTAAGGATGATGATAATAATGACCCACCCGAAATTCCATAAACCATTCTCTCCTATGATTATGGAAACAGAAGTACCAAAGAAATTTATTAAAATAATCAATGGTACTGCTGATAAAGTACTTAATAGTGAAACTGCCAGCGTTGAATGGGATTGGTCACACAACCTCGTTGGTAAAGTACATAAAGAAGTACAAATCCCCATAAAAAATAGAGCCGATAAAGAATTTCTTTTTAATGTAATGAAATCTGCATGTGTTGATTATCTGAAAGAATCAGTAGAGAATCATACTGCTTATCGTTGGAAGAAGCTTGCTGGTAATGCAATACCAACATTGGATAACATTCATCTAACTCATAGTTGGGTAGTCAGCCAATATGCTGGGGAATACAATCCCTGGCATCATCATAGTGGTGATTTCTCGTCAGTTATCTATCTTAAACTACCACCCAACATGCACAAAGAAATAGAAGAAGATTTTGAAGACCATTATCCAGCAAATGGATTAATAGAATTTATGTTCGGTGAGAATCAAAACTTTAGAAGTGACAATTTAAAGTTCAAACCAGTAGTGGGAAAGATGTTGGTATTCCCATCATGGTTGAGACATTTTGTATATCCCTTTAAAAGTGAAGGTGAGAGAAGGAGTATGAGCTTTAATGCTCATATATTTGTGCCAGAATGATATTAGTTGATATGAATCAGATTTCTCTTGCAAGTATGATGATGCATTTGCATATGAGTAAGTCTAAAGAAATTGATGAGAATATGGTGCGGCATATGATTCTCAATTCGCTTCGTATGTACCGTACCAAATATTCATCTGAATTTGGAGAGTTGGTTCTGTGTTATGATTCCAAGCATTATTGGAGGCGTGATTACTTTCCAGAATATAAATTTAGCAGACGAAAGGGTAGAGAAAAATCTGACCTTGATTGGAATTCAATTTTTCTTTGTCTCAATCAGATAAAAGATGAACTTAGGAATAATTTGCCATACAAGTTTATAGAAGTATACGGTGCAGAAGCTGATGATATTATCGGTGTTCTTTGTTCGGAATATTCTGATGAGATAATGATTATTTCTGGTGATAAGGATTTCATTCAGCTTCAAAAATTTCCTAATGTAAAACAATTCAGTCCTATCACTAAGAAAACAGTAAATGGTGAAAACCCTGGCGCATATCTTAAAGAACATATCTTTAAAGGTGACACCAGTGATGGAGTACCTAATGTACTATCTCCCGATAATACATTTACTGACGGCCTACGACAAAAACCATTAGCTAAAAAGAAAATTGCTTCATGGATGGAACATGATTTTGAAGATGTTGCTCCTAATGATGAAGTGAAAAGAAACTATCAAAGAAATCGCAAATTGATTGATTTGACATACACACCAGAAGAACTTTCTTCGGAGATAATTGATACATATAAGGAAGCTCCATATGGTGATCGTAGTAAACTACTAAATTATTTTATTAACAAGAGGTTGAGAAATCTCACAGAATCTATAGGAGAATTTTAAAATGGATTTACTAATTTCAGAAATTTTGGAACAAGTTTCAAAGGTTAAAACTAAGCAGGAAAAAATTAATATTCTAAGGAAGCATGATCACCAATCTTTGAGAATGGTTATCAAGTCTTCTTTTGATCCAAAGATTGAGTGGTTATTACCAGAAGGTGACGTTCCATATACTCGCAACGATGCTCCGCCAGGAACAGAGCATTCTTCTTTATCGTATGAATCTCGTAAGTTATATTATTTCATTCGTGGTGGTAATTCTAAAATTAATCAGAACAAGCGAGAATCAATGTTTGTTCAGCTATTAGAGGGACTTCATGAAAGTGAAGCAGCACTTCTGGTTGCTGCAAAAGATAAGAAATTGCATCAAATGTATAAGGGACTTTCTGTTCCTGTAGTCAAGGAAGCATTTAATTGGAATGATGAGTATATGGTTGATGTAGTTATTTATCCTCAAACGCCGGGCCCAGCAAACGGATGATAATTGAAGACAATATCAAACTAGATTATTCTGATGTATTGATTCGTCCCAAAAGGTCAACTCTTACCTCTAGGTTTGATGTTGATTTAAAAAGAACCTATACGTTTTATCATAGTGGTAAAGAATGGACTGGCGTACCTATTATGACAAGTAATATGGATACCGTTGGTACATTTGATATGCATGAGGAATTGAATCTTCATGGTATGGTTACATGTATTGCTCGACATTATAATAAAAATGGTAAACTGTGGGATCAAGCACAATATAAAAATAATCTTTGTGTAATGTCTGGTATTTCTGACAAGGAGATATTAGAACTTGTTGACGTTGTAAGTACCTTTCCTGATATTTCATTTGTAGGTCTTGATGTTGCAAATGGATATACTATCAATTTTGTAGAATCTATCAAACATCTTAGAAATCATTTACCTAATGCAACAATTATTGCTGGAAATGTGGTAACGGCAGATATGACATCAGAACTTATTCTTGCTGGTGTTGATATTGTAAAGGTGGGTGTTGGACCCGGCAGCGTGTGTACTACTCGTATTAAAACAGGAATAGGTTATCCACAATTGAGTGCTGTAATTGAATGTGCTGATGCTGCACATGGTGTTGGTGGTCATATTATTGCAGATGGTGGATGTAATTCATCTGGTGATATAGTCAAGGCCTTCGCAGCTGGTGCTGATTTTGTTATGCTTGGCGGTATGCTTGCTGGACATGATGAGTGTGATAGTGAATTGGTTTTTGAAGATGATAATCCAGAACCAATTGGTATGGAATTTTACGGTATGGCATCCAAGACTGCAATGGACAAACATGGTCATTCCAATAGAGAATATAGAGGGGAAGAAGGTAAAACGGTTACTGTACCCTATCGTGGGCCCGTAAGAGATACTGTTATTGATATTCTTGGTGGTATTCGATCTGCTTGCACTTATGTTGGTGCAAAACGATTAAAGGACTTGCCAAAATGCACTACATTTGTTAGAGTTAATAATACTCATAATAGGATATATGAATAATGTCTCTAACAAGAAAAAGAATCATTTATGATCGTTCTGGTGAAACCCCGTATATGATTCGACACCATCTTATTTTCAGAGAAAAATCAGATCATTTAGAGAAAAATGTGAAAGTGCCATTCAACGCATATTTTCACAAAATTCTTCTCTCTGATGAGCCCATTTTGCATGATCATCCTTGGAATTGGGGAACATTTATCTTCAGCGGGGGATATTACGAGCATACCCCAAAGGGCACTTTTTGGAGGGGCCCTGGCACTTGGAGAATTAAAAAATCCACAGATTTGCATTGGCTGGAACTAAACGAGAACAAACCTTGTTATACCCTTTTCTGGCATGGCCCGTCCAGAAGAACTTGGGGCTTCCAGACTGATGATGGTTGGGTAGATTATAGAACTTTTTTAGAAAATCGTTTAGAATCAAGGACTTAGAACTTTTTTAGAAAATCGTTTAGAATCAAGGACTTAGAAGATACGATTCTTCTTGACAAACCCTATTCCGTATGGTATCATAAGACATAATCAAAAAAGAAGGACGATTTGATGATTGACTATATTTCTGCCGATAATGGTGGTATTAAGATGTTCGCTGGTTCATTCAACCTCAAGGGTTGGGGAAAGACTGCTGAAAGTATTGCCTATACTCTCAAGACGGTTGGACTTGCTGATCGGGTCATGGGCTCTTCCACGATGGATTTTGCATCTGAAGAAGGTTTTGAGGACGATGGTGACGCCCTACGGTTGTGGGATGAGGCCATTGGGATTTACAATTGGGAAGTGAATGGAGTTGCTGGATAATGACTATTTACGTCAAAGAAAGTTCTAAGAGTATCCTGTCTGGTCTGTCTAAGATGAAGGCTGCCATGATTGAGGACTATCATAATTTTCCTGCGCGCCGCGCGGCGCGGCAGTGGCCGCATTTTAATGAGGATATGAAGGCAAGGTATGCCGACAAGTTCACCATTACCTATGGTAGTAAGTACATCAAGATTGCCGATGAGCGTGGTGGTGTGCTTGCGTTTGTCGTTGGTGTTGACAACGATAAGAAGTTTAAGTTGGGTGACATTCTGAAGCCCGCAGGAGCAGCTGCTCCTGCGCGAAACGCTGCAAGGGGTAACGTCCTTGATGGTAACTATGCTATCAAGTGGACTGGCCCCTTATATCTGGATGGAAGGGGTCTTGGCCCCTTATATATGGAAGGGGTCTTGGCCCCTTATATCTGAAATAATGTGAGATAATTATGCTACTTCACGTTAAAGGTTCCAACAAAGCATTTCGCAAATTGGTCGAACATGCAACTTGGTTCTATACTGAAAAATTGATGGGTAAAAGACTCATGGAGAGTCTTGAAATTACCATCAAGTTAAACCGCACTCTTGGTAAGAACCATGATATGGAAGGTTCCTGCATTTGGGAAGACGATATCCGTCGGCCGAAGGAATTCACCATTGAACTTGACAGTACCATGAACATTCGTAACATTCTTATCACGCTTGCCCATGAGTTGGTTCATGTCAAGCAGTGGGCAAAGGATGAAATGTATGAGTATGTCAATTCTCCCAATATGGTTCGTTTCAAGGGAGAAAAGATGCATACTGATGATATGGACTATTGGGACTACCCTTGGGAAATTGATGCCTATGGGCGTCAATTAGGGCTATTCATTCGGTTCTGTGAGGAAATGGGTATTGCAGATCGTGAAGATATGATGGAAGAAGCATAATGAATTTTGCTGCGATAGTTTTGGCCGGGGTTGTAATAATTCTAACAACCTCTGCCATTCAAACGCAACAGGTTCCAGATAGAGCTACAGAGTGTCTTGCGCTCAATATGTATTATGAAACCAGAAATCAAGAGATTGCTGGTCTTTTTGCTGTATCTGCGGTGGTATTAAATCGTGTCAATGACCCACGGTTTCCTAATAGTGTATGTGAAGTTATTGAACAAGGTCCGATTAGAGAAAGTTGGAAAACTCGCCAACACAAAAATTTACTAGCAAGTGAACGAAAATATTATCCCATAAAAAATAGGTGTCAATTTTCTTGGTATTGCGATGGGAAAAGTGATATTCCTCAGAACAAAGAAAAGTATAAAGAGTTACTTGACTTAGCTGAAGCAATAATGTATGATGAAATATCATTTGTAGATATTACAGGTGGTGCTTTGTTTTATCATGCATATTATGTAACGCCTGGATGGGCAAAAACAAAACAGAAAACCGTGGAAATACAAGACCACATTTTTTATAGATGGGACATTAAATGACATTTGATGAATACCAAGAATTTGCACGATCAACAGCAATCTATCCAGAAGATTGTAAGATAACATATCCTACACTTGGTTTGTGTGGAGAGGCTGGTGAGGTTGCAGAGAAGGTGAAGAAGAATATTCGGGATGGTAAATCTCTGGATGGAGTCGGACTAGAACTAGGTGATGTGCTATGGTATATCTCTGCTCTTGCTGATGATCTTGGTGTAACTTTAGAAGAGATTGCACAGGCCAATGTTGATAAATTAAGGTCAAGGATGAAACGTAATAAAATTAATGGAAGTGGAGATAACCGCTGAATTGTAATGAACATTTTCTATCTTGATAAAGACCCTGAGATTGCTGCACAGATGATGTGTGATAAACACGTTGTCAAGATGATACTTGAGTCCGCTCAAATGTTATCTACGGCTCATCGTATTCTTGATGGGGATGAACATGCCGATAATGTTGGTATGTATAAGATGGCTCATAAGAACCATCCTAGTACTATATGGGTTCGTTATTCATTCGATCATTATATGTGGTTATACAATCATATGGTTGCTCTTATGAAAGAGTACACTTATAGGTATGGTAAACATCATGCGACAGAACGATTATTAGAACCATTGAGTAATGTTCCAGCCATTTATCGGTTTGGATTCACTGACCCTCCACAATGTATGCCAGATTATTGTAAGGATGATGATGCTGTGTCTGCATACCATAAATACTATATATTAGAGAAGTCAGACTTTGCAACGTGGAAACGTCGAGATAAACCGGAGTGGTTCAATGACAATGAACAAGAAAGAGAATACGCTCAGTATGGTTGACTTGTGGGAAAGAGAAGTTTATGAATTACAGAAAAGTCTGCAAAATTCTTTCATTAGACAAAAAAATCTGATAGAAAGAGTAGATGAGCTTACTGCAAAGGTTGCTATTTTAGGGGGCGATCCTAATCAATTGGAGTTGAAATTTTAATGCCGACTTATACATTTATAGATAACAATACAGAATTTACTTATGATGAATTTATGAATATAGATGAGAGAGAAGATTATCTTAAAGATAATCCTCATATTAGTCAAGTTCCAGTAATGTTTGCATTTGTTGGCGATCATGTTATGGGCGTTGGCCCAAAAACTGATGGCGGGTTTAATGAACGTATGGAGCAGATAGCAAACTCACATCCTGGCTCTCCTTTAGCCGATAGGTATGGTGGTAGTAAAATAAAATCGCATAAAGAAATAAAGACAAGAAACGTGTTGAAAAAACATAGGGTGATATAAATATTGGTACGGGCGAGAAATCAAACTTCAGCACTGACGCACAGCGTTGATGTAAGCTGGGAAGTCCCTCCGCCTATGTACCATAGAGGGGGGAAGCGCTTCCCCCCTCACCTTTATTGTTAATTAGGATTAAAAATGGCTAGTGTTAAAAAGAACAAAGAGATTAACCATACCAATCTTGTAACGATCAAATCAATTACTGATAATCAAAAGGTAGTTTTTGACGCTTGGAAAGAGGGTAAGAACCAATTTTTATTTGGTGCTGCTGGTACAGGTAAAACTTTCATATCACTCTATCTTGCATTAAGAGATGTATTAAATTTAAAGGAACCTTATAACAAAGTAGTTCTTGTTCGGTCACTTATTCCTACCAGAGAGATTGGATTTCTGCCCGGCGATGAGGAAGATAAGGCTGCATTGTATCAAGTTCCATATCAAAACATGGTGCAATTCATGTTTGAAATGCAGAATGAACAACAATTTAATAATCTATATGATAAACTAAAGGGTCAAGGTACATTATACTTTTTATCAACTTCTTTTCTAAGGGGGCTGACATTTGATAATACAATCATTATAGTAGATGAGTGTCAGAATTTAAATTTCCATGAGCTTGACACAATTATCACCAGAGTAGGACAAGATTCAAAGATTGTATTTTGTGGAGATTTTGATCAGTCAGATTTAGTGAGACAAAATGAGAAAAATGGACTACATGATTTTCTACGAATTCTAGGAGAGATGGAAGAATTTAATTGTACAGAATTTACCATTGGAGATATTGTTCGTAGCGGGTTTGTTCGCAGTTATCTTATTAATAAAATCAAGCTTGGCATAGGAATTGAATAAATGACGATAGAATTTAATCATGTACCAGTGAAGTTACCAGAACTAAAAACTAAGACAATAAATCATAAAAGATTCTATGTAACACCAAAGGAAAATTATTATCCATCAATAACAACCGTTTTATCAATCCGAAATAAAGAAGGTTTGATAGAATGGCGTAAGCGTGTAGGAAATGATGTGGCAAATTATGTTGCAAGAACTGCTGCAACTAGAGGAACCAAAGTTCATCATATGTGTGAGGATTATTTAAACAATCAACATACAGAATGGCCCGATAAATGGAAAAGACATAAAAAAGACTTTTTACCTTGGTGTTTGTTTGACCAATTAAGAGATAAGGTTTTATGTAATATCAGCGACATATATGCTCAAGAGTGTGCATTGTATAGCGATAAATATAAAGTAGCTGGTAGAGTTGATTGTATTGCAAAGTATAATGGTGTTCTTTCAGTCATCGACTTTAAGACATCAACAAAAGAACGCTTTGATGATTGGAACGAAAATTACTATATTCAATGCTCTGCATATGCAGAAATGTTTACTGAATTAACAGGAATTGATACAGATCAAATAGTAATTTTAGTTGTTACAGAAGATGGCACAGTCCAAGAATTTATTAAGAAAAAGAGCAACTATTTAGATGCATTGAAAGATTCTATTATAGAGTGGGAAGCCCTGAATGAAACAAATAGTAAAGACCAGCCTAGAATTTACAAATAATCTAAAATCTTATATAGTTATGAAATGGAGGGCGTTCCTAAGATGGCCATCGTCCCGGCCATGATAAAGAAGTTGATGAATGGAAAAGATAATAGTCTAAACCAGTTCAAACACCTTGACAAAAAATGTTTAGTGTGGTATAAATATAAGTACAGTTTGATGAAACGGACTGAAAGTTGGCCAGGACCGGGGGGCAGTACCCCGCGCCTCCACCACAAACGCACATCCCGGCAGTTCGGGATTGCCCCAAAATTGGGGTTGGGTGTGCGCTTTTGATGGGGGCGAAACAGGATCGACTGACAATGTATAGGAAAGTGGAGAACTGTGGAGTGATCACCTTATGATCAAATTAAGTAAACGCAAACGATAACTTTGCAATTGAGGATTATGCGCTAGCCGCATAATTGCTCGGGGTTTTGGGGGTTCCTAGCAACAGAATACCCTCATTTTATACTAACGCACTAAGGCGAGTATAATTTTATTATAACTTTATAATATATAATAAAGTTATTACATATAAGGAGAACGATGCGGATTTAGAGGCCTCAAAAGTGTAACCGTTTATTCTTTTTGGCCTAGAGAACATCAACGGGTGATGCCGTAATACATCCGTGGGGGGTCTATGGTTAACCCCTCAACTTATTATAATGAAGGATACCAATGGCTTTAATCACAACAAAAAATTTTACAATTACAATTGAAAACCTCGCAAAAGAGAAACATATTACTCATATGGACGCTGTTTTGCACTATTGCGAACAAGAAGGAATTGAACCTGAGACTATTAGTAAACTTATTTCAAAAGGTCTTAAAGAAAAGATCGAAGCAAATGCAAGAGATTTAAATTTTTTACCGAAACAAGCACAACTTCCAATCTAGACAATGGAACCAATTGACATTTATTTGATGTATTGTGCTATGAAAGCACATTTTAGTAGGAATGATTATGACTTCTTTACTTACAAAGGTAAGAGTCGTGTGCCTAGAGATTCGTTCTATAAACGTAAGGACAGATTTTTCTTTGTCAAACTTTCCAGAAAATATAAAGAGTACGAAGATGTTAAGAATTATCTAGTTGCTAATTTCATTATGGAAAAAAACTGCTATGTTGCAAATTTTAATGATGAAAATTATGAGACTTGGAAAGAGAAAAGAAATAATTTCTATGATGTATTCACCGAAGAAATTAGGCCATTCGTAAAGAATTTCAATCCAATATTTGAAGCAAAAGATTCTGATCATCCACTTATTTTAAAAGAATATCTTGGCAAAAGAGTATCACTTGAAACTCTTATAGTTCTTGATGAACTCGTAGGATTCACTAAAACTTGGAATAGGCGTATGTCAGAAGATTACATATGGTACGATATTAAAAAACTGATGAAAAATTACAAAAGGTTCTTGACAATTGACAAAAATCAGTATAGAATACAATTATTGAAACTTATAGAGGAGTCTAGTGATGAGTAGCAGTGAAGAACTTGAACGTAATGAAGCGTTCTTGGAAAATGAAGTTCAAGTGCTAAAATCTAGAGTAAAATCACTTGAGTATGATTGTGCAGAGTTGCAGAAATCTAAATCTGAATTGCAAGAACAAGTTAAGAGGCTTGCATCTCGACAACCGGCATGGCCAAAGGGGTATCGTCCACAAAATCAAAGTAGGCGACACAACTCTGGTTAGAGCCAATAACTGGTTTGCCGGAGTAGCTCAATTGATAGAGCAATTGATTAGATATAAAAATCAATAGGTCGGGAGTTTGAATCTTCCCTCCGGCACCATTTTAGAAAGATAAAATAAATGAAGAAATTTATATTAATTATATTAGGTGTGGTGATTATAGCTAGTATTTTGTATTTCTTACCTCCGGCACCATTTTAGAAAGATAAAATAAATGAAGGTAGAACTAATAGATCATATGGGTAGTGATTTATCAGCAGTAAATGCTGCTCGTGTATCTTTTGCAAAAGTTCATAAAGAATTTGATGAGAAGGGTGATACTCGACTTATCAATTATCTTGCAAAACATGATCATTGGAGTCCTTTCGGACATGCATCAATGCAATTTCATATCAAGGCCCCAGTATTTGTTGCTAGACAATTAGTAAAGCATCAAGTAGGTTTGACATGGAATGAGATATCCAGACGATATGTTGATACAGAAGTTGAATTTTATGAACCTACAGAATGGCGATTAGCCGCAGAGAATAAGAAACAAGGTTCATCAGAGAAAACGATAAAGTACAAAAGTTCTGTACATAAAATTGCCAAACAATGTTATGAGAATATGTTGAGTTTGGGTATTGCACCAGAAATGGCAAGAATGATATTACCACAATCCATGTATACAGAATGGTATTGGAGCGGCACATTATATGCGTTTGCAAGAGTATGTAATTTACGATGCAAACCAGATGCCCAGAAGGAAACACAGGATGTTGCATGGGACATCGACAAATATGCTAGAAAACTTTTCCCCGTCTGCTGGAAGGCTTTACGAGATGAATAAAGCTCTTGTTATAGGTAACGGTGAATCCCGTGCATGGTTTAAACCATGTCGGCAACGTATACTTGATGATACGGTTACTACATGGGGCTGTAATGCAATTTATCGTGATGGATATGTTCATAATCTAGTAGCAGTTGATTATGCTATGCAACAGGAAATATATGATTCTGGTTATTGCTTAGATGATCCAAAGTATGATGAGCTAAAGGTAGTTCATTTTGCGAATTGGACTCCACTACCAGCTGATGTGGCAGATGTGATGTTTATGGGATATGATATTCCAGAAGCATTTATTCATAAAAGTAGGAATCGAACTGATCAATGTATTATATCAGGAAAAGACCCTTTAACATTGCAAGAGAGAATTGAATTTGCTATTGAAATGAATCCAAACCTTGACATGAAAGATTTAAAACAGAAGATGGAAAAGGATGTTGGAATCTGGATTACCTATGTAGAGCCGAATGATAACATAGTTTCTATTAATTTGTCCCATACTGTAGGATGGTCTGCTGGTAATACTGCACTACATCTTGCATGTCAAACTCAACCAGAAAAAGTTTATATTTTAGGATTTGATCTTAGTTCATACGATGCCTCATTGAACAATGTATATAAGGGAACGAACAATTATTTATCAGCAGGCGCAAAGGGGTTTAATTCTGTGAATTGGTATAACCAGATGAAAACAGTGTTTAGAGAATTTCTGTTATACGGAACTAAATTTTATCTGGTAGATTCTGAAGTCAAATTTGATGATAATAATGTATCCTATATAACAAAGAATGAATTGTGTGAGGAGCTAAAAATAGTATGACTTCTGAAGATGAAACTTCTATTTGGATGACTAATAGTATGACTGGCGTACCTCTTTTTCCAACAGGTATTGTAAAGCAATACTTTACACCCAAGTCCTTTATGGATGATTTGGATTTGTCTAAATTTACATTTAAAAAATTCAAGGGACAAACTAAGCTTAGAACAGAGAAGTTTAATAACCTTCTTCTTCAACCCGTATTCAAAGAGATAAAGGTTTGGGTAGAAGAGTGTGCTAAGGATTTTCTTGACAATATATTGGAGATGGAATATGAAGAATTCTTTCTTACAGAGAGCTGGTTGAACATCAGTGGCAAAGGGGGATATCAGAAGATACATAATCACTCCAATTCAATTCTTAGTGGAGTATTGTATCTAAAGTCTGAACCTGAACATCCTCCTTTGGAATTCAGAAAACAGAAGATGGAATTTGGACCCTTTATTTCTCTGGCAGAGCATTATAAAAAAGGTAATCCAAATACCACACACTCTTTAGCATTTCCCTGCACACAAGACACTATGCTTGTTTTCAATTCACATCTGTATCATGGCCATGCTGCAAGTGTATTAGAAGAGGAGCGTATCGGTATTGCATGGAATGGTCTTGTCAATTTCGTAAAGAAAGACAAAGACCTATACCGTATTAGGTTTGTCAAAGAAGATACTTGACATTCCGTATAAAATAGTATACAATACAATAATTAACATACGATAATATACATTAACATAAGGAGATATAAAATGTCGTTAGCACAACTCAAGAAGCAGAATTCTTTGGACGCATTGCTCGGTGCAGCACAGTCCGAAAATCAAACCCAAGAAAAGAAGTCCTACAAGGACGAGCGTTTGTGGAAGCCAGAACTTGATAAGACAGGTAATGGTTATGCAGTCATTCGTTTTTTGCCAGCTGTAGATGGTGAAAATATGCCGTGGTCAAAGATTTGGAATCATGCATTTCAAGGTCCAACTGGTCAATGGTATATTGAGAACTCTTTGACTACGCTCGGTAACAACGATCCTGTATCAGAGATGAACTCTGCATACTGGAACTCTGGTGTAGAATCCGATAAGGAAATTGCTCGTCGCCAGAAGCGTAAGTTGCAGTATTACTCTAACATCTATGTTGTGAGTGATTCCAGGCATCCCGAGCATGAGGGTAAAGTATTCCTCTTTCGGTATGGTAAGAAAATCTTTGATAAGCTTATGGAGTCGATGCAGCCTGCATTTGAAGATGAAACTCCTGTCAATCCTTTTGATTTCTGGCAGGGTGCGAACTTCAAGTTGAAGATTCGTAAGGTAGATGGTTATTGGAACTATGATAAGTCAGAGTTTGAAGCCCCATCTGCATTGTTTGATAATGATGATGATATTGAGGAAGTATGGAAAAAGCAATATGCTCTTAATGAGTTTACTGCTCCAACCAACTTCAAGTCATATGATGAACTGAAGACTCGCCTCAGCATGGTTCTTGCTGGTACTACTACGGTAGGAAACGTAACAACCTTGATGGAAGATGAGCCTACTGCAACTGCTACTGTTGATACAAAAGAGGAGCCTGCTCCTACTGTAACAGTTGAAGATAATAATGAAGATACGATGGATTATTTTCAGAAACTTGCTGAAGACAAATAATTGTTAATCCAGCAGAATCCCCTCTGAGGAATCAGAGGGGATTTTTTTATGCGGCAAGATTAACTGATGCAAGTAATGGGTTTGGATGTTTTAATTCAGTTGAAGTGACAGTAGTGTTACTTTGACTATTATTAACTGTATTAACAGGAGCATTAACTATTGATGGTCCGCCGCCCTGGCCCATAGCACCTCTTCGCAATCCTGCTGCTTGTATTTGTGCAGTTCTTTGAGCATTCATAACTTGCCCACCAGTAGCTGGGAATATTAATTCTGGTCCTAATTCACCAACCATTGTGGGACGGCCGCCTGACATCCAACCGCCAGCGGCGTTCTCGGCGGGGCCCCTGCCTGGCTGAAAGCCTGTCGCCGGTGTTTGCACGGCGGGCCCGGCGGCATCTGCATCTTTCCTTCCACCTAAACCTATCAAACCTAACAAAGTATCTTTAACGTCACTAAGACTTGGCAACATAGCTTTTATATCATCAAGACTTGGGAAAATATCTGAAAGAGCTGTTTTGATATCTTCCCACAAACCACTTATTAATGTTGTTATTGAAAAATCACCTTCTTCTGTTTCACCAGTTGCTCTACCCCATGTAAATATGTCCTTTGCCCAACCTATAGCTTTATCAATAGCAGCGTCTATCATAGTCATGAGTGACCATTCTTCACCGTCTACTTTACCAGCTTCAGATACCCAAGTGAAAAGTCCAGTAACCCATCCTACAACTGTTTTAATGACTTTTTTAATCATGCCGGAAATAGAAAATCCTGCTGGGTCTGTTGCTTCATCAGAAGTTGCCCATGCAAATAAACTTTTAACCCATCCTATAACCTTTAAAACTGCACCATCAATAAAAGTTTTAAGTGACCAACCACCCTCTTCAGTGGCGCCTGCCTTCTTTCCCCAAGTCCAAAGACCTTCAAACCATCCTACTACAGAATCCCATTTTTCTTGTATAAAATCTTTTACAGTAGTCCAAGTACCTACTGCAACATCACTAGCCCAAGTCCAAGCTTTAGTAAACCAGCCCCAAACGCCATCCCATACTCCTTGCATCCAATCCTTAACATTGGTCCAACCACTTACTGCAACATCACTAGCCCAAGTCCAAAGTCCAACAAACCAATCTTTAACATCAGTAAACACTTTAACAACTGAGTCTTTAATGTTAGTCCAAGTTGTAGAAATCGTAGTTTTAATATTAGACCAAGCAGTTGATATCCAAGTAACAATACTATCATATGTGTCTGTTAAAAGACCCCAAATTGAACCAAAGACAGAATCAGTTTTGCCTAATCCAAATACTGTAGCAATAACATTCCATACAGCTGTCAATATTAAATCAATTTGTTCTCCTAAAAATGTCCCAATGGAAGAAACCATTGTTTTAATACCTTCCCACCATTCTCCCTTGGCAAAAAGATCAAAAGCATCACCAAGGCCAGAAAAAAGTGTTTTAATATTTTTCCATGTTGCTACAAAATAGTCTGCAAAAATCACACCTATTGGTTTTAATATGTTCTCATAAAAATCGACTAACATGGGCACAACTTTATTAACAATGAAATCTTTAGTATCTGTCCAATATTTACTTTCCAAAAATGCTAAAACAGCAACAAGCAAACCAGCAATCGCAGCACCTTTTAACATTGTCATAAGACTTTTACCAGCACCTTTAAGTTTTGATTTTGCTGCGTCTGCCCATCCCTTTGCTAGATTAGTAATACCACCAGCCATCTTCTGGAGAAGATTTTGATTTTTCTTTGCTGCAGCTGCTTGTTCTGATTTTATTTCTTTTCTGGCAGAAGGACTATCAGCACCCTTTAGGCGAAATTTGAGTTGTTGCTTGTCAAGTTCTAATGATTTCTTATTATATTCAGCATTATCTTCAGCCTTCATACCCGCTGATTCAAGCTCCTTGCCCATTTTCTCTAGGAGATTTTTTTGCACCTCAAGCTCGGCTTGGCGGAGCTTTCGATCTTCAATCAATTGTTTTGTTACTGCACTGAAATTTTCTGCCATCTAACTATCCTACTTTTTTCCTTTGGGCAATGCTGCGCCTGGTTTACCAACATACAAACCAAAGAATGCTGCTCCTGCACCTACAATAGTAGAAATGAATGCTGCTTGTGCATTAGTGGGATCAGATAATGACATAAACCAAACTGTTGATGAATAGAACGCATAGATGTATGCTACCATAATTAGTCTAGGAATTACTCTAAACCTATCCAATTGTCCAGCAATTTTATTAGCCCATGTGGGTTCGTCTTCCCCCGCACTAGGAACTAAATCAACCTTTAGAAGTTCATATTCCTTAGTTGTTTCTGTTACTTTTACCGTATCTTCAGCCATTAAATTATCCCCGTCTTTGTTCTTCTTCTCTTTTCTTCTTTTCCTCTTCCAAATAATTCATTAACAAACCAAGATATATTTCCCTCTCCCATGGCATCATATTTTCTAATTCAATCAAACTATAATTATGATGTTGCATTAGTGCAAAGTTTGTTTTATAGTAATTCTCTAAAGAATCATGAGAAAGGGCTATACGAAAAAACTTTGCAAACCCTCAATTGGAATCTTAGTTTTCTTCTTTGTTTTTGGATTTTTTACCTCAATCTCATGAAACAACTTTGGCATAGTATTAAAAAAATTACTTACTTGCTCAAAATTTTCTGTTGACATGCTATCAATAAATTCATCCAATTCTTTTTCTGAAATGTCTACTTTGTTATAAACAGTGTCTCCATCGTGAACTTCATTAACACATCGTTTGACCATATCAAACAGAGATGTTACTTCTCCTTTATCATCAAATCCTGTCATATCTTTTAAACAAGGATATCGCATTACCATCTTTATGTCTTTTGTCAAATTAACAATATTAGTATGTTCTTCAGACATTTGCACATCGACTTTTTCTAAATCAATTTCAACATCTACACGAGTCTTTTCATCATCGGGGCATAATAGATTTAATTTAACTTTTTCTCCAACAGATTTTCCTCTTATTCTTAAAAAAAGATATTCAATGTCAAACATGGGCATGGCATATGGGTCAACATCATCAAGAACACAATCGTTAATAATTTGAGCAAAAGTGTTTTCAATCAATTTATCATCTTTTGATTCTTGAGCAATCATCAAAGCTTTTTGTTCCTTCACAAGAAACGGCCTATATTTTAGTTTCTTGCCGGTTGAAGGTAATTTCAATTCATAGGTTAAAGTATTAAGTTTAGGTAGTGCCATAATTATCAATCCTTTTTAAAATAATTTGTTTATCGCCGAGCCCAGGGAATGTTTCGGTAAATTCCGTAACGATCAACCTTAGTTAAAACTTGCGGTAGATTTGCCGCAATATTTCGTTCCACTGAATTTAGTACAGTATCAGTCATTTTATCCCAAAGACTTTGTGGTCCTCTAAGTTTCGATTCATCTAGAGTTTCCCAATATCTAAAAGAAAAACTTACAGAAGTTTTTATAATTTCATTATTTGCGCTTTGACTTAAATCTGTTGCATTAATTGTTTTAGGAAATGCTTCTTTAAGTCTAATGCCAAATCGCGGGGTATTTTGTTTATCTAATACATAGATATCAACATCACTTATATACTCGTTATAATATTTAACATTCCAAGTTTCTTTATCAAATGCGAGTTCTTGCCATTCTTCAAAAAATATTCGTTCCTCTAATCCAGAACTTGCTTGAAAAGTCATGGCTATATCTTCAGCATAAGTTACTCCATCAACAACTTCTCTTGTCGGCCCATAGATATTTGTATCTGTTCCGGTGTTTAGGTTGCGGCCAGGAAGGTTTATAGATTCACATCTCAAAGAGATTGATTTGTTATCTCTTGGATTAGAACCTGGCGGCGTAATTATTACCTCAAATCGGTTTGGTACTGCATAACCATCGTCTGAATGAAATGTAGATAAAAAATCATTCAGAACACCAAATGCAGTACCTTCTAAAAATTTTGCAAGCTTTGCCATTAAATCATACTCCTAGATTCTTTCCATACTTCTGATGCAGAAGCTTTCTTAAATCTCTGTACAGGTAACAATGTTGCAATTGTCCATTCATCTGCATCAATTCTAC
>Ga0209402_10000497_pt1 | contig 47200 bp, 40 predicted proteins | sample ArcticOcean_MG_C_3_FD_187437 | JGI IMG/M metagenome (GOLD analysis project Ga0209402, IMG submission 187437) | Marine microbial communities from western Arctic Ocean - ArcticOcean_MG_CB8_126 (SPAdes) (version 2) | ecosystem: Environmental > Aquatic > Marine > Oceanic | place: Arctic Ocean... | reverse complement strand
TGGTCCATTCCGTGGCGGACGATCTGCCGCAGCGGCGGGTGTTCCTGGTAATAAATTTTTAGCTCTTTTTGGCGCCACCGGTGGGGGTGTTTGGCAAACCAAAAATGGTGGCCAATCCTGGAAAAATCTTTCCGACGAATTTTTTGGCGGTTCTATTGGAGCCGTTGCCATAAGTGAATGGGATCCCAATGTAATTTATGTTGGTGGTGGTGAGGTTACCGTTAGGGGAAATGTTTCCCATGGAAATGGTGTATGGAAATCCACAGATGCTGGCAAAACGTGGAAACACATGGGTCTAAAAGACTCCAGGCGGATTCCAAGAATTCGTATTCATCCACGTAATCCGGACTTGGTCTATGCTGCTGCACTGGGCCACTTGTTCGGCCCCAATGAAGAGCGGGGTGTTTTCCGCAGTAAAGACGGTGGTGAAACTTGGGAAAAAATTCTTTATGTGAATGATGAAGTTGGAGCCTGTGACCTCACACTCGACCCCAATAATCCCCGTATTATTTATGCGTCAACCTGGCGGATTAAACGGACGCCATACAGTCTCGAAAGCGGTGGCGAAGGCTCCGGACTTTGGAAGTCCACCGATGGCGGCGATACATGGAATAATATCACCCAAAATAAAGGACTACCGGAAGGCATTGTGGGCATTATTGGTGTTACCGTTTCGCCATTGAATTCTGATCGAGTATGGGCATTGATCGAAAACCGAAAGGGTGGATTATTCCGTTCTGAAGATGGCGGCGAAACCTGGAAGAAAACGAGTTCCGATAATAATATTCGCCAACGAGCATGGTACTATACGCGAGTTTATGCAGATACCGAAAATGAAGATATTGTTTATGTCCTGAATGTCTCATTCTGGCGCTCCAAAGATGGTGGTAAAACATTCAATAGAATTCGTACCCCCCACGGGGATCACCATGACCTTTGGATTGACCCCCAAGATGCGAAACATCTCATTATTGCTGACGATGGTGGCGGACAAGTTTCCTTTGATGCGGGCACAACTTGGAGTACTTATCATAACCAGCCCACAGCCCAATTCTACCGTGTGGATGTGGACAATCAATTCCCTTATCGTATCTATGCCGGGCAGCAGGATAACAGTACTGTATCCATTCCATCCCGCACATCGGGGGGCAGTATAACAGAAGATGATTGGTATGCAGTTGGGGGTGGTGAAAGCGCCCACGTGGCACCCCATCCTGAAAACCCAAACATTGTTTATGCCGGGAGTTACAGCGGATTTCTGACACGCTATGACCATATTACCAAAGAGCGGCGCAACATTACCGTTTGGCCAGACAATCCCATGGGCCATGGTGTTAAAGATCTGAAATACCGCTTCCAGTGGAACTTTCCTATTGAGTTTGATCCCCACGACCCGAATACGCTTTATGTGGGTTCTCAGCATCTCCATAAATCCACGGATGAAGGCCAGACATGGGAAGTGATCAGTCCCGATCTTTCTACCAATACCGTCACGATGCAGGATGAATCCGGTGGTCCTATCACCAAGGATGACACGGGCGTGGAATATTATTGCACGGTTTTTGTGATCACGCCATCACCACAAGAAAAAGGTGTGATTTGGATCGGTACCGATGATGGGCGCGTTCATATTACCAAAAATGGTGGCCAATCCTGGACTGACATTACACCAAATAATATGCCCGAATGGGGTATGGTGAATTCCATTGATCAATCGGCTCATGACCCCGCCACGGCCTACATGGCTGTGACACGCTATAAGTCCGATGATTTTAAACCTTATCTTTTCAAAACGAACAACTATGGCAAATCGTGGAAAATGATATCTAAGGGAATTCCCGATGATGCATTCACCCGTGTGGTACGGGAAGATCCCGAACGAAAAGGACTCCTTTACGCCGGAACAGAAACAGGGATGTACATCTCATTTGATGATGGAAAAAATTGGCAGTCGTTCCAGTTGAATCTCCCTATCGTTCCTATTACTGATCTTGCCGTTAAGGAGAATGATCTTGTTGTGGGTACACAGGGACGGTCATTCTGGATTTTGGATGATTTGACACCCCTCCACCAATTATCGGATAAAATTGCAAAATCTTCCTCTCACCTTTATGAGCCAAGAATCACCTTCCGTATGGGTGGCGGCAGCCGTTGGGGTGGATCATCATCCGCCGGGGAAAATCCGCCTAATGGGGTTATGACCTTCTATTATTTGAAAGATGAAATTGCCAAGGATGATACCATCACTTTGGAATACATGGAAGTAAACGGTGAAGTGATTAAAATATTTTCAAATATAAAAGATAAAAAGAAAAAAGCACCAACCGTAGATGCGAAAAAAGGGATGAACCGTTTTGTCTGGGATACTCGTTATCCCGATGCAAAAAAGGTGCCCGGTGCTGTTATGTGGGGCGGTTCTCACATGGGACCCAAAGCGGTCCCCGGTGAATATAAAGTGCGCATGACCGTTAATGGAAAATCACAGACACATTCTTTTGTTATTGAAAAAGACCCACGCATTAAAACAACTCAAGGGGACTTTGAAGCACAATTCGATTTGCTTATGGATATCCGCGATCGCACTTCGGAAATCAATGAAAAAGTCTTGACGATCCGTAGTATCAAAAAGCAGGTCAATACATTAACGGGATTAATGAAAGATTCCGGATTTAAAAAGGATGAGATCAAAGATGCGGGCGAAGCGTTGGCCAAATCACTGACAGAAATCGAAGAATCTTTGATCCAGGTTAAATCCAAAAGTGGTCAGGATCCATTGAACTATCCCATCAAGCTGGATAATAAAATTGCCTCTTTAGTCCGGGTGGTGGCCGGTGTGGATGCGCGACCCACGGCACAATCATATGGTGTCTTGGATGATTTGGTTTCACAGTCCCAAGTCCATTACAAAAAATTGGACAAGGTGCTAACGGATGATCTTTTCAAATTCAATAATATGGTGAGCGATGCTGGTGTTCCGGCGGTAATGATTGTTCCATCCGAAATGAGTGTAGAACGATAAAACTTTACTCAGCTAATAAAAAAAGCCCCATTAATCCGGGGCTTTTTTTTATAAATTCTATCTAATCATTCTTTAATGAAAAAGATATGAATACTATTCTTTGGGAACCAAGTAAAGATCAAATCAATTCCTCTCAATTAGAGGCCTTTCGATTAAAAGTAAATAACAGATTTAATTTAAATATAAAGAATTACTCTGAACTCCATTCCTGGTCTATTTCAAATATTAGTGATTTTTGGAAAGCTATCTGGGGATATATGACGATTGAGTTTTCATCTGATTATACCCAAGTGGTGGACGACGAAACCAAAATGCCCGGAGCCAAATGGTTTGAAGGTGCCCGGTTTAATTTTGCAGAAAATTTATTAAGAGTACGGTCTGATAAACCGGCCATTCATTTTAAAGGGGAAGCTCAACCAGTCCGAACATTGACATATAATGAATTATTTGCTGCAGTTGAAAAACTTGCATCTGCTTTAAGAAAAATGGGTGTTCAAAAAGACGACCGTGTGGCAGGGTGGATGCCTAACATGCCCGAAACGATTATCGCTATGCTGGCTACCGCATCTATCGGAGCCATTTGGTCCTCTTCCTCTCCTGATTTTGGCATTAAAGGTGTTTTGGACAGATTTACCCAAATCAAGCCGAAAGTCCTCTTCGCCGCCAATGGCTACTTTTATAACGGAAAAGCATTCGACTCTCTGGAAAAACTAAAGAGCATTTTGGATCAACTGCCACCTGTAAAACAAGTGGTAGTTACGCCCTACACAGATTCACATCCTGATATTTCATCAGTAAATAATGCCATTTTGTGGAATGACTTTCTACATGATAATCCTGAAAAACTCGAATTTGAACAACTCCCATTCGACCATCCACTATATATTATGTATTCCAGCGGCACCACAGGCCTGCCAAAATCCATCGTTCATGGCGCCGGCGGTACATTGATTCAACATTTGAAAGAATTGCGGCTCCATGGAAATATCGCCATGGATGATACAGTGTTTTATTTCACCACTTGCGGATGGATGATGTGGAATTGGCTCGTGAGTAATTTGGCTATCGGGGCTACCATTGTCCTTTACGAAGGCTCCCCCTTTTTTCCCAATCCCAATATAATGTGGGATATGGTCGAAGAGCTTGGGATAACCCATTTTGGTACAAGCGCCAAGTTTATAGATGCCTGTCGCCAAGAAGGCCTTTCTCCCAAGGATACCCATTCACTGGCTTCCGTAAAAACCATTTTTTCTACCGGTTCAACCCTTGTTAAAGAAAGTTTTGACTATGTCTATGAACACATCAAAACGGATGTTCAGCTATCCTCTATTTCAGGTGGCACAGATATTATATCCTGCTTCGCCGCAGGCAATCCAACCTTACCCGTCCATCGTGGGGAACTCCAATGCGTCGGACTTGGCATGGATGTAGCCGCTTTCGATGATAAAGGAAATGCGTTAAAAAATGAAAAAGGTGAATTGGTTTGCCGAAAAGCATTTCCATCCATGCCTATTTATTTTTGGAATGATGCCGATGGACAAAAATATCACAATGCCTATTTTGATAAATTCCCAAGTATTTGGCACCATGGTGATTTTATAGAAGTGAATGAACATGGAGGCATTACCATTTTTGGCAGAAGCGATGCGACCTTAAATCCCGGTGGTGTCCGAATTGGAACGGCAGAAATCTATCGTGTGGTGGACGCATTTGAAGAGATATCGGATAGTTTGGTGGTAGGCCAATCCATCAATGGTGATGAACGAGCCATCCTGTTTGTTATGTTGAATGAAGGATCAATGTTGAATGAAGAATTAATTTCTACAATCAAAAAGTCCATCCGCTCCAATTGCACACCAAGGCATGTGCCGGCCATTATTTTGCAGACAAAAGATATTCCCTACACCATTAACGGGAAAAAAGTTGAAATTGCTGTGAAGAAGATCATCCATGGAGAAGAGGTGACAAATCAAGATGCGTTGGCAAACCCCGAATCGTTGGAATTGTATAAAAATATGATTGAATTACAGTAGAGACTCTTCGAAATACATCCACACATATACATATAATGGATACATTCAGCCACGCCCTTTGGGGAAAAGGATTATTTGGATATCGCGGCCATCGTTGGATGGCCCTCTTTTTTGGCGCCATGCCGGACCTATTTTCATTTGGCATACTTATTATGATTCGAATCCTATCGGGAGAATTTGAACTTGGAGGTCCACCACCATCTGAGACAATTCCATGGTGGGTATATATCAATTATGATATTTCACACAGTTTTGTAAGTGCTCTTTTATGTATTGGTATTGTTTATAGATATAGAAAGGATATGGCTTTTGCCATGCTCAGTTGGCCGTTTCACATTTTATTGGACTTTCCATTTCACTCGAAGGCTTTCTTTCCCACTAAACTGCTATGGCCCATTACAGATTTTTCATTCGATGGCATTCCATGGTCCCGGCCGGAAATATGGTTTCCGAATTTGGCGGGAATTATAATTTTATTTATTTACAGAAAATATAAATCGTAACGTGTAGAGACACGGCATGCCGTGTCTCTACACGTTATTTCAATTAAACTGACTTAGAATATCCACCAAGTCCACCACCCGGTTGGAATAGCCCCATTCATTATCATACCAATTCAATGTCTTCACCAAACTGCCTTCAATCACCTTGGTGAATGGTGCATCAAAAATGGATGAATGTGGATTCCCGATAATATCCGTTGAAACAACCGGCAGTGTGGAATATTCAACCACATTACTCATGCCGTTACTTTGGGACGCAGTTAAAACAGCTTCATTTATATCATCAACTGTCACATCTTTGCCCAATCGGAATACACTGTCCACAACAGAACCGTCCGGGACGGGCACACGCATAGCAATTCCATCCAGTTTACCTTTCAATTCCGGTAATACTTTACCGACTGCTTTGGCAGCGCCGGTGGTGGTGGGAATAATATTTTCAGCTGCGGCACGGCTTCTACGCCAATCAGAGTGAGGCACATCAGCCAATCGTTGATCATTGGTGTAGGCATGAATCGTATTGATGACACCATACTCGATGCCAAAATTATCATTCAAAATTTTAGCCATGGGAGCCAAACAATTTGTCGTACAACTGGCATTAGAAATTATTTTATGATCTGCAGTGAGTCCATCATCATTGACACCAATGACCAATGTATAATCGATTTCATCTTTAGCCGGAACTGTGAGTATAACACGTTTTGCGCCTGCATCAATATGTTGTTGGAGCTGGACACGGGTTCTAAAAATACCCGTTGCTTCAATCACCACATCTACGCCCAATTCTTCCCATGGGAGTTTATGTGGGTCTCGTTCAGCAACCATTCGAACTTCATTATGAGAAGTCTTCATTACATTCCCTTCCAATTCAACCGTATCATTAAACCTGCCCATTACTGTATCGTATTTTAATAAATATGCCAGTGCATCATTTTCTGCAATATCATTAATGGCAATAACGGAAACGTCTTTTCTATTATTCAGGATTCTGAATACAGAACGTCCAATCCGTCCAAATCCATTAATTGCGACTCTCATATTAAGACTCCCCCAAGGATGCGTAAGCATCGGCTAATTCTAAAATTCGATTTGCAAATCCCCAGCCGTTATCAAACCAGGAAATTGTTTTTAACAGTTTGCCAGATGCAATCATTGTGGCTTGGCTGTCAAAAACCATGGTGTCGCCACTGCCAATTGCATCACTGGAAACTATTGGATCTTCTGTATATCCAATGATATCCCGCAGGCTATTTTCACTGGCAGCTTTAAAGGCAGCATTGACAGCTTCAATTGAAGGCATTTCTTCCATTTCTGTTGTCAAATCGATACACGATCCATTGGCCACAGGAACATTGATGGCCATTCCTGTAAGTTTATTTTTGAATTGGGGCATGAGTTGGGAAACATAATCCGGGGCCCAAGTTTCATTGGGAATAATATTCTCTACCGCAGAACGGCTGCGGCGAAGATCAGAACGGGCGGCATCGGCCAATGGCTGATCCGATGTATAAGCATGAACGGTTGTCATCATAGCCTGTTTTACACCAAATGCGTCATCCAGCACTTTCAGCATCAGCGCCAAAACTTGTGTCGTGGCGGATGTGGTAGAAATGATCTCGTCATCCTGATGAATTTCACCATGATTCAAGCCTTTGATTACGATGCGGTCTATATCATCCATGGGCGGTTTTGAAACTAAAACCCGGTTGGCGCCTGCATCCAAATGAAGCTGCAGTTCATCCCGATGGCGGTAAGCGCCAGTGGTATCAATAACAACATCTACATCATAGGCATCCCAGGGAATTATCCCCGGCGTTCCGCCAGGCAATAGCCGGACTGAATGATTATCATACTTAAGGTAATTACCAACCAATGCAATCTCATCATTCATTGAACCATGAACTGAATCACGAACCAATAGATAATGCATGGCCTCTACGTTGCCAAGATCACTGATGGCTACAAAGTTGTATCGAGGATCTTTGTGGCCCAATCGAAAAATATTTCGACCAATGCGACCAAAACCAAAGAGGCCTATTCTTAAAGAATTATTCATTATGATACCTAAAAATTAGATTCGATGGTTTAATCATCGTTAATAACCTACACCAACAATGTATAAATTAAGAAAATTCTAAATAATTATTTAAGGAAATAAATCCTAAAATGCTAAGGGATAAACTATGGCTTCAATATTTTCCAAACACCAATAGTTAAAACTGGGATAACAAATATAATCCAGTAAGCCCAAGTCAATCCACCATACCCCTTGGAAATCAGTCCAACAAGACCGACTGCATTGGCAATAAATATTGAAACAATTAAAAGTACTATTCCGATGGCAGATCGCCATTGGTTTGATAGTGCCGTATAGACAGATGCTATTCTTTCATTAAACCCATGAATTAAACTAACCCCAGTTTCAATAAAAGTTCCAAAGAGAACAATCTGAAAAATGAGTTTAAACCAGTCCCAACCAATTTTATCTAATACAGCATTTACAGGGACAGAGGTATTTAATACATTTGGATATTGGCTCAGCATGGCAAAAAACATAAATACAGCTGGAGTCATGCCAATGGCGCCGGCAGCAATTCCGGAGATAATTGCTTCTTTACGAGTTTCAATATGACGGACACAAAATAGAATAGCGGGAACCAGTCCGATATTATAGGCTGCATATTTTATGCCGCCCATTGTCCAACTAACATTAAGTGGCTGTTGACTAAAACTGGATCCTATAGATTCACCATAAAGAAAATACACGGCCAAAAACATGACGGCAAATACACCATATAAAATGATGGACCAAAAGGAAAGTAATTTTTCAATCAATGTAGTTCCAAAGAATACAATCACCCCAACCAAGGTCATCATAAGTATAATGCCAATCAAATTTGAAATACCAAACATTTCATGAATGATTTCACCGGATGCGGAACCCATAACGGATACAACCAAAATTAATCCAACCAGATAAAGTACTTCATAACTAATCCAAGCTTTTCCCAACAATCCTTGAATGAAAGATCGATATTCATAATGTTTTTCTTTTCGGGATAATTCAAAACAAATCGCTAACACAATACACCAGATAATTGTGGCGACACCCATATTCACTAGTCCGGCAACGGGGCCGGCTGTGAGAAAAAATTCAACCAATTCCCGGCCGGTACCATATCCACCACCAATAATCAGAGATTGAAAAATAAAACCAGGGAGTAAATATTTTTGGAAAAATGTGCTATTCATTTGAATATTTCTCTTATGATATCTAAAATGGCGCCACATCCATCAATCAAAGGGTCAATACAAGGTAGACCCGTTTCCATTTGCAAGTTATTGAGGTACTTTTCACGTTTATCTGTGGGCAAACCGGAAGTATTAATACTGATGCCAACACAAGAAATGCCAGGATTGGTACGCTGTCCAAGTTGGTTGTGCATATCTATACATTCCCCGATGGATGGGAGTGGATAATGTTCCCAACCAGACATCACTTTACGTGTAGCATCGTGGCAAACCACAAAAGCATCCGGTTGTGATCCGTGAAGCAAACCAAGACTTACTCCGGAATACCCCGGATGGAATAGGGTCCCCTGCCCTTCAATCACATCCCAATGATCTGCCGTATTATCAGGTGAAAGCATTTCTGCTGCGCCAGATATAAAATCTGCTTTTATGGCATCAATGGGGATGCCTGCGCCTACTATTATAATGCCCGTCTGTCCGGTTGCCCGAAAGGTAGAGTTCATACCCGCTTCACGCATGGATTTATCCAATGCCAGGGCTGTATATTTCTTGCCGACTGCACAGTCTGTTCCAACCGTTAAAAGGCGCTTACCTAAACGTTTCATACCTGTACCCACCGGCAGATTTTTTGGCGGTACCCGAATGTCAATTAATCGCGAATCAGATTGACTTGCAGCTTCAACAACTTTTGGATAGTCTTTTAGCTTCAGATGCAGACCATTTACAATATCAAGCCCTTGATTGGCCGCATCCGTAATGACGTTCCACCAATTATCCGGAATGATGCCTCCAATCGGTGCCACACCAATAATTAAACTACGCACACCCTGGGATACAGCCTCATCTACTGTCATATCGGGAACACCCATATCGACTTGACAACCAGGAAAACGTAATTGACCCGCAACTAACTCCGGTCTCCATTGTACGATTCCCTGTCCCGTTTTTGCGTAGGTTGAATCTTCTTCCTCACCAATCAAAATTAAATAGGGTGCATTTAATTTCAATTAATTGATTTCTTCCAATCGATATGCATGGTTAAATATTTCCCCTTTAAATTTCTTTATAAATAATTATTTCTTATAGCCCGGACCCCGAACAACCTTACCCGGTGTTGCCCCTGTATGTTCACTATCTTTTAATACCTGGACACCATTAACGAATACATGATGAACGCCCGTGGATAATTGATGGGGTTTGGCAAATGTCGCATGGTCTTGAATCGTTTCCGGATTAAAAATAACCACATCTGCATAATAGTCTTTTTTCAAATAACCCCGTCCTTTTATTTTTAATTTTTCTGCGGAGAGACCCGTTAATTTATGAATCGCGCTTTCCAGAGATATCACTTTTTCATCCCGTACATATTTCCCAAGTAATCGGGAAAAATTTCCATAAGCTCTCGGATGGGGATTATAATTTAAAAAGTCCCCTTCCGGTGCAAGTGAACCTGCATCGGAACCAAAACTCATATAAGGTAATTGAATTTGTTTTTTTATATTTTCTTCGGACATGAGAAAATATACCACATCCACTCTGCTCCCGTCTTGTATAACAAAATCCATGGCAACATCTGCATAATGTTTTCCCAATTCATCTGCCACTTCTTTCAGTGTTTTTCCAATATGTTTTCTTAAATCAGGGTTTTTAAATCCTGAAAATAGCACCCCTTCCGGTCCGGCCAGGAAACCCAAATTTTCCCAATCATCCGTATCGGTTATCATTTCTTGTTTAACCCGTTTTCGAATTTCAAGATCCTTCAGTCGTTCCGCCCATTTATCATAACCGCCTTCTTGAACCCATGGAGGCATATGTGCATTTAATCCAGTGGCGCCCGCCACATACAAATACATGTCTGTCGTTATTTTTAAACCGCGCTCCCGAGCTTCATTAATTTTTTCAATGGCCAAATCCATCTTATAATGATTGGGGGTGCCTCCGGCTTTCAAATGATAGATTTCTGCGGGAATATTTGCTTTTTCTGAAATAGTTATTAATTCATCTAACGATTCCAAAAAGCGGTTACTCTCACTGCGCATGTGCGATATATACATGCCATCATATTCAGATGCGATTTTGCATAATTCAATCAATTCTTCTGTAGATGAATAAAAAGCTGGAGCATAAATCAGTGAAGAACCAACGCCCAATGCACCATCTTCCATGGCTCGGCGAACCAACGATTTCATATTCTCAAGTTCCCCTTCCGTAGGGGGTCGGTCATCAAAACCAATTTCATGGATTCGTACTGTAGTCGCACCCACAAAGGACGCCACATTGGTTGAGATGCCCCTGTTTTCCAATGATTCTAAATACTCACTCAAAGTGGTCCAGTCAATTTCATATTTAAACTCAGTCATGTCGGCCAGTTGCTGTTCTCTCATTCTTTCATTTAAAGGCCCCATGGACCATCCTTCACCAAACACCTCTAATGTAACACCCTGTTTAATGTCGCTTAAAGAACGGCCATCGGCAATGAGAGATGTAGTGGCCCAACTGAGCATATTGATAAAGCCGGGTGAAACAGCCAACCCATTTGCATCAATTTCTATCTTTCCTTTACCTGGGAAGTTCTGAGCAACCCGAACAATTTTGTCGCCTTTGATAGCAACATCGGCTACCACCGGTTGGGCACCGGTTCCGTCATAGACATTGCCGTTTCTTATGACCACATCGTATTGAGCACATCCGCACAATAAGACGATTATTAATCCTACAATAACAACCTGTTTATTTTTCATGCTTTATCCTGTATTTATAATGAATAGAAATCCAATAACAATCCCGATTGAATTTGTGATTATATCCTTAAAACTAAAACAACCACTACCGTATTTTTTATCATAGACTTCCTTCAACATTCCAATTGAAAATGTGCCTATCAACGCCGATTGAGTGTTGATGCCACCTATTTCATTCAATCCCAATACCAGCCCAACGCTACCGATCATATGAAGAACCTTATCCTGTCCAAACCATTGGTCTTGGCTACAATCAATTCGAATGGAGTCAACGTGAGTAGAATCAGGCTTGGCTAATAAGATAGGGAAAATCATCATGAATAATATAATTGCCTTCATTTTCTGACTAAACCGCCTTTTAACATTTATCAACTTTTCGAGTGGATAGAATGAAAATATCTTTTATGAATCATGATTGCATTTTAATTGTTATTTTGTATGTCAGTCAAATAGCTATTTTCTTTCATCAATATTCAAATGAATCAATGAAACTTAAAAGTTAGTTTAGCAAGGAAAAATCATGGATTATTTAAAATCTGGCAAAAAAGTGTTACAAAATGAGATTAAAGCTTTACAAGCGTTAGACCAATCTTTAAGTGAGGCGTTTAATGCTGCGGCAGAAGTCATTTCCAATACCGAGGGTAAAGTCATTTTTCTTGGACTTGGCAAATCTGGGCATGTTGCAAAAAAATGTGCTGCTACATTTTCAAGTTTAGGAATTCCATCCTTTTTTGTTCATGCCAGTGAAGCTTTCCATGGTGATTTTGGAATGATGTCTAAAAATGATTCAATCATTGCATTTTCTTTCAGCGGCAAAACAGAGGACGTAGTCAATGGTATAAAATATTGTAATCAAAACAATATTCCGACCATAGGGATTTCCGGAGATTCAAATTCTCTATTGGCAAAAAAGAGTCATATTCATCTTGATATTTGCGTGAATGACGAAGCAGATCATTTAAATTTAGCTCCCACTTCTTCTACAACCAATATGATGGCATTGTGCGATGCACTGGCTTCATCCATTTCAGAACAAAAAGGATTTTCTCGAAGTGATTTTCACACATTTCATCCCGGTGGAAGTTTAGGCACTAAATCTTCCAGGTATCCCAATAGTTCAGATTCACCTACAGGAAAATAATATGGCGGTGCCAAAACAACAGCACTTGCACCTTTTTTTTGCAACATATTCAGCTATATTAATTGATTCAGCAAAAGATGTATCTGTTCTCCCAACAAGGACTGGGACTTTTTTCTCAACTTGCTCTAATGTAAGAGTCAATTCAAGCCATAGTATTGTGGCATTAGATAGTTATAATTTAATAATTTTTTCTAATATTTCTGAAGTACCGTGGCCGGGTCGGAATCGAACTACTTTTACATCTCCCCCATTCTCGATAACAGTATCCGCGCCCACAATTGTTTCTGTTGAATAATCACTCCCTTTTACCAACACATTTGGTAAAAGCGTTTGAATGATTTTTGCTGGCGTATCTTCATCAAAAACGACCACCAAATCAATCGACTCTAATGCATCCAGAATGGCTGCTCTGTCATCTTGAGTTTGGATAGGGCGGTGCGCCCCCTTCAATTCACAAACTGAGCGATCACTATTCAACGCCAAAACCAATTTGCTTCCAAGTAATTTAGCATCAGCCAAATACTCCACATGGCCTCGATGGAGAATATCAAAACAACCGTTGGTGAATACCACTTTTTCCCCGGCGAATTTCCATGCATCCACTTGGACTTTGGCTTCATTCAAATTATTTGCTATCATAATACTATTCTCTTGTAAAAAGAATTAAATGGAATCCTTGATCTTTTTCAGCAATTCGTTTGTCAAGCGAATACCTTCCATTTCGGTGTGGACGCTGCCTTCATATTCAATGCCCACATAGCCCTTATAACCCGCGTCTAAAACAATATTCATAATACGGTAGAAGTCCGAACCGGTTTCATTGCCTTTTTCATCAAATTCATGACTTTTAGCACTGACTGCTTTAGCGTAAGGCATTAATTCCTTCATCCCTTGATAACGGTCGTACCATTCGTCGCCTTGGATGCGGAAATTGCCGAAATCCGGCAGCGTGCCCACCCTTGGATGATCCACTCTTTCCATAACTGCTGATAGCCATTTACCGTTGGATGAAAGTCCGCCGTGGTTCTCCACGATTGTATTGATACCAATAGAATCTCCAAATTCGTTAAGGCGACGGAGGCCATCCGCCGCTAATTCAATTTGGTCATCCCATGACCCTTCGCTTCGGGCATTCACGCGGATGGAATGACATCCTAAATATTTAGCTGCCTCGGTCCATTTATAATGATTTTCGATTGCTTGTGCACGTTTTTTATTATCCGGATCACCCAAATTTCCTTCGTTATCACACATGATTAGTAAACTTTTACTTCCTAAATCGTCCACCCTTTTTTTCATTTCTGATAAATATTTATGGTCATTCGCTTTTTCAAAGAAAAATGTATTTACATATTCAACTGCAGAAATGCCAAATTCTTTTTTGGCGATGGCTGCAAAGTCCAAATGGTTAATTTCCTTTTTCCCTAATGCGCGATGCAGGGACCATTCAGCCAACGAAATTTTGAAGGGCATATTTTCTGACCCAGAGAGTAAAGTACTGCCGAACCCCGATAGGGCTAACCCACCAGTGATGGCAGCAGATCGTTTGATGAAATTTCGACGATTCAATTTAATTTCCTGATACGGATATTACGGTACCAAATTTCCCCATGATCACCTTGAATACCGATATGACCTTCTGATGCTTTGGCAAATAGGGGCATAGTATTGAATTTACTTTTAGCCACCAAATCCCACATGGCATCACTCTGGTATTCGTATTCCACCACCTTGGTACCGTTCAGCCAGTGTTCCACATGGTTGTCTTTTACTTTGATGCGAACCTGGTTGAACTCACCTACAGGATTCACCACACTTTTTGTCGGTGCAATCATGGCATAGAGTGCGCCGGCTGATGTGAGTGTATTTTTTCCATCTGAATGTTTTTTATCATCCAGCACCTGCATTTCTGGAGCGGATTGCCAAATGTAATCCCCTTCTTCTGTTGCAAAATAAAAAATGCCGCTGTTGCCTCCCTCTGGTACTTTCCATTCTAGTTCCAATTCAAAATTATTGTAAATATCTACGCTAATAAGATCAACACCATAGCCGGGGATTGTTTTTAATGTGCCATCCACAATTTCCCAGGAATTAGGAAACCCTTCCTCTTTATAGCCTCTTAATCCTTTAACCCTTTCACCATCAAATAGAACAGTCCAATCATTATTGGAAGAACAGCCAATTATAAATAGTGTTATAAAAAGTATGTTGAATTTATTCATCATTCACCTTTCGGGTTCCACTCACCTCGGGCCACAGCCGGTATGAATGTTTCAATCTCAGTGTTGGGAAGTTGTATAGTTTTTCCTTCCTCGGCACTCATATAAGCTGCCATCAGGAGGCGCGTTACATCCAGACCATCATCAAAATTTTCTTCCGGACGTTTACCCGCCAAGAAGCATTCAACCATATGGCGATTTTCAGCTGTATATCCATATACCTCTGCTTCATTGCTGACTATGGGCATGGAGCCAGATTCAGCATTCTGTTTTTCCACCAAATCTTCACCCTCAGCACCGGCCACTTTACGGCTGAAGAAAACCTTTAAATCGGGATCAAGGGTATTTACAAACATGGAATATTCCGGTCCGAATAACTCCATGCTTAAACGCAATCCTTCACCCACAAAACACCAAGATGTGGTTGTTTCTACAATGAGTTTATTACCATCCTCATCCAAATATTCAATAAGTGAACGTGCAAAATCTTCGGAGGGTTTCTTCAAATAATCCGTTTTTCCGCCACTATTATCTGACAGAATTTTCGCATATTCCGGACGCTGCCATTTCAGGCAATCTGTATGGGCGCTAATACTGATGGGTGTGATAGAGTTCCGGGGTTTACCTGGTTCCGTGAGCATAAAGCGCGCTTCCTCAACGGAATGGCACATCATATCATTGAGCACGCCGCCACCTTGTAGGGACCCTTCCCAAAACCAGGGCATGTGTGGACCGCTATGTTCTTCTGCCGCCCGCGCTAAATAAGGTCGGCCAGTGGTTGATGCACCTCGCGCCCAAATGATTTCTTTCCCCCGTACAATAGAAGGAGCAAAAATCTGATTTTCTAAATATCCGTCTAATAGTTCCACACTTTTTGTGAGTTCTAAGACTTTTTTAGCTTCGGCGACATTTCGTCCCAACGGTTTTTCACAGGCCACACCAATCAATTCACCTTTGCCTGAAGATATGGCATTGGCGATTTCTTCAAACGTTTCAATGCGGGCGAAGTTGGGGGAACAAACCCACAATGCATCAATGGTCGGATCAGCAATCATATCAGTAATGGTGTCGTATGCTTTAGCTTTATCTCCCACGCCGATGGATCGTGCCAACGCTGCCGATTCTTCTGCCGATGCTTTGGTGCGGGACATAATACCCATTACATCTACATTTCGGACAGAAATGAGTGATTGGATATGAAAACGGGTGATGAAACCACCACCTATAAATCCTATGCCCAGTCGTTTTTTGCTCATTCCTTTTCTGTGCTTTCTTTTAATTGTTCATTGAAAAACAAGAAAAATAAGATACCCGTCACCAATCCCATTCCAGCCAGTGTATACCAGAAATTTGAATAATTAAAAATCCCGGCGACTGTATATATTTCCTGCAATTTACCTGAGAGCCAACCACCCACAACCGGTCCGCCGCCAAAAATGATAATCCCAAAAACGGTTTGGGCAGAATGGCGAACATCATCATCGGCAAGTTTATCTACGTAGATAAATCCGGCGGCGAAGAAAAATGCAAAACAAAATCCATGAAAAGCCTGACTAACGACCATGACCCAAGCCGGTAAAATAGAAGTACCAAAAATGGCATAACGGGCGAAGTAGGCCATAATGCCAATGGTGATCACTTTCTTAAAGCCGAGGCGCTTTAAGAAGAATCCTAAGTAGGCCATAGTTGCAATTTCTGCAAATTGACCGATAGTCATGGCTGGTCCGATAGCACTATCCTTAATTCCGATAAATGAGAGGAAGGGACCTGTCTGGAGAAAGTAGATCTGGTGAATAATACTTACACCCAAACTGGCAAAAACGAGGACGAGAAACGATTTGTTATTGAAAAGAGAGAAGGCTTTTTTAAAGGCCAACTTCTCCACAGCATCCGCTTTAGGCGGCGTATTCGGAAGCATAAAACAGAATACACCATAGGTGATGGAAATAATGCCGGAAAATTTCAGTGCATCCGCCAATCGGGCCGTGACGTTGGGCACTTCATCCCCGCTAAGAAATGGGGGCATAAGTTGAAATGATAAATCCTGTTGAAGCCAAATCATGGGGAAGGCCCAACTTGCTGCAATCCAACCGATGGTGCCCCATACCCGGATCTTCGGGAATGAATTTTCTGCATCATCAACATGAGAAAAGGCAACAGAATTTGATAAGGCCAGCGTTGGCATATACAATACACTGTAGAGAATAGATAAGTATAGCCATGATGTATAATCGGTTTGGGTGGATGTGTACCATTTAACCAATCCACCCGTAAAAACCAAAAAAGCCAGCACTTTTTCAGTGCTAAAATATCGGTCCGCAAATTGACCTGCAATAAAGGGAGCTGCAATAGCACCAATTGAACCGGCCAACCCAAGAATCATGCCAATATCTGACCCAGAAAACCCGAGTCCTCCATCTTCGATACTGGCCGAAAGATAACGTGCTGTAACCGGGAGCCATGCACCCCAAAGAGCATACTGAAGGAACATCATGGTTCCCAACCGGGTGTTTTTTGTCATGTACTTTGTTCTATTAGACTAATTTCCGATTCACGGGATCCCATTCGATTCGGCGTCCCTGAAAGTATGATTCTGTCGCCATATGACAAGTCACAGCCTCATGAAATGCTACTTCGATATTACACCGCGGTTGGCTACCATTTCGAATGGAGTCCAGCCAATCTTTAATATGGAGATGAGTGGGATCAACCCGTTTCCCCTCTCTGTAAGTGTATAATAATCCTTTATTCGCGAAATAACGGGATGTGGCGGATGTTACACCATCGATTTGTTTTGACCCCGGCGAATATGTATAAATAGGATATTTCGGATTAATGATACCACTTTCTAAGCGATCCTTGTATTGGGTCGATTCCGAATCAGCCGTCACAATGAATCCATGAACGGATCCACCACCGCTTTGACCTCCCATCTGCATGGTGGCGTCGTGCCCCATTATTTTATTCCCTCGGGGGCTATTGCTGGAAAGAGTCGCGCTGTATAAAAGGGTTAAATCCTTTTCCGGATACTCAAAAGTGGCATTCCAAACGTCGGGTACATCTCGGCCATCTTTATAAAAATAGATTCCACCCGTAGATGAAGCATATTTAGGTATACCAATATCCATCATTTGGTTGATCGCATCAAAATCGTGGGATAATAAGTCGCCTGATAGACCGGTACCGTAATCAAACCACATACGCCAGCGAAAGAAGCGTTCAAGGGCTTCTTCACCAAAAGGAATTTTATTGGGCGATGGTTCTTGGAATGTATCCCAATCAATCGTCTTTGCATTCCCTTCAGGATGGATATCCCAAACCCATGCACCCCAAGGTGAATTTCGGTTTGTGGCAATCTCAACCAAATTAATGGGCCCAAGGAGACCTTGTTTAATAATCTGTTTTGCTTTTTCATTGGCTTCAACCTGACGGTTTTGGTGCCCTAACTGAAAGGTTATTCCTGTTTCTTTAACCGTATCATACACATCTACAGCTTCGTCAAATGTGCGCGTGAGTCCCTTTTCGCAATAGACATGTTTCCCCGCTTTGGCTGCGTCTATGGTGATCCGTGAATGCCAATGATCTGGTGTCGCCACGATAACTGCATCAATTTTATCATCTGCCAACAGATCCTTATAGTGACGGTATCGATTTGCAGAGCCTTGAGGTTTCCTACCTGGACGCGTTTCATTTTTTGATGCATCAATCGCTTGATTCGCCCGAACATCAAATAGATCGCAAACGCCAACCAATGAGCAATTCAAATCTTCTTGACTCATGAATGTTGCAAATCCTTTGTCCAGCTTATTTTTTCTGGCATTTTCTGAAACCGTGTCCGTCCATCCTTTAGTCGCAAAACCTGCGCCACGGACAAGGTGAGAACCTCGCCCTCCATAACCGATGATACCGATATTTAAATGGCGACTGTCTGAAAGGCTACTGATAACAGCAGGGGCGGATTTTTCTTGAACGAGATCGGATAAAAGATTTGATTTCATCAATGAATCCCGACGGATTTTTCGCCATAGATTAACTAGAAAAAGCCCAAACACAGGAACAGTGGCAAGTCCTTTTAACAAGTTACGTCGATCCATATTATTTTCAGATGGTTGGTTTGATTTATCACTCATAATTGGATTCCTTTAATTTGATGCTGATTGGTTAAAAAATCGATCCAAACCAATTATATGACTCGTCGGGAAGGAATGAAGCACCCATAGTGCGCAGGCTTCTATCAGATTTTTATTGACGATTAAATAACTACCTTCCCCTGGACGACCATATTCTAATCCCAGAAGAGGTGGCGCGAATAAATAGTATAAAATAACAAACCCCATCCCGACCAAGGTTGTATAACGACTGAAAATTCCCAAGAGGAGCGAAACGCCAACCAGCGTGAGTCCCCACATATTTACATAATCCGAAATCCCTAAAAGGGTTGGATTGGATACAATGGTTTTCGCTAATCCGGAAAAGACCCATTTTGAATCCAACAGATATGCAGCAGATGACCAATACGGATTGATCAATTTGGATATGCCCTCATATAAAAAATGCCAACCTATAAGTGCACGTAACGTGACAAGTCCATAAAGTTGACATCGATTTTCCAGAATTGCTGAATTTAATTTCTTCATTATGTTATCCCTCTTACGAATAGAATTGGATTAGAATCTAACTCCAAAGCATAAGGGTTAATCCGCTTTAAATACAAGAAAGAATTTCTCAATCGTATAATGAAACGGGGACGAACCCTCCTTCGTCACCGTTTTTATTTCTGGTTATGATACAGCATATATTTCGTTGTTTCATATATGCCGTTTAAGCGATCTAAATATCGATCCGTAATTTTTGGATATTTATCCTTCATATTCACTAATGGTTTATCGGACCATAGTTCATGCAATTTAACTCTGGAACCTCCTCCTCTATTGGATAAAGATAAATAATAATTCTGCCCAATAACGGCTATATGCGGCTTTGCCATTTTTTTATTTATGATCAATGCTAATGGGTCAATTGGAATTTCACCATTCAATAAGTCTCGGCCCATTGTTCTATTCTCATAAGGTTTTCCGGCCAAACCATTCACAGTAGGTAGTAGATCCACCAACTGGGACACATCATTTCGCACGATTCCACCTTTTATAAGTTCTGGACCATAAATGAAAAACGGAACTTGGTAAGATCTTAGTTTTAATTCATAATCAGATTTAGGCATATGTAATGCTCTGGGGTCAGACGTTCCATGGTCACCAAAAAATAAGAAGATCGTATTCTTAAAATAAGAGGCTGTTTTTGCTGAAGAAATATATTCTCCAACTGCATGATCCAGCATTCTCATCGCATTATACTGTTCTTTTGAATGAAACCCAGCATTAGACAAAACCGTTTCATCTACATCTTTTAAATCAAACCCTTCAATATTTTTTGGAATTGAATAAGGGCGATGGTTCGTAGCCGTCTGAACTATAGCAAAGAAAGGTTGCGATTGATCAATATTTTGAAAGGTATCGTGGGAAAATTTGAACAAGTCATTATCAGAAATTCCCCATACATCCAGCCGGGGAGAATCCAAATCATCCTGATCCATAATTTGCATATCTGGAATATTATTTTGGAGAAGTCCACGAATATTTCGCCAACTGGCACTGCCGCCCATGATATAATATTTCTCATACCCGGTTAATGCATTGATTAATGAATACTGATCCACGATCCGGGGATTACTAGAGGCTGTTTCTATTTTTACAACATCATGAATACCCGTCACCATCCCAAAGACCGATCGAGCCGTACCAACCATGGGGATATAGAAACGGTCAAAGAAAACACCTTCTGTAGAAAGCTGATCCAGGTTCGGTGTGGCATTCAATGGATTTCCAGACCGTGCCATTCGATTGTATCCTACCGATTCCAAAAAGATAATAACAATGTTGGGTTGCTTTTTGATCTCCCGACCTTCCACAGTACGCGCATAGGATAAACGCTTTGAATCTGGTTGTTTCACACCTAATTCCTGGATCATAAGGTCATAATATTCCCTTGTCTTCTCTTCGTTGAAATCCTCTAATACAAATGAGCGCGTCTCATTAAAGTAAAGTATCGGGTTCAAACCCGCCGCAACAATAAAAGGATCTTCGCTGAAATAGGCATCACTCCATAAGAGCCGGTACTGTCGGAAGGTTCCCCATATAGAAAAAAGTAGAATGACTCCACCCATAGTGAAAGCAAAAAATTTATCCCTGAACCGGACAAGACGCTGCCTGTCCTCTAAATATTGGAATGCTTTTTCAATGGCACGCCATGTTGCCCAAATTAAAATAGATAAGCCAATTATTGACCAAACAACGGGGTATGATTCCCATACCATTTGAAGGGCTATCATAGGATTTTCTAATAATTTAAAAGCGGACACATCAATACGATGATTGAGGTATCCATAATGAGCCATGTCAAAAGCGTAAAAAAAAGTGACTAAAACGGCAACGGTTCGGAGATAAATATTAACCAGTCGTCTTGAAATTGCCGTGCGCAATGGATTGATAAATGGAATCATAAAAAACAATCCGACGGGGACAATGATAAATACCGCTAACCGCAGGTCAAAGCGAACACCCACCCACAAAGCGCGAATCAATTCAGTGGCAGGACCATCCAATTCTCCAAAAAAGAAGACAACAAAAAATAACCTGAAAAAAACAAATAATGCCAAAAAGGATAATATAGATCCAAAGATGAATTTCAATCGACGTGAATGGAAAAACAAAATATTCCTTTCGGACTTCAGCTAATTAGAATAGTGCTGGTATATTTTATTGTGAAATTGATGCGGTACTACCCGGGCCATCTTCATATACAAGTCACCTTTTGAAGGCGCAAATACTTCCTGCCGTTTTACCAACCTTTTGTAGTAATCACTCAAAGCACGATCATCCCCTTTAAACGTGGCCCACTCATGTAAAAAATTTTCTCTCTTTTTAACGGTACCATAAAAAACCATTTCACCGCTATTTGCACCCATTATTTGATAGGACAAGTTGAGCGTTGTACCGGTGCTTTTCTTGAAGTGTTTGACCTTCGCTTTCACTTTACCCTTAATGTTTTTGGTCCTTTTTATGCCGGCAGAATCCACATAACTTTCTTTTCTAACCGTAACTTCCCTTTCCTGTGAAATTTCATTATTTATTATTTCAACAGGACGGTAAGTCGTAACGATTGTCGCGCTTAAGATATGGTCAGCACCGGAGAGTTTACCGATCTCCATGTAATTATTTTCCGTTATGCCAGCCTGGACCAATCCCTGTTCATTGAGAATTGTCCTTAACTGATCACGCGTAATAATCCGTAAAAATTCTTTTGAAGCAGTGGTTTGCTGCATCATCATTTGATTTCTAATAAAACCAGTAATACTCTGGGGACCATCAAATGGTCGGATGAGCAATGTGAAGGTCGCCGCTGCCTTGGTTTCTTCATATAATTCTTGGGCGTTCATATAGCCCGGCACATATTTCAGTGCCAATTTGAAATTAATTGCCGCCTGTTTCTGGCTTTGCTTAGTTATATCTTCACGATAATCCATTCCTTTAGTATAATGATAATCTGCTGCCCGAGGTTTAGCTTCTGCCAGTTCAGCCGTATAATCACCAGCAGTCAAAATAAGGTTATAATTCACTGCACTCAACAATACAGGACGGAGCCTGTTTATTTCGGAGCCAAGTCTTATTAGCGCCTCATATTCACCAACCAATTGAGACCATTTTTCTTTATCCTCATTGAAGATGCCCATACGAACTTTATTATATAAACTCCCAAAATTATTTCCAGACCCCCCGTTTTGCTCTCCGTTGTTCATATAAACCCGGCCACTATAACCGTCACTTTTTAGCCAAAAATAATAACTTGTATTGGCACTTAAATTTACGTCTGAATCAAAAATAAATGTAAAATCAGTGGGAGAGGAAGTATTTGATGAAATTTTGATTATATTGGATGTGAGGACCGGAATTCCTAAAAATTTATTTACAGGATTAGCATTACTCGGAGAATTATCCATTGAATACAAATCAAGATATAGATTATAGTTATCAGTTGCGTGTGTATTCTGCAATTTTAACGTTATATTTATCAAAGGTCCGGCGTTAGTGGTGCTAAATTTTTGCCAAGCGTTAGTCCAGCCCGTATAAGATTTAGCACTATTTGTATTTTTGATTGAATACAAAAAACTCTTGGATCCTTTTTGCGTAATTAAACTATTGACCCTTTGTTGGTGATATTTTACAGCCTGAGGATATGCTATTTCCAATAATTTGATACCTTTTTTGTTGTTGGGCTTAGCATGCAGTGAGCTTGAAACATAGTACACAGCAGAATCATATTGCTTATTTTTAAAGGATTTTTTTGCGTTCGAATAGTCACTATATGCAGGGATAAATATTGCACAGGATACGAACAATAAGCTGATAAAAATTAATAGATATCTGAATTTCATGTTAAAAGTTACCCAAAATAATAGCCAATCTCTTTCATAAAGTATTCAATAATGAGTGAACAGAACTAAAAAGTGTCATGTAATCAAACATGCCACCTTTTTTTTACATTACTTTAGTTTTAAACGGAGAGAGCGGGTGATGAGAATCAAACTCACATCACGAGCTTGGGAAGCTCGGGTAATAGCCATTATACGACGCCCGCGTTAATCTTTATAAACACTTGAACTTTATTAAAAATATTTCTTCCATGCTTCATTCGACTCAGGCCAACGGGATGTTACTTTTTTCAAATTCGTCCAAAAGTCTACACCGCTTTTTCCTGTAATATCTCCGTGACCGTATTTGGATTCATTCCAACCACCAAAACTGAAAGGCTCTCTTGGTACAGGCACACCAATATTAATGCCTATCATGCCTGCGGAAGCTGATTCTGATATGGTTTTGGCCACCTGGCCCGAAGTTGTAAAGACAGCAGCTGCATTTCCATATTGATTACCATTTTCAATTTTTAGGGCATCTTCTAGGGTGTCTGTCCGAATAATAGACAAAACCGGACCAAAGATTTCATCTGTAGCGCTTGGCCAATCCGGATCTACATTATCCAGGATAGTTGCCCCCAGCCAATAACCATTTTCATAGCCATCCGGTGCCGTTGAGTTCCGACCATCAATTAAGACTTTGGCACCCATTTTCTCTGCTTCATCGATATAATTATTAATGCGATCAAATGATGCCCTACTAACAATCGTTCCCATATCTATGCCGAGTTTATATTTTTTAGCTTCTTCAACCAATTGTTCAATTATGGGATCAATATCTGCCACACCCACAGCCACACTCGCTGCCATACATCGCTGTCCCGCACTACCCATGGAACTGGCAAGTAATCCTTTCGCTGTGGAATCCTGGTCCGCATCCGGTACTACAATCATGTGATTTTTGGCACCACCCAGACAAATGGCTCTTTTCCCATTTGCTGTCGACCTTGAATAAACAATTTTCGCCACAGTAGTTGAGCCCACAAAAGCCACAGCCTTAATATTCGGGTGATCGCATATGCCTTCCACAACTTCTCTGGCACCATTTACAATATTGAACACGCCATCCGGAAGACCTGCCTCTTTTAAATATTCAGCAAGTTTAAATGTCGATAATGGTGTTTGTTCAGACGGTTTCAGGATGAAGCAATTTCCTGTGGTTATGGCCAATGGAATCATCCAAAGTGGCACCATGGCAGGAAAATTAAAGGGCGTTATTCCCGCCACCACACCTAGTGGTTCCTGGGTCATGGTACATGTAATCCCTGGTCCAACAGGTGAAGAATCACCTCTCAACATGCTGGGTAAGGAAGTAGCAAATTCCACCACTTCTTTCCCACGAAGAATGCTCCCCTTTGCATCCGGAATAGTTTTTCCATTGTCCAAGGCAATTAATTCAGCCATTTCGTCCAAATTATTTTCTATTATAGATTTCAGATTAAACATAACCTCTGCTCTGTCACGTATATTGAGACGCGACCATGATGGGAATACAGATTGCGCATTTTTAACTGCATTATCCAAATCAGCAAAATTGGATTCGGGAATGGTTGCAATTTCTTGATCAAAATAAGGTGAAATTACAGAAATGGTTTTTTCAGATTTTGCAGATTGATATTTACCATTAATCCAATTTTCTTGAGCGCCATAATTTTTGAATACTACTTTATTATTCATGATAATTTTTCTCTTTTTGAATGATATTTAGTTTCACACATAAACAAACTCAATGTGTTGGAATTATTTTTTTAAGAATATCAATTATTTGGTCAATATGTTCTTTTTCCAAAATAAGTGGCGGAGACAATGCAACCGTATCTCCTGTAATCCTTGTCAACAAATTATGAGTATGGAACGCATCGGTAAAAACATCATATCCACGAGCGCCAACCTTTTCATCCCTTGGTTCCATTTCAATACCTGCCATGAGACCAATACTGCGAATATCGATGATAGACCCCAGGTCTTTTAATGAATGAACCGCATCTTCCCAATATCCTTCCAACGATTTTGCATTGGCGAATAATCCGTCATCCTGGTATGCGTCCAACGTTGCAATGACTGTGGCAGCCGCCATGGGGTGTGCAGAGTATGTATATCCATGAAACAGGTCAATGGCCTTGGGATTCCCTTGTTGAAAGGCATCGTAGAATTTCTTTTGAATGATGACGGCTCCCATAGGGATGGTACCGCTTGTGAGACCTTTGGCACAGGTAATCATATCCGGAATTACATCAAAATACTGAGAAGCAAACGGTGTTCCTAACCGACCGAACCCAGTGATTACTTCATCAAAAATAAGTATTATATCATGTTTATCACATATTTCACGAATTCGTTTTAAATATCCTTTTGGCGGCACCAAAACACCAGTAGAACCGGCAACCGGCTCGGTGATGAAAGCGGCGATCTTGTCAGCACCATGGGTTTGAATAACCCGTTCCAGGTCATCCGCCAAATGGACACCCCATTCTGGCTGGCCTTTGCTGAAAGCATTATGTTCAAGGTCATGAGTATGGCAAATATGATCCACGCCCGGGAGAAGGGTATAATATTTTTTGTTTAAGGGCAATCCGCCTACAGTAATTCCGCCAAAGCCCACACCGTGGTATGCCCGTTCCCGACCGATTATCATGGTCTTATCCCTATTCCCTATAAGCTGCTGATAAGCCATAACGATCTTCAGCGCTGAATCGACAGATTCGGATCCAGAATTGGTAAAAAAGACATATTGAAAATCATCAGATGGGGCAATTTCCAGCAATTTCTGGGCAGCTTTAAACCCAAGAGGGTGACCCATTTGGAAAGACGGCGCAAAGTCCATTTTTTCTGCCTGTTCTTGGATCGCCTTTACGATTGAAGGATGTCCGTGCCCCGCATTGCAGCACCATAATCCAGCTGTTCCATCCAACACTTTAGTTCCATCGAGTTTTTTATAATACATGCCCTTGGCTTCATTCATAAGCCGAGGTGCAGATTTAAAATCTCGATTGGCAGAAAACGGCATCCAAAGATTTTCAAGATTTGTCGACATAATTTTCCCTTTTAATTAAAATTTATTTTTTGCATCTAATGGTTTCGGAACCGAAACTTATTTACTGACTAACTCGTCCGTTTCCTTCTTTATATCACCCGTCCAATTATTGTCACGATTCGCGCCCAATGCATTTGCTTTTTTTGCGAGTCGCTTATCTGCCAAGTCATGGTGTGTTGTAAGATATTGCAATGAATGGCCTACAAACTCACGCACGGTTTTGAAGCCATGTTTTTCCATGAAGTTTGATAATCCTTCACACATTTCTTCAACCATCTCGTATCCCTGCAACATTACGCCCGTACATACCTGAACTGTAGAACTGCCCATTAGGATAAATTCAATCGCTTCACGGCTGCTGATAACACCACCAATACCTGATATTTCTGCATCAGGAACGCCTCTTCCTATTTGCGAAACCATCCGTAATGCAATGGGCTTCACAGCATAATAAGAATATCCGCCAGGGGTTGAATGACCTTCCACTGTAGGCATTGGCGCCAAAGTTTCAAGATCAATATTTAAAATAGATGGTATCGTATTGATTGCAGCAACGCCACTTGCTCCGCCATCCATCGCCGCTTGTGCTGGTTCAGTGATATCTAAAATGTCCGGCGTCATTTTAGCCCAAATTGGCAAGTCAGTTACTTCAGCAATCCAACCCGTTACCTCTTTAACCATATCTGGGTTCTGGCCCATTGCGGCACCCATACCTTCTTCAGGATGGCCATGGGGACAAGAAAAATTTAATTCAAACATATCTACGCCTGTCTCGACTATTCTGCCAACTAATTCCTGCCATGAATCCTTATTGTATTTCTCCATTATGGAAGAAATTAACACCTTGTCTGGATGAGCATCTTTTATGGCTTTAAATTCATCCAGCCACACTTCCAGTGTTCGATCTGAAATTAATTCTATATTTTCAAAACCAATAATTTCACCACTTGGGGTTTTTAATTTCCCATATCGAGGGGCAACATTGATGACCGGCGTCTCAGTCAAACTAACCGTTTTTGCGGATACACCACCCCAGCCATTATTAAATGCCTTGATGATCGTTTTTGAATTCGTGCTTGGTGGCCCCGACCCAATTACAAATGGGTTTGGAAATCTAATACCGTTTACTTCTATACTTAAATCTGCCATAATTTTCTCTATTAATTATTAAAGTTCCACCAACTTATCATAGGTTTCTGGACGACGATCACGAAAGAATTGCCAGGTCGAGCGCACTTCATCTATCATATCCAAATCAAATTCAGAGACTAATAACTCATCTTGATCTCTTGATGCTTCTGCAATAATCTGTCCTCGTGGATTCACAAAATAAGATGTGCCATAAAATTCACCTAAATTCCATGGCTTTTCGGTCCCAACTCGATTGATGCAACCCATGAAATATCCATTGGCTGCTGCATGGGCCGGTTGTTCTAATTTCCATAAATATTCACTTAATCCAGCAACCGTTGCAGAAGGGTTGTATACAATTTCTGCTCCATTTAATCCAAGACATCGTGCACCATCTGGAAAATGGCGATCATAACAAATGTAAAGGCCTACTTTAGCATATTTAGTTTCAAAAATAGGGTAACCTAAATTTCCAGGTTTGAAAAAGTATTTTTCCCAAAAACCAGATGTATGGGGAATATGGTTTTTTCTATATTTACCCAAGTATTTTCCATCTGCATCAATGACCGCTGCTGTATTATATAATACACCTGCCTGCTCTTTTTCATAAATAGGGACAATGATAACCATATTATATTTTTTTGCGTAATCCTGCATTAGTTCAGTCGTTGGACCTGGAACTGCTTCTGCAGAAGCATACCATGCATTGTCTTGCCCTGGACAAAAGTAAGGTGTATTAAATATTTCTTGTAAACATAAAATTTGGACACCTTGTTTACCCGCATCTTCAATGAATGGAATATGCTTTTGAACCATTGCATCCATAATCTCTTTGATAGTGCCTTCTCCTTCCGTCATTGGTAGACTCATTTGGATTAATCCAGATTTAATATTTCTAGCCATTCGTAATCTCCTTTAAAATTTTATTATTTCATTCCGCCATAAAGGCCGCGTTTTAAAAAATGTCCATCACCTTTTTTACCTACGTACTCACAATTATTAATGATTATTTTACCGCGGGATAGAACCGTTTCTGTAAACCCTGTTACTTCAAACCCTTCATAGGAATTATAATCTACATTCATATGGTGTGTGCAAGCATTATTCACGCTAATTGTTTCTGTTCTATTCGGATCAAAGACAACAATATCCGCATCGCTTCCCACAGCGATAGTCCCTTTTTTAGGAAAAAGTCCAAATGTTTTTGCGGCCGCTGTGGATGTTAATTCCACAAATTTATTTAAAGAAATCCGCCCTGTTTTAACGCCACCATTAAATACAAGACTCATACGATTTTCCACACCGGGCGCACCATTTGGAATCTTTGAAAAATCGTCAATCCCCAATACTTTTTGGTCCTTAAAACAAAAAGGGCAATGATCCGTAGCAATGGATTGAAGGTCACCAAATTTCAACCCTTTCCATAATTCATCCTGATTCCATTTTTCTCGAAGAGCAGGTGTCATTACATATTTTGCCCCTTCAAACCCTTCTTGATCATAATAAGAATCATCTAAAAATAGATACTGTGGACATGTTTCCGCAAAAGCGTGAACACCACGATTACGAGCCAGCATAACTTGCTCTAAAGCATCCGATGACGACAGGTGTACAATGTAGATTGGAACGTGCGCAACTTCTGCAATAGATATGGCGCGATGCACACCTTCAGCTTCCATTCGAGTTGGACGTGTAATGGCATGATACTTTGGTTCAGTTTTTCCATCTGCAACTGCCTGTTTTACTATTTCATCTATTACGATTCCATTTTCCGCGTGCATACAAACAACTGTGCCATCTTCCCCTGCTTTTTTCATGGCTCGATAAATAGTACCGTCATCCACATATAGAACACCCGGATAAGCCATAAACAATTTGTATGATGTTACTCCTGCATCCGCCAGCATTTTCATTTCATGGACGCGATTATCTTCTAAATCTGTCACAATCATATGAAATCCATAATCGATGGCTGTTTTTCCATCCGCTTTGGCATGCCATGTATCCAACGCTTCTAACGTTGAATGGCCTTTAGATTGTATGGCAAAATCAATCAATGTTGTTGTTCCGCCGTGAGCCGCCGCACGAGTACCCGTTTCAAAATCATCTGCAGATGTGGTACCGCCAAAGGGCATATCTAAATGGGTGTGTGGATCTAGCCCACCTGGAAATAAATATTTTCCAGATGCATCAATAACTTCGTCTGCTTCCATTTCGAGATCTTTCCCAATAAGGGTTACAGTTTCATTTTCAATAAAAATATCAGCCAAATAGTCATCAACGGCTGTAATGACACGACCATTTTTGATTAGCACAGACATCGTTTTATTCCTTGTTTATGAATCATTGAATATTTTACGCACTTTCAGCGCTATTTCCCCAAGCTTTTAGACCTCTTTCTTCGTCGGTCCCTGGAATTGTATTATCTAATATTAACGCAGAAAATGCACCCACAGCCATCCCTGTACTTCCCAAAGTATTAATTATATTTGCCAACCAAACAGGTTCTAATTGTAAAGGATTTTGAATAAAATATTCAGGAATAGATAAACCCATAAAAAATGCAAATCCTAAAATAAATAAATTTCGCGTAGAATTTAAATCAACAAACTGAAGATTGGATAAACCCACTGCTGTTATCATGCCAAACATGGCACAATACATTCCACCAACAATAGGTTGAGGGATTGTTGTGAATAGGGCACCAAATTTAGATACAGTTCCTAATAAGATCATAATCACAGCTCCTACCTGAACAACGCGACGAGAACCAACACGGGTAAGCCCAATGGCACCAATATTTTCACTATAAGAAGTCGTTCCATTTCCTGTACCAAATAGTCCCGCTATGAAGCATCCAATTCCTTCAAATGTGATACCTTTATTTATTGTTTTTTTATCGGGTGTGGGTGCTCCAGAAAGCCGGGCGCAAGCATAATAATCACCAATAGATTCTACCATGGAAGCAATATAGCCTGCTAACATTCCAATGATTGCAGCTGTACCAAATTGAGGGAGTCCCCATTGAAAAGGATAAGGAATTCGAAACCATGCTGCATTTTTAAGATTCGCCAAGCTTGTGTGAGCCGGATGCCCTTCAGGAAAATATCCTAAAAAGGTAAAAAGCGCTGATACCGTCCATGCAGTGACAATGGCTAATAGAATTGGATAAAGTTCAAATGTACGATGTTTGCTTCGGAGATATTGGCTAAATAGAATAACCAATAAAATTGTCAAACCGCCAATAGGCCAATAGCGGCCTGCTTCAGGTGCGCCAAATTTGAATAAGGATAATCCAATCAACGCAATGGTTGGTGCGATTGTTATGGGGCCTACATATCGTAATAGCCGACCAACCAATCCGCTGGCTCCAACAAATATTTCAACAAGAGATCCTGCAATAATTGCACCTTGGACATGTTGCATTCTTACTTCCCAACCGGCACCCGCTAATGATGCCATTCCAAGGATTGCAAATGTAGGCGCTAAAAATGAAAATGTTCCACCCTGAACGATAGGTAAGCGATTTCCAAATGTTGTTTGTAGAAGTGTGGTAATTCCACTGACAAAAAACATCGTAGCTATTAACCATCCTTTTTCTACTGGATCTTGGATTCCTAATGCTGGTGCTAATAACAAAGGGATTGCCACGGTTGAACCAAACATCGTTAAATAATGTTGAAACCCCAGAATTATCGTTTCCCCCATGGGGGGGCTGTCGTTAATACCATACAACAGTGATGAATTACGATTTGCCATGACTATCCTATTTTTTTCTTTACAAACTTAACTTAATTAATTCCCAAAAAGACGACGAGGCAATACCTTAACCTTTTTGAGTCCTCTGAATATACTTTGGTGTTTTATGAATAAGTCGGAAATTAACAACACAATTGAGATCAAAACAGTTATAACTCCTGATTATCACCTAATGCTAAACACGGCAATCCAACAGGCACAAAAAGGCCTAAAAGAGGGCGGAATCCCTATTGGTGCCGCCTTGTTTTCAACTAATGGGACTTTATTGGGAAAAGGGCGGAATAGGCGTATTCAGAATAATGATCCTTCCCTTCATGGAGAAACAGATGCATTTAGAAATGCAGGCCGACAACTATCTTATATGAATACGATCATGGTTACGACCTTAGCTCCCTGCTGGTACTGCAGCGGATTGATTCGGCAATTTAAAATTAAAACAGTGATTGTTGGAGAATCTGTTAATTTCTCTGGCGGCGTTGGCTGGTTAAAACAAAATGGTATAAAGGTTATCGATCTTCATTCCGAGGAATGCATTACAATGCTTGGAAATTATATCAGAAAAAATCCCGATATATGGAATGAGGATATTGGAGAAGAATAATGAATACAAAAAAAGTGAAAATGGAATGTGCACAACACTTTCGTTTCAACTGAGAAACAAAATTATTCAAATGAAATTCCCATAATAATTGAATTCCTATCTCGTTTCAATTCTTTCATTCCATATTTTTTATAAAAGTGAAATGCACGTTGGTTTTTAATCCCCAATCCAAGATGCAGCCCTTTAGATCCGCGCACTTTTAAATCATTCACAAAATAATCCATCATTATTTTACCCAATCCTTTTCCTTGTGCCCGGGGTAAAAGATTAATATGTAAATGAGATGGATATTCAGGAAAATCCTGAGGAATCTCAGGATGAAAAAGCAAATGGATACATTCTTCATCTTTATTCCATGGTTTTGAACTTTCAGTAGGATCTGAATATTGTTTTTGAAGTTCCGGGAGCCAATTTGATTTGATTTTATTAAAAAACGATAGTGTATCTAACGCACCGATGATATAACTGCATACGCCCATTTCATCCTCCAATAAAAAAGCAGATTCCGGTTCAAGATTGATATAAGGTCCTGCATAAACATGCCCCAAAACCATTGGGTCATTATGTAGGTGTTCCGCTCCTGCCCCAGAATTTCCGGTTTTTAAACAAATTTCATAAACCAAATCATGGTACATAGCATTATAGGGGATTATTTGGAGTGGCATAAATATGATTATCGTTAATTAATCTATCATCATCCCAGTGCTTGTTTCAAATCCGCAATTAAATCATTGGCAGATTCTATGCCAACTGAATAACGAATTAAAGTATCAGAAATACCTGCTTTCTCCCGTTCGAGGGGACTCATGAGTGAATGAGATGTTTGAACCGGTCGGGTGACTAAGGTTTCTACTCCGCCCAAACTGGCAGCATTTATGGCAAATTTGAGGCGCTGAATAAATGCATCCGCCGCTGCCACATCTCCTTCCAATTCAAAACTAATCATGGCCCCAAATCCGCATAAGAATTCCTTGGCATTTTCATAACTCTTACTGGATTTTAATCCAGGGTAGTTCACTTGGGTTATTTTAGGATGATTTTCTAAAAAATGTGCAATTTCCATGGCATTCTCACATTGGCGTTCCATCCTTAAAGACATTGTTTTCATTCCTCTGTGGAGTAAAAAACAAGAATTCGGGTCCAAAGATCCACCCAAATGTATTAGCTTGGAATTAATCTGAGAAATATGCGCCTGACTGCCCATAATCGCACCGGCCACTATATCCGAATGACCATTTAAGTATTTGGTGGCTGAATGAAGGGAAATATCAAATCCATTTCTTATGGGGCTAAATAGAAGGGGCGAAGCAAAGGTGTTATCGATCATCGAAACCAAGTTATGTTTTTTCGCAAATTGCACTACTGCATCCAATTTGGCCACATCCATCAATGGGTTTGTGATTGTTTCTACATAAATAACTTTTGTGTTGGACTTTAATTTTGACTCCCAATCTTCCGAATTCAGGGCATCAAAAAAGTCGAATTCAATTCCATATTCCGGAAGGTCATGAACCACATAATCTGCCGTACCACCATAGAGTGTATTATGGGCCATTATATGATCACCTGATTTTAAGAATGCAAGCAAAGAGGTCGTAATGGCACTCATCCCCGATGAGGTCACCAGTGCCGCTTCTGCCCCTGATATCGCAGCCAATTTTTGATGAAGCGCCACATGATTGGGTGTATTATTCAATCGAATATATCGAACAGAATCGTAGGAGGTTTCTCCCTCATATTCGAAATTTGAACTTTGAAATATTGGCATACTGACGGCACCTTTTATGCGAGGATTAGGCTCGCCCGCATGAATCAATTTTGTATCTATAGAAAAATCTTTATCAGTCATATGTGTTATCCTTTCATCAAATAATACATTCTTCCTCGTGAAACCTTATGGCGACCACCATTGATAATGTTTTCCCTCGTATCCCTAATGACCCTGATACTCCAAGGAACACCTATCGATCAAACATATGAAATGTATTCAGGTAAATACGCTCTCGCACGTATGGTTTGTTCAATATTATCGGGTCGCGGAACTTGGGCTAAATTATTGTCAAATACATATTCAGCAACAGCAGTTGCAATTTTTAATGATATTTCACGAATATTCGTTAAGGGTGGATAAAGTCGCCCCTCATTAAAATCAGATTGGCTAACCATTTCACCCAGCATTTGAGCAGCAATAACTAACATTTCATCTACCACACGTGATGACCTTGAGATGACAATTCCCAATCCTAACCCTGGGAAAATATACGCATTGTTCCCTTGTCCTGGATGAAACGTTTTTCCCTTGTATTCAACTGAATTAAATGGACTTCCACTTGCAAATATTGCCTTCCCGTCTGACCATCGATAGGCTTCTTCTGCAGTACATTCAGACTTAGTTGTTGGATTAGATAGAGCAAAAATGATTGGATGATCATTTTCTGTAGCCATGGCTTTAATGACTGCTTTTGTAAAAACATTTGGTTGCCCAGCAACACCAATAATTACGGTGGGCTTTAATTGATGAACTACTTCGAGAAAATTGGTTTCTCCCTCTATGGGATGGGCGAACTGTTCTTTAATTGGCGTTAAATGGTCTCGCCCTTTTACCACTAACCCGCGGGAGTCAAACAGATATATATTTTCTTTCGCATTCTGAGAATTGAGACCTGCCATTTCCTTTGCTCGGGTAATATCTTCTGCAATTCCAAGGGCTGCTGACCCTGCACCATAAAATAAAATTCGTTGTTCTGATAGAGATGATTTTAAATTTTTCATCGCAGTGTATAATCCTGCCAAGACAACGCTACCCGTTCCCTGAATATCATCATTGAAACAACAATAATGATTACGATATTTTTCTAAAAGTCGATTTGCGTTTTGATTCGCAAAATCTTCAAATTGAACCAATGGATTGGGAAATACTTTCGCCACCGCTTCCATAAATTCATCGATCAATTCGTCATAGTCTTTACCCGTAATTCTTTTATGTCTTAAACCGATGTACAACGGATCTTCTAGTAATTCTTCATTATTTGTTCCCACATCTATCGTAATTGGAATTGTTTTCATCGGATTGATACCGGCACAGACGGTGTACAATGATAGTTTGCCCACTGGAATTCCCATACCATCTGCCCCTAAATCACCCAAACCCAGAATGCGCTGACCATCGGTAACAACAATAATATCCACCTCTTTTCTCGGCCAATTTCTGAGTATTGTTTCAATACGCCCTTTGTCATTATATGAGATGTACATTCCACGCGGTCGGCGAAAAATATGACCATATTCCTGACATGCCTGCCCCACGGTGGGTGTATATATAATGGGTAAAAATTCTTCTGTCTCATCCATAATTAATCGATAAAACAATGTTTCATTTCTATCCTGCAATGACATGAGATAAATATATTTTGCCATATCCGATTCAAGAGACCGAACAGTTGACAATACTTTCATTTTTTGTTCAGTTTGTGTTGAAATATGCGGAGGTAGTAACCCTTCTAGATTCAACAATTTTCTTTCAATTGACGAAAATGCTGTTCCCTTATTCAATAAAGGATTGTGTAGTAAGGCCACACCTTTCATATCCTTTTGGATATTTTTCATAAGCTTGCTATAGTACTCATTTTGATCTCTTGCTTGTGTTCAGTCTTCTTTCGAAACTTTTATCACTACTGCTGATTCTTGAAGAAAGTGCCAGTTGGCCAATCTTTCTTACGGGGCTACCTTCATGACTTCATGTGGATTACCACCTTTATCAAAATGTTTTGCAAAACGACCTTCTGTTTTGGCAAAATGAATAAAGTGAATTTGTTCTTTCGTCTTGGTTTACATCATCCCTTTAAGAATTTTTTGGGACTGTTCCTTTGTGAGCCCTAAATCACGAAAACAAATAGGGCCACCCTCATCCAGCACCGGCTCCAGGTCCCCAAGGGTGGGCCTGTCCTCAATTTGGAAGAATTTTCCATAGTAGATATCATCGCTCCAAATCATGGCTTTTTCACAGGCGGCTTTCCAATCGCTGAAATCGTGTTTCTCATCTTCTAACTTTTTGAGCCGTGGTTTAAACCATTGATAGGAATTATCCTTATTAAATGTGACACAGGGACTGAAGATGTCAATCAGCGCAAATCCCTTATGTTGGATGGCTTGGGTGCTTAGTGGATTGTGGAAGCCAATCTGAATAACAGTCAAGTTTGCTATCAGTTGGCGTTTTAGTTTCTGGATATTTCGTCATTCCATTCCCTATTTAGGTTCATTTAAACTAATTTATGGTATGTTTTAATTTATGAAAAAAACTTTGTTGAATTGTTATCTGTTTACACTTATTCTTCAAATTATCTTTTTCCATTGCTGATATTACACATTCGTCGGTTGGTATGCCTGAATAAATTCTGCCGGCATTACACTGGGCTTTCCGGTTTCAAGTCTAATGCATACCCAGTCTGTGGATCCACGAAAAACTGTTTTCCCATCATTCTCTCTCATAATTTGGTATTCCCGTCGGCTTCTGAATTTGCCATCGTTTGTGACGATCCAGGTACCCACAATGAGGCGGTCATGTAAAAATGTCGGTGCCAAATAATTCAATTCATGACGACGCGCCACAAAAGCAAACCCTAACCGGGTATAATCGTCAATACGCAATCCCAGTTTGCCGGAATGGGCCCAGGCTGCTTCCATGATCCACTCCAGATATTCTTTATTATTCACATGGCCTAACGCATCAATTGCCGAAGATTCTACACTAACTCTCCATGTAAATGGATTTGGATAATCCCAATTCATTATTTCTGAATAAGTGCCAATGCTTCCTTAATTAAAATCGAATCATATCCTTGTCCGGATTTTTCATCATTGAGCGCCTGAAGCAAAACCAAATATTGATTAGAATTAACAGTGCCTTTAACATAATCTAAAAGAATATTCTGAATCCGTTCGTCCGGTTGGTATGGTTTTCCCACGCCTAAATTTTCCGGCCATTCTTTGCTGGCGTTGATTGCGGAGATAGCTTCTTCAACATTGCCCGCCTTGATCAAATCGATAGATTGTCTAAGGAATGCCCATTTATAAAGTTGGCGACTTTCTTTTGCCATCTCCGATGGTAATACATTTACAGATTCTAAAACCACAAGACATTCATCCACTTGCCCCATATATAAAAGGGAACGGGCATGCATAATTTCTACATTAAAATTATTGCGAAAGTGCATGAATGCATTCAAGGACACTTGATAGGCCTTTTCCCATTTTTTATGATGTTGATAATAGCGCACTGCATCCAATTGAATTAACCAGGATTCCGGGCTTAATTGAATCGATTTTTCTAAATCTCTATCAATACCCGATTTTTCCAGTTTTTCTTTCAATGAAGCGCGGGCAATATAAAATGGACCATAATCGGGTCGTTCACCTAATGAGTTCATTAATGCCAATGCTTCAGCATTTCGATCCTTGGCCCAAAGATTCAATGCCAGATAATATGACCAAATCCAATCGTAATTATTTTCTGTTGCCCATAACAAGGCTTGAATCGTTTCTCGTCGATAAGGAAATACAAACTCTGGCGAAATTTCATTAGCCACATTGAGTAATTCTGCATCATTATTTAAATACGCATACCATAAATGGATGATGGGATTTTGACTTGTGTCTATCAGTTTTTCCAACAATTGGACGGCAACTTCATCCTGTCCGCGATTATGGTAGGCGATCGCCAATTCCAGATGTGTTTGATCCGGATATTCATTATGGATTAAACCGGTAAAATGATCCCAATTCTTTTTTGATGGATTTAGAAAATAGAGTTCCAAATTCGCAAAATGGTGTAGCGGATCTATTTCTATTAATTGGTGAATTGGTTTTTTTGCTTCTTGATTATTCCCCGACATTCTTTCCGCTGTGGCTAATGATTGAAGTGCATTGATATTGTATCGATTAAAATCCAAAGCCTTGCGGGCATATTCTTTTGCCAATTCAAATTGACTTTGGATAAGGGATAATTCTGCCATTTGCGTAAAAGATACGGAGCGGAATTCCATAGATCTGGCCGCCCATCCGAAGGCTTCCCGGGCATTGGTATAATCTCTCATGGCCCTATACAAATTGCCCGCCATAAAATTAGCCGCTTCATCATATCCATTCAGTTGGAGGACAATATTAATGACTTTGAGTCCTTTTGCATATTCTCCGCTTCGAAAGTAAAGATCGGCCATCCCTCTCAATGCACCATTATGATAGGGTTTGTCCATTAATATAGTTTCAAATTTTGCTTTTGCCTTGGGATAACGTCGTTCTTTGAGATCTTCTAACCCGGCCGTTAAAAATTGATTCGTTTTTGAAACCGCAGCCAATATATCCGGATTGGTTTTAAATGGCCGCTTCAATCGGAGTGATTCCCGGTTGGATCTAAAATGAAGTCCCAATCTCTCAACAATCACCTCGTATTCATCCGTCGTTCCATGAGGAACAGAAATTGAATGCAATACCATTGGTTGGAATTTTAACGATTGTTCAAAAATAGTTTCTCTTCCAGCTATGACTTTAATTGATCCGTTTTGTTTAAGGAACGAATGGACATTTATTTGAATCTCCCCATTCTGTTTTTCAACATACATCACCCCATCTTCCGATGCCTCATTCATGCCACCTGTACCTTTAACCGGAAACCATGATTCATGCCATCGGTCGGTGCCATATGGCTCGAAGTCCGCTTTTTTAATAGGTGTAAAATCATCACTGGGAGAATACTGCACCCATTGTCTCCCTGCCTGAAATTCTACATACTGTCCATCTGTATCCGTAAGAAATTCTTCCCAAATTCCTCCTTGCCGAGATAAAGCCCAAAGCCAAAGTTTTTGGCCCGGCATTTCATCATATTGGGCCCAATGTCCAAAACCATATCCCTCGTTATGATAATATCCGCCAAAATAGTTTTTCCACTCTCCCACAACATGATAGGACTTATGCCCTTCAAATCGATTGTTATCATAAAATGTGAGATTTCTTCCATGGTCATCGATAGGCCAGGATTTCACCAAACCGCTGTGTTTTAAATATTGATTTCCCGGGAAAACCAATTCCAAATCGTCTTGCGCAAATGCGGCCCCAGTCATCCAATTGTAATAGGCCTGGGTAGATGGTGTCGGATTGTAAAAAAGAGTATTGGTTTCAAAGTTTGCCCTATCTTTTTCAAGTTTAATCTCCACACGCCAATGGGTTCTTGAGGGCAAATCCATTCCGCCCACAAATGTGGACACACTACCGTCAGCATTTGTCCTTGTTACATAATCCACCGGTGATGCTGTGGCAGGTGTATGACCAATCACGCCAAAATTGAATTCGATTCCACCCGAAGTCCATGGTCCTCTTAAAGAAATATTTCTGAATTTCATTACCTCGTTTCTATAGATAAATTCTTCACCATTGGATTTATCAATAGCACCCCAGATTTTTCCACCGACTTCTGGAAGTACATACACTTCTATATGATCATTTTCCATTTTCACCACTTTCCAATCCTGGGGAGACCCTTCATGGCTATATCCGTTAAAAGAATGGTATGGATATAACCGACTATCTTTTGTCAAAATTGGAATAGGGTTTGGATTAGAATAAGGATAAGTTTTCAGACTGCGTATTTCTTCCGTGATTTGGGCCGAATCCTCTGAGCAACCCTGGATAAAAATAAAAAAGATCCCCCAGATGAAAATGAATTTTGATTTATTTGATAGAAATAACATTAATCTTTCCTCCTGATTTCTGAAACATTTAATCTCCCCCATAATGGCAAAACAACCATTTTACGATTTGGATTCCTTTCTTCTACCATTTCGAATGATTTTTTTACATCCATCCCCTGAAACACTTTTTCTAATAAATTCCGGGATTTAATACCATCTTTCAGAGGAACAAAAAAATCATCCCAATGGATAGGCACAATCACATCCGGACTCAATGCATCTACCACATGCATTTGATAATTATCATTATAAACACCATCCATGGTTTCTAACCCTGCCAACCCTAAAAACAAAATATCCACCTCATACTCATTTAAAACATTGGGGATAAACCCTGCACTGCCGTGGATCGCTACGGTGGCTTGAGCATGTTCAATGATGATGGTATAACTGGCCCCCTCCACATATTCAAACGCATTCATCGGGGGAATAAGGGGTAATGCAATCTCTCGATCCAACAATTTGGCTCTCATTTCTGGATCAGGATAAGGCCAATGACGCCCTTTCACCAGGGTTACCCTAAACGTTCCCAACTGGATGGTTTCCCCAGATTTTGGAATGACCATTTGATCTTCAGGAAATCCCAATCCTCTACCAATATTGGCTGTTGATTCAGAACCGATTAATGTTGCACCTGTCAATTCAGCTACGATGGGAGAATCCATGGCATGGTCAAAATGCGAATGAACCGGGATAACCGCATCCAGTTGTTCAATTCCTGCCCGATCCAGACAATATTTAATGATCGATTCATCTGGCGCTACTTTACCCCAAAGAACTTTAGCAACACCTGGGCGGGTAAAGAACCCATCAGTTAAAATGGATGTTTTACCATCGGAAATCAAAATGTTGGTATTGCCCGTAAATTGTACAATTAATCCATTACCCGTACTTGGCAAAGAAGCTTCTATTCCATATCTTTCTAACTGAGGTACATGGGGTCGGTAATTGAGAAGTACTGTTAACAAAACAACAATAAATCCCAAAACACCTATAAATGAATAAAGAACAATTTTTTTCAATTTACTCTAATCCAAAAACGTTTCTATTCACCTACATGTTCGATGGATAATGATGGGTTCCCTTTTTGCCACTGGATAATAAATAAATCACCATATTGATTATCTTCTATGGAGATTTCATCTTGAATGCCAAAAAGCGAAATTAAATGTGGAATTGTATTTGAATGGCCTGCAATCACCACATTCTGGTCACAATGAGACAGGGCTACCTCAATTTGCAATTGAGGTTCCTGGGCAGTTTTAATGGATATATCCCGCCCCCATGCTTTGGATAAAGGAGCCACCGTTTGCTGCGTCCGTGTATATTCGCTGGAATATATAAATCCAGGCATCACATCCGCCAACGCACCGGGTAATGCTTCAGCACGATTGATTCCCACCCGAGTGAGTTCCGGATTTTTTTCTCCTTCTATAATCATCTTTTCTGCATGACGAATAAGATAGACCGCTTTGGGGTAACATCGAAAATCTTCGAATGTATTAGTGGGCTTTGACGATGAACACCCTATTACAAACAAGAATATGCTGAGGAGTATAAATTTTAATTTATTCATCCTCTAATTTAGCTTGAAAAGAAATATATCATATTGGGGAAAATTATTGATATATCCCCCACTATGGGAATCAGGAAAAATGATTAATCATTTTTCTTTGTGGCCTTGATTACAGCTGAAATTCTCCTCTCTGGCTGCAGTATATCAACTGCGACTGATTATGAGAATGAATTACTGACGTTTATTTATAATGATGTGGAATATCGTTTGGAGACTGAAGATCACCGCCGGGGAGAGGGATTATAAAAAGAAGTCAAAATTATCATCTTAAATAGTCGTCGGTACCCTCGATCCAATCGGCCCGAGGGGGCGAAAAGGTATCCGTTGCCACCACATCCCCAATCATGAGTGCTTCATGGGGCAGGTTGGGGGGAATGATCAACAATTCACCTGCGTGGACATCTACAACCTCGGACTTATCTTCACCCATCCAAAATCGAATTGTCCCCGACTCAATAAATGATATCTGTTCATTTTCATGGTGATGCTGGGGCACTAGACAACCATCCTTGATCTCCAATCGTGCGATCATGGTGTGCTCGCCCCAAATCATTTTACGCTTGATGGATTGACTAACTTGCTCCCATTCAACCGCATCCCAATTGACTTTATTTTCCATTGTCCTGCTCCTTCTCATTTAGGAATTAGACCATAAAATCTAATGACAAAAGGGGTAAAAAAGATTGTATGAATCATTTTCTTCACATCGATTCGTTCACTCATCGATGTAATCCATAGATCCAACTCACCTTTATTCAATAGAAAATTAAAAACCAGTAATTAACACCCATCCCCTTTTGTGCTTACTTCCCATTAAACTTTTCAAAGGACGTCATGTGATGAGATACCTTTGTTTATGGATTTGGATTCATCGTTTCCATCGTCATTCTACAGCCAACTTTATAACTTCAAATTATCTAATCAGATTTTGGGGCACCGCCTTGCAGTTTTACTTCTCCCCAAGAATTTCCAGTTTTTGATTCCATTTTATTCGGACTGATTCTGCCACCTTCAACATTGCCATTTAGCCTAATAGTTTGGGCTGCATAAGGAGCATAACCTGGGCTGGGGCCAATAATGACAAATACATTCCCGTCTTTATCCAATATACCTGCGGGCGTTCCCCGAGTCATACAGCGTGTGGCGCAGGATTTATGATCTTCTCCTTTTGCACCACGGGATGTATAACAGGCCAAATCTACGACTTCACCTTCAATCAACATTTTCGATGGTTTTTTCGCATCCTGTGCTAATACCAATCCGCATGCCATTAATATGACAGCCAACAAGGTAAGGGGGATATTTTTCTTATTCATAATAGTCTCCTTTTGAATTTGAGATAGGGGCGTTACCATCAGAAAGTTACTGATCATTTTTCCCCAATGCGAGTGTCTCTTTTAGTACAAAAAAAAGCCCTCCACAAAATGCGGGGGGCTTTTAATTTTTTCCAATTCAAATAAATCTAAATTAGAAATCGAATACCAAATCTAATTTAGTATCTGGGACGAGAAGGTCTTTCTTCTCTTGGACGGGCTTCGTTCACTTTCAGTTCACGGCCTTCAAGTTCTTTACCGTTCATTGCTTGAACAGCAGCTTCACCTTCAGTCTGGTCTGGCATTTCTACGAAACCAAATCCTTTGGAACGGCCTGTTGCACGATCAGTGATGATGCGAGCACTATCGACTGTACCAAATTCACCAAAAGCAGCTTCTAAACCGCTTTCTTCTAATTGAAAGGAAATATTCCCTACATATATATTCATTTATCTATCCTTTTCAGGGCTATTAATACCTGAATCTTGTTAATACGAATAATGCATTACTGCACTATATCACCTTGATATTATTATTTCTTCGAAAGTAGAGATATGTAAAACTCAACAATAAAGATCATTTATATCCTTAGCAACGCCTGGAATATACCCCATATTGTACAATTATACTCTTTTTCTATAAAATTAAATATTTGGGGAAATTCATGTAAATATACACCATTCGGAGACTATTTAAGCCAGAGGCGTTTCATACACAAAATTACATATAATTACACACCAATGTTAGAGGCTCTTTTATTTAATGGGTACACCCCCCAAAGGGTGTTTTTAGGTTAAAAATATGAGGGAGGGAACCTATTAGATTAGGTAGCACCGTAAGCCATAAATAAGGATAGAATGATGGCTTCATTGTATAATAATAATTGTCTATTTTTAAAAGAAAAGGAATATCATGATAGTTAAAATTATTAGTACGCTTTGGGTATTTCTTATCCTGTTGTTTGGAGGATGTACCAATAATGATGAGCCTGTATTCGATGAATGGGTCGATGGTTTCTACCAGCCCCGCACTGTGACCAATTACCAAATAAATGGAAAGCGCGATGGTGCAACAACACAAGTTTTCATCATTTTTCAGTTTGAAAATAATGAGCGAGCGCAATTGGAACTTGAAGTAACCTACAACCCCATACCCATACTCAGTTCCGGCCATTGGCAAATAGACGGAAAGAAATCGAGTTCAGGTGATGTTCGAGCAATATCGCTAAAATTTTTAGGTGGGCAAGGTGAGGGGCCAAGTCTTGGTGGAAGCTTTCAACTTGAAGAAAATTCCCAACCTCGTTTTCGCGTAGTTATACCACTAAGACCAATTAATAAACCAAAATGGTAAACAAAGCCCCCGTGAGGATGCTATTTGAGCCAGAGGCGTTTCATTTAAGTAAATGCATCATCCCCGATTTTATTGACACGCTTTATTCTTTTGTTCCAATTCCTTTGAAAAAAGTGTAGCAGAAAGTACCTCCGCCTTCGGCTGTTCTATTTAGATCCTTAATTCCTTTTTCAAATTCTTTTTTACTAATGAGGTTTTTTGATACAGCCTCTTTTGAAATCCCTTTAATCATTGCTGTAAATGTATTTTTGGTAAACCCCTCTACCCATTCAGGATTAGAATCATCTACATAAACTTGTCTTGGAGAAACTTTAATATCTTTGAAACCTGACTGATTCAAAAGTGGATATAATTTCCTTCCAATATTGGCATCTCCGCCGTTTTGTTTCTGGAGTTCAACTTGACATTGAATTGCTTTTTTAGCTGCTTCACTATCTGGATGAAAATAGGTTGATCCATGATCACCTTCAATTACTGTAATTGTTCCCTCTTTCTTTAAAACCTTCTTTAATCTAATTAATGCTTCAACAGGATTTGATATATGCTCTAAAAGATAAGAAAGGAAAATATGATCAAAATATTCATCTTCAAATGGTAATTCAAAAATATCAGCTTGCTGAAATTCTACATTATTAATTTTGTTAGTATTTGCTATAATTTTTGCTTGTTCGAGTGATTTTAGTGCTATATCAATTGAAACAAATTTTGAGTTTCTATTTTTAGGCGCAACGATTTTTGTTTGTGCACCTATGCCACATCCTGCTTCAAGTATTATAGAACCCTTCTCCCAAACAGAATCATAATGTAATAAATCTGCAAGAGAATCTGCCTGATCATGTAGTCTATTTGCTTCATAGTCAGAATATCCGTGAACATATTTATTCATATTATCAATGTATTCAATTATTTTATAAACAAAAAAGTCTCCGTGAGGAATTTATTTGATCTCCATACCAATCTCAACCTAATCTGTTCAAATAGAAAAATCTATTTGAACATTTATTATCGGTACTAAGATGGAAATCCTGAACAAACAGCGCTAGCTTGTGTTATATCACCTTGCATCTCTGTTTTTTCTGCACCATTTGGCATGCAATCAACTATTTCTTGCATTATGGCAATTAGTTCATCGCAATCTGCTTTTGTTGCTGTACCAGCTTCGATTTTTGCATCGAATTCATTACTCGCAGCTTCAATTGTTTGATCAGCATTCGCTATAATTGAAGTACAAGCAGAAGCTTTTTCAACTTCATCCTCACAAGAAACAAACATAAATATTGGTAAGAGTAAACTTATTAATTTGGTTTTCATTTTTTTCTCCTTTATTTGAACCAGAGGCGTTTTATTTATTCAGATGCTTCTTCTTGAATGTTTTTCAAATCATCTTCCCACATTTCATTTTTTAGCGATCTTTTTTGTTTTGTAATTACAAACTTAAGGTTTTACATATTTATACATTAGACGAATGAGCGCATATGCTTCTACCATGTTTTTAGCTTTGTATTGAACAGTGTAACCGTCAATCCATTCCATTCCAGGTATAGCTTGAAGTATTTCTGCATGGGTTGGTGTAGAAAACTTTAATTTTATTTCAACTGGGGTTTTTAGTTTGATTGGCTTTTTACTTTTTCTATTTTTTAATGCTCGGGTCGTTGCATCAAACAATTCCCTTTCAACAATTGTACCATGTTTTAGTTTTGCTACCTGAGCTGTTACAGCATTCTTTGTTGCCACCAACTCACAATCAACAAGTTTGCCAAATTGCTTTGTAAAAACATCATCTCCGGCAGCTAAAATGACCGGTACATTCATTTCTCCAGAAAAATAAGCATTTAGGCCACCTTCACCTACCTCACGGCCATTTAACCATAATCCTTTTACTGAACCAGAACCAGTATGTGCTAAAAACCCTCGTGCTGTACCTGCTCTAGCATGATAACCAATAAAAATTGCCGCATCATAGCTTTCATCTAATCCTTGTACCATTCCAAAAGGCTTTTTGTTACCTTGAATATATGTTACTCTTGGATCAAGTTCTTGATGGTTCAAATTTTGCATATCTCCGTGAGAATCATTCACTAATATTTCAGCATCATCATTAAATTTAATAATTGCTGATACTACAGCATTTACTTCCGCTGTCATTAATCTTCTACCTAGTTGATAATCCTTACCACTTGAATGTGTCATTTCAGCTGTCCCTATGCCACCAATACCTTCCATATCAACTGAAATAAATATTTTGATCGAGGAGTTAGCTAATAAAAACGAACATAGAAAAACTACTGTTATTATTTTTTTCATTATACCTTATTCCTTGTATATAATGTCATAAAAATACAAAAGATTCATTTAATGGTGTCTGATGTTTCTCAATCAATCTTTTAGCAATACATACAACACTCCCACAAACAAAAAAGCCCCCGTGAGGAGGCGATTTGAGCCAGGGGCGTTTTATTTCGGAAGCACCATCTTTCGGGTCTTAACAAAGTCTTTAGCCTGTAATTGCATTTATCAATAAATTTTTTAATTCTTTATAATTAGTACTATCTGCAGCTTTAGGCTCAGGATTAAAATCAGTCAGGTTTATCCAGGCATATAATTCACTGTTAGGCTTAAACACATATAAATCTCTTAAGTTGACCTTCCAATTATCCCAGATTTGATACTGATCATTATCACTTCCCCAAGGTAACGTGTTTTCTTTTACCATTTGATTAATGGAAACATCAGAGGTCGCAATACTGTTTAGACCCATTATGGAAATATTATTATATCCACTGGTATTTAAATCGTTCAACATAACATTTAGGACATCGAACCGATGCTTACATAGTCCTCACCCCGGGTCACCAAAATAGTATGCTGCTACTTTACCAAAATAAAAAGATGGTCCAACTTCTTTACCATAGGTTGATGAATTCGGATTTAAATCCTCAACCAAAAAAGGAGTGAAATCTGAATCTCCTATTTCTACTTTCTTATCCTCACAGGAAAGGATAAATATCAGAGGTAATATGACCCAGAGGCGTTTCAATCAGTGTACTTTCTTGTAAAGGGCATTATATTATCTCCATACACATAATTCTAACGATGGGACCTACCATACAGATGCTACCAATGTCTCGCATCTCTTCGTAAGAGATGCTAACCTTCATTCCATCATTGAATTTGAAGTCAGGCTCCTCATCAAAATCTCCCATTTCAAGTACTTCCCCATTCTCCAGCACGAGGACAAATCCACAACCGTCCA
>Ga0209402_10000496_pt1 | contig 47249 bp, 44 predicted proteins | sample ArcticOcean_MG_C_3_FD_187437 | JGI IMG/M metagenome (GOLD analysis project Ga0209402, IMG submission 187437) | Marine microbial communities from western Arctic Ocean - ArcticOcean_MG_CB8_126 (SPAdes) (version 2) | ecosystem: Environmental > Aquatic > Marine > Oceanic | place: Arctic Ocean... | reverse complement strand
CAACCATAACCGGCACAACCATGGAATCATGCAATCTAGCCTGGTTTCCCAGAAGTGTCTCGGCCCACTAACCAGTGCTGGCAACGAATCGCCCGCTCGGGAAAAATCCGCTACCATCAACTTTCCATCGCGAGATCTTTACATCGCCAGACGTTTTACGGCGTGAGTATTTTCATTTCCGGCACGGAAAATCCGATGACGGCGGCAGCCATAGAACTGGTCGGACAAAGAATAGGGCCCGTCCCACCCGGACTTCTGGTCGGCACGGAGTGGCTGGAAGGCCACCTTCACGATCCGCGTCTCGCGGTCGTGGATCTTCGAGATCCGGAGGCGTACGCCGCGGGCCACGTTCCGGGGGCGGTTCGATTGGGTCTCCAAGACGTTGGCAGCAACGTCGACGGCTGCGACAACGTGTTGCTGCCCCCCTCCGATTTCGAGGGCCTCATGGCCCAGCTCGGGATCTCGAACGAGCATTCGGTGGTGGCCTACGATGACCACTGGGGCTTGCCCTCCGCCCGGCTCGTCTGGGCCATGCACCACTACGGGGGAGGGCCGGCCAGCGTCTTGAACGGCGGTTGGGACCGATGGCTTGAAGAGGGGCGGACCATGACATCGACGCCCGGCTCCGCCGGCTCGTCCCCGGATCGAGCCAACCGCTTCGAGGCGAGGCCGCGCCCCGAGTTTGCAGCCGACTACGAGTGGATCACCGGAGGTCCGACCCATGACGGACTCGTTCTCCTCGATACACGATCGTCCTCCGAATTCGATCAGGGGCACTTGCCAGGGGCTATATCCTGGGATTGGTTCAACGCGGTCCCGGTCGGGTCCTGGGAGTGTTCCCGCGACCCGGGCGAGCTCCGGGCGGAGATGGCCGCGCTCGGCGTGAGTCCCTCTGACGAGATCGTCACCTATTGCAGGTCGGGCATGCGGGCGGCGCATACGTTCGTCGTGCTGCAAAACGCCGGCTTCCCGAGAGTCCGCCTATACGATGGATCTTGGCAAGAGTGGAGCCAAAGAGTCACCCACGAAAGAATCACCCATGACGAAGAAGCGAAGGGATAATGGCCGTTGAAGTGAGACGCTCCGCCGTGATCGGTCCACGGTCGGACAGGGCAAACCGAAATACGACCCTCGCCTTGATCGCTTGGGCGATGGCGGTGGTCGTGTACGTGGTCGCCCACGCGGCGGACACCGAGTTTTCCATGTTCTGGGTGTTCGGCCTGGCCTTCGGCTTCGTCCTCCAGCGGGGCCGTTTCTGCTTCGCGTCGGCGTTCCGAGACATTTTTCTACTCGGCCATGCCCGCACCATGAAGGGACTTCTTCTGGGCCTCGCGGTCGGAGCAGTGGGCTTCGGGTTGGTGATGGGTCGACAGGTACCGATGACGTCGTTGGGGATATATCCGCCGTCGGCCAACGTGTTGCCGCTCGGAATCCACACCGTGCTGGGCGGACTTCTCTTCGGCATCGGGATGGTTGTCGCGGGCGGATGCGTTTCGGGCAGCATTTACCGTATGGGAGAGGGATACGTAGCGTCCTGGGTGGCCTTCGCCGGCGTGATGGGTGGGTTATTGGTGTCTGCTTACACTTGGAACTGGTGGTGGGAAGCCCATATCTCGAGGACTCAGCGTTTCTGGCTGCCCCACTGGATCGGACATTCCGGGGCGTTGGTGGTCACGTTGCTGGCGTTGGCGGCCGTCTACGTTTGGGTCGTCTCGATCGAGCACCGGGCCGGGATGGTCATTCCCCCTGTGCAACCAGCCCACACGCAACCCGAGAGCGTTGCCGACGATCTCCGATCGGGGGCCCGACGTCTGTTCGTCCAGGGATGGCCCGTGCTTCCGGCTGGGGCCGTTTTGGGCGCCCTCAACGTTCTGCTCTTCACCGCCAAGGAACCGTGGGGCTTCACCGGCGAGGTGTCGCGATGGTCGATCGGGGCCGCTTCGGTCGTCAACATCGCTCCCGGACCTCTGGCGGGCCTAGAGTCGTTACCGGGATGTGTGCTCGTGCCCTCGGACGGACGCTTCTTCAACCACATGCTGTTCCTCGTGGCAGGGATGTTCTTCGGATCTTTTGCCGCCGCCGTGGGTGCCGGAGAATTCAAGATTCGCGTGCCTAAGCGCCCGGTGCGCTACGCCCAGTCGCTCGGTGGCGGAGTGATTATGGGGTACGGCTCGGGAATCGGCATGGGATGTACGATCGGAGCCTTCTTTTCGGCGATCCCGTCCTTTGCGTTGAACGGGTGGGTGTTCGGGGGTTTCCTAGCGCTCGGCGCCTGGATAGGCACTCATATTATCCGGAGGATCGATTAGCTTATCCGGAGAATCGAGAAGATTCACATCGGGAGAACCGAATTGAATCCCGTAGCTTGCGGCCAGTTGGCGATGGAGGAAAAAATGAGTCCTACGAAGTTGGACGTAAGAGGCGAAATCTGTCCGTATCCGATGATGCGGACGGTCAGCGCCCTGAAGAAGCTCACCGGGGACGAGCAGGCGTTGGAAGTGGTCACGGACCACGCGCCCGCGCTCGAGACGATTCCGACTCAGGCCGCTCGGCTGGGCTTCCGAACCGACATCGAAGAAAGCGGCGCCTCGGAATGGCGCATCACGATTACGCGTACTGAAGTGGAGGAGGGAGCATGACTCATGATCGAACCGTGCCAGTCAGCCTCATCTGTGTCCTGCTGCTGAGTGGCGCCATGGCCTCCTGCACGAGCGACGCTGGAGATACCGCCGAGTTGACGTACGCCACGGACATCCTCGTCGACGCGGCTTGGCTCGAGGCCCATATGGAAGACCCCGGTTTACGTGTGATCGAGGTAGGGGGCAACGCCGACGCGTTTGGTGAGGGACACCTTCCCGGCGCGTCTTTTCTATCGACTCGGCGTCTGTCGAATCCGGACGACCCGGTTAGCGGCCAGATCGGGACAGCGGCCCAAGTGTCGGCGGCTCTCTCCGACATCGGAGTGGGGCGCGACGACATCCTGGTCTTGTATGACCGCCAGAATAATCTTCAGGCCGCACGGGCCTACTGGGTCATGAAGTATTACCAACACCCTCAAGTCCGGATCTACAACGGGGGCACGCCCAAATGGGCAGAAGAGGGCGGCGCCTTGAGCACCGCGATGGTGGAGTTCGAGCCTTCGAACTATCAGGCGGGTCCGGCGGACCCGGAAATCCGTACCACGTGGCAGTACGTCGTGGACCACACCGATGATCCGACGACGCTCTTCTGCGACACGAGAAGCCCGGACGAACACTTGGGCCGGGACGTGAGGGCCGATCGGGGCGGCCACATCCCCGGCTCCATCAACGTGGAATGGACAGCCGCCGTAAACCCGGATGGGACCTTCAAGTCGGCCGCACAGCTCACCGCCTTGTATGGCGGAGCCGGCTTCACCCCCGACCGACAGATCATTACCTACTGTCAGAGCGGCGTGCGCGGCGCGCATACGTGGTTCGTTCTAAGCGAGCTCCTCGGATATCCCAGCGTGCGCAACTACGACGGGTCTTGGGGCGAATACGGGAACAACCCGGAGAGCCCGATCGAGAGCTAACAAATCGAGGGCTAGCAAACGGAGCGTCGTAAGCCGGGGGCCTTGGGCAGTCCCGACAAGCCCGGCCCTCGGGCAGTCCAAGTAAAGCGTCGGACGCCCGGCTTAGGGTGCCTTGTCCTCTCGGGGGTCACCTTCGTCCAATACCTGCCGAGTGCGATTCGCGCGGTAGTCACGGACCGCCTCCCGGATCTCCGGATACTTGTTCCCGAGAATTTCGGCGGCGAAAAGTGCGGCGTTCGTCGCCCCCGCGTTGCCGATCGCCAAGGTGCCGACGGGAATTCCTGCCGGCATTTGCACGATCGACAGTAGCGAATCCAGCCCGTCCAGCGCCCAGCCCTTCATGGGTACGCCCAGAACGGGAACGACGGTTTTGGCGGCCATCATGCCGCCGAGGTGGGCGGCGCCCCCCGCCGCGGTAATCACCACTTCGAGACCGCGCTCCTCAGCGGTCGACGCGTAGTCGATGCAGAGGTCAGGCGTGCGGTGGCCTGAGATCACCCGCACTTCGTGCGAGATACCAAGTACATCGAGCGTGTCGGACGTACGGCGCATGGTTTCCCAATCCGACTTGGATCCCATGACGACGCCGACGAGGGGTTTGGAATCGTTCATGGCAGGAGGTTGCACGCGCGACCGTGCCGGGTCAAGAGCCGAGGTCCCAGCCTAGGAATCCGAGAGCCCGGGGATCGGACGGCCCTCCGAAAACGCCCAATTCCGTCACACTGAAAGAAACACTTGTTTCCCCGTCGTGGCCGCCACATCCTTGACTGTGATAGCCCGTTTTGACTGCTCGAGGAAGAGACTCATGGACCGTAAAACTGTATCCACCGGTGTACTCCTCGCCAGCTTGCTCATGGCGATGCCGGCTCTAGCGCAAGACCGCCACCAGTGGACGACCGGACGGGCATGCGCCCACAGGGGTCAAGTCGGACTTCGTGCTTCCCAAAGGGGAGCTGTATGTCGGCTACCGGTATTCGTCCCAGAAGTTCAGAGGCACGCTTGTCGGCACCGAGGAGGTCACCTTCGATCAAGTTTTGGATTTCTTCACGCTTGCTCCTTTGACGCACGACCAGTCGACAGGAGAACTCGACCCTACGCTACGGACTGACGGAGAGCGCCACGGTGGCATTCTCGGTGCCGTGGACGAGGAACCAGATGCTCAACACCACGGACGTTCTCTTTTATCAGACTTCGTCCGAATTCATCGGGGACCTCGCCCTTCAAGGGATGGTCAACCTCCTTGAGATGGACGGGTACCGGCTGACCGCTACTCTTGGTGGCACCGTTCCGACAGGGAGCATCGGAGAGAGAGGGATCACCTCGACCGGCGTAGTCGGGGTCCTACCGTTCCCTATGCAGGGTGGCTCGGGTACGTGGGACGTTCTGGCGGGCGCGACGTTCCAAGCACAGAATGAGGTTGCGTCAGTCGGAGCCCAGGTCAACTCCGTGGTCCGCGTTCATGACAACCGCCGCGGTTACCGCCGGGGCGACGAGATGGGCTTCAGCTTGTGGGGCGCCTACTCCGTTTCGGACTGGGCGAGCTTTTCTATGCGAGGCCTTTTCGAACATTGGGGTGAAATCACGGGAAGCGAGCTCCGCACCGACGGTGCTGCCGACCCTCTGGCCAACCCGTTTGCCCAAGGGGGGGGAACGCGTCGTCGTTCCCTTCGGGCTCAACCTTTTCCTTCGCGAAGGCAAAGCAGCCGGGCATCGGCTCTCATTCGAGTATTACTACCCGGTCCACGAGGACCTGAATGGGCCGCAGATGTCTACGGATCGAGCATTCGTCGTCTCCTGGCAATCGGTGTTCTAGACGCGATCGACTACGAAAAAAACGCCCCGACCGGCTCGACCGGAAGGGGCGTTTTCTTTTGCGCGTGAGCGGTGGCCACGCCGACACCCGACTTTCGTCACACGACGCGAACCAGGTGATAGTTCTTCTTCCCCTTCCGCAGGACGAGGAATTTACCATCGATCGCATCGTCCATCGTGACTACCGCTTCGACGTCTACGACCCGGACGTTGTTGATGGAAAGACCCCCGCCCTCGACGGCCCGCCTCGCTTCCCCTCGTGACTTGCACACTCCCGCGCTGGCGAACAGGTCCAGAACACCAGATCCCGGGCCACTCAATGCAGTCGGGGAGACCTCGCTCGACGGGACATCCGAGAAAACGTCCGCAATCTCTTGTGCTCCAAGACCGGCGATTTCGCCCCCGAAAAGCACTTTAGTGGCCCGCTGCGCACTCGCCAGACCTTCGCTACCATGGACCCTCCGCGTCACATCCTCGGCGAGGGCACGATGCGCGTCACGCTCATGGGGGCGCTCGGCATGCTTCGCTTCGAGTGCGGAAATTTCGTCGGGACCGAACAGCGTGAAATATCGGACGTATCGTAGAACGTCCCGGTCGTCGACCGACATCCAGAACTGATAGAAGCGGTAGGGCGACGTGCGCTCCGGATCGAGCCAGACAGCGCCGGCTTCGGACTTGCCGAATTTGTGCCCACCAGCCCCGATGAGCAGAGGGTAGGTGATGCCGTACGCCTTCTCTCCGCGCATTCGGCGAACCAAGTCGATGCCCGCCGTGATGTTGCCCCATTGGTCGCTGCCGCCCATCTGGAACGTGCATCCATGGCGCTCGTTCAACTGAACGAAGTCGTACGCCTGGAGAAGCGCGTAGCTGAACTCAGTGTAAGAAATTCCCGTCTTTTCGTTTTCCACCCGGCGGCGGACGGATTCCTTTTTGAGAAGCGCATTGACGGAAACGTGCTTCCCGACATCTCGAAGAAAGTCGACCATCGAGATCTCACCGAGCCAGTCCAGGTTATTGACCGTTCGCGCCGGGTTGGGAGAATCGCCGAAATCGAGGAAGTGCTCCAGCTGCCCACGGATGCTCGCGAGATTCTCCGCCGCAAGCTCCTTCGTGAGGAGTCGGCGCTCTTCGGTCTTTCCCGAGGGGTCGCCGATGAGACCCGTTCCGCCGCCAACGAGCACGATCGGATGGTGCCCGGCCCTTTGCAGATGCACGAGACCCATGATCGGCATGAGATTGCCCACGTGAAGGCTCGCCGCCGTGGGATCGAAACCGATGTACGCCTTTATAGGACCCTCAGCGAGTGCCGCCTCGGCTCCCTCCGTCGAGTCCTGAAGGGACCCCCTCCAGCGGTATTCTTCCAGTAAGCTCATGTCATTGGGTCGGGTGTACTCGGGACGCTCAAAAAAGCCGCGCGCACGGCGCCTCGGTCGATCTTACCGTTCGCGTTGGTCGGAAGTTCATCGGTGAACTCGATGCGACGCGGCAACTCCGATGAAGAAAGCCTCCGTCGAGCGTGCCCGCTCAAAACCTTCGAATCGGTGATCACACCCGCCTCAGCTACGACGAGCGCTACGACCGTCTCACCCCATTCATCGTCCGGAAGACCCACGACGGCCGCGGCGGAGACGCCTGGGAGGTGCTCCAGTACGACCTCCACGGAGCGCGGGTCCACCGTGACCCCTCCGGTTACGATCCGATCGCTGATCCGGCCGGAGACCCACAGATGTCCGTCGGCGTCGAGTCTCCCCACGTCACCGGTGGCCAGCCAGCCCTTCTCGTCCGCTGCGCCAGGGGAGATCGTGGCGCCCCGTACGCAGATCTCTCCGTTCTGTCGAATGCGGACTTCGAGATCATCGATAGGAGGACCCACGGTACCAGGCTTCTTAGCCACGAGTGCGGGAGGGGCGGTGGCCACCTGTGAGCACGCCTCCGTCAGCCCGTACGTCAGGGCGAGTGGGTATCCCCGCTCGATCCCCCTCGGAATCAGCGTTCCACCTGCCGCCGCACCGCCGATCAAAAGGCAACGCAGCGTCGACGGTACGGACCGACTCTCCGAAGCGTCCAGAAGCCCCTTCAGCATGGTGGGTACCAGCGAAGCGTGCGTGACCCGCTCGTGACCGATCAACTCCGCCAATGCCTCCACGGAGAACCGTCCTCGAACCAGCAGGGTGCTCCCCACGTGGGCCGCACGATGCACGAGGGTCAGACCCCCGACGTGGCCGAGAGATAAGGACGCGTACCAGCGATCCGTCGCGGCGAGATTCAGACGAGTGACCGTCGCTCGGGCACTCGCGTCGAGCGCCGACGAGAGAATGGGGATCGCTCTTGGGTCCCCGGACGTGCCGGAGGTCCAAAGCAGGGCGAAGGGGCTTTGTGACCCCGCGTCGGGCACCGCGACATCGTCCTGCGCTCCGGAATGCACCGAGGGTCTGGGCAGATCATCGAGCGTCGTTACCCAGTCCGGGTCGATCGCCGCAGCGTGCAGATCTTGTTCCGTACTGAGGATCAGGTCTGGTCCGATCACCTCGAGCGCCCGCTCCATGGAGGCCGCACCCAATCGAGGATTGAGGGGCACGAGAACCGCGCCGCTCCGCGGCACGGCCCACACGGCCTGGACAGAAAGAGCACTCGGATGCGCGACGAGCGCGACGGTGGAGCCGGGCGTAGCGCCCAAAGGGGCAAGGCGGCGGGCCATGCGGCCGACCGCGGCGTCCAGCTCGGCGTACGTCCACGCGCCACAGCCGTCGTCGAGCGCGAGCGCGTCCGGACGAGCTCGTGCCGCAGCACTCAAGGCACCGCTCACCCGAACGCCAGTCCCGCCGCCAAGAGCAGCCCATAAACGCCCACCACCCTTGCCGTGCCCGCCAACGCCGGAATCAACTCCCTTGGTTCGTCCTTGGTCATCATGAGGACCAAGGGCGGAACGGCGACCGCTCCAGCGGCGAGGGCGACGAGAGCTGCCACCGGCCACTCGTATACCGCCACCCCCAGAACGGGCACGATCAAACCGCCCGAAATCAGGAGGACGTACTCGACGCGGCTCCCGTTTCTGCCCAAGCGCACGGCCAGAGTGCGCTTCCCGACCACGGTGTCGGATACGAGGTCCCTCACGTTGTTGGCCACCAAAATAGCTGTGCTGAGCGCGCCCATACCGGCACCCGCTAGGAGTACGTCTCCAGGTATGAGGAGAGCCTGCACCCAGTACGTGCCGCCGACCGCAATGAGGCCGAAGAACAGGAAGACGAACGGGTCTCCCAGACCGTGATAGGCGAGCGGATACGGCCCACCGGTGTACGCGACCGCACAGACGAGCGACGCGAGGCCGATCCAAACGATCGGCCACCCACCCACGAACACCAGGTACACGCCGACCAAAGCCGCCGCCGTGAGCACCGCCACCATCCCTCGCCAAACGTGAGCGGCGGGAATCAGTCCTGCCTGTGTCACACGCACCGGACCGACCCGCTGGGGCGAATCCCCCCCGCGCATGAAGTCGTAGTAGTCGTTGGCGAGGTTGGTCCCGATCTGGATGAGGATCGCTCCCAAAAAAGCGGCCACGACAGGCAGCAAGGCGAAGGCCCCATGCGCATGCGCCAGCCCCGCCCCCACGAGCACGGGAGCGGCCGCGGCGCTCAGAGTCTTGGGGCGCGCAGCCTGTATCCAGACGGCGAAGGACGGCTTCATCGGCTAGAGGGCACCCTACCAGGGCAGCCATGGGAATTTGCGAAAATCCGGCTTGCGCTTCTCCAGATAGGCGGTCTTCGCCTCTTGCGCTTCTTGTGTCTGGTAAAAAAGAAGCGTCGCGTTGCCGGCAAGCTCCTGGAGTCCGGCTTGACCATCGAGGTCCGCGTTGAAGGCGGATTTGAGTACGCGGATCGCAAGTGGGCTCTTTTCGAGGATTTCCTGGGCCCACTTCCAGCCCTCGGCCTCGAGTTCATCCAGTGGGACGACCGCGTTCACCATACCCATGTCGCGGGCCTCCTCGGCACTGTACTGGCGGCACAAATACCAGATCTCCCGCGCCTTCTTCTGGCCCACCATACGGGCTAGGTACGACGACCCGAAGCCCCCGTCGAAGCTGCCAACTTTGGGGCCGGTCTGGCCGAAAACAGCGTTGTCGGCGGCGATCGTGAGGTCGCAGACGACGTGGAGAACATGCCCACCGCCGATCGCGTATCCCGCGACCAAACAAATCACTGGCTTGGGCATGCTCCGGATATAACGCTGGAGCTCAAGCACGTTGAGGCGTGGTATGCCGTCCTCTCCCACGTACCCCGAGTCACCGCGTACCCGCTGGTCTCCCCCCGAGCAAAACGCGTAGCCGCCGTCCTCGGCCGGTCCCTCGCCCGTAAAGAGCACGACTCCGATGCGGGTGTCTTCGCCAGCGTTCCTGAACGCCTCCTGGAGCTCGAGTAGCGTCCCGGGACGGAACGCGTTGCGCACTCTAGGCCGATTGATGGCGATCCGGGCCACGCCGTCCGCCTTCCGATACGTAATGTCCTCGTACTCCTTGACGACTTCCCACTCGGGTTCACTCATGTTTTCGCCCCGCTTCGAAATTCATTCGTTTTCTCGCCCCGCTTCGAAATTCATTCGTTTTCTCGCCTCACTCCTAAAAATTACCAGGCTTTCGAAAAAGCCACGCGTTACGATACCGCTGTAACGGCTCTGCGCACTCCTTCCCCGAGCGCTTCGCGGCCTTGCTCGTTCCGGTTGCGGTCACTGCGAACCTCGAAGATCCGTGGTCCGGTGCCGGCCAGCACCTCCCGCAGCGCCGCGCTAAGGTCGGCGGGATCGTCGGCTCGCCGGTATGGAATGCCGTACAGTTCGGCAGCGTGACGAAAATCCAAGCCGGGCGGAGCCACGAAGTATTGCGTAAACTCTGGCTCATGATCGCGGATCGGAAGCTCATGAAAAATGCCCCCGCCGTCATTATTGATCACGACGAAAACGATGTCGAGTTCTTGTTTGGCGACGGACAGCAGTCCGTTCATATCGTGGTAGAAGGCGATGTCTCCCACGACGGCCAAGACTGGAGAGGGCCGGTCCCCCGCTGCGGCGATCCCTGCAACCGTGGACACGATCCCGTCGATTCCACTGGCTCCACGGTTCCCGTATACCCGCAGGGGCTTCCCTCCCCCACCGAAGGTGTCCAAGTCCCGAACCGGCATCGAGTTGGACACGAACAGGGTTGTCCCCTCCGCGACCTCCGCCACGACGGCGGCGATGATATCACTTTCGAGCGGTTCTCTAGCTGGGGAGTCGCGATAAGCGGCGATCTCCTGCTTCGCGGCTCGGTCAAGCGCACGCCACTGCTCGCGCCAGCGGGCGGGGGCACCTGGTGCGGACAGGCCCCTCGTCACGGCGTGGAGGAAGGGAGCTTCCTCCGCTCGGACATCCAAGGTGGCCCGCCCAAGGTGATCCTTCCAGCAGTGCCCCGATGTGATCCGAATTTGAGGGACGTCCTCGAGCTCGCCCAGGAACGCCAATAGCGATGAGGAGACGGGTGAAGCCCCCACACGGATCACAACATCGGGCTTGAGCGCGGCTCGGAGATTGGCATGGAGCAGCGACGTATCGCGACCCCATGGGTCTAAAGACGATGACGATGACGACGGTGCCGGGCCCTCAAGAAGAATGTCGTAGGCCGTCACCGCGTATTCGGCACAGTGCTCGCTGTAGCGGGCACCGGAGAGTGGATCGGCCAGGACTGGGAACCCCGTGGCGCAAGCCAAATCTCCGACGGCCGGCCCCACGGCATCGGGATCACTGACGGGGCCGGCGACGATCAACCCGCGCGAGGCCTCGGACAACACAGCGAGAACCGCCCGCACTTCCTCCTCGACCGGAGCGGGCCCCCCGGGGTCCAGGATCGGGACGATCGGAGCGCCGTTCGGGTGCCCGTCCAGCCCGATCGGATCCTTCGATCGAAGTGTGGCCGCCCGGTCAACGCTGAGTTCGACGGGCTCCAGGGGTTTTTCGAACGGGAAATTTACGTGGACGGGGCCACGATCCATCCCCATTGTCGCAGCAACAGCCCTACACGCGAGCATACGGATGCCCCGCAGGTCATGGTCCGACGGAGCGCCGGCATCGAGGCTCTCCCTCGCGAAAGAGCCGTACAGACGGCACTGGTCAATCGTCTGGTTCGCGTCGGTGCCCCGGAGCACGGGGGGCCGGTCCGCCGTGAGGACCAGCATAGGCACTCCCGCCTGTGACGCCTCGATCACCGCCGGAAACAGATTCGCGGTGGCGGTGCCTGAAGTCGTGACCACCGCCGCGGGGCGTCGAGTGATCTTCGCGAGACCGAGGGCGAAAAAACCGGCACACCGTTCATCGAGGTGGACCCACTTTCGAATCCGATCCTCCCTCGCGAACGCCATCACCAGGGGCGTCGATCTGGAGCCGGGAGCGATACAGACGTGTCCTACTCCCAACCGAGCCAACTCATCGACGAAGCCTCTGACCCAGGCGGTCGTGACCGCCGGGTCGGTCATCGTGCTCCGCTCGCCGCGAGGGCCCTCAGCATCGGCTCAAACTTGATGCTCGTCTCCTCCCACTCAAGACCGGGATCCGACCCCCGTACAATGCCGGCTCCCGCAAAGAGCCGCCACCGATCGTCATGAACAACGGCACATCGCAACGCCGGCACGAACTCGCCGTTCCCGTCCAGATCGAACCAGCCCACCGGACCGGCGTACCACCCCCGATCGAACGGCTCCTGCTCCCCGATGAACTCGAGCGCAGTGTCCCGGGGAAGACCACACACGGCGGGCGTCGGATGGAGCGCTTCGAGTACTGTAAGGGCCGACGTACCTACGGTAAGCCGTGCGTGAATCTCTGTTTCGAGGTGCTGGAGGAGGGCCAAAGTCAGCACGTGCGGCTCGGGCTGTGACCGGACTTCTTCAGCCAGCGGGCCGAGCCGGGCGACCATGTCATCGAGGGCGATGCGTTGCTCCACGCCCTCCTTCTCGCTCTCCAAAAGTTGCTTTGCGAGTCTGTCTTGCTCCTCCGGCGTCTCACCTCGGGCCACCGTTCCGGCAACCGCTGTGGCTCGAAAATGGCCCTGGGATACCGTCGTCACCGTCTCGGGAGCCGCACCGACGAGAGCACGACCCGGCTCCGGTTCGAAGAAAAATACGTGGCTCCCATCGCTGTCCTTCCACAGACGACGCACAACTTCGATGGGATCCAGAGGTTCGGCCGTCACCACGTCGAGCGTACGAGCAAGAACAACCTTTGACATGCGCCCCTCGCCGATCTCAGCCAAAGCACCTCTTACCGCGGCGTCCCAATCAGCCCGCTCGGATTCGGCTTGGGTGAACGGGACACGAGGCGAAGACAACACCGGGGATCCCCCGGAACCCCGAGGCCCATCCTCCGTCGCCTCGTTGAGCTCCCGGCAAAGCCGCCCCGCATGCGCCAACAGTCGCGTCAGGATGGATTCGTCCCGCTCACGCTTCGGATCGACCAGAATTCGCACCGTCAGACGTGGCGGCCCCCCCGATACACTCTCGAGTTCGAGTTGGGGGACGTGGAAAAGCGCCGGCGGGAAGCAAGACCAAAGGTCCACCGTCGCGTACTCCGGTCGGAATGCGAACCCGCCAAAGAGCCTCACACCCGGAGCGTCGCCAACTCCCTGGGCCGCCCCGGGAACGAAGAGGTCCAGAGCACTAGTTTCGATTCCAGAAAAAAGTCGTCCTGGCGGAGTCCCTTCGGCCGACACCGTCGCTAAAACGCCAGCATGTGCGATCCAGCGATCGGACCGCGCCCAAAAACCGCGGGGACCGGTGGCGCGCCGAAGAAAGCGTACGGGATCGGCACCTGCGGCGGGAGCGGTCACCGTCAGGACCCGTGACTGTGCAATCGCAGCGGTGTTCGCCGGGTTCATGGATTCGGAGTTGCGGAAAGGCGTGGGAGCTCCCCGGTCCTTCAATGGGCACACGCCAACATTGTTGCGCAGAGCCAATATACGGAATTGAAGCCGATGACCAAGGAGAGTCGCCCTACCTTCAGCAACATCACCGGCCCGAGGCACGTCAATGGGCGCCACCAGTTGAGGGCGCGGGTCCGCCAGTTGGGGGCGTATGTGCAGAAGGGGTTGCGCCGCCGCCGGCTCCACTATAACGAAGTGAAGTCAGATTCAGTGTCGAGTGATCATTCTTTCTGGCGCCGGATTGCGTGCCGGCGCTGATTCTCCGGCTCATGAGTGTAGGGTAATGGTCGAAGAAACCTCACAGGACCGGATCCTGCTGTCCGCCCTCGCGGGTGTCCTGGCGTTCGCACTATTGGGGCCGTCCCAGTTGCTAGGCCAAGATCCCCTTCAACCCACGGCGGAGCCGGAGGACACCATCCCCGCACTGGTCGGGCCCGTGCAACCGGACATCTACGTGGCCGATCTCTCTGTTTTGGACGGCCTGCACTACGTCGGACCGCTTCGGAATGTCACGAGACGAAGGTATTCCTACGACGACCAGCCGATGTTTACGCCCGACAGCCGCTCCCTTCTGTACACGACACGGTATGTCCAAAGGAGCGGCGACCAAAACGAAATCCATCGCTATTACCTCTCGTCTAGGCGCGAAACTCGGATCACACGCAGCGCCGAAAGTGAATTTTCTCCAATGCCCATCCCCGGAGACCGGGCCCTTTCGGCCATACGCGTCGAGACTGACTCGATCCAGCGCTTGTGGCGTTTCACGATGGAGGGCATGGACGGCGAAGTGTTGTTTCCGAATGTGGACGCGGTGGGGTACTACTCCTGGGGTAGCGAATCCTCTGTTCTCCTTTACGTGATGGGCCTCCCCCCGTCCATCCGAATCGGGGATCTCACGACCGGGCTGACCCAGTCGGTGGCTGAGGACGTCGGACGTTCACTGAACAAGATCCCCAATCGAAACGCTTGGAGCTTTGTCGAAAGGGCCGCCCCCGACGAATCGTGGATCAACGAAGTTAATATTGGCACGGGCGAGGTCCGGCGTATCGTTTCCGCCGTTGGCGGGGGTGAGTTTCACGCGTGGACCCCGGCGGGCGTTCTGCTCATGGCGTTGGGTAGCCGGATCTATCAGTGGGATCCCGAACGTACGGGTCCCGACCCCTCGGATCCCGAACGATTCGACCTCGATCCACCGGATCCCGACCGGGGGCCCGACTGGCAGCCCATAGCGGATCTGGAGGATTTCGGAGTCACAGTCGGGCGAATCACAGTGAGCCCCGACGGGTCCACAATCGCGATTGTCGGGAATCCGATACAGGATTCGGCGCGTTAGCGCGCTTCCGCCGCAAAAAGCCAGAATCGGGCGGACGATATGCTGTTGAAACAGGAGACCCTGAGGGGAATCGAGAGCGGCTCGATCACGGTGGCGTTTCGCAAATGGCGCCGTCCCACCGTGAAAGCGGGTGGAACCCTCGTCACGTCTGTCGGCCAATTGTCGATCAACGCGGTGGAGGTCGTGAGCCTCGAAGCGATCACGACATCTGAAGCGCTCGCGGCTGGGTTTTCGAGTCTCGAATCGCTGCGGTCCCAATTCCTACGACGGGCGGACGGAGAGGTCTACCGAGTTCGCCTCGCGATGGCCGGCCCCGATCCCCGCGTTGCACTTCGCGGGGAAATTCCGGATGCGGCGGAGTTGGGATCGATCCTGGAGCGTCTCGCACGCCTGGATTCTCGCAGCCGCTCTGGGACGTGGACCGGTCGTGTGCTCACGCTCCTCCGTGAACGACCTGAAGAGCGCACGGGTGATCTGGCTGAAGGTATCGGAATGGACAAAGCCGGATTCAAGGTCAACGTCCGCCAACGACGTCGCGCACCGCCGCCATGATGTCTTTGAAGATGTTAGCGCCGACAATGGCCTCGCCGGTAACGATGCCGAGGTATTCCCGCGCCGGCTTCCCCTCAACCGTGGGCGTGGTGGTGAGAATCATCTTGCCTCCCCTGTTGTTCGATCTCGTTCTCGTCGTTCAAACTCCGTACCTATTAACTTCATCCTCCGTATCAAACCCGCCAACCGCCAGGAGCTACGACATGACAGCCTCTTCCCGAGTGGTCGACTGGCGTTACCACCGCCCCGGGTGACAGAGTTGCAACCGCACGCAAGAGTTTCTTGCGCAGAACTCGATACAAGACCGCACCGTAAGGAACGCCACGAAGGAACCCCTTGTCGGTGACTCCGCCCTGAGCGCCTTGGAGGGGGTCGAGCATCTTCACGTCGCCCAAGGCAGCAGAGTCCTTCGCCTAGATCTGACTCAGGATCGGCCTAACGATGAGGCCCTTCTTGCTTTGCTCCTCGGCCGGTCGGGGAGGTTGAGGGCACCGAGCATCCGGTCGGGAAAAACACTTCTTGTCGGGTACAATCTTGAACTTCTGATGATCGGCCTGTTGTAACGTAGAGTGGGCACGCGAGCGGCCCCTCGCCGCTGTTGGAATGCCCGCGATCCGTAGACAGGACGGTGACCGATGACAAACAAGCTCGTTGTTGTTCTCGTCGGGCTGCTGATCGCAGTAGCCTGGCGTGTTGCCTCGCACGACATGGCGCCTGTTACGGCCGGTACATTTTTGGTGTACGACGTGTCCGGCTCGGTCATGCGACTCACGTTTTCTCCCGCCTACGACGATCGTTTCGCCACCACGTATGAGTTCGCGGACGAACGCGGGACGTTCGGATCCGAAGAATCCGTGACGAGCCAAGGCAAAGTGGTCACCACTCGAATGCGAACGGAGAGTGGAGCGATTTTCGAAGTCGGCTCACTCGGACCGCTGTGGGTGCCGCCGCGCCAGCTACACGAAGGCGGGAACGCGAACGGGGCGCGGGTGAGCGAAGTCCGGCGCTGGAAGGAGTGGGACGTCGGCGTGGTGACCGCCAGCGTGGGCGTCGGTGGCGCGTTTCGCGGGGAATGGTTTTACGACACGCTGACCGGCTTTCTGGTCGGTGAGACGAAGAGCACGGCACTATCGGGCCCAGGCGAGGGGCAGGTGTTCACGCTCACCGACAGCAACGTCCCCAGTCCCGCTCCCTAAGGTACAGATCGTGGGCCCGTCGATTCGAGCGGCTCCTGGACTTCCACGCCCCGGAGTCGCTCCCGGAACAGGGCCTCAGCGGCGGCCCCGCCGTCGGCTTCCCGCGAACGCGTAAGGATCGACACCAGAGGAACGGTGATCAACGGAATAAGCGTCGTGACGTACGAGGGGTCGAGGCCGACCCCGTCCCTGGTCAGGAGCGACACCCAGAACTCACGCAGAGCGCTTGATCCCTGGGGCGCTTCGAGGCCGACCCAGAGAGCCCACTTGATTAGAACGAACCACACGCCCCCGCTCGCGTACCCGATCAGCATTCCCCAAAACGCCCCCTCTTCGGTGGTGCGCCGCCAGTAGAGGGTAAAAGCGACCGAAATCGCCGGCGGGACCACCATGGCGAAGCCAAAAAGCAACAAATCGAGGATCGACATTTCGGTTTGGGTAGCGAACCACCATGCTACGAGAGCCGCCACCACAGCGTAGCATACGGTCACTAGGCGATACGTCCTGAGCCGGCGCTCGGACGAGTACCCGGCGCTCGACGGCATCCAGTCCCGCACGAGCATCGTCGCGCTTGAAAGAAGGATCGGCCCTCCAGAAGAGATTACCGCCGCCAACACGGCCGCGATTGCAATGCCACCCATCAGGGGACTGATTTCCGATGCGATGGCCGTGATGTTGTCGTAGCCCGCCAACCCGGCGTCCAACCCATATTGAGCAACCGCCAGAATCCCGATGACGCCTGCAAGGATCGGCATGAGCGCCGCGATCATTCCACCGACGATGAAGGCCGGGGCCAGGCTCCGTTCGCTACGGGTCGCGGTCGAAAAATTCGCGTAGATCGACGCCGCCGGTGAGTGTATTGCGGCAGCGAACAACATGCCGAACGCGGGTAGCCAGCCTGCCCCAGCAAATCCCCACCATCCCGCCTGCGAGTGAGCAGGCGAAGCTGCGAGTCTGGCGTCGACTTGGAGGGTCACGGCGTCCCACCCCCCCATCTCCCGAACACCCGAGACACCCACGGCCAGCAGCGACACCAGGATCACGACCGAATGGATGACGTTGGTCACGGCCGTCCCCCAGATCCCGCCCAGAGACACATAGGTCGAAAACACGGCAGCGGCGATGAGCACACCCTGGAACATCGTGAGCGGCGTCAACGAACTCAGAATCACGCCGATCACATAAGCTTCGATCACGTTGACGATCGCGTACTCGGTCTGGACGCAGAAGCTCGTCAGCCACTGACACCGCCTCGACCCGAAGCGCACGGCGAAAAGCTCGGCCACCGTCTGGAGCCCCAACCGCCGATAGTAGACCGCGAAGAACAGTCCGACGAAAGCCATCGCAAGCAGACTGCTGATTCCGTACCACCACATGTTCCAGACGCCGCCGTCGATCACCGCACCCGCGACCCCATACGTGCCCGCGCCTCCGATGCGGCTTCCGGCCAAGGCAAACGCGACCAGGGCACCCGACATGCCGCCCCCCGCGACGGCCCACTCCGTGGAGCCCTTGGACTTCCGAACCATGAAGGCGCCCACGGCCGTCACGCCGCCGAGATAGAGCACGATGGTGGAGATCGCGATGTAGTCCAATGGCGGTTCCTTCCAGTAGAAAGCGGTTCGGGAATGGTACGGATTCAAACTGTACCAACAATTGGTATTGGCGCAGGTGCCCGTCGCTCGCGCAGGATGCCCGCGGACCGCCCCACTACCCACCCGTTACAGGGCGCGGTTGGACCGTACATTGACCGCGTCAAACTATACCGACCTCTGCGTCAAATCACATCGACGGGCGCGATCGGAGGATCCCATGAAGCGAATTCTTACCGCAATCCTGACCATCTTGTTGGTCCCGGTCATGCACCACCCCAAGGCGAGCTCGCGTTCGATCAGTCCTCCGGATTCGATCCTTCCGATGCGGAGCCGATCCCCGACTTCGACTTCGATCGGTCCCGGCTCGACTGAGCCTGCCGCTCCCTAGGAGGCGTCCCACATTCCCACTGGGTTGAGGGTCTAGCCCTCGCTGGCCCGCACGTCGTCCCGACCCGCCAAAAGGCTTTTGGTTTGTTCCGCGCTTGACGGGCGGCCCGCGCCCGACCTACGGTGACCATCTGGAGCCCTAGCTGGAGCCACGAGCTGCAGCCGCTAGCGGCCACGCACCGGAGGTCCGCATGACCCAAGTTCCCACCCGCCCGGATCCGCCGACCGATGAAGAGCTGAACGCGTACATTGTCACGCGGTATGCGCTTCTTGGAATTGACATCTTTGTACTGCCCGAGTCCGATGAGGATGCCCCGATGGATCAGGAGCGCCTCCTCGAAAACGCCCGATCGATCCTTCGTCAGGACGTCACGGCCGCCGACTTCGACATCGATCCACAGTTTCACCTGCCCGTGCCGCATCCTGCCCCGTTCACCGCGTGGACGGAGGAGGAATCACGATGAGCGACACGGCTTCACGGACTGAAGTGCCCTCGCGGGTCGATGTGTCCGCGATGCTCAACGCGCCCCAGGACGTGAGGGTTTCGCGTCGCTGGTTCCTCGATCGCATAGCGTGGGTCTCCTCCGCCGTCGCGACAGGTTCCTTGCTCGCGAGGGTGCCCGTTTCAGCGAGTTCCTGGGGGCCTGTAGTGACCGCAGAGGCGTTCGCGACAGACGTCCGTCTTCAATCCGTCAGTGATCTCACGACACTCACGATGTCCGAGTCGATGAGCCTGATCCGTGCCGGGACCCTCGCCCCCGAGGATCTGGTCAACGCTTATGTGGATCGCATCGAAGCGTTCGACGGAACCTACCAGTCCTACGCTGACCGACCCGATCGGGAAGACCTGCTGGCCGAGCTGGACGAAACGCCCGTGGACGAGCGGCGCTCGCCACTCAGGGCGATGTGCCTGGTCCCGAAAGACAACTTCTATACGTCGGATCTGCTCACTGAAGGGGGATCGCTCGTTTTCGAAGGATTCCAACCCGACTACGATGCCACCGCAGTCACCCTCATGAGGGCCGCAGGCGGTCTCGTTGTCGGGAAGGGGCAGATGGGGAACTTGGCGGGAGGTCGTGCCCGTGTTTACGGCACCACGATACCCACCACGCGCAACTCGTGGAGTCCGGACGACGTGCGCTACAGCCCTGGCGGCTCGTCCTCGGGGCCAGCAACGGCCGTGGCGGCCAGGCTTGCGGTCGCGGGCATCGGCACCGAGACGGGTGGCTCGGTGATCGGGCCGGGGAACCTACAGGGACTGACCTGCATCAAGCCTACGTTCGGACGCATCTCCCTGCATGGTGTGATCCCCCTGAGCTATACGAGGGATCACGTCGGCGTCATGGCCCGCGACGCGAAGGATACTGCCATTCTTCTGCAGGTCCTGGCTCAGCCCGATCCGAACGACCCTCGGAGTCTCGGCCTTCCCGCCGCGCCAAACTACGCGCTGGCGGCCACCGCCTTCGGAGGGGATCGCCCTCGGGTTCGGTGGCCCACTCGCATAGGCATCTGGCCCGAGTATTTGTCGGATGACAACGAGCGGGTAAACGGGTTGCGTCGGGGGTTCATCAGCGAGCTCGAGCGGAACCCTTCAGTGCAGATCGTGCCGGACGTCACGCTCCCGGATCAGTGGGAGGAGCTGACCAGCGATCCGCTTGGTGGGTCACATGGCGACCCGACGGCGTTCTTTATCGAACATCTGCGAAAGGACGTTCGGAACTTCGCCGACCGGCTTCCACGGTTCCTCAACGGGATGCTCCAGAGCGCAGACACCTACGTGAAAGTGCAACAAGCGCGTAATCTGCTGTTGAGCAGGATGATGACGCAGCTCTTCAACCAGTGTGATGTCGTCCTGACCACCGGGACTGGACCGTTCGACGGAACGGGCATTCCGTTGATGTGTTTGCCGATCGGTTTCGATACGGACACCGACACCGGAAAAACCGTGCCCAGGGGCGTCATCATGGCCGCGCCGCCGTTTGGTGAAGAGCGCTTGTTGGCGGTCGCCGCGGCATACCAGGCGGTCAGCGACTTCCATAGAACCTTCGCGGCGGATCCCGCCTGACGGTATCGCTTAAACCAGTCGCTTCGCTGGCTGAGCTCGATTCAGCCGTGCTCATTCGTGCGCTGCCGTCTTCCTGGTAGCCTCAGACGTTGAACCGTACGTGCATGATGTCACCGTCGGACACGACGTAGTCCTTCCCTTCGACCTGGAATCGCCCGGCGTCCTTCACCGCCTGCTCCGATCCGAACTCGATGAAGACCACGTAAGGCATCACCTCCGCGCGGATGAAGCCCCGCTCGAGATCGGAGTGAATGCGGCCAGCCGCCTGGCGCGCGCGGGTCCCGCGCCGGATCGTCCATGCGCGCACCTCGTCCTCACCGACCGTAAAAAACGAGATGAGGTCCAGGAGGCCGTAGGCCGTCCGGATAAAGCGCGACAGCGCCGGCTCGCCTAGCCCCAAATCGTCCAGGAACGCGGCTTGATCATCTGGATCCAGCCCCGCGATCTCAGCCTCCACGCTGGCCGACAAGACCAGACCCGCGGCGTCCAGTTGCTCGAGGCGAGCAGCGATCGCAGTGGGCATCGGCCCGGCAGCGTCCGCCTCGCCGCGATTCACCGCCACGAGCAGCGGCCGGTCCGTGAGAAGCCCGTAGCCGCGGAGATAGTCACGATTCAGCTCCCCCGCACCGAGGAGCCGCAAGGGCCGCTCGTCTTCGAGAGTCGCTTTCATCAACTCGAACGCCGCCACCTCCAGCGGCTCGGCGCGATCCTTCTTGGCCCGGTCGAGCCTGCGCTCGACGATTTCCAGATCGGCAAACAAACACTCGGTATGGAAAGCCTCGAGATCGGCGGCGGGATCAGGATCGCCCTCGATCGCGGGGTTCACAAAGTCACGCAAGACCAGACAAAGAGCCTCCTGGTCACGGATCTGCTGAAGACCCCGCGGAGAAAGTCCCTTCTTTTCCGCCCCATGCTCGCCGGGGACGTCACAAAAGCTCATCTCGGCGTAGGTCGTCTTCTTCGGCGAAAAGACGCCCGACAGCTCATCGATCCGCTGGTCCGGAACTCGCACGACACCCAGTTTGAGCTCCCCACCGAACCCCACGGGCACGTCCATCCCCGTCATCGTATTAAAGACGGTCGTCTTGCCCGAGCCCGCGAATCCCACCAATCCGATTTTCATTCACGCTCCGTTGAATCATTCCAAACGTGACCCGCAACCCGCATCTCATTTCACAGCGGTCCCAGTATAGCACAAGACCCTATCGGCGTATCAACGTCCTGGACACCGCCCGAATGCGGCCCCTTTCGCGCGCAGAAGCGGGCACCGAGTCTTGACAGCGAGACGTTGGTTGCTCTATCTAAACCCGTGCCTTTGTCTCCTCAGGAGACTCACTTACAGTGACGCAGCCAGCGACCATGTCCAGAAACGTCTCGGCCCTTGGAACTCTTCGACTTACGGAGCTTGCTCCTTGCGGGAGAGGGCATCGGTTTCTGGAACTCGGCACGGCCTGACGGAAAGAGACTGAACGCGGAGACGCGCGGGCCCTCTCAGCAACGAGGGGCCCGTTTTTTATTTGATTTCGGACTCTAAGCAGGATACGCGCGACATGGCAAAGATCACAATTTTCGACACGACGTTGAGGGATGGGGAACAGTCTCCCGGGGCAACGATGTCCATGCCCGAGAAGCTCAGGATGGCGATCCAGCTCGACAAACTCGGCGTCGACGTCATCGAGGCGGGGTTCCCCGTGGCGTCCGACGACGACTTCGAGAGCGTACGGTCCATTGTAAAGGAGGTACGTCGCCCCGTGATCGCGGCTCTGGCACGCGCACACCCCCTGGACATTGATCGTGCGGGCGCCGCCGTCGAGGGTGCGGACCGGCCCAGAATCCACGTCTTTCTGGCCACATCCGACATCCACTTGAAGCACAAGTTGGAGATCGGGCGGGAAGAATGCCTGGAGAGGGTGATCGAGGGTGTTGAACGTGCGAAGAAGATCGTGGACGACGTGGAGTTCAGCGCCGAGGACGCCACCCGAACCGACGTGACGTTCCTCTGTCAGGTGGTTCGGGCTGCCGTCGAAGCGGGGGCCACGACCATCAATATCCCCGACACGGTCGGATACACGCTTCCCTCCGAGTACCGGGCCTTGATCGAGACCCTTTTCCGGGACGTGGAGGGTCTGGAGAATACGATCGTCAGCGTTCACTGCCACGACGACCTGGGCGTCGCGGTGGCCAATTCGTTGGCGGCTTTGGAAGCGGGCGCTCGCCAAGTCGAATGTACGATCAACGGGATCGGAGAACGGGCGGGCAATGCCTCCCTCGAAGAAGTGGTCATGGCCCTCAGAGTGCGGAAGGATCTGACGGATCACCACACGGACATCGACACCACCGGGCTCTACAACGCGAGCCAGCTGCTGTCGCACATCACAGGAATCCACCCGCAGCCCAACAAAGCGATCGTGGGCCGCAACGCCTTCTCGCATGAAGCGGGCATCCACCAGCACGGCATGCTGAAGGAGCGGATGACTTACGAGATCATGACCCCCGAAATGGTCGGCGCCCCCGGAACACGATTGGTCCTGGGAAAACACTCTGGCCGGCACGGCCTTCGCAACCGCTATCAGGAGCTCGGTTACGATCTGCAGGACGAAGAACTCGACCGTGCATACAAGCTGTTCACGCTCGTAGCGGACCAAAAGAAAGCGATTCTCGACGAGGACCTCCTGGCCATTCTGCACCACGGGGCCATGAAAGACACACCCGAGTCCTTCCGACTCGAAGAGCTCGATGTGAACTGCGGGGGCAGGTGGTCCACGGCGCGGGTGAAGGTGTCATACCGAGGGGGACCGCCGAGGGAGGCCTCCGGAAAGGGGGACGGGCCCATCGCCGCAGCTTTTTCCGCCATCGACGAGCTCATCGACGCGACGGTCAAAATTGAAGATTTCGAGATCGTCGCGGCCACGCCGGGCCGGGACGCGATTGGAAAGGTGAACCTGCATGCGCGCATCGGCGGGCGCACTTTCGCCGGCCGGGGTGCCTCGACCGATGTCGTGGACGCTGCCGCCCGTGCATACGTCAACGCGCTCAACAAGGCCGAACAAGCGGAAGCCCTGAAGGGTGCAGAGTCAGAAAAGGAGAGTCTGCTGTGGGGGGTTTGAAGTGGCAAATCGCGGTACTAGGCGGAGACGGGGTCGGTCCGGAAGTGCTCGAGGCGTCCTTGAACGTGCTGAAAGTGACGGCCGACCGTTTCGGTCACGAGTTCATCCCGGACGCCCACGACGTGGGGTTCGCCGCGTACGAACGGAGTGGCCACCCGCTCCCCGATGAGACTTTGGCCGCCTGCCGGCGCGCGGACGCTGTACTACTCGGGGCGGTAGGCGATCCACGCTCAGACGGGATTCCGGTCGAGTTACGGCCTGAGGCCGCTCTCCTGGCCCTCCGCAAAGAGATGGGATGCTACGCCAATCTCCGCCCAGTGCGGCTCCTGCCCGCACTGGCATCGGCCTCACCGCTGCGCCCCGAAGTCGTGGAGGGGACGGACCTCTTGATCGTCCGTGAGCTGGCCGGTGGGCTCTACTACAGCGAGCCGCGTGGCCCGTTAGATGACGGACGCGCAGCCGTGGACACGATGAAGTACCACGAAGACGAAGTGGCCCGTATCACGCGGATGGCGTTCGAAGCCGCCCGAGGGCGTAAAAAGCGCGTGCTCTCGGTCGACAAGGCCAACGTGCTTCACAGCTCGCGCCTCTGGCGCCGGGTGGTCGAGGAGATCGCGCTGGAGTATCCAGACGTCCGTTGCGACCATATGCTTGTCGACCGCGCCGCCATGGAGCTCGTGCTGAACCCTTCGAGCTTCGACGTGCTCGTCATGGGGAACTTGTTCGGTGATGTGCTCAGCGACGAAGCCGCCGCGATCGTCGGGTCCATCGGCTTACTGGCGTCCGCCAGCATCGGCGGCGGGGGCGGCATTTTCGAGCCCGTACACGGCTCGGCCCCGGACATCGCGGGGACCGGAACCGCCAACCCGCTTGCGATGATCCTGTCAGCCGCTCTACTGCTGCGCCATGTCTACGCACTCGAAACCGAGGCCGAGGCCATCGAGAACGCGGTGGCACAGGTGCTAGGAGACGGTCTCCGAACCAAAGATCTGGCCCGCGAAGCCGAAGCAACCGTGGGAACGGCGGAAATGGGCAACGCCGTTGCCGCCGCAATCGCAAACACGTCGACCGCGGAGGCCACAGCCGATGCCTAAGACCATGCTCGCCAAAATCTGGGACGCCCATGTGGTTCACGCCGAGGCCGACCGGCCGAATCTGTTGTACATCGACCTGCATCTGATCCACGAAGTGACGTCCCCTCAAGCGTTCGAGGGGCTCCGGCTCGCCGGGCGCAAAGTGCGGCGGCCCGACCTTTGCGTCGCCACGGTGGACCACAACGTGCCAACAACCGACCGGTCGCTTCCGATCGTGGACGATTTAGCTCGCACCCAAATCCAGACGCTGCGGCAGAACTGCGCTGAGTTCGGCATCACCCTGCACGACATCGACAGTCCACATCAGGGCATCGTGCACGTGATCGGACCGGAGCTGGGTTACACCCAACCCGGAATGACGATCGTCTGTGGCGACAGCCACACCTCTACGCACGGAGCGTTTGGCGCGCTCGCGTTCGGCGTCGGAACGTCCGAAGTGGAGCATGTGCTCTCCACCCAGTGCCTGCCGATGTCCCGCCCCCAGTCGATGGAGATCCGTGTGAACGGCGATCTTCCAAGCGGGGTTACGGCCAAGGACCTGGTCTTGGCGATCATTGGCCAGATCGGTGTGGGCGGCGGCGTGGGACACGTCATCGAATACACGGGACACGCCGTGCGGGCCCTTTCCGTGGAAGCACGAATGACCGTGTGCAACATGTCGATCGAGGCCGGGGCACGGGCGGGAATGATCGCACCTGACGAAAAGACTGTGAGTTATCTCAGAGGACGACCGCAAGCTCCCCAGGGAAAAGAGTTCGACGAAGCCGCGGCCCGATGGCTGGCGATCGGAACAGACGCCGGGGCGACTTTCGACAAGACCGTAGAGATCGATGCCACGTCCTTGGAACCGTACGTGACGTGGGGTACCAATCCCGGGATGTCGGTGGGGGTCACGGGCAAGGTGCCGGGCCCCACAGCAGAATCGACCCCGGACGATCGGGAGGCGATGGAGAGGGCGCTCGAGTACATGGACCTCCGGCCGGGGACGCCGATCCAGGAAGTGGAGATCGACCGTGTTTTTGTCGGCTCCTGCACCAACTCTCGCATCGAAGACCTTCGGACCGCCGCGGGTATGCTCGAGGGTAAACACGTGCACGATCGTGTGCGGGCGATGGTCGTACCGGGCTCGGCCTCGGTCAAACGTATGGCCGAGAAAGAGGGCTTGGACCGAATCTTCCGAGACGCCGGCTTCGAGTGGCGTGAGGCGGGGTGCTCTATGTGCCTCGGAATGAACCCCGACATTCTCGACCCCGGCGAAAGGTGCGCGTCCACGTCCAACCGAAATTTCGAGGGACGGCAAGGCCGCGGCGGCCGGACGCACCTCGTGAGCCCCGCCATGGCCGCCGCCGCCGCCGTATCAGGGCACTTCGTCGACGTACGGGAGTGGGTGTAACCATGGAACCTTTCACGTCGTACACAGGCAGAGTCACCCCGATGGATCGGGTGGACGTCGATACCGACCAGATTATCCCCAAGCAGTTTCTGAAGCGTATCGAACGAACCGGATACGGCCAGTTCCTTTTTTACGACTGGTGCCTGCTCGAGGACCGCTCACCCAACCCCGATTTTGTGCTCAACCGTCCTGAGTACCAGGGCGGAAGCGTCCTGGTTGCCGGCCGAAATTTCGGGTGTGGATCGTCACGGGAACACGCGCCGTGGGCGCTGCTCGACTACGGATTCCGTGCGGTCATCTCGTCCAGCTTCGCCGACATCTTCATGAGCAATTGCTTCCAGAACGGTCTTCTCCCCGTCCAACTCCGCGAGGACGAGGTGGCCCACATCATGGCGGCCGCAACAGCGGGCGACGGCTACGAGGTCACCGTCGATCTGGAAGCCGAAGAAGTTCGGGACAGCAGCGGTTGGAGCGCGAGCTTCTCGATCGACCCGTTCCGTAGGCACTGCCTGATCAACGGGCTGGACGACATCGGCCTGACGCTCACCCTCGAGAGTGAGATTGCGGCGTTCGAAGAGGCGAGGGGGAGTTAGGACGAACTCGCAGTGTCGGAGTTGGCGCAAAGCCAGAGGAATCGTTAGGTCGCTAGATGGCACTTCGGTGACACGACCTACGGGACGGTTTCCCGACCGCTCGCCACCCAGATCCACCACGCGCATTTATGCGCCTTTGCGCAGGAGACCACAGCCATGAGAACCGATACAGCCCTCGTCACCATGCTCGTAGCGAGCCTCGCCTCCTGTTCGCCGGCAACAGAGGAAGCCGCTCCCGCTGAAACTGCCGAAGCCGCGGCGGCAGCCATCGCCGCATTTGGCGCGGGCGAGAACGCGTCGCCCTTCGCTATCGGCTCGCTGCAGGCCGCGTCACTGAAAGACGCCGCCTTCGCACCAGCCAACGACAACATGACGCTCGCCATCAACGAGACGAAGGCCGATGTGGATGCCCTGCTGACGGCGGCGGGCCTCGCGACCGATGTCCTTCAACTCAGTGTCCAGCCACTGATCGTCCGCACCGCCGACCGCGTGCTGCTGTTCGACACCGGCAACGGCCCGTCCGGAATGCTATCCGCATCGATGGCAACCGCCGGCGTCGAGCCAGGCGCAGTGACAGACATCTTCATCAGCCATAGCCACGGCGACCATGTCGGCGGGCTCGTGGGCGCGGACGGCGCGCTGGCATTCCCCAACGCCGCCGTCCACATCTCGGTCAATGAGTGGGCAGCGATGCAGGCGAATGCACAACTCGCCTCGCTCGTGACAACGGTCACTCCAAAAGTGGCGACGTTTGAGCCCGGCGCGGATCGTGTGCCCGGCACCGTCAAGGCGGTGGACATCCAGGGGCATACGCCCGGCCACTCTGGCTACCTCATCACCTCGGGCGAGGCCTCACTGCTCTATATCGGCGACACGATGCACCATTCGGTGATTTCGGTGCAGCGACCCGACTGGACCATCGCCTTCGATGGCGACGCTCCGTTGGCGCAGGAAAGCCGGAAGGCCGTGCTCGCCTCCGCGGCCGGTTCCGGCCAGCGCGTCTACTCGGTGCACTTCCCTTTCCCGGGTCTTGGCAAGTTCGAAAACCGTGACGGCACGTTCGTGTGGGTGGCTGAGTGACCGCTTGTTGCTGAGAAAGCGCCTCGCTGTGCCCGTGCTTTTGGTTTCCCTCTTCGCCATGATGGTGACTTCTATCCACGAATGAGATATGTGATTCAGCCGGAACACTTAGCTGCGGCACGGGAGAAGGTCTCACACCCGGGTCAGAGAGAGTCCCTCGATGACCTAGAGCGGCTCGTGGACCGACTCGAACGCACCTTTCTCCCGCGACTCGGCGAAGCGCGTTCTCAGGCCGGAGTTCCCGACCCGCAGCTATCGCGCGCCGAGAAGGAGGAGATCGCCTTCAGGAAGAAGTCTTGCAGCGCGCTGGCTAACCAGCGATCGCTCCTGTCGCGGTAGACATTGAGGCTCGCGCGCTGCGCTTGCGGTCGGCACATTAGCCGCGCAGCATCGCAGACGCGTTAGATAGCCCTCGAGCTCACGGGACGCATGCGACGGTAGCTTAGCCGGTGCGCTCCTCAGGTTTACGCCTATGTCCGACACCGTCACACGCTCTAGTCCGGCCTTCGAAGACCACCACCGGCGCGAGCAGGACCTGGCAAGCTCCGCATGGCCAAGACGCATAAGGGTCGGGGTCGTGAGAATCCTGCTACTGACCGTCGTCGCCTTATCCCTTGCTTGCGAGAGCCCGGAGGCCTCCCTGCGGCTCTACGTGCTCGACGGTGGCACCTTGACCAACCCGGACCCTTCCTGGGCGAGCCTGACTCTCGCGGAGATCAAGGGATTCACTTCGATCCCCGTGCCCGCGTATCTGGTCGTCCATCCGGAAGGAGCGATTCTCTGGGACACGGGCCTCGGAGATTCGCTGGCAGGGCGGCCGACCGAGGAGACGCAGCGTGGCTCCTGGGGCCAGGTGATCACATCGACGATCCAGGACCAGTTGGCTGAGATCGGATACTCTCCGGATGACATCACGTACCTGATTCTATCTCACTCGCATTTCGACCACGCTGGAAACGCGAACGACTACGCGGGCTCGACTTGGATCGTCCAGCAAGCCGAGCTGGACTGGATAGATGAGCTGGAGGCATGGGGCCCGATCAGCCGGCTCCAGGATAGCGAGAAGGTCGTTGTGGTCGGGGACCACGACGTATTTGGCGACGGGACGGTCATTATCAAGTCGACACCGGGGCATACACCCGGCCATCAGTCTCTCTTCGTCGACCTAGCGAACACAGGCCCGTTGGTACTCAGTGGTGACCTCTACCACTTCGAGGCCCATCGGCGGCTGAATCGGGTACGTGAAGCTGATTACGATCCCACGCAAGCAGCTGCGTCGAGAGCGTCCCTGGAGACATTCATCTCCGAGACCGGAGCCCAGCTGTGGATCCAGCACGAGCTCATGCTATGGGCCACACTCGGGCGCGCTCCAGCGTCCTATGACTGACGGGCGCACAAGTGTTTGCTGCAGTCACGGTTGGGCGTCAGGGTCGCGCACGAGGTGCGCGGAGTGCAAATTGACGCGCAGCAGAAACACGAGACGTCAGAAAGACTTCTACCTACACGTTCTGCTGTCTACCGGAGGAACCGATGTACAGGAGCATTCGAAGTCACCGCCTCAGCACGCTCGGGGTCGTCCTCATGATTGTCGGACAGCCGCTCCAGGGTCAGCAGGGAGCCTCCCTCGATGATGACGTCCAGGCTCTCGTGAGCCGCCTGGACCTCGAGCGATACAAGTCCACGATCGAGTCTCTCGGTGAATTCGGTGACCGACGGCAAGGTACGCAACGGAACCGCGGCGCGGTCGACTGGATCGAGGCGCAACTCCGGTCGTACGGATGCTCCGACGTCGAGCGCATCACCTACGAGTACGTCACGCCGCCGCCCCGTCAGGCGGGCGCTGCGTCGCGCCCGACCGACGACGCGATCGAGCCGTTCAAGGGATCGGGCCCGGGTGGAAGCATGGTCTTCGGTCGGGGCCGCCGACCCTCGGTGAACCGCGATCTCATGGCACAACCGGACGAAGGGATCCGGGCGTTGAACGTGGAAGAGCCGCAGGACGGTGAGCGGCAGGAGGTCTACTGCACGAAGATCGGGTCGAGCCGGCCCGACGAGATGTACATCGTCAGCGGCCACATGGACGGGCACGGCGTGAACCAGGCGACGAACGACGACGGGTCGGGCACTGCCTTGGTGATTGAGCTCGCCCGCATCTTCAACGCGCCCGACGTCCGGACTGAGCGCTCCATTCGCTTCGTGCTGTGGAACAACGAGGAGACCGGGCATCAGGGTGCGGCATCGTACGTCGAGCAGAGGGCGGCGCTGCAGGGCATCGAGAGCCCACCGGGCTCGGGTCGTTACCCCGAGCCCAGGTGGCTCGGGATGGTCCAGCATGACATGATGCTGTTCGACCATGGAGCGCCGAGCCCCGGCGGCCGCGTGAGCCGAGACCAGCGCCGCGAGGCGGACGTGAACGTCGAGTTCCAGGCGAACGCCACCAAGGCCGACGAAGCGATGGACCTGGCCTTCTTCTTCAAGGCCGCGAACGAAGTCTACGCCACGGACTACCCCGCCTCCGTGGGTCCGCACATGACCAACACCGACTCGAACGACTTCATGGACCACGTCCCGTCGATCAGCCTCCGCGAGAGCGAACGCGGCGCGGAGATCGGCGGCGGGTGGGACCCCCATGGGCACACGCCGAGCGACGTATTCACTACGTACACCGACGACGACTTCAGGCTCGGGCTGAACGCTGCGCAGACCACCTTGGCCGCGATCGCCCAGCTAGTTGAGGTCGAGGTGTCGCGCTGACGCCCATCCCTGGTCTGGCCCACTTCCTCGGCGGCTTCGCGGCGGAGCCACGATACGGAGTTCACTGATGACACCCGGTGGGTTGGATGACCTCTGACCCGATCGATCCCGCGACCACTGTAGGTCACGTCCACCTGAAAGTGGCCGACCTGGAGCGAGCGGTTCGATTCTACAAGGAGATCCTCGGCTTCGAGGTTATGCAGCGGATCGGGGATTCCGCCGCCTTTTTGAGCGCGGGAGGCTACCACCACCACATCGGGCTCAACACGTGGGAATCCCGGGGGGGGAGATCCCCCGCCTCGTGGGGCGACGGGGCTTTACCACGTCGCGTTCCTCTATCCCAGCCGAGCGGCGTTGGCGACCGCGCTTCGCCGGCTCCTCGAACACGGAGTGTCCCTCGACGGAGCGTCGGATCACGGGGCGAGTGAAGCGTTGTACCTCCGTGACCCGGACGAGAACGGCATTGAGCTCTACTGCGATCGGGCGCGGGAACTTTGGCCGAGGGATGACGAAGGCAGACTCCAGATCTACACAAGGCCGCTCGATCTCGACGACTTGCTCGAGGCGTGAGTCCCGTGGACGTTACCTTGGGCCTTCGGCCTACCTTCGACGGGTCGGCTCTCACCGGTCGATGAGTCGGCACACAGCAAGTGGAGACTTTCATGCGGTTTGCCATCGTCGGCACGGGAGGTGTAGGCGGGTATTTCGGGGGGCAGCTCGCCCGGGCGGGCCATGAGGTGCACTTCATTGCTCGCGGCGCTCACCTTGCTGCGATCCGGGAGCACGGCCTGCGCGTAGACAGCATCGGGGGCGACTTCGTAATCGATCCGGCGCACGCCACGGATGATCCCGCTGGCGTTGGCATCGTCGAAGCGGTCATCGTTGGCGTCAAAACGTGGCAACTCGCAGAGGCCGCCAGACAGGCCCAGCCCCTCGTCGGCTCCGAAACGGTCGTTCTCCCACTGCTCAACGGAGTCGATGGTTCCGACGGACTGATCGACGTCTTCGGTCCGGGCAACGTCCTGGGTGGCGTTTGCCGGATCGGGGCGGAGATCGCTGAGCCGGGTCGCATCCGTCATAGCGCGATGGAACCCTCCATCATCTTCGGCGAACTCGACAACCGACGTAGCGAGCGCGCCGAAGCACTTCTGGGCGCTCTGGTCGGCGCGGGGGTCCGAGCCGAGATCGCGTCGGACATCGACGTCGCGATTTGGGAGAAGTTCATGCTCATCGCCACGTGGAGTGGGGTGGGGGCCGTCACGCGAGTCCCGGTCGGCGCTTGGCGGGCTTCGCCCGGCTCACGTTCGATGGCGCAAGGGTGCCTTCGTGAGATTCTAGCGCTGGCCCACGCCCGTGGTGTACCGCTGCCCGATGATCAGGTCGCGACCACGATGAGCGTCATCGACGCGGTCCCGCCCGAGATCACGGCTTCCATGCAGCGAGACATCTTGAGCGGGCGCCCTTCAGAGCTCGAGGCCCAGAACGGGGCCGTGGTGCGGCTCGGCGCCGTGGCGAACGTGGCCACTCCGACGCATGCCTTCATCTACCACAGCTTGCTACCCCAAGAGGAAGCCGCTCGAAGCCGTTGATAACAGTACCTCGAGAAAGACCACACCCCTCTAGCTCGTTGTTGCCCCGGTGGCCGCGGACGACACCAGCTTCGCGTACTTCGCCATCACTCCCGGCTCGATTTTCCGATCGATCGGCGTCCACTCCGCGGACCGGCGCATGAGTTCGGCGTCCTCAACGTCGACCGACAGCGAACGGTTCGGAATGTCGAACGTGATCTCGTCGCCGTCCCGCACCCCCGCGATGGGCCCGCCGTCGACCGCCTCCGGGGCCACATGCCCGACCATGAGGCCGCGCGTCGCTCCTGAGAAACGCCCGTCCGTGAGCAATCCAACGGACTCACCGAGGCCGGCCCCGGAAATCGCCGCCGTGACGGCCAGCATTTCCCTCATCCCCGGGCCACCGCGCGGTCCCTCGCAGCGGATCACCATGACGTCGCCTTCCTGGATCCCACTGTTCTGAACCGCTTCCATTGCGGCTTCCTCACCCTCGAACACTCGGGCGGGGCCTTTGTGGAAAGTCCTCTCGGTGCCGGCGATTTTCAGCACACAGCCGTCCGGTGCGAGGTTGCCGTGCAGCACGACGAGACCACCGTGCGGTTTGAGCGGGTTGTCGGCAGGCCGGATCACCTCTTGGCCAGGCCCTTCAGCGGCGTGTTTCACTTCTTCGGCAATCGTGCGACCCGTCACGGTCGGTGCGTCCCCGTGGAGCAGGCCCGCTTCGAGAAGGTGGCGCAAGACCAGAGCCACACCGCCCGCACGATGCATATCCGTGGCTACGAACCGTCCGCCGGGCTTCAAGTCGGCGAGCAGCGGGGTGCGCGCGCTGATCTCGTCGAAATCACGAATCCCCAGCTCAACGCCCGCCTCATGGGCCAGCGCCAAGAGGTGCAGAACGGAATTGGTGGATCCACCTGTGGCCACCGCCGCCGCGATTCCGTTCTCGATGCTCTTTCTGGTGATGAGGTCGCGCGCCTTCAGACCGGAGTCGACCAGATCCACAACCAGACGACCACACGCACGCGCGACGTCTTCTTTGGCGGGTTCGGTCGCCGGAACAGAGCCACTGCCCATGGGCGATATCCCCATCGCCTCGAAGACCGTGGCCATCGTGTTGGCCGTAAACTGGCCTCCACACGCGCCGGAGCCCGGGCACGCGGATCGCTCCAACTCATCCAACTCTTCTTCCGTGATCCGTCCGGCGGCGGCCGCGCCGATACCCTCGAAAACGTCCTGGATCGTGACGTCGTGTCCGTGATGCTGACCCGGTTGGATGGACCCACCGTACAACATGAGAGACGGCCGGTTCAAACGAGCCATCGCCATCACCGTTCCGGGGATGGTTTTGTCGCAGCCGGACAGCGTCACGATGCCGTCGAAGAAGTACGCCCGCCCGACCAACTCGATGGAGTCCGCCACGACTTCCCGGCTGACGAGCGAGGCCGTCATTCCGGACGTGCCCATCGTGATGCCGTCGGACACGGCGATGGTGTTGAACTCTAGTGCGAACCCGCCGGCCTGGCGAACGCCTTCTTTGACCCACGCGCCGAGCTCTCGGAGATGAGCGTTACAGGGCGTGGTGTTGGTCCATGTGTTCGCGATTCCGATCAGCGGACGACCGAAGTCATCGTCACGCATGCCTACGGCGCGGAGCATGGCCCGGGCCGCGGCACGATCCCGTCCGAGGACGAGCTGGTGACTGATCAGTGGAAGCTTCAGAGGTCCCTTGCTCACAGGACGGTTTCGCCCGCCGTTTGATGAATCGGCTCGAGCCAACCGTAGCGGTCGGGACGCTCGCCCGTCGCGATCCCCAAGTACTCCGCCTGAAGTTTTTGTGTCATCGGGCCCACCCCGCCGCCTCCGATATCGATCCGATCGACGCTGCGCACCGGTGTGAGTTCGGACGCCGTCCCGGTGAAGAAAATTTCATCGACCACGTACAACATCTCTCTGGGAATGGACTGCTCGCGAGCTTGGATGCCCAAGCTCGCCGCCAATTTCAGGATCGAATCACGTGTGATCCCGTGCAGGAGCGTGCCGTTGAGCGGCGGTGTGTAGAGGACACCACGATCGACCAGGAAGATGTTTTGGCCGCTCCCCTCGCTTACGAGCCCGTCGGGCCCCAAGCCGATGGCCTCGGCGTACCCGTTCGCCTCGGCCTCGAAGCGCATGAGCTGGCTGATGACGTAGTTTCCACCGGCCTTCGCGAGCGAGGGCAGGGTGTTGGGTGCCGGCCGATTCCAACTCGAGACACAGACGTCCACTCCCTCCTGAAGAGCCTCGGCCCCGAGGTACTGACCCCAAGGGTAGGCAACGATGTACTTCTCCACCGGGCTCTTGCCGGGATGTAGTCCGAGAGCTCCGAGGCCTCGGAAGGCCACCGGGCGAATATATCCCTCCTGCAGGCCGTTTCGGTTCACAACCTCCCGGCATCCGTCGGAGAGCTCTTCCTTGCTCATTCCGAGGTCCATCCGGTAGATGCGCGCGGAATTCACGAATCGGCGCATGTGGTCGGAGAGCCGAAACGCCGCCGGGCCCGCTGGTGTGTTGTAAAACCGGATCCCCTCGAAAACGGACGACCCATAGTGCACTACATGGCTCATCACGTGTAGGTGCGCGTCGTCCCAGGGGATGATCTCGCCGTCGCGCCAAACCCACTCAGTACGTTCGGGAAATGGGACGGCTTTCCTCGCCTCCCCCTTGCTCACAACCAGGACATGCGCCCGCGAAGCGCATCTCCAGTGGTTTCGAGGATGTGTCCCTTCTCCTCCTCTCTACGCTTCTCGAAGTTGGGGGCGCCGCAGCGCGCTTCTTCAATCCACTTCTTTGCGAACGCGCCCGATTGAATCTCGGCGAGCACTTCCCGCATGGCCGTGCGGCTGGCGTCTCCGATGACTCGGCGGCCGCTCTCGTAATCCCCCCATTCGGCGGTATCGCTGATCTCCGCGCGCATCCCCGAGAGTCCTTTCGCGTACGCGAGATCGATGATCAGCTTCATCTCGTGTAGGCACTCGAAGTAGGCGAGGCGCGGGTCGTACCCCGCTTCGACCAACGTCTCGAAGCCCGCTTTGACGAGCTCACTGAGGCCCCCGCACAACACCGCCTGTTCACCGAACAGATCGGTTTCGGTTTCCGCACCGAACGTGGTCTGAAGAACACCGGTACGTGCGCAGCCGAGACCGGCCGCATACGACAGCGCGAAGTCGAGGGCCTTGCCGCTGGCGTCATGGTGGACGCCGACGAGGGCGGGTACGCCCCGACCGGCCGCAAATTCCCGGCGTACCATCGCTCCGGGCGATTTGGGCGCGATGAGAATCGTATCGACGCTCTGGGGCGGATCGATCTCGTCGTAGTGGATGTTAAATCCGTGAGCGAACACCAGAATGTCCCCGTCCGACAGATTGGGCTTGATCTGGGTGTGATACACGGCAGCCTGCTTCGTATCCGGGATCAGGATGGAGACGACGTCGGCCCACGCGGAGGCGTCAGCAACAGACTTCACGTCGAAACCCTGCTCTAAGGCGGCGGCGGCGGATCGGCTGCCCTCATAGAGTCCCACTACCACGGACACGCTGCTGTCGCGCAAATTCAGCGCGTGCGCGTGTCCCTGGCTTCCGAACCCAATGATCGCGACTCGACGGCCCTTGATGAGAGAGAGGTCAGCGTCACCCGCCTCGAAGAACCGTGCTTCCTCAGTCTGTTCACTCATTTTGGCATCCTTATGTCCGCTTGGGTTTCGGGGTCAGTAAGTATGTAGATGTCCGCTCTATTTTTGAAGTCGGTAGCGCAAAGTACACGCCGTGAAGCTCACGAAGAAGCCACAACGTCCGGCCCCATCACCAACTCGTGCAAAGGAGCGCCGCCGGGGACCATAGGATAGACGTTTTCTTCCCTAGCCACTTGAACCGTCCGTCGGCACGTCAATGAGCACTGGACCGGGCCTTCCCGCGCGCGCAAGGCGAAACGCCTCAGCAGTCAAAACACCCGAAGACGGCTCTGCTCCCGCATGAACTGCTGGAGGTAGTGGGGCCCGCCCGCCCCTGCCCCGGTCGATGCGCTCCCTTTCCATCCACCAAAGGGGTTTATGCCCGGCCACGCACCCGCGGTCGCGCCAGCGCGCCGATTCGCGTAGATCGTTCCGGCCTCGATTCTGTCGAAGAACCGCTGAATCTCCTCTTCGTCCTCTGAGAAGATGCCCGCCGTCAACCCGTACACCGTTTCGTTCGCGACCCCCAAGGCCTGCTCGAGGTCATCGACTCCGCCGATGACCGTGATCGGGAGAAAAAGCTCCGTACGGAACAACTCGTGATCGAGCGGCAGCCCATCGACCACGGCCGGCTCTACGTAGAAACCGTGATCGAAAAGCCCGCCGGTCAGGCGCTCCCCCCCGGTTCGGAGGCGCCCGCCATCGGCCACGGCCTGTTCGAGGGCTGCCCGGTAACGTTCATACGCCTCTTGGATTCATAAACTAAGTGCAACAAAACGTGCGACTGGGTTCCTGAAACAAGTTGAGGCGAGCTGGGACCTGACAGAACTTCCTTCTCGACGAAAAGGAGGTCGTTCATGAACAGGTATCGCCAGCTCACCTCTGGTGAGCGATATGCGCTCTCTGCGCTCAGAAAACAAGGATGCAACCAAGCTGCGATCGCCCGAGCACTGGGCCGACATCGAAGTACAATCAGCTTTGGAATCGCCCCAAGACGATCCGATCGTCCACGGGGCTACGGTCTTCGAATTGCTCCTGGGCCGCCACCCAATCCCCGCCGATGATCATGGCGCATTCGCGCCCGAAGGACTCGGGTGCGCGCTCGATCTCCGCGTCCAGCGCCGCGTGGACCTCGTCGAGTCCCTCTCCGCTCAGCGTCGCATACGTGATCTTCGTCGCGGTCGTTCGGCCCATGATCGTGCTCTCCGCCGCAATTCGAGTCAGTCTCGATCAAATTTCGACCAACCGGACTCCGAAGGGAACGGACTCGTGATGCCGGCGTTGCGCCCGGAGTGAAGAGCCTCACCCGAGAGCCCCTGTTTTGGGCTATACTCCGCCTGCTTCAGCGCAACTGGCGTTTCCGGTTTCGACGCGTATTGTGTTGCCCGAAGACCCGCGATGGTTCGAGAACCTCCGAGGAGAGTTACATGGCGTCCGGCACCACCTCCCTACCCGTCCGCAACTCTTTTGGGCAAACGATGCGGCCCGACCGGTGGTGGGTTCAGCCCGTTGCCGTTTTCTTGGGTCTGGGCTTCTTCCTGATGTACCTCAATTGGGCGGCCTTCCAGGGGGAGTTTTACGCGCTGGGCAACTACCTTTCGCCCCTGTACTCTCCGGAGCTCTTCGGGAATACATCCCACGCGATATTCGGACCTCCGCCCGCTTTCTGGCCCGCTTGGCTCCCGTACTCCCCGGCCTTTCTCATACTCTGGGCGCCGGCCGGCTTTCGTGTGACGTGTTACTACTACCGCGGGGCCTACTACAAAGCCTTCTGGGCCGATCCGCCCAACTGCGCAGTCGGGGAGCCCCGTGCCACGTACCTCGGCGAGCGCTCCTTCCCGCTCATCCTACAGAACGTGCACCGCTACTTCCTATACCTGGCTCTGATCTTTATCGTCATCCTGACCTACGACGCGTGGCACGCGCTCTGGTTCATCGACCCAGCGACGGGTGAAGAGACGCTGGGTCTCGGCGTCGGGACGTTGGTCATGGCGATGAACGTCGTTTTGCTCGGGGGCTACACCCTTGGCTGCCACTCACTCCGTCATTTGGTGGGCGGCGGACTAAACGTGCTCTTCGACAAACCCGTCCGCCGGACGGCCCACGCGTGTGTCGGGTGCCTCAACAAGAGGCACATGCGCTTCGCCTGGATGAGCCTGTTCTGGGTGTCTTTCACCGACTTGTACATACGGCTGTGCGCCATGGGGATTTGGGTCGACTGGAGGATTTTCTAATGGAGTACTCACGTCACGAGTACGACGTCCTGGTGATCGGCTCGGGTGGCGCCGGCCTGCGCGCCGCGATCGAAGCTTCTGGGGCCGGCGCGTCGGTCGGGTTGATCTGCAAATCGCTCCTGGGCAAAGCCCACACCGTCATGGCGGAGGGCGGCATGGCCGCTGCACTCGGCAACGTAGACGAGCGGGACAGCTGGGAGACCCACTTCGCCGACACCATGAGAGGAGGGCAGTACCTCAACAGCTGGAGGATGGCGGAAATTCACGCCAAAGAGGCGCCCGCGAGGGTCCACGAACTCGAGGAGTGGGGTGCGGTTTTCGATCGCACCAAAGAGGGGAAGATCCTCCAGAGAAACTTTGGAGGCCACGCCCACCCGCGGCTTGCCCACGTCGGTGACCGTACGGGCTTGGAGATGATCCGTACGCTTCAGGACCACGGCGTGCATCAAGGGTTCGACGACTTTCAAGAGTGTACCGTCACCCGGCTCCTCAAGGATGGGGACCGCGTTGTCGGCGCCTTCGGATACGACCGGGAGAACGGTCAGTTGAGGGTCTTCCACGCCGGCGCCGTCATTCTGGCCACTGGAGGCCTCGGGCGAGCCTACAAGGTGACATCCAACAGTTGGGAGTGCACCGGAGACGGGCATTCGTTGGGGTACCAGGCGGGGGCCGAGCTGATCGACATGGAGTTCATCCAGTTCCATCCCACGGGCATGGTGTGGCCACCCAGCGTGCGAGGTATCCTCGTGACCGAGGGTGTGAGAGGAGAGGGTGGCGCGCTCAAAAACTCCGAGGGCCGCCGCTTTATGTTCGATGACATCCCGCCCCTGTACACGAATCAGACCGCGGACACACCTGAGGAGGGGTGGCGCTACGTGACGGGTGACCGAAACGCACGCCGGCCCGCCGAATTGCTCACACGAGATCACGTGGCCCGCTGCATCGTACGGGAGGTCAAGGAGGGCCGGGGTAGCCCACACGGCGGCGTTTTCCTGGACATCGCGTGGATCAAAGAAAAGGTCCCGAACGGGGCCGAGCACATCAAGCGCAAGCTTCCCGCCATGTACCACCAGTTCAAGGAGTTGGCCGGGATTGACATCACCGAAGAGCCCATGGAGGTCGGGCCCACCACCCACTACGTCATGGGTGGCCTTCGCGTCGAGGCCGAATCACAGATGTGCACCGTTCCCGGACTGTTCGCCGCTGGCGAGTGTGCGGCGGGACTGCACGGCGCCAACCGGCTGGGCGGGAATTCTCTGTCCGACCTCATTGTATTCGGGCAACGTGCCGGGGCGTACGCCGCGGCATACGTCAAAGAGCACGGGCGCGGCACCCTGGCGGAGGCGGAGATCGGAGAAGCCCGAAAAGAGGCTATGGCCCCGCTAGAGCGGGAGGATCAGTCCGGCGGAGCCGGTCCCTACGCCGTACAATTCGAACTTCAGGACATGATGCAGGAAAAGGTAGGGATCGTGCGAGAGGAGGCCACACTCGCCGAAGCGGTGGAAGACATCGCGGCGCTGGCTCGCAAGGCCGGCGGCATCGGCGTCACCGGGGATCGTAACTTCAATCCCGGGTGGCACACGGCCCTGGACCTCAAACACCTTCTCAGTAACTCCGAAGCGTGCGCCCGTGCGGCGTTGGCGAGGCAAGAGAGCCGTGGAGCGCATTCGCGTGTCGACTTCCCGGACAAGGACAAGGAATGGGGCGGGTTTACGATCGTCCTCAAACAAGATTCGGACGGAAACATGGAGGTACGCCGAGACCCGCTGCCTCCCATCCGTGAGGACCTTCAGAAGATCATCGAGGAGAAGGGCTGATGGCGACCGCGACGTTCAAGATCTGGCGTGGGGACGCCAAAAGTGGGGAGTTCAAGGACTACACGACGGAGCTCACCGAAGGCATGGTCGTGTTGGACGCGATGCACAAAGTGCAGGCCGAGCAGGCGCACGACCTGGCCATCCGCTGGAACTGTAAAGCGGGCAAGTGTGGTTCGTGCTCCGCCGAGGTTAATGGACAGCCGAAGCTCATGTGTATGACGCGTATGGGTGACCTTCCGACGGATCGCCCGATCACGGTCGAGCCGCTCAAGGCGTTCCCGCTCATGAAGGATCTCGTGACCGATGTCTCCTGGAACAACGACGTAAAGAAGCGGATCCGACCCTTCAAGCCGCGCAAGCCGGATTTCGAAGACGGCTCTTGGAAGATGCACCAATCCGATGTCGACCGCGTCCAGGAGTTCAGGAAGTGCATCGAGTGCTACTTGTGTCAGGACGTGTGCCACGTCCTACGCGACCACCACATGCACGATGACTTCATCGGGCCTCGGTTCCTGGTCTACAACGCAGCGCTCGAAATGCACCCGCTGGATACCGAGGACCGGCTGGAAGATCTGAGAAAATCACACGGCATCGGCTTGTGCAACATCACCAAGTGTTGCACCACGGTCTGTCCCGAAGGCATCACGATCACCGACAACGCGATCATCCCGTTGAAGGAGCGGGTCGTGGACCAAGCCTACGACCCGTTGAAGAAGCTCGCCCAGCTCGTGACGGGGCAAGGGAAGGAATGAACGTCTACGGTCCCGCGGAAATTTTACCCAGGGTGTTGTAGGTCGTACACGCCGGCAGCCAACACACCGCCGAGTACGGGGCCGGCCCAATAGATCCACAACGAACCGATAGCCCCGCCGCCCGCAAAAACGTCGACGAGGATGGGGCCCGTTCCGACGGCCGGATTAAAAGCGCCGCCCGAGATCGGCCCAACCGCAAAGGCACCCGCCAGGACCGTGAATCCGATAGCGAGTCCGTAGTAGGAGTTGCCGGCGGTGGCGTCGTCGGTCGCGACGTTGAGCACCACGAGGGCCAAAGCGAAAGTGAACAGAGCCTCCGACAAAAGAACCTGGACGAGGCCGGCTTCCGGAGCCGGCGCGGGAGCGAACGTCTGGCCTGCGAGGAACATCACGGCGAGGCTCGCCAGAATCGCACCGCTAATCTGTGCGACTACATATGGGGCCAAGTCGCGGGCTTCCATCTTACCGCGGATCAGCACCGCAACGCTCACCGCGGGGTTATAATGTGCCCCGGAGATATGTCCCCCCATGTACACCATCGCCATCAACACCGAGCCGATGGCGATCGGAGCGAGGGGGGTACCGCTCGTTACCGTCAATCCGATCGTGAGGACCAGAAAAAAGGTCCCGACAAATTCGGTCACGTATCGACTCATATGTATAAACCCAGATCCTTTCGTGTTGACCAACCACAGGATGGTTCTCGCTCCACGCCGGCGCGTCACTCCTACGAACACGACACCCGACGATTCGTGACGCAGTTTGCGGACCGGCGGCGCGCCCGGCAAGCTTCGGCGGTCACTCCGCGACACGGCTCACCCAACTTCTTCAACCGGCTCCCGGCATGAGCGCTTCATCGGCAGGACCTTCGGCAGGACCTTCGGCAGGACCTTCGGCGGGAGATTCGACGCGAGCTTCGGCCGAAGATGCGGCCGGATTACACGTCCTCAAGTTTGGGGGCACCTCTCTCGGAAACTCCGATCGCGTGCGCGAGGTGGCGTCCATCATCGCGGCCCAATCCGAGAAAGGCCCGACTATCGCGGTGGTGTCGGCTCTCGCACAGATGACGGACGAGTTGGTTACGGCTTCCGAATGGGCGACGGAGGGAGACGCGCGTTACGCGGAGAAGTTGAGGGAAATTCGCCAGGTCCACCTCGACAGCGCCAAGGAGTTGACTAGGCCGCAAGATCGAGACGATGTCACCCAGGCCATCGACGCCATCCTGATCGGCCTGGAGGAGCTCCTGCAAGGTGTGTCGCTGGTCAGGGAGTGCACCCCTCGCACCCAAGACGGCGTCTTGAGCTGTGGTGAGCGGCTTTCCACAATTCTGGTGGCGGCCGCGCTGCGCGCCCACGGGCTCGAAGCCGAAGCGTGTAATACCACGGGTCTCATCGTGACCGACGCGAAGTTCGGCGAAGCTTCGGTGGACATGGCGGCGACACGTGAGCGTGTGATCCCGTATTTCGAGCACGCGGGTCCGCTTCAGGTGGTCACCGGCTTCGTCGGTGGGACTGGTGCGGGCGAGACCACGACGCTTGGGCGGGGCGGATCGGACTATACCGCCACCTTGCTCGGCGCGATGCTCGGCGCCGAAGCCGTAGAAATATGGACCGACGTCGATGGCGTCATGAGCGCCGATCCGCGGATCGTCCAAGAGGCTTTTTCTTTGGAGAGCCTCAGCTACGACGAACTCATGGAGCTCTCCCATTGGGGAGCCAAGGTGATGCACCCGGCAGCCGTGCAGCCCGCCCGGGAGCACGGGCTACGCCTCCTCATTCGTAATACGATGAACCGTGCGTTCGAAGGCACGGAAGTCCGCGAAGTCGCTCCCGCGACTCGGGGACCGGTGCGAGGCATCGCGTCGATCAACAAGGTCTCTCTGCTCAGGCTCGAAGGCACCGGCCTCCAGGGATCCACCGGGACGGCTGAACGGTTGTTCGGTGCGCTAGCTCACCGGGGCATCAGCGTCATCCTGATCACGCAAGCTTCCAGTGAGCGCTCGATCTGCTTTGCGGTCGAGCCGGGCAAGCTGAGAGAAGCGGTGGAGGCGATCCACGAGGAGTTCGAGTTGGAGCGTCGGGCGGACATGGTCGATGACCTGGTGGTCGAGGAGCGCTGCTCGATCCTGGCGGCAGTGGGGGACGCTATGCGGGAGTCGCCGGGCATCGCAGGGCGGATTTTCGACGTACTCGGTCATCATCGGGTCAACGTGAGAGCGATCGCTCAGGGCAGCTCGGAACTCAACATCTCCCTGGTAGTGACGCAGGACGACGAGGAGCGTGCGTTGCGCGCCATCCACCGGGCATTGTTCCGGCCGACGGGCCGCAGCATTCGCCTCTACGTGACCGGTGTGGGGCGGGTCGGAGGCGCGCTGCTGGATCAGATCCACGCACAAATCAACAAACTGCGCGCGCGTGGCATAGAAGTGCTTCTCGCCGGGCTCGCCCGGAGTAAAGGCGCGGTGCTCGACGTGGAGGGGCTGGACCTGGATCGTTGGCGCGACGCGAGCGCAACCACGGAGAACGTCCCTGAAGACAACTCCATCACCCGAACCGACCTGATCGAAAGCGCGATTCAATCCGATCACCCTTGCCGAGTTTTTGTGGACGCCACGGCCAGCTCGGAGGTTATCGAGGACTACGAAGCCCTCCTCGGAGCGGGCGTCGCGGTCGTAAGCGCCAACAAGATTGCGTTTTCGGGCGCGCTGGAGCGATTCCAGACCCTTCAAGCCCTGGGCGCGCAGGGCATGGGCCTCTTCTTCGAGACCACCGTGGGGGCGGGTCTCCCCATACTCAAGACCATCGAGGATCTGGTCGCCACCGGCGATACGATTGCTCGGGTCGAGGGGGTTCTTTCAGGGACTGTGGGCTTCATGAGCGACCGGCTGATGGCGGGAGCCACGTTCAGCGAGGCGCTCAAAGAGGCCGACGACCGGGGCTTCACCGAGCCGGATCCGCGCGAGGATCTGGGGGGGCGGGACGTAGCCCGAAAGCTCGTGATCCTTGGACGGATGGCGGGGTTCTCGTACGAGCTGGACGACGTTCAAGTCGAGCCACTCCTACCCGGAGACGGGTGGGCCGACATGACCGTCGAGGAGTTCTGGGAGCGGCTGCCGGAAGTGGATGCGTACTTCTCGGAGCGTAGGGAGCGGGCTTTGGCGGCGGGCCAGGTGTTGCGTTACTTAGCTTCCGTGGACGACGACCACGCCTCGGTTCGTATGACTGAAGTCCCACCTCGCCACCCCTGCGCGAGCTTAGCCGATAGCGAGAACCTCGTGACCATCTTTTCGACCCGCTATGCGGACACCCCGCTCGTCGTGCGGGGACCGGGCGCGGGCCCGGAAGTTACGGCCGCCGGTGTTTTCGCCGATATCCTGAGGGCGCTGGCGGAGTCCTGATGGCCAACGGAAAAACTGCTCGTGCTTTTGCGCCGGCCACGATCGGCAACGTCATCTGCGGGTTCGATGTTTTCGGTCTCGCGTTGGCGGAGCCGGGAGACGAAGTAGAGGCCCGGCTGCGGGACGAGCCGGGTGTCTCGATTTCGGCGGTGCACGGGGACGGCGGACGCCTACCGACCGAGGCGAGCCGGAACGTGGCGAGTTTGGCCGCACAAGCGGTCTTGAAGGAAGGTGGGCTGGAGAACCTCGGGCTCGAAATCGAAGTCTGGAAGGGCTTGCCCATTTCTGGCGGCATGGGGGGCAGCGCCGCCAGCGCGGTCGCGGCCGTCGTCGCTACCGACGCGCTGCTCCAATCGAACCTGTCGTCGGAGGCGCTCCTTCGCTGCGCGTCCCAGGGCGAACGTGGCCCCAAGGGGGACACGCACCCGGACAACATCGCCCCGGCTTTACACGGCGGCATCGTGATGGTGCGTCCCGAGGAGCCCGGAGTCGCGATTCCTCTGCCCATTCCCGCTGGGCTTTCCGTCGCCCTCGTCCACCCCGCCCTAGAGCTCGAAACGAATCGGATGCGGGGCGTCCTACCCGATGCGCTTCCACTTACCGAAGCGGTAAAGCAGTGGGCCGACTGTTCGGCGCTCGTCGTGGGGCTGTACGAAGAAGACTGGGATCTCATCCGGCGTGCGCTCACCGACCGCATCGCGGAGCCGCATAGATGCGCCTTCGTTCCCGGGTTCCGCGCCGTACGCGCCGCGGGGCTCGAGACGGGTGCCCTCGGAGTCGGCTTGTCCGGATCGGGGCCCTCGATGTTCGCGCTCTGCCGCACCGTCGGCGACGCCCGGGCGGTCGCTGGGGCCATGGCTGAAGCGTTCGCTGGTGCCGGCCTCGACGGGGCGGATGTTTACGTCTCCGAAGTGGGAGACCGGGGCGCTCACGTGATCGGGTCTTCAGTTTGAAGTTCTTCAGCACGGCCGGCCACAGCCCGCCCGTGGACCTTCGCACGGCGCTGACGCGAGGACTCGCACCGGACGGTGGGCTCTACCTGCCGGAGCAGATCGACCCGATCGACCCGTCTGTTCTGGCGGGGCTGCACGGCCGGCCCTTCCCTGCCGTTTCGCGCGCGGTGGCGCGGCACTTGCTCGGCTCCGTGATTCCGCCGGCGGATCTCGACCACATCGTCGATGCGGCCCTGGACTTCGACGTTCCGTTGGTCAGCCTGGGCGACCGTAGCCCCGTGTACGGCGATGGGGCCGGAGACGGACCCCCGGACGATCTCTACCTGCTCGAGCTGTTTCACGGCCCGACTCTAGCGTTCAAGGATGTCGGCGCCCGTTTCATGGCGCGACTCCTTGCGTATCTGGACAGCGAGAATGAGGAGCCGCTCACCATCCTGGCGGCCACGTCGGGAGACACCGGGAGCGCGGTCGCCCAAGCCTTTTTCGGCGTATCAGGCGCCCGGACCGTGATCCTGTTCCCCAAGGGCAAAGTCACCCCGCTCCAGGAGCGCCAGTTCTCGACGTTGGGCGGAAATGTCGAGGTACTCGAAGTCGATGGCACGTTCGACGACTGCCAGCGAATGGTGAAGGTGGCATTTTCGGACCGCCATCTAAATGAAGCCGTTCGCCTCAGTTCGGCGAACTCGATCAATATCGGCCGGCTGCTGCCACAGATTTTCTACTACGCGCACGCCGCGGCTCAGTTGCCTCGCGGGTCGGCTCCGTTGTTTTCCGTACCATCCGGGAATTTCGGCAACCTGACGGCGGGGCTGATGGCCAAGAGACTCGGCGTGGCGACTCGAGGTTTCGTTGCCGCGACCAACGTGAACGACGTCGTCCCAGAGTATCTACAGACCGGGGTGGTTCGTCCCCGTCCCTCCACCCCCACCATCTCGAACGCAATGGACGTCGGTGATCCGAGCAACCTCACTCGTATCCTCGCGCTGTACGATGGGGACGTCGAGCGCCTTCGAGAGGACCTCGTCGGGAGCGTACACGACGATGACGAGACGCGGGCTTGTATCGCGGACGTGCACCGGAGCACGGGTCAGGTCCTGGACCCGCATTCGGCCGTAGGATACCTGAGCGTCGCCGACGGGCGCCGGGCTTTCGGCGACGGACCCGTCGTCGTGCTATGCACCGCCCACCCCGTGAAGTTCCGCGAGGCCGTGGAGCCCGCGATCGGACGCGAGGTGCCGGTGCCTGAGCACTTGGCGGCGTGTTTGGAGGCCGAACGGCGTGTGACGCCGATCCCGCCGGAGGCTTCCGCTCTCAGGGACTTCCTGCTCTAGCGACCCGACGGCAAAAAAGGCCACGAGGGGGCACGAGGTCCACAGGGACGCACTGTTCGCCGCGCTGAGCTAGTCCTATCACTCCGTAGGAGCCTCGCGAGCCCCCCTTCACCACGTAATCCCCGCCTCTTCCAGCAAGGCCTGGTAGCGGGGATCGTCTGCGAGCAGATCACGGGTGTACATCGCGTCGGTGAGCGCCGCAGTCCAATCCGCGGGACCGCGGACCAAACGCGCAAAGGCTTGAAGCGCGACATCACGTTGGCCGGTCAGAGCGTAGTAGGCGAGTAGACCGGCTCCAAGCATCCGCATCCCTTCGGGCACGGCGAACGGCTGTGGCTCCCCGGTCTCATGATAACGGACGGCGGCACCAACGGCCCCGCGCACGAGAACGGTATCGCGACCGGCGAGCCGGGCATGGGTCAAAGCCACCTCCATCGCCTCGTCATATTCCCCCGCCTGTAGCAGCAAACCCCCGAGGATCAGATACGGACTAGACGCGGTCGGTTGGAGCGCGCTCGCCTTGCGATACTGGTCAATCGACTCCTCCCCTCGTCCCGCCGCCTTAAGTGCCAAGCCAAGCTGGCTATTAACCGCAGGTGATACAGGATCCAAGGCCACGCCGGCCGTTGCCTCTACGACCGCTTCATCTGCCCGCCCGGTGCAGATGAGGAGTATGGCGTACCACCCGTGGGTGGTCGCATACCCTGGATTCAGCTGGATCGCTCGGCGAAACTCCCGCTCCGCCTCCTGCCACCTAGCGGACAGGGTGTATGCATAGCCGAGTGATGCATGGCTCATTCCCAAGTCAGGGGCTAGCGCAACGGCGCGCTCCGCCGCAGGGACCGCTCGGGACAATACCTCGGCCCAATCGGGAAAGTCGAGGCGACTGGGCAGCACGAGGTAGGAATCGGCGAGACCGGACCATGCCTCCGCGTAGTTCGGGTCAAGCTCGACCGCCCGCTGAAACTCCGTGATCGCGGATTGAAGGCTTGCGATCGTACGTTGGCTCCAAAAGTATCGGCCTCTCAGGTAGGCCTC
>Ga0209402_10000493_pt1 | contig 47445 bp, 50 predicted proteins | sample ArcticOcean_MG_C_3_FD_187437 | JGI IMG/M metagenome (GOLD analysis project Ga0209402, IMG submission 187437) | Marine microbial communities from western Arctic Ocean - ArcticOcean_MG_CB8_126 (SPAdes) (version 2) | ecosystem: Environmental > Aquatic > Marine > Oceanic | place: Arctic Ocean... | reverse complement strand
TTCTCTGTATATTTTTTTTCTTACTGCTCATCTCAAATCTACTCCATTACTCTTTGCTGAACTTATTTTATAACAGAAGATTGTTGTATGCAAGCATGTTATTAAGACGTTAATGTGTTCATACTGTCAAGTATGTTTAATATAAAGTGTTATTGTTTTCAATATATATTAAGAGGTTTTAAGACGCTTACATTATTTTTATGGTTTTTATAATTCTAATAAATTTAAGACGTTTTATTGTGCTGTCTGTAGAGTAAGAGCAATGAAGGTATTAAAGGCGTTTATAGGGGATTCTAGGGCGTTCTAGGGCATATATTGTTCAAGGGATAGTAAGTGAAGTTTAAGATAAAAATGAAAATAGAAGGGAAATTAGAATAAGAAAAGGGAATTATATTTAAGATATATACAAATGAATGAGATCGGATAGAAGTGTCATAAAAATTGTCATAAAAGGGGTTTCGACTGATCTGTGACAGTTGAAAGCTTTAATAAAAACACTTATAAGTTCATGTGAAAACAGGACCTAATTGGGGAGAATTAGAAGCAATAAAAACTAAATTTAATCATATTTATATTAAAGGCATCCCTTAAATCGTAAAATCACTGATATAATAAAATATTAATGACGGGCTCTAATTAGCGGGAGTAGCTCAGCGGTAGAGTCCCTGCCTTCCAAGCAGGCTGTCGCCGGTTCGAATCCGGTCTCCCGCTCCAATTCTAAGCATATAAGTTTGATTCAGTAGTAATTTAATTGCCGAGAGACGCGTCAACCTTATTGAGAGCTCGAGCCATCAATTTGGCCTGTTCTTCAGTCATATTCATATGAAAGTTAAAGAGCAGGGTTCTACCCAGAATGTTAGTTGTGTTGGGACACATGTCCTTAGAATACTCTACTTGACCCTTATAAGAAGGGTCTTTCCATGGATAACCAGATGGATGGTGCGATCGTTTATTAAGTATTGATTCCCAAGCACTGTAGATGTGCCTGTCAGGTATACCTTCATTAAAAATAGCTGCGACTTCAACTCCTTCAGCTTTTAATGCATGAGCAAAGCCTTTTGCTAAAGCTTCATTCTCTACAATTACTCCAGCAGAAACCCCTGTATCCCCTTCAGAATCATCAATGTGTTGCAGCTTGTATGACCTTGCTTCGTCAAGTTCAGTCATAAATGCTCGTTTCAGCTTACGCTGGTGATCTAATACTTTTTGCAGTTTAGATAGTTGTACTCGCCCAACCGCTCCAATTAGCTCGCTCGCACGATAACCTTCACCAGGAAACGAATCTAGCTTGTATTCAATGTCATAAAATTGGCCCTGTGGTTTATCTCTCTTTTCCATATCTGGATTTGTAGTATTCCACATAGGTAACCCAGGATCCGAGCAATACAATATTCTTTCGTAAATGTCCCTATTATTTGTATACGCCATACCACCTTCACCAGTAGTTATCGTCTTAAAATAATTCAAACTCCAGGCAGCTGCGTCAGATTTTGACCCAATAGATTTTCCTTTATACTGGCCTCCAACAATCTGGCAACAATCTTCCACTACTTTTAATCCATGCCGTTTTGCGATTTCCAATATCTGATCTAATTTAGCAGGAACGCCTCTCATATGCGTGACTACTATAGCTTTCGTATGTGGTGTGATTTTTTTTTCAACGTCTGACGGGTCAAGCCCAAGTGAATCATCTATTTCAGCAATTACAGGTACAGCGCCAGTCGCAATTATTGCTGCAGGTGTAGCGATATAAGTATAACCAGAGACAATAGCTTCATCTCCAGGACCCAAGCCTACTCCCTTCATAGCGCACACCAATGCAGCAGTACCAGAGGTGACAATAAGTGTGTAACCAACACCTAATAACTCTGCTGCTTCTTTTTCAAATTGGTGACATTGACTCTTGGCGTCATACCTAAAAAGATCTTGGCTTCTTAGAACTTTGCTAACTGCTTCAATTTCTTCTTCGTCAACAATGCTAGGCCCAGAAACTCCAAAAGGAATCGGATCGGTTATCACAGGTGTACCGCCATCAATTGCTAATTTGTCTTCAGCGATCATTATTCTCTCCTAAACTTTCAAACCTAAAATTATCTCCATAAAAAAACGAAACATGAAACTTTTCGTAATGCTATGCCAATGCCTTACGTATATCAATATTTTCGATGGAAATGTTTGACATTTACGTCACCATCTGCTACTTTCCGTCCACCTTAGACGTTAGTAATCAAATTAAAGTATTACTAAATATTTTGATCAATCAATTCGATCAATCCGCCAAATTAAAAGAGGATCATTTTGGAAAAACTTGTACTTAAAAACATCAACAAGAACTATGGCTCAGTTGTAGCTGTGGACAATTTATCTCTTTCCATAGATGAGGGTGAATTTATCACCCTGCTCGGTCCCAGTGGTTGTGGGAAAACCACAACCTTACGAATGATCGGAGGGTTGGAAGACCCAGATAGCGGACAGATTTTCATTGAAGGTAAAAATATGACTAAAGTACCTCCTCATCAAAGACCCACCAATATGGTGTTTCAAAGTTACGCATTATTCCCACACTTAACGGTCTATAACAACGTAACTTTTGGACTTAAAAACCTAAAAGTGCCGGCAGATGAACAGCGATCGCGCGCCGAAAGAATGCTCAATTTAGTCGGGCTAAAAGGACTCGAGGAAAGGCGGCCTAACGAACTTAGTGGGGGGCAACAACAGAGAGTGGCTTTGGTGAGAGCATTAATTAATGAACCTGCTGTATTACTGTTAGATGAACCACTCGGGGCTTTGGACGCAAAACTTCGAAAAGCGATGCGATTTGAACTTAAACGAATCCAGCATGAATCTGGGGTATCTTTTGTTTTTGTGACTCATGACCAAGAAGAAGCCATCAGTCTTTCAGACAGAATTATTTTAATGGACCTTGGTAAAGTACAACAAGATGACTCGCCAAGAGGAATATTTGAAAGTCCGGCAAATCAATTTGCGGCTGACTTTGTAGGAGTGGGCAATTCAATCGAAGGCGATTGCACTGAAATATCTAAAAGTTCCACGCACATAAAATGGGGTGAAGGCAACCTAGCAAAACTACCAAAAATTACAGGAGTTACCGTTGGCTCCAAAACGAATATGTGGATCAGAGCAAGCGACGTCAGAATTGGCAAAGCGGTTAATGAAAATGAGGATTATTGGACTGGAACTGTAAGAGAATTACTTTATTACGGCGATCAAGTAGACCTTGTAATTGCAGTTGGTGACAAGGACGAACTCAGAAGCATAATTACCGCTGATCAGTTTTATGAAGAAAAAATCAAAATTGGAGACAGTATAAAAATAGCTTGGGATTCCGATAGAGTGAAAGTTTTCACGGCATGACCACTAACGCACAAGAATTTAAAACCTATTTCATAAACATTATTAGACCGAAATTAAAAATCGTGCCTAGTCTTCCACTAGCATTATGGGTTATTTTCTTTATAGCAGTCCCACTTTGTTTCACTGTAGTCTATAGTTTTCAAACGTACGGATACTATGTGGTTGATACGCCTTGGACTCTTGAAAACTACAGAGGTTTGTTTGACACCACTGCGTACTACAGAATGTTTTTAAAGTCAGTGATAGTTTCCCTCATTATTGCTATCGTAGGGATGATTATTGCGACTCCTATGGCATACTATCTGTCCAGGATTGCTAGTAAAAGACTAGGTTTTGCTTTGCTTCTAATTATGATCATTCCTTTATGGATGAATATCGTTGTTAGAAATTATGCCTGGATAAGCGTTACGATCAAAGGCGGTGTACTTGATAAAATGCATCAAGCTGTGGGGCTCACCTACGGTGAATGGCTTTTTCAGATCGAACTAGTAACAATTGTAGGAATCCTGCTATTTATACCAATATCTCTCCTTGTGTTGTATGGAAGTATGGGTAGTATAAGCCAGGAAATAGAAGAAGCTTCGATGGACTTAGGCAACAGCCGAATTAAAACGTTTTTTAAAACCATCTTCCCTCTGTCTGCATCCTCATATCAAACGGCGTTTTTACTCACTTTCATGCCGTCACTTGCCATGTATGTAACTCCGAAATTATTAGGTGGAGTCGACGGTATGTTACTAGCGAGTGTGCTCATGCCAGTTGTGAAATCTTCTCTTAATTTCGCTAAAGGGGGAGCTATTGTAATACCGATAATGATCCTATTGTTAGTAATAACATTTCTGCTTCGCCGAGGAATTAATATAGAAAATGTGTACAAGGCTGGAGTTGGTTCAAATATAGCACGTGCCACAAATCGTAAAAACCCATTGCTACTTTTGTACTGCCTGGTTGTAATTGTAATAAGTTACATCCCCGTTATGTCTTTGGTTTTCTTTTCATTTGATGCAAACCCTCTAGCAATGTTGCCACTTATGGGCCCGAGTTGGGTCTGGTATCAAGATATGTTAAATAGTAATGGACTCTTAAATGCATTAAAGGCAACTATTTTTGTCGCATTAGAAACTGCAGCAATATCAGTTTTGGTAAGCGCGCCAGCAGCATATGCGATAACTAGATTTAAATTTAGGGGAAGAGGATTGATAGTATTTATGAGTTTACTACCAATGCTTATACCTGAATTTATAACTGGGATGGCAATTATGTTAATGCTGGACGCTTTTGGAGCCAGACTTTCACTCCATACAATTGCAGTTGGACATGTAACACTCGCCATTCCATTTGTATTTCTGACTATTTTGGCACAGCAATATGGTTTTGATCGTCATATTGAAGAAGCATCTCAAGACTTAGGTTCTTCTCCAATTGCAGGATTTTTCAAAGTCACCCTACCTCAAATGATGCCTGCACTAGTCGCAGGAGCGTTTCTAGCAATCACTGTCTCATTTAATGACTTTGCAGTATCATTTTTGCTGACAGGTACAGATACCACATTCCCAGTGTTTATTTTCGGGCTTCTTAAAAGTGGAGTTTCCCCTACAGTTAATGCTGCAGGCAGCTTACTACTAGCAGCTGTTGTGCTTTTATTAATCATTGGGTTAATACGACCTTGGAAGTATCTAAGTTTTATTCCTAAGAAATATCGATTTTCAATATATTAATAATTAAAGCATTAATCTTTAATTATTAATTCAATAAATTACGATAACGTGCATAAAATAAATAAAAGTAATACAATGCGCCAAAAGTGCAATTATTCAATACGTTGCGAGCGCGCAAGAAAACGGAGGTTTTTACTGTGAGTGACACATTAAGTAAGATATTTAACAAGGACATAAGTCGGCGCCAATTTCTCAAAAGAGTTGCAATTGGAGCTGGTGGTGTAATGCTAGCCAGCCCTTTAGCTAGTATGGCAGCATCTTGTGGTGGAAGTGGAAACGTTAACATTAAAGTTTTGGGATGGGGAGATAAGCTAAACGACGATGTAAATGATGCCTTCAAAGCAGATACAGGTAATAGTGCAACATTTACTATCTTTACCGAAAATCCAGAAGCAATGGCTAAAATTAAATCCGATAAAACCGCTTTCGACACGGTATTCATAGATGGATTATGGGCCAATGGGCATTATAACGCTGGCACCATAGTTCCCATCGATTTTAAAGGGATGAAGATCTATGATGACTACTTCCCTCAGTTTGCTAATCTTGCTCCATGGCAGTTACCTAATGGCAACACGTTAGCAATTCCACATGCTTGGTCTGCTGACGGAATCATGTACAACAAAGATCACGTGGATCTTGGTGATAACCCAAGTTTTTCAGCATTATTTGACCCAAAGTACGAGGGCAAGGTAGCTATATACGACTCTTTCTATAGAAACTTCTTAAACGTTGCCCCAGCAGTGACGTCTGCCGGAATATTTAAGGATATGCACGTACAAGCATCAATTGACGGCGGTCCTGTAGAAGAAGCATATGATCTGTCACAAAGTTACCTTGACCAGACTCTTGCAGAAATGCTCAAGGCTAGAAAAAACTTTAAGATGGTCTGGCAAGATATCGATGAAATTACACGAGCTCTAGTCAGTGGAGAAATATGGATAGCCATAGGTGGTAACTATATTACTCAGAACTGTATAGATGCAGGTGCAACAAACATCGAATTCGCAACTCCTGCTGCTCATGACATTATGGGTTGGGTTGATGGACAATGCATAATTAAGAACGAGCAATATGATAAGAATCCAGACGCAGTATTGTCATGGATGGAACACTACCATAGTGCTGAGTCTCAAGTTAAAGTTATTGGTAACACGTGGTTGGCATCAACTAGCCGAGCTTGTTTGGATGGGCTAGAAAAGGCCTTCCCAGATGGTAAAGAACGTGTAGCCAAACTGGCCGCTAGAGATACCAGCACTGTAGATAAAATGTCATTGCTGAGACCTTTAGCTAACCCAGGTCCATTCCAAGATGCTTGGGCTGAATTCTTGGCAGCTGGATAAAGGCTAAAAGTTAGTTAATAGTTAGCACTTTAAGTTAATAAAGAAAAGCAGGAGTTAGCGGTAGCTCCTGCTTTTCTTTATTAATGGACAGATTTTAATATAATTAATATTGAAACTTATTTTTAAAAATGATTAAAGAACTATCTGGAAAAGTATCAACAGTATTGGGTCCTATAAATCCAAGTGACACAGGAATAACCCTGATGCACGAGCATGTATTCGTTGACGGTGCGTGTTTCCAATCAGTACCAGAAGAAGCTTCTCTTAGATCATTAATTCGGTCTGAAATTAAACCTGAGTTGATAAAACATCTTGCTAAACACTGGAATGTAATTTCCAACCATATCAAACTTAATGACTTCACCTTGATGCAAGAAGAATTGAAAAGTTTCGTTTTATCCGGGGGTAAAACTATTGTGGAGGCAACGAGTATCGGGATAGGTCGCGATCCAGTGGCTCTGGCCAAGATGGCGAGGGCCACTGGATTAAATATTGTTATGGGATCCAGCTACTACATTCCTGCATCATATCCAGAGTATCTTTCTAACATGACTGAAGATGATGTGTACGATCAAATTATGAGAGATATCGTTATTGGGATTGACAATACAGGCATAAAAGCAGGTCTGATCGGAGAAGTCGGTATTGGAGGGTCAATATCTCAACTTATTGATCGTGACCAAGAAATGCCTGAGGAAAAGGTTCTAAGAGCATCTGCAAGAGCACAAGCATCCACCGGTGCACCAATGATAATACACCCAAGCCCAATTAAAGAATCATTACTTAGAGTCTGTGAAATTATTATTGATTGCGGAGTAGACCCGTCAAAAATAGTTTTTGCACATATGGATGTACAGACTGAATTAAGCGTGCTTGAAACTTTGACCAAGCAAGGTTTCAATGTTGAATATGATTCATGGGGTATAGAGGATACCGAGTTAATAGATTCACAGGATGATGCATTGCAGCTGCCTAATGATAATCAAAGGTTACATCACCTCAGAAGTTTAATTAATAATGGGTACATAAATAACCTTATAATCACACAAGATATGTTTTTAGGACTTCAGTTACAAAGCAGCGGGGGAAAAGGGTACAGTCATATAATTGACAATATAATACCTCGTATGAAACATCTTGATTTTACTCAAAAAGAAATAAATAATATCTTAGTATTAAATCCTCAACGGATCCTTACTTTTAAATAAAACAGGAGATAGTGTTACAAAACATGACGAATCTAAATTCTGACGACAAATTACAAGGTTTTGGAGATGATCCAAACTTAACTCATTTACGAGTAGGGACCGACCCCCAAATCCTGGAAATATTAACCGACCCTTATGTGATATATCGGTCTAACCGATATGCTCCTGTTGTGAAAATAAAGGAAGTCGAATCTGATAAAGAATATATTTTATATATCAGTTCAACATCTTTAGCCCAACAACTAGAAGATATACGGACCTTTGATGGAGACGGGTCTTTGATTGGTATAAAAGTAGCGGTCAATAAGGATAGTGACGACCGTTTTGCTAAATATGAAGTCTCAGTGGAGTAAAAATGTTTTCGATTGGTACAGTTATGACTCTGAAGCCAGGAGGGTTTCCTGGATATAAAAAAGCTCACGATGACATATGGCCTGAATTAGCACAATTGATCAGTAATGCTGGGATTAGTATGTCAATTTATCGTCATGAAGATTTATTATTCATCCATGGAATCGCCCCTTCCGAAGAAAAATGGAACAGCATTGGTGGCGAAGTTCCAGAAAAATGGTATGAATGGATGACAGAATTTCTAGAGACAGACCCAAAAGGCAAGACAATTGTAACTCCTTTAACTGAAGCATTCTCATTTGGTGAGTTCTCTCAGTAATGAGTAAAGATTTTAATTGGTCAAGCTTTAATATGAGTAGAATTAGAGGTCTAAGCAAGCAGGTCGTTTATATTAACCTTGAAGACAACCACTCAAATATCCCGGTAAAACTTCCAGTAATGATCGTTAAAGGGAATACTGACGGACCTACATTAACTATTTTAGGGGGCGTTCACGGTGATGAATACGAAGGCCCATTAGCTATAAGGCAGTTATTTGAAAAGATAAATCCCTCTTCATTAAATGGAACATTCATTGGGTTGCCTCAATCAAATCCTCCTGCGGCAGAGGCTGGCACAAGGGAAAGTCCAATTGATAATTTAAACCTAGCTAGAGTTTTTCCTGGAAACCGAACTGGTACTATCACCCATAAAATAGCCCATTTTATCTCGACAAAACTTATTGATAAGACTGACTTTTTAATAGACTTACATAGCTCTGGAACTCACATATCAACCCCCACGCTAGTTGGCTATGATGCTTCAGCTAAAGGAATTGTCAACGGCTCTAAAGAATGTGCTTTATCTTTTGGAGTCCCTACAATTTGGGGCCATACTACACTTTCAAACGGCAGAAGCATTAGTTATGCCGATTCAATTAATATTCCTTGGTTATACACAGAGTGCTCTGGGGGGGGATGGTTACACACAAAAGAAGTTGAATTGTATAAGACAGGAGTGTTGAACGTCATGAGAAATCTTAAAATGATTAAAGGGAAGAGTAGCAACATTCAGCCAGAATTCCAACTATTAGGAAATGGAGATATGGAGGAATCCATTGCGGCTACGGTTTCGGGATATCTAGTCCCTAAAGTTGATATGTTATCAAGAGTCAAAAAAGATCAGTTGCTAGGAGAAATTTTAGGTCCAGCAAATGAGTTACTAGAAGAAATTAAAAGTCCACATAATGGGGTAATAGTCTTGATTAGACGATCCCCAGCAGTAACGGAAGGAGAATCCACTTTTTTAGTAACTGGCGAAGTAAGTTAACTAAACTTTAAATATGACATCTTAGAGTTTATCGCTAAGTTATAAGATAATATTAATCGAAATGAATAAACATAATTCACAAAACAAAAAAACGAAACGAACTACACTAAATCGCTTACCTCAACGAGGACACTACGATCAGGAAACCCTGTACTCCATACTTGATAGCGCATTAATTTGCAATGTCGCGTACGTGCACGAAAGTGAACCTAGAGCTATACCAACAGCATTCGTCAGAATTGAAAATGAATTTTTTATACATGGTAGCCGTGTCGCCGGTAATATCAAAGCTCTAGCATCAGGAATAATGGCGTGTATAAGTGTAACAAGGTTAGACGGTTTGGTTTTAGCCAGATCGGGCTTTAATCATTCAATGAATTACCGGTCAGTAATCATTTATGGGTCGGGCACTAAAGTTGATAGTAATGAAGAAAAGTTACCCATACTTAATGCTTTCATCGATCATTTAATTCCCGGGAGATCTGATGACGGTTTAAAGCCAATTTCTAAACAGAATCTAATTGATACAACATTGATTAAGTATCCCTTAAATGAAGTCTCTGCAAAAATTAGAACCGGTCATCCAAATGATGAGAATGACGATTACAATTTACCAGTTTGGGCAGGAATAATACCTATCCTTCGCCAATTTGGTGATCCAATTACAGACCCAAAAATGCGCTTCCCTACTGCTGTACCTGATTATGTAAAAACTTATCAGAAATAATCTCTCGATAATTAAACTAACAAATAACCCTTTACTCTAAATTGACTAAGACAATATTTATTACAGGTGTCTCTGGAACTATCGGTACAATTCTTAGGAATGCTTTGTCAACGACATTTGAAGTTGATGGCATTGATTTGAACTATTCAACCGATATAAATTTACATGACATGACAGACCTAGATTCATGCTATAAGTTTTTTCAAAATATAGATGTAGTTATTGATTTAGCAGCAAGGGCTGACCAATATGCCAGTTGGAGTGAGATATATAATAACAACTTTATGGCAACCAGAAATGCCTTTGAAGCAGCTAAAATGGCTGGGGTGGAAAAATTTATTTTCGCCAGCTCTAACCATGCCGTTGGTAACTTTGAATCAGAAGATCCTTACAAAAGCATTGTAGTTGGAGACTATGAAAACATATCTCCTCAAAGTTTTGATTTTATTAGTTCAACTTGCCCCATAAGACCTGATGGACACTATGGGATAAGTAAAGCTCTTGGTGAATCAATTGGTCGTTACTACTCTGACATACATGGCCTAGCAGTATTCTGCTTAAGGATTGGTACGGTACGCGCTGACGACACGCCTCAAAATGTGCGCCAATTAGCTACTTTTCTTTTTCAAAAAGACTTAATTGATTTAATCTTAAAATGTATAGAGGCGCCTTCAGATTTAAAGTTTGGAATATATTATGGAGTTTCAAACAATAAATGGAGATTTTGGGATATCGAAAATGCATATATGGATTTAGGATATAAACCTCAGTGTAATGCAGAGGATTTCAGGAATACATTAAGTAGGTAAATTTATGAAAGCAGCTGTTTTAAGAAAAATAAATCAACCCTTATCCATTGAAGATATTTCTATAGACACGCCAAAAGCAAACGAGGTTTTGGTACAAACCAAAGCTTCTGGAGTATGTCGCAGTGATCTACATTATATTCAGGGAAGCTATTCACACGATTTGCCTGTAATTCTTGGGCATGAAGTCGCTGGCATTGTAGAAAAAGTAGGCTCGAATGTCACATATCTTTCTCCAGGAGATACAGTGGTAGGCTGTCTATCTATATTCTGTGGCAGGTGTGAAAGATGTCTTGGAGGAAGACCTGCTTTGTGTCTTAGGGATCCAATGTGGGGCCTTTCAAGGACTGGAAATGATAATCCAAAATTATATAAAGCCCAAGAGCCTATAAATCAGTTTTTACGACTATCTTCATTTGCAGAGATGATGTTAGTACACGAAAATGCTTTAGTTAAAGTAGATCCAGAAGTGCCTTTCGAACAACTGGCATTAATCGGATGCGGAGTTACAACTGGTCTAGGAGCAGTTCTAAAGACAGCTAGAATAGAAGCTGGTTCTACCGTAGCCGTGATAGGTTGCGGAGGCGTCGGCTTGAGTGCTATTCAAGGAGCAAGAATCGCCGGAGCATTAAGAATAATTGCTATAGATACGGTCGGAAGCAAACTTGAAATGGCTATGGCCCATGGTGCTACCGATACTATTAGTGCAACAGCAGGTGACGTCGTTCAAAACGTGATCGAAATGACTAATGGTGGAGTCGATTATTCATTTGATGCGCTAGGCATCAAACAAACTGCTGAACAGTCATACGATATGGTACGGGCAGGAGGCACGGCAACGATCGTTGGCTTAATAGCGGAAGGCGTCAAAATCGAGCTTGATGGTGTTGGTTTTATTGACGAAAAACGAATCCAAGGCTCATGCATGGGGTCTAACCAATTTAGAACAGATATGCCCAGATATATTGAATTATATAAGCAGGGAAGACTAAAAGTAGATAGCCTTGTTTCGCAGAAACTTAAAATTAATGAAATAAATAAAGCTTTCGATGATATGAAGACCGGTGAAGTAGCCCGAAGTGTTATTGTTTTCAATTGAAAAATTAATCTTCGATTTTTATATACTTTAAATGATCTAAATATTTGCTATACTTCAAAACTGAATGAATATATTACTAGTAGTATCAGAAAGTCATGGCGATGGTAAAACTGCTATCTCAGCAACTTTAGCTCACTATGTTGCCACATTAGGCAAAACAGTCACAGTTGTAAAACCTTTTGGTGGAACAAACGAACTTGGAGAAAACTCTGATTCACACATATTCTCCAGTCTTATCGGATCAAAACAATCTGACTGGCCTATAAAATTACCTGAAACCGGACTATTAGATAAACAGGGTCAGCCTTGTCAAGATCTTAAGAATGTTAAAAACGAACTAACAAATATTTCAAAAAATCACGACCTTGTCGTAGTGGAAATTTCATCTAAAATCCCGAAGTTTGAACAAGCGAAAATTGCCGAGTTTCTCGAAGCTAAGGTTTTAGCTGTTATTCGCCATAAACATGGACTCAAAGCAAATACGATCAGACAACAACTAAATTCGTTCGGACAGAATCTTTCAGGCATTTTAATAAATGCACGTACTAAACACACTTCACATGAAGTACAAGCTTCCTTCATTCCAGAACTTGAAGATTCAGACATTAAAGTATTTGGCACTATACCTGAGGAAAGAAAACTTCTGTCAGTGACGGTAGACCAAGTTGTGGAACATCTAAAAGGAGAGTACGTCTTGAAAGTTAAGGAGCGTTCAGGAGAGTTAATAGAAAACTTTCTGGTTGGAGGATGGACAATGGATGATGGCTCACTATATTTTGCTACAAAAGATAATAAAGCTGTAATAACTAGAGGGGACAGACCTGACTTACAAATGTCTGCTCTAAGCACAAAAACATCTTGTTTAATTATGACAAAAGGAATAAACCCTATCGAATACGTTGAATATGAAGCCCAAGAGGAAGGTGTGTCTATTGTTGTGGTAGGCAAAGATACAATTAGCACAATGGAATCCTTGGACTCCATAATTGACATTGCTAAATTTGATCATGTGGAAAAGCTAGAACGATTGCATGAACTTATTAAGTCTGAGGTCGATTCAAAGGCATTATTAGAGGCTATTGGAATAGCAAGTTAAACATAAAGCATCGCTCCAGTAATTGAAACTAAAGAACCGCCGTTATCATCAGCTGGACACTGATCATAACCCATTGATAGCCCTTTAGGCTTTTTATTGTAAGCTCTCTCAATCGTCTTCAACATCATGTATATAGGTGATAGGCCACAAATACGCCGTTTATCTGCTTCGAGTTTTGAGATTTGCAAGAAAAGATCCGCATCCCCTTCACAAATTGCAGCGATACTTTCATCGTCGTGTAAACCTAAACTATGCCTAGCTGCCGGTACTATTTGAGTGTTATCTCCAAATACTGGCCCAACATGAGCTAAATCTCCAGCAGCTACGATTAAAGTGCGCCGCTCATGAATGATTTCTGAAAGTATATTTATTGTCTCATCGATGAGTGGGCTTTTATCAGGTTCTCCACCATTTTCTATGTATTTATAAAATGACCCACATAAAATCGGTAACATTTTAAATGATATGTCCTTCATAAATCCATGCATCCATAGGCTTGCAAGCTCTATGGAATGTTCGCTTCTATGATGCAACTCTTCTCCAAGAATGGCATCGGGTCCTAATTTTTTAACGAGTTTTTCGACAAGTTCAATGTCGGTGTTTATAACCCCAAATGGAGTAGCATAATTCTGCAGTGTGCTAGTTATAGTTGATTCTCCGCCATAATGATCAGTGCCAAAAATGATCACCAACTCTATATCTTGCAAACTTAAAGCAGCAGCCTGCCATGTGGCAGCATATGTATCGCCTCCTCGCGCAAAATCTATATGAGGGCTCAAAATACCTACTAATGTTCCTGTATCTAAAGGGGGACTATTCATAGAATTTTTTTCACAAAAATCTAATATCATTTCCATCGCTTTAACTTTATCTTCAGGGTACACTTTTCCAGAATGCATCATTAAGCGACTAGACGGTTTCCTGTATTCTTCGGTAGTTTTAACTATAATTTGTTTAAGGTTTGAATTGTCTAGGAGAAATGCTCTATCAAGCTGATCCAGTAAATCTTTTATCTTTTGAGTAGATAAATCTAAACCAACACTTGCTTGAAGTGTACTTTTTAATTCATTCAAACCTTTAGTGCCATCCAGTATTCTTAATAAAGGAACTATCGGAGCCGGAATCAAGATGCTGTTTTCAGACAACATAAGAGGATCTTGTAAATATAAAAAATCTTTACCTTCGTGCTCTATCCATTTAGGGTCAAGAGAACTTCTTAATTTAAAGTTACTTACAGACATTGTATTTAATACACCTCATTATCTAGTCTTTCATGGTAACCTAGATGGTACTAGTATGCGAAAGATTTCACACTCACTGATCAACTTTTTGATCCCTGCAATATTTTTTACTGCTATAACAGTTTCCTGTTCTAGCACAGTCGATGTGCCATATTCAGTAGAAAGGGCTAATAAATTAAATGAAACAGTGATGTGTCCGGTGTGCCCAGGGGAATCTATCGACCAGTCCCAAAATCCGTTAGCGTTACAAATGCGCGACATAATAAAAGATAAATTAAATCAAGGATGGAGTGATCAACAAATAAAAGATTACTTTGTTGAAAAATATGGACCAAGCATACTCTTATCGCCTCCTAGATCTGGTGTTAGTTTAGTTGTTTGGGTTATACCTCCAATAATTGTCGTTTTGTCACTACTAATACTTATAATGGCTATTAAATCAATGAGGAGAAATAAAGTACGCTCCGATGGTTTAGAACAAATTAATCCATCTCCAGAAAAAATATCAGAGTATTCAAAAACATTAGAGAAAATTATCAATGAACCTTAAATTTTTTGAAATGGATAAAATATAATGTTCGTAGAAATAGGCTATATAGCTATCGGTGTTTCATTTGCTCTATCTACTTATATTTCAATTGCTTCTTTAGTTGGTGGAATAAAAAAGATACCCGAACTCATTGTAAGCGCCAGGTGGGGCCTATATTCGCTACCATTTTTACTGCTTGTTGCAGTTATAGCATTAGTTAATGCATTCATTACTAATGATTTTTCAGTTCGATATGTTGCTGAGAATTCAAACCTGGCAATGCCTCAACAATATACTTGGGTAGCTTTATATGCAGGAAATGCAGGATCACTCTTATTTATCGCCATCGTATTCTCTCTTTTAGCAGTAGCAGCTATATTATCTATTAGAAAATCCTTGCCTCACTCAACGCCATATGCTCTCGCATTAATGGCGTTAGTACTTACTTTTTTCTTAGGAATAATATGTTTTATGGCTAACCCACTAGAACGTTTACCTATTACTCCAGCAGATGGACAAGGCATTAATCCATTGCTAGTACATTTTGGTATGTTTATACATCCTCCCGTACAAATGACTGGCTTAGTTTCGGTCACTATTCCATTCAGTATTGCGATCGGAGCTATGTTAGCTAAAAGAGGCGGCAGAGATGAGTGGGTTGATATAGGCAGGATATGGGGGATGATATCGTGGCTAATATTGACTATGGGGCTTCTTCTCGGTTCATGGTGGGCATACACGATCCTTGGATGGGGTGGCTACTGGGCATGGGATCCAGTAGAAAATTCAGCTCTCATGCCTTGGCTTGCTATGACTGCGTTTATCCATTCCATCATGGTACAAAAACGGCGTGGAATGTTTCGAATGTGGAACATGGTAATAATCATTGTTGCGTTTACACTTTCTTTAATGGGAATGTTTATTAACAGAGGTGGGCCAGTGCCATCCGTGCACTCATTTGCTCAGTCAACCATGGGCTGGTTATTCCTAATGTTTATGGGCGTATCATTGTTTGGGTCACTAATTGCATTCCTTTTACGAATGGATAACTTAATTAGTAGAGATAAGCTTGAATCATTATTATCTCGGGAAAGTATGTTTCTATTCCAGAATGTTCTGTTCCTTATAGCAGCGTTTATAACTCTATGGGGATCAGTATTCCCCGTATTAGCAAAAGTGATAAATGGGACAACCGTCACCGTAGGTGAGCCATTTTACAATGTAGTTGTTGGACCAATATTGTTAATAATATTGGTAGTTATGGGCATTGGTCCATTCTTTCCTTGGCGCAGAGCTACTAAGAGCAATATATATAGAGCCATTAGAGTGCCCCTGGCTGCAGGTATACTAACAGCGATAATAATCATTGCAGTTGGAATCAGGCAACCACTCGCGACTTTGGCATTTGCAGTCTGTGGAGTAGCAGCTGCTGGTATTTTTAATGAATGGTTTAGGGGCACTAGAACTCGAATGCGCAAAGGCGAACCAGTCTGGATTGCTTTCACAAACCTTATTACAAGAAATAGGCCAAGATATGGAGGATACATAGTGCATCTTGGAATATTAATGTTAGCTATTGGTGCAATAGCGTCGTCATTTTATTCAACTCAACAAGACATCACGATGCAACCAGGTGACACTTACGAAATCGGCGGATACACTCTCTCTTATTTAGACTCATATCAAAGAAAATACTCGGACAGAGATGAGTTTATAGGCGAGTTCAAAGTAACAAAAGGCAATAAAGACCTAGGTCTGATGTATCCAAAACAATCTTTTTATAGAGAATTTCGAATAAATGCCACTCATGCGGCAATTAAATCAAACCCTATTGAGGATTTTTATATTATTCCATCTGAATTTTCTAATAATGGAGAAGCTATATTCAGGATACTTTTAAACCCTCTAGTTTGGTGGATGTGGGCAGCGGGTCCTGTGATGGCAATAGGCACGATATTTGCTCTTACGCCGCAGAAACGAATTTCAGTTAGACTCATTTCCAAAGAAGAAGAAAACAAGAGGAATTTATAATTCATGCCTAAATTCATTGATTTTAAGTTAATAATTTAATGTTAGTTTTAATAGCCATAATTATGACTGTCATTCCAGCTGCAATCATCTTATATCCACTTATAAGAAGAATCGGATCCACTGAACTTTTGAAAGATGAATCTAGTTTAACAGCAGAACTTAATCGAAGATGGGAAAGCGTTGTGGCTGGCTTAAGAACTGCTGAACTCGAAATGTCAATTGGAAATCTGTCTGAGGAAGATTATCACTGGATCAAGAACACCTACGCTAAAGAAACAGCACAAATTATGGAGGCAATGGAATTACAAGATGAAGAAGAAGAAGAATTGATGAAGTCTCTAGAGCTTGAAATTAAAAAAGTCAAAATTGAATCGGTAGATGGGAAATTAAGTGGAGATAAAAGCTAAAACATTATTATTTCAACTATTGTGGTTGGGATTTGGAGTTATACTTCTATCTCAAAGTCTAGCTATCACTGCTCAAGAAACAATTATCATTAGTGGCAAAGTAACCAACATGTCACAAAATGGTGATTCTTTGGATGGATTGTCCGTTATTTTGCACGAAAATTCCGATGATATTTTTGGAGAAACAGAATATAAACTATCAAAAGATAGTGAATTTATATTTAAGGACATAATTTACGACCCTAATAAACAATATGGCGTTTCTATTATATTCAAAGGAGCTTTGTATGGCATAAACCTAGATCCTTCAATGGGTTCAATTCCTGATTTAGAAATACAAGTTTATGAATCTATTAGAAGTGATGAACTCTTAAAAGCATCTTTGTCTTCCATTCTCATCAATGATGTTAATGTTGAGACAAAATCGATATCTGTTTTAGAAATAATTAAACTTGTAAATGACTCAGACTTCACCTATGTCCCAGGCCCAGCTCCAATGCAACTATTGCGTTTTAGTCTTCCTGAAGGTTCGTATAATTTGATGATCGATTCTTCACTAGTAACAGCAGAAATATTCCAAGTTGATAAAGGTTTTGGTATGTCTGCCTCATTACCTCCTGGAGAACACGATATTTTCTTTTCATATGACATACCTTACGAGTCTGACACATACGAAATATCCAAAAACCTTCGGTACGGAGCAGATATCTTAAGGGTACTTTCTGCAGTAGATTTAGTAGGTTTTGGTAATACTTCTCACGGCACTTTTGAAGAAACAGTTATTGGGGAAAGGAAGTATTACGTATTGGAAGATTCAGGTATTGAAAAAGGCGAAGAGTTATTAATAACTCTTGAAAACCTGCCTATACCGTCTACTGCGCTAAGGTTTTCAACGACATTAAAATCCATTCGGTGGGAATTAACCGTACCAATAGCTTTAGGAATAATAGTCATTTTCTCGGCAGGAATAATAATTTGGTTCAATAGTAAAAAAATATCTAATTCTGAATCTGAACATTTATATATCGACAAACCAGAATTGGCAATGTTAGCTGAACTTGAAGAAATGTACGGTCAAGGTAAAATTCCTAAAGAGCAGTATCTCCATAAAAGAGAAATTATAAAGAAGTTCATGGATGAATAATATTATAAATTAAATGTCTGTACTATGAGCGTCTAATTTACCAACATACTCATTCTTTAAAATACCCATAATCACGGAGTCAAATCTAGCTCCATCATGAGGCCGGCTTTGTCGCAAAGTTCCTTCATGTATAAATCCAAACTTCTTAAAAAGATTGATTGCATTTTTATTATATTCAGGGACATCAACCCATATACGAAATAATTCGAGTTGCTGAAATCCGATTTGTATCATTTTATCGGTTGCGGAAGCTCCGAATCCTTTGTGCCATAGATCTTTTCGCCCGATCAAAACTGACAACTGTCCATCCCCTAGCGATTTTTCAACAGCTAAATGACCTTCTCCAATATGTTCTCCACCGCTATATACGGAAAATATCATGTGATCTGAGTCTTCAAACACTTCTTTCCATTTTTTCTCGGAAAAAGAAATTGCTTTTAAAGGGTCATATGCTAAATGAGCCGAATCACCATAGGAGTATCTTCCAAACCAGGCTTCAGCAATTTCATCATCTTCTAGCCAGTCTCTAATTCTGGCAACATCTTCCTTAGAAACTACTTTTAATTCAATAGATTGAACAGACATCTATTTCCTCCTACCTTCCTAAAACTATCCAGTATTTATCCATAGCGTTTAGGTGGTTAACCTTTATCTGAAAGTTTTTTAATCGCATCAATTAACTTATCGATTTCGTCTTCAGTATTAAAAAAGGCAGTAGAAACTCTTATGCCTTTTTGAGATTCTATCGCTCTAACTACTATTTTGTCATTTTTCCATAGCTTTAGTGTGGCCTTACTGAAATCCACTCGGTCTATCTTAAATGTTGTTAAGGCTGAACATTCTGCTTCACCAAGTGGGCTTATTATATTAACTCCATTTATAGAACTTAAACCTTGTTCAAGTATTCTCGTAAGTTCCAAATTGCGAGTCTCTATTTCAGACATATTCTCATTTAAGATCATCTTAACGGCGGCGTTATAACCCGCTCTTAAAGGTGCACTAGTTGTAGACATAGAGAACTTGTCTATGGAATTAGTTACTGCTTCAAATCTTCCCTCCAAATTAAAGTTTGAAGAAAACCCAAAACCTATACGGCTAGGATGTATCTCAGGAATGAGATTATGTTTAATAAATAATGCTCCTGTCTGATCAGGTCCCATTAACCATTTTTGTCCTGGTGAAGAATAGAAGTCTACTCCTAAAGCGTTCATATCCAGTTCAATATGGCCTGGTCCTTGGGCTCCATCTACAAGTACACGAGCTCCAACTTTATGCGCCATTGAAGCTATTGAAGCTACTGGCATTCTAAGTCCCGTTGAATATTGTATGTGGCTAAACATGACGAGTCGCGTTCTTCCGGTTATTACAGATGCAAATGATTGACGGATATCATTATGTTTATCATTCAAGTTAACAGTCACCATCCGTAGTCGCACACCTCGAGAGCTTTGAAGATTGTATGCAGGAAGAAGAACAGACGGATGCTCTAAATCACACAAGACTACTTCATCGCCTGGCTTCCATGGGAGGCCATTTAGTATTATATTGATTCCGTCAGTGGTGTTATCAGTCAACATGACTTCTTCAGGTCGACATTTAAACAAACTTGAGACAAGACCTTTTGACTCGGACATAATTTTTTGTCCACTCTTAAGGATTTCAGGACTAGTCGGACCATTAAAACTTTCTAACTCTAACCTTGACTTAATAGCATCCACAACGTAAACAGGTGAAGGCCCAGACCAACCAGTGTTCAAGTAGGTCATATCATTTATATTTGGCATTAATGACCTGATCTTTTTAATATCCATAGCTACATTAATCCTGTACGTTATTCATAATTTTGATAAGGCTGCATTTTATATTCATAATGGTAGATATATTGTCTTACTTTCCTGAATTGATCTATGTACTGCCTCTGTGTACTCCATGTATTTAACACCATCAGAAAATGTCGTATGAAGTACCTGCTCTTGGCCACGTATCGCTGCAATAAATTCCTCCTCTACTCTCCAATAACCCCGATCTTCCTTACTAACTTCTATGAGCTGTAACCCTTCATCATCTTTGGTGCCTCCAAATATGGTTACTGCATCAAGATTTAAGTCGTCAGGGCTTAAAACTCCTTGAGTATCGATGCGAATGGTTCCTTCGGACCCATAAATCCAAATTTGATCTCCGGGTGCATGTCCGGTAACTGTAGTGAATCTTAAATGACCAATTGCACCTTGTGGAAACTGACAGATCACCTCAAGGTGATCAGGAATATCAATAAAATGGGTATTGCCTTCTAAGTCTTTGCGTTGATTTACATTTACTTTGCCAACCGCTGTAACAGATGAAGCAGGTCCGATCCATCTAATCAGTGCCTCGTACCAGATTCCCATCAACATCACGTTATAACCTGTCAGATCTCGATCAAGCCTCCATTGCATCAAAGATTTTTTATCAATGAACCCGCCAGTGTGGCTAGTTAACTGAACAGATAGTATATTTCCAACATATCCCTCTGAAATCAATTTTTTGATTGTTTTATCAATCCCAAATGTAAACGGAGAAGGAACGATCTGAGCCACTAATTCTGGGTACGCCCTCGACACTTCCAACATCGCATTAGCTTCAGCTGCATTCATAGCCATTCTTGCTTCTGTTAACACATGTTTACCAGCATTAAATGCCGCCATAGTAATTGGGTAATGCATATACGGCCATGTGCCAATACATACAGCATCTATTTCACTATCGTCTATTAAATCAGGCCAGGATTCATAAACCTTTGGAATATTAAATTCCTTGGCCACTTTTTCTCCAGACTCTTTTGTCCGATTTGATACTGCAACAACCTGTACTCCATCAATAGATTGAAACCCCGGAATATGTTTTGCTTTAGTATTTAAGCCGGCTCCGATAATTCCTATTTTTAATTTATTTTTCAATTGTGCAATTCTCCTGCATATCCGACTAAGGATACCAAATTCTACCTTGTGTAGATGTTTGGGCCATCAATAAATGACCTCCTATTGTAGTAACGTATAAAGTGTCTAAGTTAGATCCTGCAAATGTGCAATTTGTAGGGCGATCAATATTTAAATGGTACCGATGCTGAATTTCCCCTTGCGGTGAGAACACATAGATACTAGGGCCAGGGCCCCCTTCAGCAGTACCTGCAGTAGCCCATATATTACCCTTCACGTCGAGCACCATACCGTCTATACCTCTCCATTGCCCAAAATCGTGTAAAACTTCATACTCCCCTAAAAGACCGTCTTCTTGGACTGGATATCCTCTTAATTGTCTTTCCTCATCAGGATTTCTACCGCTTTGGGCTACATATAATACAGAGTGGTCGAGGTTAAATAACAACCCATTAGGTCTAGTAGTATCAAAAGTAACCCTTATTGATTTATCAAAAGAATTCTTGTTTTTAGGTATTTTGTACACAGATTCATGATCAAGCTCCATTTGCCTTCTATCTTTAGACCATTCACCTCCCGCCCCTTCATAAAATGGGTCAGTAAACCAGACAGAACCTTCGGTGTCTATAGCAAGATCGTTCGGTATGTTGTATGTCTGACCATTAAAATTATCTGAAATAACGCTAGTACCTTTATTAGTGTATTCAACGACTCTTCTAGAGCCGCCCTCACAGCCAAAATATCTTCCACCCTTATTAAATATTGTGCCATTGCAAAAATTCGTGTTCTCGCGGTATACACTAGTAACTCTTTTAATTGGGTCATATGCCAATATTTTACTGCTGTCTATATGGGTAAATAGTAATGACTGACCATCCCAAGCAGGACCTTCAGTAATTCCTCCGAATGGACCAGAAACTATGGAAAAATCCATGTCCTCTAAATCACCTCCGTCGATTCACTAATCGTTTGTGAAGTTTCGCCCATTATCTCTGACCCAAACTCTTGGATAGCGTTGAAGTCGTTTCTATAACCTTGGTGCATTTGCCTTCTATCACTTGAGTGTAATACAAATTTAGCTCCTTCCTGAAGCCATTTTTTTGTTAGCTCGACCGATTGGTGGTGAATTAGAACTGGAATATTTTTATTTTCACATGATTTTATAATCTGACGCAAAGCTGATTCGTAATCTGGGTGATCATATTGATTCGGTATGCCTAAAGATATAGTCAGGTCATTAGGGCCAACAAAAATCGCATCTACGCCATTTACATCTAAAATTTTATCTAAGTTTTCAATTGCAGGGACACTTTCAATACCGATAATACAAACTGAGTTTCTATTTAAGTTTTCTAAATACTTACGAGATTCTTCGCTCGGGAAAACTGCCTCCTCAACTACTCGTTTTACCATAACGCCTTTTAATGGCCGCCACTTACATGCTCCTATAACTTCCCTTACTTCTTCAACTGTTTCACAATATGGAGCTAAAACCCCATGAGCACCTGCATCAAGTGCCATAGTAACATAATGAGAATCAGGTATTGGTATGCGAACTATTGGAACCACGCCTATTGATTGCATCGCCACAAGATAATCCGCCACCTCTGCTCTGCCTCTCGGTGCATGTTCCATATCAATAACGACATAGTCCAGGCCTAAGTCAGATATTGCACTCGTCCATCTTGGATTTCGTCCCATGCTTATCATGGAGCCATACACCACCTTGCCTTCTTTTGTTTTATTTTTTAGTTGCTCACCATTCATGGTTTTATCCTTTGTAATAATAGACTGACGCTAATGCACTGCACTTGTGATTTTACATGTAGATTTAATCAAATCAAGATTGTTTGCCTTAATGTCCGACTGAGAATAGTATGTTTTATTATTAGATAGAAAATTTTTCATGGAAATAAAATTGAATAAAAGCTGGTCGGTTCTAGGAACAGGATTTATTGTTCTCTTTTTCAACGCAGGCATATTATCTGCCTTCGGTTTAATACTGCCTGACATGAGCAAGGATACTGGCTGGAGTCGTTCATCACTATCTGTGACTGTTACCATCTTCATGATTGTTTCTGCCTTGACTATGCCTATAGTAGGCAGGATTGCAGATAGATTTGATATCCGATTAATACTCTCCATAGGTATAACTATAGTTGCATTTGGAACGGGATTGATCTGGTTCGTCCAAGATTATTGGCAATTAGTTATTTTATATGGCGTAGTCTTTGCTATAGGGCACGCTACAGCATCAATACCTACGATTAGTGTGATGGTAAGTCGGTTTTGGCCTAAATCTCCAGGTTTAGCTAATAGTGCTGCTATAGCTGGCATGGGTTTAGGCCCATTTGTAATTGTGGGCATACTCACATTACTTCTGTTTATCGGTTGGAGAAATATTTATGCAATCATCGGTATAGTTAATCTCTTAATTGTTTTACCAATCGTCATATTATTTGCCAAGTCTCAACCTACTTCAATAGAAAGCCAGACAAGTAACGATATGGAGCATTCCAAAACCCAAGACCCTATGCAGGGTACGATTCCGATAGTTGACACCGGTAATAATAAAGGATTTAAACTGCTTGCTACTTTAGTTAAATCCAAACACATGTGGTTGTTATTACTAATTTTCGGCCTATGTGGTTTTCAAGACTTTTTTATCGCCACTCACTTGGTTGCATTTGCTAAGGATAATGAAATCGGTAATTCATTATCAGGATTCATCCTAGCTTTAATGGGATTAATGGGCCTACCCGGAGTGATACTATGCGGTTATGTAACTGACCGTTTTGGCCCGGCCATCCCAACGTTGATCTGCTTTTTAATACGAACAGTTATATTCGTAATAATTATTTATTATCAAAATACCACAACTATTTTGATTTTTAGCCTGTTCTATGGAAGCACATTCCTGATAACTGCCCCTCTTGTAGCTATATATGCGAAACAAATATTTGGATCAAAACTTATGGGACTTATCGGCGGAATAATAATAATGGTTCATCAACTTTTGGGAGGTTTAGGAGCGGTGTTAGGAGCGGTAATATTCGACAATCTTGGAAGCTATGATCTAGCTTTTATAATTTCACTTGCAGCTGGAATTGTAGCGATATTCATTTCTATCAAATTGCATCAAGTTTATTTGTTGTCACTCTCAATCAATAATCAAATGTCCAAAGATTCAATTAATTTATCAAGTTCCCAATAAGTAATTTTATCTGGCTTTGATGTTGGCATCCGAACATTAATAGAGTTGATAACGCCTCTCCTCTTAAGAATCTCTTTATCTAAATGAAAAGAAACATCCAGTGACCTAGTCAGCAAAGATAGTAAAGGACTTATTTTCTCCATATGTATCCTCGCGTCATGAGCTCTACCCATTTCCCAGTACTTCCAAGCTTTCGTATAGAATTCAGGCACAGCACATCCAGGCATTGTGCCAACTGATCCACGATTTAACTCAGCAATAAAATTGGTGCCCCAAGCGCCTCCGAAAACTATAACTTCATCTCCACCAAGTTTTTTTAATTCAGTGGTTCGCATAGTTGTTGGGGGTGTTTCAGCCTTCGCATATTTTGCATATTCTGTAGCTCTTACTATCTCAATCATAACTGGAGGGGGAATAGGGGAAGTCCATATATCTTGTATAAATATCGGCATTTTTACTTTCTCTGAAATCTCTACATAATGTTTAACAATAATCGCACTAGGAAGTGGAATCACTGTGGGGGGCGTCACCATCAACGCATCCGCCCCAAGCTCCTTAGCTCTCAAACTATACTTTACAGTCAAGTCCGTACCCTGAGAACCAGTATGCATTACTATGTTTACTCTCCCATTAACCTGATTAACCACAGTTTTTAACACAAGGTCTCTCTCGGATTCTGACATCTTAAAAATCTCTGATCCCATAGCTATTCCAAGACCATCAGCACCACTAGCGACAACGAACTCAGTCAACTTCCTTAAATCTTCATAGTCAATATCAAATTTTTCATTGAATGGCATATACAAGATCGGGTATACACCAGCAAATTTTGGCAGCGATTTTGTTTTCTCATTCATATAATTATTACCTATAAATCAAGAGAGCCCGGCGCACATAGTTTGCCGGGCTCTCTTTTAAAGAAATTCAAGATTTTATACTATCCCGTCAGTGCGCAAATCTTTCAGCGCTTGATTAAAACTTTCTATTGTTCGATCCACGACTTGGTCTGTGTGAACAGAAGACACCACAAAACACAAGCCATTCCAGTCCATAGCATCAGCTCCATTTACTAGTACAGCCCTCTTTAATGCGCCTGTCTTATCAACGGGCATGCTATTATAAATTTCCTCAAAAGGCATAGTACAAATATTTCGGTCACAATCACAGTCATAACCCATATTTACCTGTACCAGTGAAGATATTCCATGTGCGTGGCCAGTTATCTCATTTTTTATGAATGCTTCGTTTATTCCTTGTTTAAGTCTCAATGCAGCTGCGTCGGCTAGTTCGATAACGTCAGTATTCCAAATATCGTCCAAATGAGCTATCCCTGCAACGGCAGCTGTCGGCTGTGCATTATACGTTCCAGCCTGAGCAACTCGCTTTGACGAATCATGTATTAGATCTCCTGTTTTTGCCATAACATCCATGATATGTTTCTTGCCACCAACAGCTGCCCCTGGCTGACCACCTGCCATGATCTTAGCCATTGTAGTTATGTCTGGATCCAGGTCCCATTTTTCTTGAGCACCCCCTTTCGAAAGCCTAAAACCAGTAATGACTTCATCCATAATAAACATGACATTATGTTTTAAACATATTTCTTGTAAATCATGTAGAAACGTAGGGTTCTGCAAAGGAAAGGTACCAAAATGTGCTCCATTGCACTCTACTATAACTCCAGCAACATCATCTCTTTTAGATAGAACTTTATCGACTGCTTTTATATCTGCTTTCAAAACAATTACTTGATCCAAAGTGGCTTTTGGAATACCTCCAGTCGATTGTCCAGAATCAACTGTTGCATAATCCTGCCAGCCGTGAAAATGTTCGTGGAATTTAATTATTTTGTCTTTCCCTGTATATCCACGCGCGATCCTCATAGCCAATAAAGTAGACTCTGTGCCAGATGATGTGAATCTGATTGAATCCAGCTTTGGCATATTCCTCTTCACTGCCTCAGCATATCGTGTCTCATGTGTAGTAGCTCCCCCTAAATGAGTGCCCTTACCCATCTGTGCGTTAATCGCATCCATAACACTTTTGGGGTTATGCCCCAGAAGTAGGCTACCATTACCCATTACATAATCAATTGTTTCGTTACCATCAACGTCATATTTAAATGGACCATCTGCCCATTCGTAATATGTTGGAAAAGGAGCCACAAACCGCGACTGGTGAGTAACACCACCGGCGAAAGCATTTTTGCCTCTCTCATACCAAGCCGCCGAACTTGCAAACATTTCGGAATATTTTTTATCTATAACACTCATAAGGTTATCCTCCAATGGGTACATTAAACTGATTAGCTAAAAGCAACTAACAGCCATAATAAGCGTACTATAATTATGGCTTATTTTTTAGTCAAGTTAGATAGTAAAACTTAATAAGTAGCTCGACCTCCAGATATATCAAAAACCCCACCGGTCGTAAAAGAACACTCTTCAGACGCAACCCACGAGACAAGTGAAGCTATTTCTGATAAAGCAACTGGACGTCCTAACGGAATTTTTGAAATCATGTAATCCACCATCTCTGGTGAAGTTTGATCTAAGATCTTAGTATGTGCAACAGCAGGAGTTATGCAATTCACTCTAATGCCAGTATCACATAATTCTTTACCAACTGACTTAGTTAACCCAATAACGGCTGCCTTAGTAGATGAATATGGCACCATTTTAGGGTTCCCTTCTTTTCCGGCAATTGAGGAAATATTGACTATTCGACCATAATCATTTTTAAGCATTAGTGGTATAGATTTTTGACAAAACAAGTAGGTGCCCCTTAAATTGGTGCGGTAAACTCGATCCATCTCACTAACTGACAATTTCCATATCTCACCTGCGTCGCCTGTGATTCCCGCATTGTTAATAAGCACATCAAGTCGACCCCAATTATCTTCTGCTGTTCCTACAGCAGATTCTGCAATATTTTCATCTGAAACATCTCCAGTAACTAAAACAGCGTTCATGCCACTTACATTAAACTCCGCTACAGTCTGCTTTCCTAGCTCAACATCCTGGTCAACAATAACCAGCTTCGAACCTTCAGCGCCCAATCGCTTTGCAATAGAATATCCTATTCCTGTAGCGCCACCAGTAATGATAGCCACTTGATTTCTAAATCTTTTTTTCATCTTTTTTCAACCTATTTAAACACATGATCTATTTTTTTAATGTAGCAGACAAATAAATATAGCCGTTTCTTCGTACCAAGAACCAGTTGCCCCTTTTTTTTCACTGACTAGTATTTCTGAAGTTGCAGATTCAGCAATTGAGTACGCAGAAACGAATATTAAAAATATCACTAATATGATTAGGACCACCGGATAAACTATCGGTATTGTTTTCAATTATTTTCAGGCCACCCATTAATTGGTGGATAAATTGGGCGACCAATAGCGTTAGTATTAGGAATAAATTCTTCTACCATGCGCTTGAAATGAGGGTACCACTGTTTGAAATGTGAAGTTAGCTGATGTGCTTCAAAATCTTTTTCCTCTTTATATGTTTCTATAAACCACATTACATCTATGTTTGAATTATCTTGAATCACATTAAAGCTAATACAACCAGGTTCATTAGAAGCCCCTTTTGCATTTGATTCCAATAGCTTTACAAATTCCTGTCTAGTTCCCTGTTTCAATTTAATGGCATTTATAACATAAAACATATTTCATAAACCTATATGGGTATTACTCGGGTAGCAACTGGTTTCAATAATATTGACTTAATTTCATTATGGGCTACCTAGAGATGCATATATCATTTCTGTTAATGTCTTATCAGTGAGCGTCCCTACCCATCTGTCAACTATGACACCCTTGTTATCAACAAAAAATGTAACTGGCAAGCCAATAACTCCATAATCTATAGTTATTGATCCAGTTTTATCTGGACCATTCAAATAGTTAAGGTCAAACTCATTAATGAATTCAGTAGCATCGCTCTCTGTGTCTTGAATATTCACACCAATGAAAACAACCGATGGATTCAATTTAACATAAGATTCTTCTAGTATTTCTGCTTCTTCTCTACATGGAGAACACCAAGATGCCCAAAAATTCACAACAATCGGTTTGCCAATATGGTCACTTAATTTAAACTGAGATCCATTAAAGGTAGTGAATTCAAAATCAGGTGCAGCCTTGCCTATTAAATTTACACCGCTCTGTCCGGTTACAGAGGACCTCGTAGCTAAACCATAAGCTAATAATGAGATGAGGAACACAAACAAAATAAATGCTATGCTGAAACCGATAATTTTACTTCTTGTTAATGTCATCTAAACTTTTTTATATCAAACCTGTATTTAAATTGTAAGTAACCACCCAATTGTATGTCTAATAAAATACTAGGAAATATTAAAGTAATATAACTATACTAAATTTTAGTAAGGTATAAAAACAAAATGTTAGTCAGAAAGTTAGTTATGAACATAAATTTATCGATTGTCATTTTCATGTTATTTACACTGAGCGTATTCGGATGCACCGCCGAAAACGACCCAGTAAAGTTAACCTCATCAAACGAGAGTCTGGATGATGAAGAAAGTGCTTATGACCTCATCGCCGATGAAATAGAATCTGAAGATTACACTTCTGATTCAACGGATCAAGATTTGGAAACTGATCAGTTTTCAGAAGAAATTGATTCAATTATTGTTGGCACTAAAGTAGGAAATCGAATACCAGAGTTTAAAGTAATCTACGAAGATGGTACAGAAGTTACGTCGACCTCACTCATTGAAAACGGAAAACCAGTATTCATGTTTTTTGCTGCCACTTGGTGTCCAGGATGCTTTAAAGAATTGGCTGAATTAAAAGATATCTATCCTGAATTCACAGATGGTGTTGTGTTTATTTCTATTGGAGTAGATCCAACGGAGTCTATGGCGGAATTAGTTGAATATAAAAATCGAAACGGTCATCCTTGGAGAGTTGCTAAACCAACAGGGCAAATGATTGCAGATCTTAAAGTTACAAGCCAATCCACCAAAATTGCATTTAATTCTTCAGGCATCATTACTTACAGAGATGGTTATGGTAAAGGAAACAAAGAAATATGGGCGAAATGGATGGCAAATAACAAATAAGGTTCTTAATTTATGGAGGGGAAGACGGGATTCGAACCCGCGACCCTCACCTTGGCAAGGTGATGCTCTACCACTGAGCCACTTCCCCCTTCTACAAATTATCCGTGTGCCGAGGCCCAGAATCGAACTGGGGACACCAGCATTTTCAGTGCTGTGCTCTACCTACTGAGCTACCTCGGCTTAGTAAGAATATTCTACCAAGAAAGTATAGCAAGTGTAATGAGATAGTAAAACTAACTAGGTATGGATGTTGAAACTAATGATGAAACTTTTTCCAGCTTGAATAAGGACTCAAACCCTCTACTCATAGTAAATCTTGTAGCTAAGAAATTATAGAAAATAAGGATAGGACAGTAAAACTTATAGTAAAACTTTTTCCAGCTTTAGTTAAGAAGCTATTTTAACTGGCAATACTGTTTAGCAGCCCTATGTTTTTATCCCTGCTCTCGGTAATAGCTTTTGTGTAGTACTTTAAAAAAACCTTAGGGAATTCACTTTATCTATAAAAAGTTATTGTCTTAATATAAAAAATGCAGTAAAAAGATAAGAATTTCACTAACTAAAATGGAGTTAAACTATGACAGATAAAATGATTAACGGAATATTGTTTATACTCGCTGGTGTGGGTTCAATCGTTGCTTATATGGCTCTAGGCGAAACAGGACTTCTAGATAAAGGGCATACAGAAAAATTTGCAGCTTATGCATTACTTACTCTCCCACTAGCTTTTATGATGACAAGGAATGTTGTAAGAAATACTTACATTGACGCAGGGTTAATAATAATACTTGTTGGCTTGAGTATGGGACTTGTTTCAGATGCTATAACTAGTGCGGAATTAGGTGCTGAATCTGAATCAATTGGAGAAGCGATTGCGATGACAGGTTGGTCTATTATGTATCTTGGAATATTCATAACTGCAATAGGATATTTACGAACCAAGCTTTTCCCTAATTGGCTATCGGGTTTATTAGCACTTAGCTCCTTTGTAATGTTTGCTTTTCTTGCTGTCTTGAATGGTGAGCAGTTAGAAAAGCACGGTGACAACATTATTCCAATTTTATGGATGATCAATAGCCTAGTTTTGGTTATCTTAGGAATATTCACTACTAGAAGAACAGAGTGAACTGATAACTCAGACATGTCAATATGATTTGTATTAAAACAAAAATTCCTCAGGAAATATGTGATATTGATGATGAATTAAAAGCGATTTATCATAGTAAAGATACAGTTTGTATATGGGTTTTTAAAACAAGAATTGATAGAAATAAATTTATGGATGAAACTGCTGGAATGCTTAAAAATGATAGGGAAATGCATTTTGAATCTTTTTATAAAGTTTGAATAAGGACTCAAACCCTCTACTCATAGTAAATCTTGTAGCTAAGAAATTATAGAAAATAAGGATAGGACAGCATAACTAACAGAATAACTCTTCTAGCTTGCTATCTTTCGTAGGAGCTCTATATTTTTATCCTTAGTTTCGGTAATAGGCTTCGTGTAGTGCTTTAAAGTAGTTTGAATATCCGTATGCCCTACCCACTTAGACACCAATGCTGGACTGGTACTCCTATCGAGCATGTTACTATTAGATGCTAGCTAGGAAATATTTACGCTATATCACTGTAGCAAGGAAAGCATATGCCCATGAAATCTCCTGAATACTCTGTCAAGGAAAATGGTAATATAAGCGACATTTCCCCAAGTTTCTACCGAGCTCATGCCAGCAGATATGCTGAAATAAATAAACTAGGACTTCAACGCACATATGTAATTTCATCTCACGCCGGCCTGAAAGGAAACCACTCTTTACTGAAGCATCTAAAAAAATTGACTTGGGGGATTAGAGGCCTTGACGCTGGTTGTGGGGCAGGCGCTCTTGATGTTGGTAGACTGCTGGAGGATGGATACGATATTTGTGGCGTTGACGTTATAGACGAAAACATACAGATGGGAGTTGACTACTATCCCCATCTCAAGGGTCGCTTGTGGACGTCAGACTTGAGCCAGAAAATCTTTTTCCCAGATCAAACCTTTGATTTCGTCATGTGTAACGCAGTAATCCAGCATATACCACCACAGGATGTTTACAGTACTACATTACCTGAATTAGTCCGTGTATTAAAGCCAGGAGGGGTATTGCTGCTTATGTTCAAAGTTGGGAAGGGAATTAGAACCGTTTTCGACAAGAATTATGGAGAACGTCGTGATTTTCAATTGTTCCAAGAACACGATATCCTCGCTCATTTGAATAAAGATGGTATGAATCTGATCGAAAAACATGATGAGGAGGACCTTGGCGGCCTAATGTATTTCACTAATCCCAAGGGTGACAAGAACTGCGTATTTTACACAAGAAAGATGGGCGGCCTTGAAACCTTGAATCTGGATTTGCCAGAAGGTGACATACAGGCAATCAAGATATAAGGGGTAAATATAGCAGCAAAAGCATTTTAGCTTGCTATGCTACTTAGATAGTAGGTAGTGGAATAAAACATGAACCATTTAACATATATATTCTTAGCAGGATTAATACTCATACTGGTAGCTTGTGACTCATCAGAGCACATAGCCGAAGTGTCACCACAAGATGTTCATACTCCTACATCCATCTCCGAGACCGTTTCGGATACTGGTGCCTTCATGCCTGCAGGGAAGACGATACATGATCGACAATTTCACTCAACGCTGCTTCTTCCAGACGGCCTACTCCTATTGGTAGGAGGGCGTGGTAAAGGAGTGGGAGGAGAATGGGCTATCGTACATACGACGGTAGAGCTATTCAATCCTGAGACAAATGAATGGACACAAACAGGAGATAATGTTGAAGGAAGGCGATCTCCAACAGTATCTTTACTTCCAGATGGAACGGTTCTCGTTGCGGGCGGATCCGACGTGAATATGGATCCCATAAGTTCTGCTGAGATTTGGGACCCGAGCACAGGAGTTTGGACTCCAGCTGCTTCTCTCAATGAGTTGCGTGAACAATTCGCCTGGGTAGCCCTCCAAGACGGAAGGGCCATAATCATCGGCGGCCTAGAGCCTTTTAAGTTTCAGCGACTCCACTCGATTGAAATCTATGATCCGTCTATTGGAGAATGGCACGACGGTGCAAATATGAGCATTGCCCGTACCTTACATACGGCAACCCTCCTTGCGGACGGACGGGTGTTAGTCGTCGGAGGCGGAAAACTCGATGGTCCGCATTTGGACTCAGCTGAGGTCTACAATCCTGAAACTAACACATGGTCCAGCGCTGGTACGATGTCAATAGGACGCATATCCCACACGACGACAGTTCTTGCAGATGGCAGAGTCTTGGTGGTTGGTGGCAAAGGGAAAAAAACCTCCGCTGAGATCTGGAACCCGGAGTCCAATGATTGGACATCTGCTGGAAATACAGAATTTCCAAGATTCGACCATGCCGCCAGCTTGTTAAACGATGGAAGAGTTCTTGTAACCGGGGGAACGGGAGCAAAAGCCTCTACAGAAATCTATGATCCTTCGACCAATAGTTGGTCTAGCGGAGCAGATATGATTGATTGGCGTTATCGCCATGTAGCAACTACACTTGATGATGGACGAATTCTTATCACCGGAGGAAACGGAAAGGACGAAGTACTGGCTGAGGCTGAGTTGTTTGTTCCATAAACTACTCAAGCTTTGTCAATAAGGACTCAAACCCTTACTCATAGTAAATCTAAGAGACAATAGGCATATGATCCGCCAGGGGCGGATCATATGCATCAATCCGGTTTGGCACCTAATCCTAGTTTATCAGATATAGGGTAAACTTTTTTCTTAGGGGTTTTGAGCTATCTCACATATCCCCATGTGCACAACTTGGGGACCCTTTCTTAGTACTTAAGTGCCCCTTAGAAAACATTGCTGTATGGCAGTACTAGAAGCTGTTATGAGAAACATAAACCCTACTGAGATTACCTAAAATGTATACTTAAATGTTATTATTTGTGAATGGATATAACACCCCAAAATAATTGGCTGATTTATATACTTGAATGTAGAGACGATAGCCTCTATTGCGGTATCACAAATAACTTAGAAAAACGTCTCAAACAACACAATGGAGAAATCAAAGGTGGCGCTAAATATACTCGCTCACATTGGCCCTGTAAATTAGTATACAAAGAAAAATCAGCAAGTCGGAGTGAAGCTTCGCAAAGAGAAGCAATTATAAAAAAAATGTCAAAAGATGAAAAACAGGCTCTTATTAATTTAGTCAGCGAAAATAATGGTAGATAAGAAAAGACATCCGATCCAATTAGACTCGGAAACTAAGGCAGCATTAGACAAGTATCAGAAGGTCTCAGGCAGTAAGAGCTACAACGCTGCTATTGCTAATTTATTAGATATTGATACTACTCAACCTAAGGCTAAGAAACCAATGGGTATCTACAAGGAACATAATGGCGTTCCATCATCTATTATTGATACAGCGATACTTCGATGTTGGAGTGGGGAGCGGATTAGAGATAAAACGACGGCTGAAATAATTACTACAGTTAGAGAGGCATTAGAAAGGCCATATCCCAATGGAAGCACATGGATGGAGTTATATCTTCAATGGTACAAAGAGAGTCTCGAGGATTATGTTAATGGCCGACTTCAATCACTTAAGAGAAGAGGATTCATTGATACTGTTATTAAAGATGTATGGACAATGTCGTGGATTACTATTACTACAGAAGAAGTGCTGTTTCTTCGATTGGTAACTGAATACATTGAACCAAGTAAGCAATTAAATATCCCTCAGTTATTAAGAGACAGGGAATAAGCAGGAGATATTAAATGAATGAACTAGTTGATAGGTTCTGGCTAGCTAGCAATCTTGTTGATAATTTTTTCATGGATTTGATTAATGGAACTAATCAAGAATCTGTAGATGAGGCATTTAAAGGTTTGGGGTTAAGCAGAACCTCTGTCGAGAATAAATTAATTCAGGTAAATGAAAAAGTTAATCCATTTGAGTCTGACAAAATGGGACATAATGCTAGTAAAAAAATCATCTATAAATCAATCCTAACTATGATGTGGGAAGAGAAAATGAAGGGCTAGGGAATAAATCAATCATTCTCAACATAATGATGAAACTCTCTGACTCGAACACATAAAATTAAGCGTCTACAGTTCAGGGGGCACCAGCATTTTCAGTTCTGTGCCCTACCCGCTTTGCTACAACTGCTGGATTAGCACAATTGTTGGAAAATAACTTATACTCTGCCTATGTTAGCTATTTCCAGATGTTGATGGATTCACTGAAGACGCAAAACTTTATGAGCGATAGTATTACAAAAATAGAATCCAAAACGAAGTTTGCAGGGAACATAGTACAAATTAGTTGGAAACCTCATAGGAGATAAGTATGAAATGGCTGTGGATTATTGCAGGACTAGTTTTTGTCTTTCTCATCATTTGTACTCTTTTTTTTGTGGATATATTTCTATTAACTGGCCTTTTATTCAAAAGTATATTTGGTCGTTTGCATACTCCCGTTCATTATTTTCACGGATTACAACCAAAGCAAAAGAAAACCAAAGAGGAAGATTCTTTAGACACAGAACCCTCATAGGAGATAAATATAAAACATCTAAAATATTTATTCTTAACAGGATTAATACTGTTAGAATCACGCTAGAAAAATATTTTACAATTAGAGGGATTAAACATGTACATTATAAGACGAGCTTACCAAGTTAAACCGGGTCAAAGCAGAGAGGCTGCCAAGTTACTCAAAAAAATTACAAATATTTACACTGAATCTGGACAACGTGGTAAAACTATAGTTTATTATAATGCGGGTACTCTCCCATCCCCAAAGAATGAACTAAACAGGGTATATATGCAATGGGCTAGTGAAATATTAGACTCTCCTTATAGAGAAGAGAATGAATTTCCTGATTTCGGTGATGTTAATGAAAAACTGACCCCACTATTGGATGACTCAGACGGTCCAGTCACATGGATTGAATTTTGGGAAGAATTTAAATAATATAATTTTTTAGGTTAGGGGTTATTGATATAACTAATATATGAATAATATGCCATCCGGGGTCTTAATTTTAAGCTTGATTTTCTAAATTGTCAGAAACACAGTTAGTATTAACCAACCTTGTATTTTCTGCTCTGCATGGCAATCTTCCTGAACCTCAGCCCACGTTAAAACACGTCCTGAATTACCTTAAATCCATACTTAAATGGTAATATTTAGACATGGAAAAACATGGTGGTCCCACGGCAGCAATCATAGACGCAGCAATACTTAGATGTTGGGAACATGAAGCTACTAGATGGCAAGAGCAGAAAGCTTACTTCAGAGGAAACCATGCTGTATCTAGTTCAATAGATAAAACTAGAGCTGAAATAATTACTACAGTTAAGGATCGTATGCAGCGACCATACCCAAATGAAACCACATGGATGAGCTTATATCCTCTATGGTTCGAGGAAAACTTAGAGAACCATGTTGATGACCGACTTAAATCACTTAGGGCTAACGGATTCATTAATAATTCTAAGAAGGACCTGTGGACTATGATTTCAAATGTCATCGAAGAAAAGGAATGGGATTTACTTAGATTAGTTAGTGAACAGATGTTGCCCCATAAGCAATTAAACATACCTCACTTACTAAGACCTAGGCAGTAAATCAACTGGAGTTATTTTATGAAAAAATTTATCATTGTGTACTGTTAGTAACTTCTCGCACAATCGTTATCTCTGGTATAGGTAAGCGTTATTTGAGAATACGCACACTGGTTCAGCACTTATTATTTAGTTTGTTTGGTATTTTGAAATAGCAGAATGGTTTAAATTAATCCCTAATCCAGGTCTTTCGGGAGCAATTACATGACCATCTTGAATTTTTAATGGCTCTTCAAACATATCTAACCACATTGGGTCTGTAGAACCATTATAATATTCTAATAACAAGCCATTGGATATGCTTGAAATTAAGTGTATGTGTACATCTTGATTCCCATGCGGAGATATCGGTAAGTTTTCTGCTTGAGCTAAATATGCAACTTTCAAAAATTCAGAAATTCCTCCCATTGTTAATGCGTCAGGTTGTAATATTGAAGCACAACTATTTTTAATTAAATCTCTGAAGCCATACTTAGTATATTCATTTTCCCCTGTTGCTATTGGTATGGCCGTAGCCTGAGATAATTTTTTATACCCTTCATAATCATCAGGAGAAAGAGGTTCTTCAAACCAAAAGATATTATAATCTTCAATTTTCCTTGATATATCTATAGCTTCATAACGACTATAGGCACAGTTTGCATCTACTAATAATTTAATACTTGGCCCTATAGAGGCTCTAGCAGTTTTAACTCTTTCCACATCTTCACTTATAGATGCACCTCCAATTTTCATTTTTACTGCTGTAACTCCTGAAGAAATGTTATTACTCATTTCATCAGCTAATTCTTTTAGTCCTTTTCCTTTTTCATAGTAACCTCCAGCAATATACACTGGTATTTTTTTATTAAATTGTCCTCCAATAAGCTTATACAAAGGTAGATTAGTATATTTCCCTTTAATATCCCAAAGAGCAATATCTATACCACTAATAACTCTTGTAGTCATTCCTCTACGTCCAATTATTTTAGGTTGCCACAAATCATGAAATATACGTTCAGTATTAAAAGGGTTTTGCCCCATTAAAGTTTCTTTGAAGTGACTTGTAATTGCAGCGAACATTTCCTCAGAATTATGAACACCACCGATTAAACCTATACCTGAAATATTTTCATCTGTGTCAATTTGAATAATGTTAAGTCCTGCTTCAGGATATACATGTTTACCATTTCGTATAGGTTTAGCTATCGGCCAACGGTAACTTTTATATTTAACATCAGTGATTTTCATAGAGTTTTCCTTCAACTATACTTGACGACTTACTCTATCAATTAAAAAACATAGGAACAACGGGGCTGTTAAAAATGGGCGGTACTTATTAAATTATATGAAAGAATTACTACTACTCGGTAAATTATGTGGATAAAGAACAAAGACCTTAATAGCCAGGTATCGTATAGTAAGGCACTAATTTAAGATGATTGTTTTAAAATTATTAATCCTAGTTGCCATAGTATTCTTATTGATTCTAGTATTTAAACTAGTAAGAAATAAAGACTGACCATTTTTATAAAAGGTGGCACCAATGAAACCTTCAGTACCTATGCTGTTAGTTGGGTACATGTTTCTGATAGCAACATGAACTCCTACTCCAAAGTCATTGACTGCCATAATAGATCAATTTATTAGAGCTCATCTCACCTCAACTGTCAGGTAATTCAATTAATATGTACAACTTTATTTCATTTTAAATCGTTGTAATTATTGAAGGAAAATAATAAATATAAAACATTGGGGCTAATATGAATAAGTTTGGTTTATTAATAGTATTTTTCTTCATCACTTTGATCATCGGTTGCGCAGGCGGTTCTTCAAATGATGAAAGCCTCCTTGCACAGGATGTTAGCGTTGAGGCAAGTCTGGAAAGTACATCCACGCCTACACCTCAAATAGTTATTCAAGAAGTTAAATCAGAGCAGGTTGACTCTCTTATTGATGATAATCAAGAACAAGCTATATCTGATGCGCAAAGTACAACGAGGAATTCAAACTTTACAATCACTTCAACGCTTTGTGAGGAGAAAAATGGACCTGACTGCTCTAAATTACGACTAGGCGATGACTACCATACAACGTCAATACCCACACAAAAGGGGTATTTATATTCCTGTCACGAAACTAATCCTAACGCCCCAGGTTCGATAGAATCTAAGATTACATGGATTGATTTTGTAGAGAATGTCTGGAATTTCTTCAAAAAACCTTGGTTGCCAGAAGGTGAATTTACACTCGAAACAGGAATGTACACTGAAACAATCTCTGCTGGGCAACGACAAATAAATATAAACAATCTACCAGTGGATGGAAAAATGGGCGATTGGCCTATGACCAACTACGCCACGCTTACCGAGATCGATAGAAACCCTGGGATACCACGTTCAAGTCAATCTGAATTTACCTATCCATCAAACCCTTCCAAGTCTTTGTCTCCAACCTGTGTTTCGTTAGGTGCAATTGGAGTAACAAAGAACGGAGTTGTGATTTTTAATGCATCAGATGGACGTGGTGAAGACGCTGTCGCCAGGGAAATAGTTGATGTATTTGGCGGACATCCAGCAAGAGATGAATACCACTACCACTTTATACCTGAACGACTAGATAATGAATATCTAAGTGACGGCCACTCGGGCATAGTAGGATATATAAATGACGGATTTCCAATATATGGTTACAGAGGGAGGGATGGGGTTGAAATGTCAAATACGGATTTAGACTTATGCCATGGCCATGAACATGGAGAGTTAGGCTATCATTACCATGCGACAATGGAGTACCCATATACCGTGGGTTGCTATGTCGGAAACACGGTGTTAAATTCACCCAATTGAACCTAAAAAACATACCTAGTCAGCCAAAAACAGGCCTTAACTTGGTAAGTAGCCCTGTAAACAATTAAACATAACTAAGATCCAATAATGAACAAACATCAAATCAAAAAAATAGCCGTTATCGGAGCTGGCTTAATGGGGCATGGTATTGCTCTAGAAATAGCTGCTGCTGGATATCATGTCAATTTGTATGACGTTACTCAGGACATTCTAGATGCAGCTAAAGAGAATATTGACTACGGTCTAAAAAGGCTAGTGGATTCCGGAAAAATTAAAGTTGATGAAATTTCCAAAACTAAATTACTAATCAAAACAAGTAATGATTTAGGAAGTCAGCTTCGAGATGTTGACCTAGTTATAGAAGCTGCTCCGGAAAACGTATCAATCAAACAAGAATTGTTTAAAAAGTTTGGTGAATTATGTCCTAGTCACACTATATTGGCAAGTAATACTAGTAGCCTTAAGCCTAGCTTATATGCATCTCACTCAAAACGTCCTGATAAAGTGCTGGTAATGCACTATGCTAACCCTCCACATTTAGTTCCATTAGTAGAAATAGTTCGAAGCGACAAAACATCTGATACAACAGTGAACACCGCGAAGGCATTCATTGAGGGTATCGGAAAGAATGTTATCGTGGTCAATAAAGAGGTTGAGGGATTTATACTTAACAGGTTACAGATTGCTTTGTTAAGAGAATCACTATGGTTAGTGGAAAATGGGATCACCGATATTGAAGGCGTAGATAAAGCGATTAAATATTGCACCGGGCGAAGGTGGGCTTTTGCTGGCATATTTGAAGTTTGGGAACTAGCCGGCTGGGATACAATTGAAAAAATATATCGAGAAGTTGCTCCCACACTAGCTTCTAAAACCGACATTCCTGCACCTCTTAAAAGATTGATTGATAAAGGATTGTTCGGCTCAAAATCTGGTCAAGGTTTTTACAAAAGTGATAAAAATTGGACTGATTCAGTAAAGACAAGAATAGCTAAAGGGCTTGCAAGCTTTAAATAGCGCTATTAGACTCAAATCATCACCAACAAAGATTTCTAGGGTTTTTTATTATGGATAAAATTATATTACCTTTACTACCCACGTCAGTGGTAGGTAGCCATGCACTACCAAGCTGGTTACACACTATGAATGGAGAAATTGACTCCGGCAAATATGGGGAAACAGATATAAAGGAAACTTATGATGATGCTGTAGATCTGGCCATATTGGATCAGGAGCGAGCTGGCATCGACGTAATAACCGATGGAGAAATGAGACGTTCCTTTTTTGTTCAAGGTTTTTACAAACGGATCAGCGGCATAGAGCCTGATCCATTATTAAGAACTGTTGGACCAACCGGTTATGATTCTCCAAGGCGGTTTCATACAGTTAGCAAGATCAATGTTCCTGACGGATTAGGTATTGTTGAAGAGTTTACCCATGCACAAAAAGTAACAGCAAAGCCAATAAAAGCTACGTGCCCAGGTCCCCTTACTATTTCCATGCATATTAGACCCCAAAATGCATATAAGAGCCGGCTCGACATGGCTTGGGAATTCTCCACCATTATTAATAGTGAACTCAAAGCGCTTGTAAATGCTGGAGCGGATTTTATTCAAATTGACGAACCTTCTTTCGCGATAGTTCCAGGAGAATTGAATGAATGGGTATCCCTGTACAACGCATGTGTAAAAGACATAGACGCAAAACTTGCACTTCATATATGTTTTGGAAATCTAGATTCACGCCCTCGCGGCAAGCGGGAATACGCTTGGATGTGGCCTTTATTAAACGATATGAGAGCAGATCAACTAGTACTAGAATTTGCTAACAGAGAATTTGTCGACGTGGATCTATGGAGATCGGTGTCTGAATCTAGAGAACTTGGTGCTGGAGTCATAGATGTTAAATCTTTTTATGTAGAAAGCCCTGAAGATGTTGCCACACGCATAAAAAGGCTGTTGGAATTTGTCCCTGCTGAAAAATTATGGATAAACCCTGATTGTGGATTTTTTGCCGTTCCGAGATGGTTAGCCATTAAAAAATTAAATTCAATGACAGCAGGAGCTCAGCTGGTCAGAAAAGAACTTACCGGGGAAGAATAATGGTCTCAGACCTGCAACTCCACAGTATTGTCGGAAACCGAACCCTTCCGAAATTGCTTGATCACCGATCGGAATCAAGCCCAGACCGAACCTTCTTGATATTCGAAGATATGGACAGAAAACCCAGTACCTGGTCTTACAAAGAATTCAATGAAAAAGTCAATCAAGTAGCTAACGCCTTGATGAAACTGAATGTAAAGAAGGGAGATAAGGTAAATATCCATTTAAATAATTGCCCGGAATTTTTATTTGGATGGTTTGCCTTATCTAAAATCGGAGCTGTTATGGTTCCAACCAACCCAATATCGCCTCCAGATGAGCTGATATATCCGATAAATCATTCGGAGTCTGTCCTGACAATCACACAATTAGATTTAATTGAGGCTGTAAAAACTGTTAGGTCCAAATGCCGTTTTCTGAAAACAATATTAGTTATTGGAGATTTCCGAAACGAAGATCAAAGCACTTTAAGTTTTGAACAAATTACAAGAAATGAACCTAAAAGCTATAATTCAGACGATATAACTCCTGATGATGAAGCGGCGATTTTATTCACTTCTGGCACCACCTCGCTTCCAAAAGGAGTAATAGTTACTCATGCAAATTACATATTTCTGGGTGAACAAATATCTAAAAATGTAGGTTTAACCAGTGATGATAGATGGCACCTGCATTTACAGCTGTTCCATGGTAATGCCCAATATTACTCTACGATGACAGCCCTGACAGTAGGTGCAAGTATTGCCCTAATGTCAAAATTTTCGGCTTCCAGATTTGTTGAGCAATTGAGTAGATATAAATGCACTGTATCGAGTAGTCTTTCGACTCCTATGCGAATGATTCTAGCTCAAAAGCCAAAAGACTCTGATAAATCACATAATCTCCGACTGATGATATTTGCTCAAAACTTGACTGACGATCAGTATAAGGAATTGGCAACTCGGTTTAAGATACCGCTGCTCCAAATTTTCGGAATGACAGAAACGATGGGGCAACCGCTGGTTAATCCGTTAGACGGTTTGCGGAAAAATTCCAGCATTGGGTTCCCTGCATTTGGGTATCAATGTAGAGTCGTAGATGAGTCTGGAAACGAAGTGCCTCAAGGGCAAGCAGGTCAGTTAATTGTCAAAGGTATCCCCGGAGTGACTATACTAAAAAGTTATTATAGAAATGACGAGGCTACTAAAAATGCCATAAAGAATGGATGGCTATACACTGGAGACATCGTCAAAATTGATTCCGACGGGTATTACTATTTTGTTGACCGGGCAAATGACTTGATACGCCGCTCCGGAGAAAACATCTCTGCTGGAGAAATTGAATCAGTCATAAAATTACATGAAGCAATTGGCGATGCAGCTGTGGTCGGTATATCAGATAGCATGTATGACGAAGCAATAATAGGCTTCGTTACACTCAAGCCGAACCAATCGGTAACAGAAGAGGAATTAAAAGAATACTGTTCTAAGAAAATGTCGAAATCAAAAATTCCCGAAAAAATTGAAATATTAAATGATTTTCCTAGAACAAATACAGGTAAAACTCAGAAAAATAAACTACGCGAGATGTTTAGTAAAAACTAGGAGTAATTATGAATGCAACAATAATAAAACCGGGTGACTCTCAGGATGTGATTTACCAAGTCACTAAAGATATGACTGTTAATCGAACAGGAAAAACTGGAAACGATGTCCTATCGACTCCATCGCTCTTACACATTATGGAACTCGCATGTATTGAAATCACCGACTCCAGGTTACCTGAAGGCTATGCTACGGTAGGATATGCAGTAGATAAATTAAGGCACTTAGCTCCTACTAAAATCGATCAGACGGTTACAATATCAGTAACAATAATTGAAGTGGATGGCAAAAAGTTTTCATATTCGATTGAAGCTCATGAGGCAGACAAAATGATCGGTAAAGCTGAGCATAAAAGAGCATCAATAAGTACGGAGTAATATATGGGTTTTAAATTTGGAATGCATGTTGGAGTCCAGTATGTTTCTTATCAGGACTTAAAACGCCTTTGGCAAATGGCTGACAAGCAAGGATTTGAATTTGTGTCTACATGGGACCATTTCTATGCTGACCCGGCACCAGATGAAGGGGGCCCATGTTTTGAAGCTATTTCGATGCTTGCTTCTCTTGCAAATGTCACAAAAAACGTCCGTATTGGGGCACTTGCACTTTGCGTTGGATATCGGCATCCAACCGTTATAGCAAATGCAGCCGCATCTATTGATCATATTTCCGGCGGCAGATTCGAGCTCGGACTAGGAGCTGGTTGGCTAGAAACTGAATATAACGATTATTGTATAGAATTCCCACCCATCGGTACCCGACTCGATATGCTTGAAGAATCCGTACAAATAATTGACTCAATGCTTACCAATAAAACGACATCTTTTTCAGGAAATCACTTTAGCGTTCACAATGCTAAATGTGATCCTAAACCTGTGCAAGAACACTTACCTATTTGGATCTGTGGCGGTGGAGAAAAACGCACCTTAAAACTTGCTGCGAAATACGCAGATGCATGGAATGTACCATATATTTCTCCGGAAGATTACAAACATAAAATCAGCGTTCTAAAAAGCTGGTGCGAAAAAGAGCAAAGAGACCCGGATAAGATTTTTCGTACCGTTAATGTTGGGTTTTATATGGGTTCATCGGAGCAAGACGCTCTAAGAAAACAAGATGAATTTGAGACGCTGTATGGAGAAAGGGTTAAAACTCAAGGTCCAGGTATGTTGCTAGGCACTAAAGACAAAGCTATTGATCGTATCAGCAAATATATAGACGCTGGTGCTGAAGGTTTAAATATAGTAGTTAGAGCCCCATTCGATTGGGAGTCAATTCAAATTTTCCAGGAAGATGTCATACCAGCATTCAAATAACAAAAACAAACTTGTATCTGCCACATTAGAAATGCCGGGAACTGAAGAGATTATTAAGCTGAGCGGAGGACAGGTTTGTTATTTCAAAATGGGTACGGGCCCTCCGTTAATACTCGTCCATGGATTGGGTTCAGCCTCAGCAAACTGGTACAAAAATATCGATGGCTTATCTAAATCGCACTCCGTATACGCTGTTGATCTACCTGGACATGGTAAAACTTACAAATCAATATCCAAAAAGCCTTTAGATCAAGCTGTAAATTTTATGTTCGAATTTATGGATAAGATGAACATACCTAAAGCCAACATAGTAGGTAATTCTATGGGTGGATTATTGGCTTTAGCTATGGCGCTGGAGCATCCAGCACGGGTCAGTAAATTAGTATTAGAAGGTAGTGCAGGTTTACAAAATGATATAGCTTGGTTTCTTAGATTTATGACTTTACCAGGCATCGGGGAAGTTATTGCAACACCCACTCGTACAAGCACCAAACACTTACTGAAGCAAATCTTATATAACACCGACTTGATTAAACCAGACCTAATAGAAATGATTTATCAGTATAGAAAAGAACCAGGCAATAAAGCGGCTATGCTCAAGATACTCCGGACAGGCGTATCATTAAACGGGCTTAATCCTGAATTGGTCTTAATAGACCGCTTATCAGAAATAAAGGCACCGGTACTTTTATTAAGGGGACGTAACGACAAGATCGTTCCAATTCATCATGCCGAAAATTTCGTCCAAGAATTCTCAAATGTCCAGTTACACACGTTTGAGAGATGTGGTCACTGGCCGCACATAGAGTTTCATGAAGAGTTCAATAGCTTAGTTTTAAGCTTTTGTGCTGAAAATTGAAACCCCGAAGGTAACTAACTTATTATGTCAGCTAGTCGTGTGATTTCATCTAATTCCGGAACACATGGGTGGAAAATCAATTCATCCATTCCAATAGATTCGAAATCTGCTATCAAATTTTTTACAGAGTCAGCGTCTTGAACCATCATACTTTCAACGCTCCAGTCTGTTTCGTCTAATACAAAATCATAGTAATGACGCATATATTCTTTACCACGCTCTAAATCACCCAGCGCGTAATAAACTCCCCCTATAAGCTTAGGCTTACCTTGTTTACCAGATGCCTCCCTGGATGAAGTTACTACTGAAAACTTACGCTCAACTTCTGACGGCCCATCCGGTCCAGCTAAATAACCATCTGCAACTCTTCCAACTCTTTCTAAGGCTTTATCCACAAAAGCACCCATAATGATTTTTGGCGCTTTTTCTACTGGGGGCCCTACTTCTCGATGACCCAGGCTGCTTGCATCACCAGACCAAATTGCCTTCATAGCATTAACCTGATTTTCTAGTCTTCTGCCTCGACCGGAGTATTCTACTCCTGCAATATCAAAATCATCTTTACGAATACCTATTCCAAGTCCTAGATTAAATCTACCATTGGAAATTGACTGTAAGGTGGCAGCCTGCTTTGCTAAAACCACATGGTTTCTCAAAGGACCTATCAATACTGTGGTCATCAAAGATATCCGTTCCGTGACAGCCGCGGCTGCCGCAAGAGATATCATAGGTTCGTGATTCGGGTAAACGATCCTATCTACAATACCGAGGGTTGAGAACGGACCGCTCTCGGCACAAATGGCCCACTCTTTTATCAAACCGCCTGATATGCCTGGAATTGTGGCAGGCAGCCCTATTCCTATATTCATAGTTTAAATCAATAATCCTTAAAAAGTTCCATTGAAATCCCTTACCTTATATTACCAGCCCAGGTACGGAATTCATTAGTATGAGTCGACCTTAAATCTATTTATACTAATTTAACACAAAAACATTGATTTCATAGTACAATAAAAAGTTGAGCATTATCTCGATAATTACAAACCAAATATATAGGAAGTTTGAAAGGGGCCGGTCTCATTTTAAAATTTATATCGACAGTCTTATTATTAAGTATTTCATTAGCTGTTTTAGCTTGTGGAGGCGGTACAGCGTCCGAAGAGGTAGCAAAACAAGTTGAAGATACTCCTGTGGCAACTGAGGTTGCTCCAACAGCAGCTCCTCCTAAACCAACATCAACTAATGTACCTGAGCCTACTCAAGATACTCAAGATACTCAAGAATCGGCAGCTCCTGAACCAACTTCAACTCCTATTCCTGAACCAACAGCAACACCGACTCCAGTACCTACAGCTACTCCGGTACCAACAGCAACACCGACCCCAGTACCTACAGCTACTCCATTAGGTGAGTTCACAGTTGTGACTTCATATGGATACTCATTAGGCATCGATGGGACTATTGATGTTAACTCTCTAGCATGGTTAGGTGGAGGGCCAAATGCAAGTCAAGGGCTAGTTAATTTCACTGCTGCCGGAACCGCAGTAATCCTTATCTGGCAACCAGCTCAAGGACAGCCGCTATCAGTACTGACTGGACTTGGATTAGGAGTGTTACAAGCATCACAACCAGCAACCACCTTTACAGGGATTGCTGAAGGAACAATTAATTCAAATAACAGGGAAACAGCTTTTGGAGGGTTCGCTGGTGCGGACTCAAGTGGAAATGCGGTTGGTGGCGGACTAATCGGATCGTGGTCATGTGGAGCTAGTGAGTTTATTATCATAGTCACCGGTGCTGATTCGACTCTAGTTCAGATTCGTTTCGACCGTATGTTAAATAATTTTGAATGCGTGGCCAGATAAATATGAATGTCAACTTTAGGAGAATTTTATCCATGAAATTATCAATTAAAGCAAAATTTTTAATCCCCTCTTTTTTATCATTTTCATTAATCTTTATGACTAGCCTTGCTCCAGTAGTAGTATATGCGGGTCATGGCGGAGACCACTATGATGAATACGTTGAATACGTTGAAGAAGTCTACGTTGAAGAAGTCTACGTTGAAGAATACGTTGAAGAAGTTGTATACGAAGAAGTTGTATACGAAGAATACGTTGAAGAAGTTGTATACGAAGAAGTTGTATACGAAGAATACGTTGAAGAAGTAGTTGAAGAATACGTTGAATATAAAGAAGTAGTTGATGATTTCGTGTCAGACGACATGGACGGCGATTCCGAGCAAAAAGAATACGACTTTGAAGTCATTGATGGCGAAGAAGGCATGGACGGCGATTCCGAGCAAAAAGAATACGACTTTGAAGTCATTGATGGCGAAGAAGGCATGGACGGCGATTTCGAGCAAAAAGAATACGACTTTGAAGTCATTGATGGCGAAGAAGGCATGGACGGCGATTTCGAGCAAAAAGAATACGACTTTGAAGTCATTGATGGCGAAGAAGGCATGGACGGCGATTTCGAGCAA
>Ga0209402_10000487_pt1 | contig 47602 bp, 39 predicted proteins | sample ArcticOcean_MG_C_3_FD_187437 | JGI IMG/M metagenome (GOLD analysis project Ga0209402, IMG submission 187437) | Marine microbial communities from western Arctic Ocean - ArcticOcean_MG_CB8_126 (SPAdes) (version 2) | ecosystem: Environmental > Aquatic > Marine > Oceanic | place: Arctic Ocean... | reverse complement strand
CCGTACCGCAAGCGACTGCCACAACGGCTATCAATAATGCAGAAATCAGCAGTAGCTGAATCCTGGAAACTCGTAGAAATCGATTCATCAAAAATAGCCTTTAGTGCAACCGTGCGAAATAGGGGGTAGAACGACGAATCAATGGTACCCGGAAACCTGCCCAATGACTGATGCGTTTGTTACAACTGTTTAAAAGTAATCAGGCCACCAAAATGGCGACCTGATTACTTTTACATTCGTTCGTTTGGGCAATGGGTCGCACGCAATTGCGAAATCCACTTGCCGGCAAACCCTACGGAGCGGTGAGCCACCCGGCGGCCTTCTCGCAGTTGGTCGAAGGCTCAAGCAGATTGCCTTTGTCGCCCTCACACATGAACACCACGTTTCCAACCACTGTGTAGTCGTTGTAAGTCGGGTACCGGTTCGTGCAACCTCTAGCAGGCACTACATCATCTGAACGATCCGAATCGGGCTCCAAATAAGAAGCTGAGAACGACTTCGTTGCGAATCCAGTGTTCGCCTTCACAGCCGACTGACCAGCAGTATCCCGGCAAGAAATTCTGTCGGTTAAGTCACCGTCACGGGCCTGATCATCGCTCTCACGTCGGAACGTCTGTTCGATTGCTGCTGCAACTCCTAGAGTCTTTGCATCTTCAGCCGAGGCATAAATCAGAACACCAACCTCGGTCTGATTCATGAAACCCCACTTGAACGTCGTCGCTCCGGGATATTCGAGCAAGAAATCTTTCTGCCCCTTCCAGCCGATCGCCCTCACATCATCTTCTGTAAATATCTGTGCCGATTCGACAATGCGAACACGCTGCGGCGTGTCATCGTCTTCGCCACCAGAAGCCACCAGCGACTCATCTTCAGTACCACAGGCAGCAGCCACCAACGCGATTAGCAATGCCGCAATCAGAAACAGTTGAACTCTGAAAATTTTCGAAAAACGACTCATTGGTAAAGACCTCGGAAGACGCGCCGCACGCGAATTTAATATAAATCCAAAACTGAATGCGAAAAGACTAACTGATTTCGGTCAGCACTGGGCTGCGATCAGCCAGATGCCGACCGACCGATCGATTCCGGAATCTCGATAGGAACTGAATCCTCGGTATCGATCATCCACCCCGCCAACAACGATCGCATCTCCGAAATCACCGAAGCGTTTTCGGGCAGATGAGCGACGTTCGTCAGTTCCCAGGGATCCTTCGTCAGATCGTATAGCTCGTCCACATCGCCCGGCCCGCCATCAGTTCCTGAAGTCAACGTTGCGCCCTGCGCCATCGGATCGGTCACGTACTTCCACTCAGGGGTGCGAACCATCTTGCGTCGGCCCTCGGCTTCACGTGCCCACAGCGTGTCGATGATGGTGTGATAGCCGACAGGTTCGGGGAAACCATCAAGTTGTTCCATCGTAAAGAGCGGACCGCCTGCACCATACTCAGAAAACGATGCAGAACGTGGTTCAGCCGGCGTAACCGTGGGAAGGGGTCGACCTTGCATGTAACGGGTTTCTGCCTCACTCAAAATGACCTGCTTACTATCGCCGTTACTTCGGGCCCAACCCTCTCCGATTCCATCGAACGAAGCCAACCCCTGAAGCTCAAGCAGCGTAGGAACAATATCGATCGTGCTTGTCATCGAACCGTCCACTGCGCCCTGCGGCACACCACCGGCCGGCCACGAAACGATGAGTGGCACCTGAACAAGGGCGTCATAGAAAACGCCGCCCTTCACCGCCATGCCGTGCTCGCCCCCAAAGTCACCGTGATCCGCGGTGAACACCACTATCGTGTTCTCGCGCAATCCAAGTTCATCCAGTTTGTCGAGTATTCGGCCAATCCCATCGTCAACAAATCTGGTCATCGCCTGATAAACGCTAACCAGCCCGCGCCGGTGCTCTTCCGTATCTTCCGTCTGGCGCATCATTCTGGCCAATACGCGGTTGCGTTCGGGTGCCGTGCCATCGGTGTACTCATCGGTGCGCTGCGGCGGCATAACCACATCTTCCGGTCGGAACATATCGGCGTACCGGCGAGGCACCTCATACGGCTCGTGAGGATCGGGGAACGACACCCACAGTGCGAACGGATCTGGCTCAGATCCTGACCCCGAACCTGAAGATCCAACACCGAGCGAACCCCGGCTGTACTGCTCTAAATACTCCTCAGTCTGGGTAGCGATTATCGAAGTGCCAAAGTTCTCTTCAGGGTTATCGGAAACCTTGTACGCAATCCGAGGACTTTGAGCGTTGTCCCGAAGCGTAACTCGGTCTTCGTGCCCCGTATTAATGGCAGTCTCAGGCACAACCCATTCCATGCCAGTAGTACCGGGAATCTCGCCTTTGTAGTCCTTGAATATCCCCTGAAGAGGCAATCCACCGTGCGATATCTCGCACCGAACATCAAGCAATTCCAAATCCGAAGGTGCTACATAGCAGTGGTTTTTACCGATCAATCCGGTCGTAAAACCGTTGTCCTTCCAAATTCGAAACACATGCTGCTCGTTCTCAGGCATCAAAGTTTCATTTCGCCTGCAACCGGTCGAATGCGCGTAGCGAGCCGTCATCATCGATGTACGCGCCGGAACGCAAAGCGGGTGCGGAGTTATTGCGTGCTCAAACCGCACGCCTTCGGAGGCCAGACGTTCTAATGATGGGGATTCAATTCCGATTTCCGATGAATACATCCGCAGGATGGAAGCCTTCATCTGATCGGCCATGATGAATAGAACGTTGGGTCTTGAATTTGTGGGCATTAAAGAGTTTCGCCTTAAGCGGCTGAATGAGATCGAGGTGAGAGGTGAGAGTTGTGAGTTTCAGTCCGCGCTCTAAAGCCTAGGAATGGTACCTTCCCATTCGTTCAATAGATCGTTGTGCCACACCCAGGATTCGCCTAAGAAATCCTGGCCCTCAAGCTCACCCCGACCTGTCGCCCAGAGCAGTGTTCGCCACCCGTCCGTATCCAACGGCGCCCATAGAAACAACCTACCTAATATGCGCTGACATAGATCGTTATCGGGATCGAACTCAGCCTCAGTTCCCACAACGGCGTTATGCCCATGAAGCAGAATCTCAACGCACCCCATTGCCAGAAATGCCTCTACATCGGCCATGCCCGTTGGATGAAAAGCGCGCGTGCCAGTCGGAGTCGCCTCGGCAACCCTTGCCAATGCTGCAGCACTGAATTCGATCTGACCCGCGGCACCAGCAATAGTTCCTTCTTGATAGTCGAGACCGGCTGAATCTAGATGCTCCTGCACCGCCAACGCCAGATCACCCGAGTAAAAATCCAGAGAGTCGGCTATGTGCGCTGCGGTCTTCGAACGAGTCCACTCGAGACCGTAAGCCAGCTTGTCCCAGAATTCAAGATCCAGTCTGCGCAGCGATTCCGCACAAAGCACCGCGGAATCTCGTAGATCGTCAGGGGTAACCGGCATTCGTTCAGTCATCTAGCACCACACAAATCGTACGCAATCGCCAACATGCTCCGAGTCCCGCTAATCAGTGAGGCAATACCAACCGACTCATCGGTGCCATGTGCCCGAGAAAGCATCGGGTCGTCATCCGGGTGTGCCCCGGTGAAACCATAAGTGATGATCCCAAGATTCCGTGTGAACCTCGAATCGGTGAAACCGTTACTGATCGCCGGTATCCACTGGATATCGTCTCGACCAATCGCCGCCGCCTGCGCATTGCGAATCGAATCGGTCAGTTCTGTTTCAAACTCCGAAGAGTTGGGCACCGACATATAGTCGATCTCGTATTCCAGCCCATCGATTCCCTCAAACGCCTGATCTAACTGACGTCGCACATACGCCTCATCCTGAAACGGCAAAGTACGAATGTCGCACGTGAGCTTGATCTCTTCAGGAACACTGTTCGACTTGATGCCACCCGACATCATCGTTGGTGTCAGAGTCATCCGCGAAAGCGCCTTCAACATCGATCCAAGCCTGGGTGATGTCACGTTCAGTTCTGCCACGATTCGGTCGATATTCATCGGGGAAGGTTTTTCTTCGATCCCGAACGATCCGACATGCTTGAAAATCTCGATCGACGTATCGAGCTCTGGCCGGTAACCCTCAATAGCGCCAAGTGCCCTCGCCAATCGGTAACTGGCGTTCACACCGGTCCACGGCACCGAAGCATGTGCGCTCTCACCACGCAGGGTAATGTGAAGCTCCATCCGCCCCTTCTCACCCGTGCCAAGCAAGTAAGTAAGCGTGTTACCCATCTCAACCGGAGTCCCGCCGCCTTCGTTCACAGCGAACTCCGATTTCAGCGACTCTGGGTGATTATCCGCAAGCCATCCGAATCCCCAGCGACCACCGTGTTCTTCGTCCGCCCCACTCACCAAACGCAGGCCGTGGTCGAGTCGTACACCAGCCCGCTTCATGATCGCCATTGCCATCATCTGACACGTAAGCAACGCCTTGCAATCGGAAGCCCCACGACCGTAAACACGGCCCTCAGAAATCTCGGCACCGAACGGATCCCAGTTCCACTTGGTCGCATCTTCAACCGGAACAACGTCGGTGTGCGACATCAGCATTAATCGGGTGTCATTATCGTCGCCCGGATACACCGAAATAATGTTTCCACGATCTGGATCACGGGCAAGAATCTCCGAAGAAAGGCCATCCACTTCGAGCCAGTCCCTAATGAATTCCGCCACGGCAGTCTCACCGCCAGTTGGCATGAACCCGGTGTTCACCGACGGTATTCGAACCAAGGTCTGTTCAAGTTCAACTATTTCATTTGTTGCCGATTCGACCTGATCCAGCAAACTCTGAAGTGATGGCATTCATTGACCCTCGAAGAACGTTGGTGATTATCGTATGTTCCGGAAATTAGCATTCACGCTACCAGCGGTCAACGTAGAGCATTCAATAAATGGCTCGAAATTAACCAAAAAAAAAGATGACGCCGAAACTCGACGCAATCTTTCTAAGTAACTATTAGTTACAAGCTATTACGCTTATTCGCCTTCTTCGTTTCTCAGACCAAGACGTCCCCGCCAGTTACGGCGGCGAGTTGGGCTACCAACTGGCTCTTTCGAATCAGACGAACCGGTTGATCCAGACGAACTAGACGATCCTGCAGATTCGGTCTTTGCCGGTTCTGGAGCTGAAGAAGATGATGCAGCTGTTGTAGCTGGAGCAGATTTCCTCAGTACAGGTGGCTTCGGAGCCGAACGGCCATTGGTCGTACCGTTAGCAGCGGCGCCTGTACCTACGCGACGTCGAGTAGGTGTTCGTCGAACCCTGCCGGCAGCCACCGACTCGTTCGGCACATCTTCATTTGTCGACTCTGGAGCCGACTCTGGTGCTGCCGTCTTTCGAGCCGCAGGCTTGCGAGTTCGAGTAGAAGGAGCGCGTCGGGTCTTTGTTCCCGCAGCAGATGTAGACGATGCTGCAGAGCTTCTTCGGCTGCTCGATCGTCGTGCCGTAGCTGCCTTGGTCGCTTGCTTGTCCTCACCGTTTGGTGAAGCGGCCTCGTCGGTAACCTCGGGTCGAGACGAAGCTGCTGAACGGGTTCGAGCCTGTGCTCGGGTCATCCACAATCCAGTGAACCACGTCTTGTTGAACTTCTGAACAAAGTCGGCAACTTTAGCCGACTCGCCCGAAAGGTTCATGTCGAACGCAGCAACTTCAATGTGCTTACCAACGTCCTTCACGGCCTGTAAAGCCGGGTAGAAGTCAGCGTCACCACTGACAACAATCGCCGTGTCGTAATGATCGTTGTAAGCATTGGTAACCAAATCGGTCGCCAGCATTACGTCGACACCCTTTTCGACCATAATGTCGCCACGTTGCTTCCAGATTCCCAATCGAACCTCAACGTAAGGGGTGTCGTACATCGAATCCAAGAACTTCTGCTGCTCGACACCCATGTTCGGGTTCGTGTCAGTTTCCTGCTTGATGTTGTAGTAGTAAATTCTCTGCAGCTTGCGACCGTTGGCCAGTTTCATGGCAAACTTGTCGAACTGCAGATCGTGCCTGCCACAGCTCTGCGTGAGCACGTGGTACAGGTTGCTTCCGTCGATGAATACCATCACGCGATCGGTGTCGCGGAAGGCCGACGTTTTAGAAGACTTCGAAGGCATTTAAGCCACCACCTAATAAGTCTCGCCGAACGCGTAACCTCTTAGGGCTCGCTTATCCGGCGGCTATTTATCACAGGTGAGTCGTGGTGGGCGGAGACGGGGAGAATTTATATAAATCAGATATTTACTGTCGCCCTAATCGACTTCACTATTTCATTCTACCTCTTAATATCGATTGCCCAACGAGCAAACTATTAAACCTTTGCTGGTACTAACGCCAAGACCAACTCGGACTCACTCTCCCGATATCTCACTTGACTCTCGGCGAGACACCAAACATTATTGCGTTGCAGAACCGTAATGCAACGAAAGCTCACGCTGATAACCGCGGTGAACGAAATTTAAAGTCGTCACAGGAAGCCTAAAGAATCGCCATGATAGCCACAAAACAGATCGAATCACCCTGCGACATGCCCAATGGCCTGCAATGGACCGACGAGGGCTTGTTCGTAATGGATCAGAAGTCCGACAACGTCTACGTAGTCGACGAAACCGGCAAACTTCTTCGAACAATCAACACCCCAACAGCCAACGGCTCGGGGATCACTGTTGGTGGCGGATTTCTGTGGACCGCTTCGAACGGAAACTCAACTTCACGCCCAGCACGATCAACCGATACAGGGCTGGGATATATCTACAAACTCGATCTGAAAACCGGCGAACCCATCGATCGTTTCCGAACTCCCGATGGTGGGGGCATTCACGGAATCGAATGGGACGATGGGAAAATCTGGATCACTGCCTTCAACCCGCTCGCCATACATTTGGCCGATCCTTCCGACAATTACAAAATCGTTCACAAATTCGAAGTAGAACTACCCCGGCTTCATGGCCTCGCAAGAGTTGCCGACGGCCTGTGGTGCGCCCACACAACCGACAACGTGGTTGTGAAGTACGACATTGAAACCGGTGCAGAAAAAGAACGAGTCACTCTCGATCCCGGCGATGCATTCGTGCACGGTCTATCTATTAAAGATGGCGAGCTGTGGTACGCCGATGCCAACTTTGCGGGCAAGCACAACACCGCAACCGTCGGCAGGCCCGAAATCGGAATACTCAAGGTTTAGTAACAGCACGTTGCGGGGGTTGCATGTCGATTCCCGCAACTATCAGAGGTACCAGGATTGACCCAGATTCCAGTCGTAGACAGCCATCACCATTTTTGGGAAATAGATCGATTCGACTATTCGTGGATGCCCGAAGGCAGCCCGCTAGCAACCGATTACGGCCCCGAACAACTGGCACCACTCGTCAAACAAGCCGGTGTCGACTACACAGTTATCGTTCAGGCAGTCTCCTCACCCGATGAAGCGCGCTGGCTGCTGGAACTCGCAGAGCAACACGAGTTCATCGCCGGGATAGTTGGCTGGGTCGATCTAACCGATCCAGAAGTCCCCTACACTCTCGATGAACTGCAACGGAGCAAGTACTTCAAGGGCGTACGCCATATCTGGGAAGGCGAAAACGACCCCGGATGGATCGTTAACTCCGGTGCCATTAACGGCCTAAAGGAACTCGTGCGCCGTGGCCTTACCTTCGACTTTCTAGCAAAGCCGCCCAACCTGCCATTCATTCCGCAGGTAATGGATCAAGTGCCCGATCTGAAAGCGGTGGTCGACCACATCGCCAAACCCCTGATCGCCGATCACATAGTGGAACCATGGCTAAGCGATCTACGCAAAGTCGCAAGCATAAATGGCATTCACTGCAAAATCTCGGGAATGATCACCGAGGCCGACCAACAAAACTGGACCATCGACGATCTACGCCCATACGTACACCACGTGCTCGGCATGTTCGGCCCCGACAGGCTGATGTTCGGAACCGACTGGCCGGTATGCACTCTGGCCGGCGAATACGAAACCGTTGCTGATACCACCAGAGCAATACTCAAATCATTATCACCGGCCGATAAGTCAGCCGTATTCGGCGGCAACGCTAATCGTTTCTACAACTTGAATCTGGCGTAAACACACACAGACATTGAAACGATCGCTCAGTATATTTTGGCTCAGGGGCTAATTCGGTTCTATTGTCAGTCTAGGAAGTTATTTGGGTCGTACAAGTGCGATCCATTGAGAACCAGTCATGCATGAGCTTTTCGCGAATTCAGCAACCTCAAACAGCGCAGCGGCCGCTTCCGACTATCTAATAGTCGACGGGCACACTCCTGTCATTCAAGTCGTAACGCCGGATGAAATTGAACAATCCGGAGCCTGTCAGGCATTGTCGGCTCGCGGGGCAAAGTTAGTCGCCTCAACATGGTCGAATGACAATTTTTCGCAGACTTCCTTCAGCCCTGAGGCAGATGTCGTCGTGGTGTCCTGGGCAAACAGTGACACTCGGACCGATTTCAATATCCCCCTATTCACCGATGCTCTAATGAATAATCCAGTCGTAAAACTGGTGCTAATTTGCCCGCCGCTATTGGCGCCCTGGATTCGATCGGAAATCACGAAAATTCCAAACGTATTTGTGGTCGTCGGCAGAAAAACGCAATTACTAACAGAACAACTCGTTCAGGCGACGAGGCAAGTTCTCGACGGCGTTAACGATTCGCTGGTAGAGACGATGTCCCCCGGCGGATCAGTTCGCGTATTAGAAGCAGTAAAGCAAAAAGCGAAACAAAAGAAGCGCCGGGTCGAAAGACTCGGCGCTTCTTGCTTTAACTCCGGTTCCGTACCCCTTACCAGCCGGGCTTGCCCGAACTCCATGACCAGTTGTCGGGTGGCCATACGTTTCGGCCAACTCGAGCACCGCCATCGCGGCTCGTGTCGTACATATCCTTCACCGTCTCAACCCACGTCTTAATGTGCGGGGTGCCCTTGTGATACTCAAACGCATCGGGGTTGGCGTATACCTCGTACAGGTACAGCTCAGTCGGATCGTTCACGTTCTGGTAAACGTCGAATCGCAGGCAACCCTGTTCTTCATGGGTTGAACCAACGCCATCGGCTGAAACGGCCTCAATAAACGCATCCACCTGATCTTCTTTGACGAATTTAGGTGCGTGAATAACGTGCAGGCTCGACGCAAAGTACTCGTCGTCAACAATGTGCGAACGATACGAGTCCCAGTTGGCGTCGCCAGTCGGGTAAACCGGCTTGCAGAACGAAACGCCAATGTCGCCATCCATCATGTCGCCAATAGCTTCTTGCCACACTTTGAAGTGAGGCATTTCACCGTGAGCCGCGAACGCTGCTTCGTCGTTGTACACCTCGCAGAAAGCAAACGATGTGGGATCGTCGGCAGCCTGGATAATGTCGAATCGTCGACATCCGGGTTCGTTTAGCACCGAACCTTTGGCATCGCCAATCGACGCTTTAATGAAATCTTCTACTCGGTCTGCTTTGACCTTCAAACGCACCATCAGGATGTACATCGCAACTCCAAATTTTCAGCCATGTGAGGATTCGCTTCGCTCACATCTTCAACTACTTCATATGCTGGCGGGCGGAGTATACGCTTGGTGAGCTTGATCGTGAACAACATCAGGCGGCGAACCACAGGAGGCATCGACGATTTCACCGGTTTCTGAAACGCGAATACGACACGATATCGAACTGCTTGCCGCATCGCCACGGCACTCACAGCACAACGTTGCCGAACATGCAATGGCGGCCGAATGGATAGCTGCCGAATTCGAACGCATCGGTATCGAAGTAGCGCGCCAAACGTTCGACATCCCGCAGCAATCAACCGAACGCACCGGTATCAACATCATCGGCGAACTAAACCGTACCGCCAATGAATCACCACCGGTGCTCATCGGAGCGCACTACGACACCGTTCCCGAATCGCCTGGTGCCGACGATAATGCCAGCGGCGTTGTAGCAATGCTGGAATGCGCCCGGATGCTGGTTGAAACCGGCTTTCAACACCGCGTTACCTTCGTTGCGTTCGATGCTGAAGAAGTGCAACAGCCCGTAGAAGGACTTCACGGTTCAACCGCATTCGTCGAGAACCTGAAGCCGAACGATAGGCCCTCCGCAGCCCTCATTTTGGAATCGATCGGATTCAGTTCATCAACAATCAAGCAACAGCTGCCGGGTTCGTTTCGATTCTTATTCAGGCGAGCTTATAAAGCCCTGAAACGGCAGTCGTTCGAAGCCCGATCACTGCTGATTCTTTCGAGGAGCGGGGGAATAAATGTGTCGAGAAGTCTCGAACAAATCGCTTCTCAATCGGAGATAAATCTGCCGATCCTTCCCCTAGAAGTGCCCCACTGGATACCACTCGTACGCAACCTACGACGCAGCGATCACGCCCCGTTCTGGCAGGCCAACATTCCAGCCGTCATGATCAGCGATACCGGCAACTTCAGAAATCCGCACTACCACCAACCAACCGACACACCAGAAACCGTCGACGCAACCCTAATCGCCAAAGCAGCACGCATGGTGCTGGAGTACGTCGAGCGGAGCGTTGATTAGCAGCGGGTCCGGTCAGAGATTCCCGCTAAGCCGTGCTGCCGCCCTCGGGCTTGTCGTCAGAGCCAGCGTCGTCGCCCGAGTCACCAGCCTCATCACCAGAGGCACCCTCACCCTCCGGCTCATCACCCCACTCCTTCGGAATGGAGAAAGCCCCAGAAGCAGAGCCTGCAGCCGACGCACTCGAACCCGTATACCCGGGACCACCGCCCAATCGCACGCCCTTATTCCCAGTGAACCTCGGCAACAATGTGCCTGCAACAAATGCAATCAACCCGGCGATAATCCACGGGACAGTCTGGTTGCGCCAGCCCTGCTGCCACGAATCCAGAGCAAGCTGGACTCTTAAGTTAAGCTCACCGCTCAACATCTCCGCACCCAACCTCGGGTAATCGCCCATAAATTGATCGCTAACCCGGGCGCCATAGTCAGGCAAGTACTCCGTCGCAAGATCGTTGAACGACCACGCCAGCGCAATTCCGCCGTAAATAACTATTCCACAAACAACCGCAACGCCACCGGCCCACTTGAGCCGACCCGACCAACCGCCTCCACCAATCATTGCAATGGCCAACAACGGCAGCAATACCAACACCCAAAGCACCCATCGAATAGAAAAGCCGGTATTCACATACGCACGAATATCGTCGAGCTGCAACAACGCGGCTGAATCGAGATTGTCAGTAATGTTCTTCTCGGTAATCAGCACGCCGTTTGCCAGAATCCGCAAAACCTCTTCAGCATCTACGCGTGACTGACGATCACCGGGTGTCGCGTTTGGTTCGATCAGGTCCTGCTCGGTAAAGCTAATCCCATCGATAATCCGATCTCGATACTCGTTGATGCTGTCCAATGAACCACCAAGTTGGGCATCGAAATCAGCCTGCGTGTAAGAAACAACACTCGGCACCTGAGCGTCGATAAACGAAGCAACCTGAGCGTCCATAATCGGGCCAAAGCTGGCCAACGCAATATCGATCGTAGCCTGACCACCCGCTACGCAACGTGGCAACTGGCGCGCAGCTAAATCTTGACTGGCGCCCAGTAAATCGACCGGTGAACTACACGGCTCGATATCGCCAAGAGTTGTTGTGAGTTTCTTCCGAGCGAGGTCTTGCAACTCAGTCGTCGCAGCAACCTTGCGATCACTCAAATCGACTGAATACCCAAGAGAATCCGCGTTACCAGCAAGATAGTCTATCAAGGCGTCAATCACGCCTTCGCCCTGTTCCTGCACCCATGCAGGCGGCGCAATGATTTCGAATGCGCTCACAACCTCTGCTTCGGTCAAAGAAATACCAAAACCGACCGAGGTCGATTGCGCAACAGTCTGTTGAATCAGCGGATCAACCACCTGACTAAACACCAGGTTGTACAACGTGTCGCCATTGCTCAATTTATCCTTGAGTATCTGGCCCGCAACTACAACCCGATCGCCAAACCGAAGCGTTACATTGAACGAATCCGTATCGCCCGCAAAATAAGGCGTCACCTCATCAATGGCACCAAATAGCTGACCCTCAAGCCACTCAGGGGCGAAGATCAAACGTGCGTTCGCTTCGATTTCTTCAGCGGTGAAACTAATTCCCAGCGCCTGCCCCGTAACCTGCTCAGAAAACGAGTCCACCTGCGGAACCAACAGGTCTTCGATAACCCGCTCTGTCAGATCCAGATCCGATACGACTTGTCGAGCTGCACCCGGTACCGAACGAACCCGTTCCTGCACCTCAAGATCGATCGTAAATTCGTTAACTTCACCACGAGCGTAGAGAATCAGACCGTTCAAGCTTGCTTCAAGCTTTTCCTGCACGTACTCACGCGGCATAAGTGTTTCGATCAGGTCTGTGATAGCAAGAGAAGCACTGTCAACATCGTCGAATTTCAGAATTGTCGGAGCCGATCCTGCTGCAAGACCGGAATCGACTTCGATCCCCTTTGCCACCATATCGTGAACAAGATTGCCGACGATGTTGTCGTATACATAGTCGTATATCTCAGCATCGTCCAGCATCCCCGTAACCACGTCGGCATCCGACGCTGTATCCACGGCTTGGTTCACCGTTACAGCAACGAAAAACAGGATCAAGAACAGGCCAGCCAGCAAAACTGCGAGTAGCTTTCGCATCAACGTTCCCCGAACAATATCTAACGAATTTCAGTCGAAATTCTGGCAAGTCTAACAACCCTCAGACTACGAAAACATTACTAAAGGTGTGAGTTAAGAACTGGTTGGGTTGCAATCAACCCCTGCCGAGATAATCCTGACCCAGCGGCAATACGATCGCCTCGAGCATGTTCGCATCTGGCGAAAGAGTAGCCATTACCAACGCAGTTTTGCCCATGTCAGCCGTAGAAATCAGTGGCTCAGGGCCTTCGTCTCTACCGGTAGACGACTTGCCATCTCCACGTCGCTCAACCCAAACGTTTCCCGGGTGCAGCGCGCTCACGGCAATTCCGTGATCTCGTCCTTCGAGCGCCAGCGACTGCGTAAGACCCCAAACAGCGTGCTTGCTCGTTGTGTAAGGCGCTGAACTGTGACGAGGCTTCTGAGCAGCGATACTGCCGATGTTGATGATGCGGCCACCACCCTGCTTCTTCATGATTTTGAACGCTTCTCGCGATCCCAAAAACGGACCCGTTACGTTCACCTGCATAACCCGCTGCCACTGCTCCATCGTGAGGTCTTCAACCGGGCCACCATCGAAAGCGCCAGAGTTGTTCACCAAAATATCGAGCTTGCCAAACTGTTCCATAGTCTTGGCGAACAGGCTGACCATCTGCTCTTCGTTCGTAACATCGGTCTGAATCGCAACGACTGTTCCGCCATTGCTCGAAAGCTCAACAGCTGCCGCTTCGAGTCGCTCGGCACCTCGGGCGGCTATAACCACCGCACAACCTTCATCGACAAACGCTTTTGCGATGCCTTTGCCGATTCCCGATCCGCCACCGGTGATGATTGCCACTTTTCCGTCGAGCTGACCCATTAGTTATCTCCTGGAACTTTCGAAATTGCTTAGAAGTTTTCTCGAAAAAATATCTCTATTCAGATTCTGGTGTATCTGTATAAACCTTCGTGCGTAAAGCTGCAAATAGCGCAACGGCCGTAATTGCCGCCAATACCCGGAACGAAAGACTCCAACCAGCAAGGAAGGCACGAGAAACGTCTTCACCGGCATTGGCCAATTCACCGAGATCGACCTCCGCTCCACGACTCAGCATAATTCCCGCGATCACCGCAATTGTCATCGCCTGGCCAAGCACGCTACCCACGTTTCGAATCAAGTTCAGGAACGCACTCATCGAACCCAAATCGCCCTGCCCAACAGTAGAAAGCGTGGCGCTCATGTTTGGCGCCATCCATAACCCCATCGCCGTGCCGTTCAGGAACAGCGCGGGCATCACAATCCATAACGGTGTATCGCTCACGAACAGCGAGAACACGATGTTCGTGACCACCATCAAACCGATTCCTATAAACGTGAATATCCGGAACCCGAATCGATCAGACAACCTGCCCGACATCTGAGAAGCGATGCCCATTCCAACAGCCCCAACGAACATAATCATTCCAGCCGAACGCTGGTCGTACCCCATGAAGCTCTGAACGAAAATCGGCATCAGGAAAAACGTTGCCGACCCACCGATAAACGCTAAAAATCGTGTTGATGTGGACCATTTAAACGTCGAATTATTGAAGAACCGCAAATTGATCATCGGATCAGGAATGCGTAGCTCCCACCAAATAAGGAACACGAACAACACAAAACTCAGAACGAAGCCACCGACGATCTGAAACGAACCCCACTCATACGCGAACGGATTCGAAATCGTTACGATCAACGCCGTAAGTGCTCCGGCTGAAGCAAATGCCCCTGCCCAGTCGTACTTCGATCCGACCTTCCGTACAGCCGAACCGATTCGCGAATCATCAAGCACCACTATCGCCAAAATGATTCCGATCACATTCGGTATCAAAGTAACGAGGAATATCACTCGCCACCCAAATTCCTGAATAATCGGCCCGGCGATTATCGGCCCCGAAGCAGCACCAATCGCTACAGCAGTCGTAATTAACCCAAGCGCTTTGCCACGTTCTTTTGGGGGGAAGACGCCGACGATAATCGCGAACACAACCGCCTGCCCCATCGCACTACCAATCGACATCACAACTCGTGATCCGATCAGCATCGGTAGGTTCTGCGATGTAAACGCAAGTAGCCCACCAGCAACGAAAAACAGCAATCCGGCAATGTGGAATTTCTTACGCCCGGTAATATCCGAAACTCGACCAAGCGGCAGCATGATTGCGCTGGTGACCAGTGCGGTCGATATGGCAACCCACGTCACGGCTCGAAGCGTGACCTTGAACTCATCAGCAATCGATGACAACGCCAGCGAAACAATTGAGAAATCGAGAACCATCGCAAACAGCGCTATTGCGACCGTCCAAAACACCTTCCAATGGTAGTTATTGGACGAACTGTCGAGCCGTTTACCGGGTTCCGTTGTCAAAAGGTGCGTCTAAATCTCAATTGCTGAACAGGGTCGTCAAAGTGGAGTACCAGAATGATGAAAAAGTATAGACCTGCGCTTGGTGATTAGCCGATTGATTCAATCGCAATCGTGGGTCAGGCCGTGGTTCTGTCATTGCGAGGAGTTCGACGACGTGGCAACCAGCGTTTCAGGGCAACGCTACGCCAGCACATAAGCGAATGAACGAATGAAGGATCTCAGCGGTAAATCGCTGGCTGAGAACGCTCTAAGTTATTTCAGCCAGAACACGATTGCCACGTCGCCTCAGAGCAGGCTCCTCGCAATGACAAAAGATCGACATCTACGACCCCGTTACATCTTTCAGGAAAAGCTCTGGGTTGCAACGCGACACCCGAAAAACTACTTCCCAGTCCGCTGCCTGAACGCCTCGTACAGCACAATGCCCGTACTCACCGATGCGTTCAGCGAAGAAAGCTGACCGGCCATCGGAATCGACGCGATCTGATCACAGTTCTCTCGCACCAGCCGAGAAAGTCCCTTGCCTTCGGAACCAACCACGATCACCACCGGTCCAGTGAAATCGACCTCGTGATACTCAACGTCACCCTCGGCAGCCAATCCAATCACCAACATCCCAAGCTCTTTCAGGTTCTCGATTGTCCGGTTCAAGTTGCCAACCCGTGAAACCTTCACATGCTCCAGCGCCCCGGCTGAAGCCCGCAAAGCACCTGCCGTGATACCAACCGCTCGCCGTTCGGGAATAATGAGGCCGTGCGCCCCTGCAGCATCCGCCGTTCGAGCAATAGCGCCAAGATTGTGCGGATCCTGAATGCCGTCCAGCATCACCAATAATGGCGGCTGATCACCAGATTCTGCCAACAGCATCAGATCTTCGGGTTCGTGATACCGAGGATCGGGCACCACAGCAATTACGCCCTGAGCCTTCTTGGTCTGCGATTGCGCCTCAAGTTCCTTGCGAGAAACCGCCTGAACCTCAATGCCTTTTTCAGACGCCAGCATCACAATTTCCTTTAGCTGGGGTCCTAAATCGGAATCCTCGACCATCACCAACCGCGTGATATAGCGTCCTGCACGGAGCGACTCCAAAACGGCGCGCCGTCCTTCAACCGTTTGACCATGAACCTTTTTAGCCCGAGAGAATCGTGACATTTCAAACCTAAATAATCTTTGATTGGTGGGGATGACATGTGCCATCGCAGAAATAATTACTAAAGAAGTGTAAGTTTCATCGACGCTACGCGCTATCTGCATTCGGTTTCATAAATGCCATTAGCAACAACAGAAGCAAACTTCTGGACGCCAAGCGCCAAGCGCACGCTATAACGAACAAAGGAGCCAGAAATTGGCACGGCAACGCGAATACAGCACAAATCAACTGAAGAAAACCATCGATGAAGGCGGCGTCGGGGTGATTGCCAACGGGCCTAACAATTCAGACATGTGCGATTTTCTTGGTCATATTGGGTTCGATGCAGCGTTTGTCGATTTCGAACACGGCGGCGTTTCATGGGCCGAAGTAGCCGATATCACTCGTGCCTGCGAACTATGGGGCATGTCGAGTGTAGTCCGCGTAAACAAACTCGATGAAGCGTTGATTCTGCGCACCCTCGATCAGGGCGCAAGTGCCGTGATGATTCCCCACATCATCACGGTTGCCGATGCTGAACTCGCCGCCAGCGCCTGCAAATACCCGCCAAACGGGGTACGTGGCGTAGCTGGGGGACGGCGCGCCTACGGAGTTGACGACTATTTCCAGCGTTCAGACGAAGAAGTGCAGTGCATCGCACTTATCGAAGACTTCGACGCGATCGCCAATCTGCCCGAACTCACAAAAGTCGACGGAATCGACGTCTTCTACGTTGCGCCGTCCGACATGGCAGCCTCGATGGGCCACACCGGCAACCCCGATCATCCCGAAGTACAAGCAGCGCTAGAACGCGCCATTCGTCTCGTAATCAAAGGCGGTGGAATTGCCGGAACGCTAGCAAACGACACCAATATCGACAAATTCCTGGCCATGGGCGTGAAGTGCATCGGCGTTCCCTGGACACTATGGCTAAAGCAGTCGGCAGAGTCGTTTATTGAACGTATCCGTTCGGCAAAGTGAGCCAATCGGCCAGTTTGTAGTGATCATTCAAACCCAAACGGCAATTGGGGATTGCACCTATCGAGTTACGCGGGAGTGCGGACGAGAACAAACTGTTCGTAAGTAATACTCGTTAGGTGACGCAGAAGGATTTCGCAGTTGACGCAGTTTCGCGCCGACCTGAATCCATCGTGTTCCGTCAATACGGGTCAAGTGCCGAATAACTTACCAAGTTCTACACATTTGAATGATGAACCTACTGGGTTCCGCCGCTCACTGCGTTCAGTGCGCAGTCTCGCCGATGGCGATGGCGCCGAACGCATCAGGCTAATCGCTTATTCACCAGCGATCTTCGTCATCATCGCCGTTCTTGCCATTGAACTTGGATTCAACGGAATCCGTTCATCAGCAGGTGCATGGCTACCACTAGTTGAAGTCACCGCCGTACTTACTAGCGTGCTCGCAGGAACACTCTGGTTCGGTTGGGGTCAGGCCCAAAGTGGCAACCCGAGCGATGACAGTCATGAACAACGCTGAAGACGAACGCCGAACAATTTTGGCAATCGGCATAGGTGCCAACTGGGACCTCGATATAAATCGCATCTTCGCACGATTCAGTAATGATCTGACAACGCTCATCGACTACGACCGTCTGACGATTACTACCGCGAGACGCGATGGACGCATGCAACTTGAGTTTGTCGCAGGAATGAAGGCACCCGAAGACGAAATCGGTGGTCTGGTCGTCTCCGTAGTAGGCAACCCAGACGGACTAGTTAATCCGCGGGACTACGGACTACATTCTCAGATGACCGTGCCAATCTCGGCGATCGACGGCACTATCACCATTCGCAGTCGCGATCGAAACGCATACAGCCCCCGGCACGTCGACATCATGCGTCAGGTCGTTGCCCAAATTTCACCTGGTATCAGCAACGCCATTCACTATCAGGAATCGCAACACCGAGTGATGGAACGCACAGCGCTCGCCGAAATCGGTAGAGCCGCCACTCACGAAACTGATCTTGATTCGATCTTGCTTGTTGTTAGCGGTGCCCTTTCAAACCTGATGAACTTCGATCATCTCGGAACAATACTCACCGAGCCGAAAAACGACACCGCCACGATAGTTTGCTGGTCAACAGCCGGATTACTTGGACTCAACGTTGGCGACACTGTGAAAGTCGATCTCGCACACGCAGGTTCAGGAATATTGTCGGGACGAGGCAGAGATCCACTGGGATTGGGCGCCGAAGGACAGGACTATGACTCCGAAGACCGGCAGTGGATGCAAGTTCCGCTCGGTGAAGAGTCGAACCCTCTGGGAATGCTTATCGTCAGTTCTCTCGCAGATTCCGTACTCGGTGAAGATGATGCCGATCTGCTCCAACGTGTTGCAAACCAGATCGCACCGGCGATCCAGAACGCACGCCTAACAGCCGATCTCACCAGAGCAGTCGAAGAACGTCGAGTTATTGCAGTTATCGGCAGGGCAGCCAGCAGCAAAACCGAAATGAGAAGCATCTTCTCAGTCGTTGCAAAAGAACTAAGCAAGTTTGTGCCCTTCGATAGATTCGTGGCAACCATCGCGGTTCCTGATAAAGAAATGCTCGAGATATCCTTCGTAACAGGTCTCGCCCTCGATATGCCGAATGAAGGCCATCAGATTGAAAAGCCAGATGCGGATCAGATTCGTGAACTACGGGCGACCCGTGCGATTGTGCGCAACTATCAATCTGTTGCCGAAATAGTCGAAGTACCAGGCTCGGATCTAAGAACTAAGGGGCTCCTCTCATGGATTCAAGTCGCTGTCGGCGATATCACTGATCCGATGGGTTACCTGAGCTTTCGCTCAAAGCAAAAAGAAGCGTACACGAATGAACACATCGATTTCTTGGAAAACATCGCCAGGCAGGTTTCACCAAGCCTCAGAAACGCCCAGATGTTCGAAATGGAACGTGCACTTCGTGATCAGCTCGACTCACGTAACAAGGAACTTCAGGAAGCTAACGCCGCAAAAACTCGGTTCCTTTCAACCGTTTCGCATGAACTGAAAACACCGCTCACCATCGTCTCGGGGTTTATCGATCTTCTAGTCGACGATGCCGACCAATTCACCGATGAACACGTTGAAGCTCTGAACATCATGCGTAAGAACTCGTCACGGCTCGGCCTGCTGATCAACGACGTGCTCGACATTTCACGAATGGACGCTGGCAAGCTACGAATTGAAACCAGCGTGTTCCAAGTCGATGATCTGATAGTTGAACTCGACAAGAGCTTCGAACAGATTCTCGAATCAAAATCCCAGAGCCTAAAAGTATCGATGCCCGATTCAGATATCTGGATCGAGGCTGATCGAAACCGAACCGCACAGCTCATCACGAATCTGCTAAGCAACGCACACAAATACTCCGGCGAAAAATCACAGATCAGGCTAAGTGTCGTTGTCGATGACGGCCATCTGAGCGTTTTGGTCGAAGATGAAGGAATCGGGATATCGGCAGAAGATCAAAAACAGCTGTTCACAGCCTTCTTCCGAGCTGACAACCGCGTAGCCCGAGAGGCCGGCGGCACAGGTCTGGGCCTCGTAATCGCAAGGTCCATCGCTGAACTACACGGGGGTGACCTGTGGCTAAACAGCATCGAAAATCAGGGAACGACCGTGGCCTTCAAAATCCCAGGAATCACCACTGAGCCAGTGATCAATCCTGCTGAAGAAGCCGAACTATCGCAGCTGGCTCAACGTTCACGCCTATACCCAGATACCGACTGGGAAGACATCGGCGAGACCGCTTAATTATTTGCGCACACGTGTAAACGAATCAGAATCGATTTACACGAATGCAAGAGGGAATCGAAATGAACAAAATACTAGTGGTAGACGACAGTTCGGATATCCGACTGCTTCTGAGCAGAACGCTCAAGGCAGCTGGCTACACTGTTTCGGAAGCATCCGATGGCGATGAAGTGATCGCCGCAACGCTTTCTTATGAACCAGACATGATTCTGCTCGATGTCGCCATGGCGCGAGTCGACGGATTCAAGGCACTGGCACTTCTAAAGAAAGATCCTCGAACGAGGAATATTCCAGTGATCATGGTCACTGCGAAGGGTCACCCAAGCGATCTCGAAACAGCTCGAACACTTGGTGCGCTCGACTACATCAACAAGCCGTGGGCTCACGGTGAAGTTGAACTAAGAGTTCAGTGGGCGATAACGTCAGTTCTACGCCAGCGTGATCAGGCATCAAAACGCTCGCAACGACTGGCCGGATAATCAAATACAACGAACCTGCTGTCTGGCCATTCGCCAGCCATCTGGTTCGTTTCGACTGTCAAAGATTCCCTCTCGCTTCTTTGCATTCAAAAGTGGTCTTCACCTGAAGGCCACTTTGCGCGTCCAATCGTTCGCAAAAGTACGCCACTCGCCAGCATTTTTTCACGCGTTTACTGCAACTCAGCCCCGGCCATAGCGTAATGTATGTCTCAAAGAATCCTATCTCTCGACGTATGGAAGGAATTGTGATGGCTGAGCGGTACCAAAACTATGTAAACGGAGCCTGGACCGATGCTTCATCTGGCGATGTGTCGACCAGTACAAACCCGGCAAATAATTCAGATCTCATTGGCGAATTTCAGGCATCCACGAAATCCGATGTCGATGTTGCGATAACAGCGGCCCACGATGTGAAAGAAAGCTGGCGACGAACTTCTTCTCTGGCACGTGGCGGATACCTGATGAAGGCAGCTTCCTACCTCGAAGCCAACCTCGAAGAATATGCACAGGCCGTAACCCGGGAATCGGGCAAGGCAATCCTCGAAGCACGCGGCGAAGTTGGCCGAGCAATCGCACTACTTCAGTACTACGGCGTCGAAGGCTCAAACCCCGTCGGATCAGTCGTCCCGTCCGTAAATCCCAACATCCTGCTCTACACAAACCGAATGCCACTCGGCGTAGTCAACCTCATCACCCCGTGGAACTTCCCGATCGCAATCCCGATCTGGAAAATGGCGCCAGCCCTCGTCTACGGAAACACAATCGTGCTCAAGCCAGCCTCGGCCACGCCCCACGTAGCCACGCTTATCGCACGAATGTGGGAAGCTGTCGATCTGCCAGCAGGCGTCTTCAACCTCGTGACCGGATCCGGCGGAGCAGTTGGCGATGAACTCGTCACCAACTCAAAAGTATCGGCAATATCGTTCACCGGCTCAACCCGAATTGGAATGAACATCGCTTCACTCGCAGCACAACGCGGCAAGCGATACCAGCTCGAAATGGGTGGCAAAAACCCGGTCATCGTTCTACCCGACGCAGATCTCGAACAGGCGGCCGAAATTACCGTCTCAGGCGCAATGAAATACTCTGGCCAAAAATGTACCGCCACATCACGAGCAATCGTCGTGGGCAACATCATGGAAGAGTTCACAAACCTCGTCGTCGAGAAGACCAACGCTCTCAAAATCGGACCCGGCTCTGACCCAGATTCCATCATCGTTCCCGTAATCGACCAGGCATCCAAGGACAACATCACTTCGATGATCGCCCGTGGAGTAGCCGACGGCGGTTCAGTACTAGCAGGTGGTGGCGTGCCAAACGGCTCAGCGTTCGACAACGGTACGTTCGTGCAGCCAACCGTAATCAACAACGTGGCGGCCGATGCCTACGTTGCCTGCGAAGAAATCTTCGGCCCTGTGCTGTCGATTCTCCCGGCGGGCAATGCAGAAGATGCCCTCAACATCGCCAACTCGGTCGAATACGGCCTGAGCGCTGGCATATTCACCCGCGACCTCAACTCCGTACTCGACTTCGCCGATCGAATCGAATCCGGTGTGGTCAAGATCAACGGTGAAACAGCGGGTCTCGAACCTCAAGTACCGTTTGGCGGCATGAAAGCCAGCTCATCGGGCGACCGTGAGCAAGGCAAGGCTGCGATCGAATTCTTCACCCAAACGAAGACGATCTACGTCGACCGCAGTGCAACATAGCCAGCGTCCCTGATAACTTATGGCCCGGTGGACAGTGATTTACACACTAAGTTAATCACTGGCACCGGGCTGTGACACCAAGTAACATCGGTGACCAATTCGACAATTTCGGAGGTCAAATAATGGCAGATCCTTCATTCAGCGGGGTCTTCCCCATTCTGCAAATGCCTTTCAACGAGGCAGGTCAGATACTTTTCGACGACCTTAAATCGGAAGTTGAATACGCAATTCGAGCCGGCGCACATGGCGTTGGAATTGCTTACGGATCCGAGATAAACAAACTCGATGATCACGAACGCGATCAGGTGCTCAGCACTGTTGTCGATCAAGCGAACGGCCGCATCAAAGTGGTGATGAACACCGGTGCGCCATCAACCGTTCAAACCATCCACTACACCCGCGCCGCCAAAGTACTCGGTGCCGATGCCGTGATGATCGCACCGCCCGGAATCGCCGGCATCCCGACGCCACTAGTGCGCCAGCACTTCGTCGAGGTCGCCGAAAGCACGGAAATTCCGATCTACATGCAAGACATGACCGGCGCAGGCATGACCCCGGCACTACTTGCCGATCTCTCGCTGGCCCACGAAAATCTCTGCTACGCCAAAATCGAAACACTCCCGACGCCCAACAGATTCAGCGAAACTACCGAATTAGCAGGCGAAAAGTTATCGATGTTCGGCGGGGCCAACGGTGTCTTCTTCATCGAAGAACTTCGAAGTGGAGCTGTTGGCACGATGCAGGGAATCGCCCTATGCGACATAGTTCGCAAAACGTGGGATGCGTTCCAGGCTGGCGATGAAATTGCCGCCGAGTCGCTGTGGAACCTCTACCAGCCGCTCGTAAAGCTATACACACTCGCAGAAGGCCAAAACTACTGGATCGCCAAAGAAATTCTACGCAGGCGCGAAGTATTCACCGAAGCGTTCCCACGACTCCCAGCGGTAAAGCCCGATGCAGGTTTATATTGTGAACTCGATTCGCTAATGGAAAGACTCAGAGTGGCCCCCATTTGAGCAACCTGCGAGCAGCAGGCGGCGGGGCACTAAAACCCCAGCTCGAGATGATCCGCGGCAACGATCCTGTGCCAACGGTATCTGCTCTGGCACCCGGGTACCTGCTGCGCCAGGTGAATCTGGAAGACAGGCATTCGTACAACCAAACCTTCGCAACCGCCTTTGATGACCCATCGCCGTTTGGCGATCTGATGAAGCACACAGTGCCGGGTGGATTTTATGTGGTCGAACACCTGCCGACTGGCACCGTCGTTGCCGCATCAACTGCGGCCGTCTACAAGAAATCTCAGCATCCCGAAGGCCATAGCCTGCAGTGGGTGGTCGCTCACTCCAACCATCGAGGCGCCGGCGCTGGTCAGGCAACCGTAGTAGCAGCAACTCAATCGCTTGCCGAGCATGCGCCTGAATACTCGTATTTATCGACCGACGACTTTCGCATTCCGGCAATCAGCATCTACCTGAAACTTGGTTGGAAACCCCTCCTCTTTCAGGAAGACATGTCGATCCGCTGGACCACGATATTCAAGTTACTGGACATCCCGTACAACGAAAAAGACTGGCCAACTGCACCGTAGGTTTTGCGAGGCTCGGTCCAGCCCTCCCTCCCTCGCAGGGAGGAAGTTGGAGGGTGGGTTCATACGCTCAAATGAAATTACGGTGACGTCGCACCACCCCCGAGAAACAGATACTGAATCAAGTTCAGCATGACAATGGAGGCGCTATCCAACTGTCATCCTGATGAAAATCAGGATCTGTGCCCACACGCCAACGCGGAAACACCGTCCGACTCAGCCAACCACCACAGCACCCCAGAAAAACTCGCCTAGCGACCCTAGTGACCTGGCGGTGGAACTACTACATCGCCGTATGCGTGGCGTGAACCGACCATGTTCGAGTGCTCAAACACATCGAGAGCCGCCTCGTACAGCGCCGGCTCGATAGCAATCCCGCCCGACCATGTGCCCAGCTGCTGGTAAGCGCCTACGGCCGAAGCAATAGCCGATACAGACATATCGGGGAAGAAACTCGCCTCTGCCTGAGCTATCTCCATCGGATCAGCCGTGTTCACCCACTCCCGTGAAGCCTTGAACGCCGCGGCAAACCGCTTCGCATCATCAGTCTCAAGCCAGTCCCAGCGCGCAACCAAACTCGAAAACGCCACCGGACCCACAGCCTCGCCAACAGAAGCAACAATGTGAGCCTGATCATCGGCCTCCAGCTGCTGCGGGAACGCACCCTGCTCGTGGAAATAATCGCCCTCGCCACGTCGCCACTGAGCCAACATCTCAACGCCACCAGGCGAATCGATATCGTCGACCTTATCCAGATCTACACCCTGCTTGTGGGCGCCATATCGCAGCATCGCCTCGGGCTGCCCACCGTGAACATGCAAAAACTTCCCACTAAGAAGCTTCTTCCACGAAAAGCCAACATCGGGATTCCTAGCGGCAATAAAGAAACCGTCGTACCGGTTGATTTGAGCGAAGTGGGCGAACGGCGCCTTCGATCCGTTGTCTAAAGGACCCCAACTCGCCGAAACCGCAGCCTGCGCAACATCCATCCGCCCCGCAGCAACCTCGCCACCGCTGCTGGCCCCAGCCTCAACAACGTGATACTCGCCAGTAAGACCTTCCTTTTCCAGAAAGCCTCCAGCGATCGTGCAGATCATCGGGCTGTAAAAAGCCGAGTGGCGGGAAGCCATGATGTTGAGTTTGGTCATTCTTTATTCCTGGAAGCTGGCGAACACGGATGCGATTTTCGTTATTTCAGATGGCGGTGATTCTACCCCCTCAGAACACCGATGTGGCTCACTGCCAAATCAACAGCCGACCATCTTCAGTCGCTGCGCCAAGAATCAGCGATTCATCGTCGGCCAAAAGCACCGCCAAATTTGAAGCCAACCGTGAACCCAGCTCCAATTCCCAAACCTCTTCCACCGAATCACCCACACGGCGCAATGCAATCAACTTCTTCTGATCCCTCGAAGGAACCAACAGTTCAACATGACCGTCGCCGTCGAAGTCACCTTCCACCGCCTGATCAAGATTTCGTGAACCGTTCACGTGCGACATATACCCACCGGCTTTAGAAGCGACCAACACCAACTTGTCGCCAACGAGTCGATAGAAATTAGCAATTCCGCCAATGTGAGGCGTTTCAACAACCGCTATTTCGATCTCGCCATTAGGACCAAACGGCGCAACAGCAATCTGATGCATCCAACGGAACCCAGTACCTATCGGTTCCGATTCGGCAATTACGCGTAGCCCCTTATCGTCCTCCACATCTGCATCGTCGCTGGGCGGTGGTTATCCTTAGTCGGCAAGTTCTGCCAGTTTTTTCATCTGATAACGCATTACGCGAACCCAACCGAGCTTCAACATTCCAGCGATCTTTACAACGATTTATCTCAGGCGAACCTTCAGCGTTCGTGCAGTAAAATTTCAGATACTCGGGCTACTGCTTATCTCGGCAGTCGCACTCGTGCAATGCTCCAGTGCGGAACCAGAGCCGACGGTTCCTCCAGTGCAGCCCACACCAACCGCGGCGCCAACCCCAACTTCTACTCCCGGTCCCACCGCCACACCGTTCGTACCGCCAACCGCAGTTCCTTCGCCGACAGTCGCACCGCCCCCAGAAAATCTCGAACGTGGAGGTATTCTGAAATTCGCAGTGCCCGAAGGCCCCCCTCATATGGACCCGCACCTAACCGTTGCGTCCGGGTTGTTAAGTTGGGGAGCAGCTCAGGCCTATTCACGGTTGTTCAAGTTTGAAGTCGATGCCGGGAGCCGAAGTGCGGTCGTAGTTTGCGATCTGTGCTCGTCTTGGTCCCAACCAGATCCACTGACCTTCTCGATGCAGATTCGAACCGATGTCACGTGGCAGAACTTCCCGCCGCTGAACGGCCGACAGCTAACCGCGCAAGACGTTGTTTTCAGCCTTAAACGACAGGCGACCGCGAACTTCCCGAACGCAGCGCTTCTATCGAACATCGCAGAAATCACTGCGCGGGGCGATTATGAAATCGTTATTCGGCTTAAATCTCCCGATTCAGAAACTCTTGAGAAACTCGCCGATTCCCACTCCCGAATCGTGGCTCCAGAAGCGGTTGAAGTTAACGGCGATTTGAGACGAGGCCCAACCGTTGGAACCGGCCCATGGATGGTCTCTGAGGCTCTCGCCGACGTTACCCGCCTGATCGCCAACCCCGACTACTACAACGACGATCTGCCTTACCTCGACGGACTGGATATTCAGGTTGTCCCTGAGGCTGCAACGCGGGCAGCAGGTATGAGGACGAAGGTCATAGATCTGGCGCAGGTAACCGTCGAGGATGCTCACGTAGCAAGAATCAGTTTCGAAGAAATCGATTGGATAGGGATAGAAAATCCGGCTGCTGGTGTCGAAATCATGATGAACACCACGCGTAGCCCAATGGATAAGCTGGCAGTGCGCAAAGCGATGATGCTGGTCTGGGACGCAGGGATAGGCCCGCGCATACCGGGAGTCGTAGCGGTACTTGATACGTACAACTCTCTACCCGGAGTAAGCCTTGGGCTGCCGATTCTGAACTTGGATTGGTTACTTGCGAGTAGCAACTATCTGCCCCGTTTTGGTGCTAGCAATGTAGATACAGATAATGCAAACACCTTGCTTTCTAGGGCTGGATTAACGCCGGCCGACAATGTCATCATCAAAGTCGGTGAATACGGCGAGCTCCACTTCGTCCTAGGTAACTATCTAGCCGAGGCGCTCGCCTCAGTAGGCATCCGTGCCGAGGTCGAACGAATTTCAACACGCAAGTTCGGAGATGAAGTTTGGGTCGATGGCGACTACGACATCGCCGTTGGATCGCCACCACCAATATCAAGCACGACCGGCTATCTGTTCTCGGTGCACCATTCAGATGGCCCGTGGAACACGACTGGATACTCAGACCCTGAATTGGATCGCCTCATAGAAGCGCAGGCGCAGGAATACGACACCGTAAAACGTGGCCAGCTACTACTAGAAATCCAGCAACGAATACTCGCAGGCTCGCACAGATTCATCACCGCAACCAGAACGACCCACTGGATATTCTGGGACTACGTAAACGACTTCGAACCGTTCACCCCACGAGGCGACACAGACTTCTTAACAAAAGTCTGGCTAAGCAACCAGGAAAGTTAAGAGGCCATCGCAGGCTTCCTCTTGCCCTGTTCCCGACCTTGCCGGAGGGATCTGAGACGTTGACCTAGTAGCGATCTACCAACGGCATACAACATGCTTCTGAACGCCAGCTCACACCAATCAATTTCCCGAGCGAAGTTATCGGAGCCGAGGGATCTGGTGAGGGGACGCGCAGAACGGTATCCGGTCAACCTCGCTGCAAAGGGGGGAGAAAAATCCTGATCTTCATCAGGATGACAATGATGGCTAGGATCGGCGAGACACCTCTAGATTGCAGCGGCGACCAAGTCGTTCGACGACGCCCGGAGCTAAACGAAAATAAAAGTGCCCTAGGCGCCCAAGTGCTCCGTCAGCGCGTCGTCCAACCCAACCCAGCTGAGCAGTGCACACTTGATGCGCACGGGGAACTTACGAACACCCTCAAGCGCCTCGATATCGCCAAGAATATCGCGCTCTTCCTCGGAAACCTCTTCGCCCTTCAGCAACCGTCGAATCGAATCGACCGCCGCATGAACATCGTCCGATGACTTGCCCTCAACCAACTCGGCAAGCAACGAAGCTGAAGCCTGGCTAATAGCACAGCCTCGACCAGTAATTCCAACTTGAGTAACGGCACTGCCGTCAACCTTAAGTTGAATGTGAAACTCATCCCCGCAAAACGGATTATTTACTTCGAGATCGATATCAGGCGAATCGACAGGAGCCGTGTTTCGCGGGCTGCGGTAGTGATCAAGAATGATCGCTTCGTACAGCTCGTTCATATCGTTGAGACCCGACATGCCACCGCTCATCGGCTGAAATACCTTTCGGTTTCACTAATCCCGTTGATCAAAGCATCAACCTCGGATTTCGTGTTGTAAATGTAGAAGCTCGCCCGTGCTGCCGCCACAACATCGAAGCTGCGAACAAGCGGCATGGCGCAGTGGTGCCCCGTGCGAATCGCAATTCCCTGCTGATCGAGCGCAGTGCCCAGATCATGCGGGTGAATCGTGTCGTGAATGAACGAAATCACTCCACCACGAAGCGCCGGATCCTGCGGACCCAACACACGAATGCTATTCATCGAAAGGATCTGCTCCATGGCGTAGGCAGTCAGCTCCTGCTCGTGCGCCCAAACGTTATCCATGCCGAGATCGGCCAGATAGTCCACCGCCGCCCCCGTGGCGATCGCATCTGCAATGTTCGGGGTCCCTGCCTCAAACTTGTAAGGCAGGTCGTTCCACGTGGCGTCCTCGTAGGTCACTTCCAGAATCATGTCGCCACCAAACATGTACGGCGGCATCGCTTCAAGAAGATCGTACTTACCCCATAAAACACCAATGCCCGTTGGCCCGAGCATTTTGTGGGCCGAAAAACAAAGGAAATCGGTGTCTAACGCCTGAACATCAACCGCCATGTGCGGAACGCTTTGCGCAGCGTCGACCAAAATCACGCCACCAACGGCATGAACCTTGTCAGCCAGCATGGCAACCGGGTTGATCGTTCCAAGCACGTTCGACATGTGCGTTATCGCAACGAGCTTGGTGCGTGAATCGATAATCGAATCGACATTCGAAACGTCCAATAAACCATCTTCGCCAGCCGCCAGATACCGCAGCTCGGCGTTCTTCTTCGCAGCAAGCTGCTGCCACGGAACGATGTTCGAGTGGTGCTCCATCGCACTAATAACGATATTGTCGCCTTCGTTGATATTGGCATCAGCCCACGTAGCCGCCACGAGGTTCAACGATTCACTGGTGTTGCGAGTCCAGATAACTTCCTCAGGTCGAGGAGCGTTGATGAACTTGGTAACTTTCGTACGAGCCAGCTCGTAGCCATCTGTCGCCTCAATCGAAAGCGTGTGCACGCCCCGGTGAACGTTGGCATTCGTCTGCTCGTAGTAGTCGACCAGTGACTGAATAACCTGCTTAGGCTTCTGCGAAGTAGCAGCGTTGTCGAGATACACCAGCTCCTGCCCGTTTATCTTGCGAGACAGAATTGGAAAATCGGCACGAATAGCGTCAACATCAAAGGCACGAATGCCAGCTTGGGTCATGCTCATGCTGTTCCCAATGCGTCAGACTCAGCAAGCAACACCGGAATCCGCTCGTCGGTAACTTTTTCCACAAATGCGTACAACGCTTCCGGCTTGAACTCGTCAAGCAATTCTTCGGCGAATCCACGAATTAGAATCGCCTTGGCAGATTCTTCGTCAACACCCCGAGACTGCAGGTAAAACAGCGTGTCTCGATCAACGTGACCCGCCGTCGCGCCGTGAGCAGCAGTTACATCATCGGCGTAAATTTCCAAAGAAGGCTTTGCGTCGATCTCGGCCCCACGTGAAAGCAAAAGGTTCAAGTCTTTCTGCGTTGCGTCAGATTTCTGAGCGTCCCGTTCAACAACCACTTTTCCGCTGAAAACAGCGTGTGACTTGCCAGAAAGAATGCCCTTGTAGAACTGGTTCGACGTGCAGTGCGGCTTGGCGTGAGTCGTGCTGATCTCTTGATCCTGCTGTTGCGTGCCGCTTGTCATGTACAAACCGTGCAACGTGCAGTTCGCCCCGGGTGCATCGAGCTGCGTGTGAATATCGTTTCGGGCGATCGCTGCGCCAACAGCAAACGTCGTTGAGTTGAAGCTCGAATCGTTCAGCTGTTGAACTCGAGTTGTCCCCAGATGATATGAATGCTCGTTCTCCATCTGTACTCGGTAGTGCCGAACAGTGGCGCCGGGTTTGGCGAACACTTCGACCACGGGCAACGATAGCTGAGCAGACTCAGCAAGGTTGATGTGAGACTCGATAATGACGGCCAGAGTGTTGACCCCGGCGTCGATCAAAAGTCGAGGATACGAAGCTCTACTCGAACCGGAGTTCCCAGAATTTGACGTTACAAACACAACGTGAATCGGCGTTGCCGGGTCAGCGTCGTCGGCTATCGCAATGTAAGCGCCGTCGTCCACGAACGCCGTGCTCAAAGCGGTGAAGGCGTACTCCTCACGACCGGCCAAACTCGCCAGCTGCGATTCGATATCGCCTACGCCTGAAGAAATCGCTTCAGCAAGGCTTATTGCGGTCAGTCCAGATGTCCCTTGCAGATTAGAAAGCTCTGCACTGAACACCCCGTCAACAACAACCAAAGTGTCCCATGCGTCATCCCACGGACCCGCCGCCTTGATCTCATCAAGCGAAACAGATCCGCCAGAGCCGTACTCGAAATCGAGCGCAGCCAAAGGCCGAAGATCGGTGTACTTCCAAAGCTCGTTTCCACGTCGTTTGACTGGAATACCAAGCTCCGAAAAAGTCGCCCATGCCTGATTGCGAATGGCCTTCAACCACTCAGGCACATCAGCACTAGCATCAGAAAACGAAGCGAATGCATCAGAATATTTATCGACTGCCGCTGGCAGCGTTGCGGTTGTCATTATTAGGCGTTCACTTCGGCTTCTTCGAGGTACTGCTTGTAGCCGCTCTTCTCGACTTCCAATGCAAGCTCAGGTCCGCCAGTCTTGACGATTCTGCCCTTGACCAGAATGTGAACCACGTCTGGTGTGATGTAGTTCAGCAGTCGCTGGTAGTGAGTAACCACGATGAACGATCGCTCTGGCGACCGCATCGAATTCACGCCTTCAGCAACGATTCGCAGTGCGTCGACGTCGAGTCCGGAGTCGGTCTCATCGAGAATGGCAAGTGAAGGCTGAAGCACTTCAAGCTGAAGCATTTCGTTTCGCTTTTTCTCACCACCCGAGAAACCTTCGTTCAACGAACGCTTCACCAGCTGCGGATTGATGCCAACGGCCTCAACCTTCTCGTCGAAAAGCTTCGAGAAGTTGCGAACAGTCATCTTCTCAACGCTGTTAGCCTCGGCTTTGGAATCCAGCGCTGCCTTCAGGAACTGCCACGGTCGAACACCGGGAATTTCTGCCGGGTACTGGAAAGCTAAGAACATGCCCAAATGCGCACGCTGGTCGGGTCGAAGTTTGAGAATCGACTCGCCATCAAACGTCACGTCACCAGCGGTAACTTCGTAGTCGAAGCGACCCATCAGCACGTTTGCGAGCGTGCTCTTGCCGGAACCGTTGGGTCCCATGATGGCGTGAACTTCGCCCTTGCCAACTTTCAGGTCGATTCCCTTAAGAATCTCTGAATCTTCAATGTCCACGACGGACGCGTGCAGGTTAGTAATCTCAAGCATTTTTATCTGTTTACTTCAGCTCTGAATCGTGTTTGGCAATGATCTAAAAAAATAATGTGCGAGGCACAAAGAAAAGGTAGCTAGCTACCCGACGGCGCCTTCTAGCGATACCTTCAGCAGTTGTGCGGCTTCAAGAGCGAACTCGAACGGAAGCTCCTTGAACACCTCTCGGCTCCACCCTGTGATGATCATGTGGTGCGCTTCCTCTTCGGAAAGCCCACGTGCCATCAGGTAGAACAGCTGATCATCGGAAACCTTCGAAGTCGAAGCCTCGTGCTCAAGCCGAGCCGTAGGATTTCGCACCTCGATGTAAGGAACCGTGTGAGCGCCGCACTGATCACCAACCAACAGCGAATCGCACTGCGTGTGGTTCACGGCGTTCTCGGCACCCGGCATGATCAACACCTGACCCCGATACGTGTTGTTGCCCTTACCAGCAGAAATACCCTTCGACACGATGGTCGACTTGGTGTTCTTGCCGATGTGAATCATCTTCGTGCCGGTGTCGGCCTGCTGATGATTATTTGTCAGCGCAACCGAGAAAAACTCACCAACCGAGTTGTCACCCTTAAGAATGACGCTCGGGTACTTCCATGTAATTGCAGATCCTGTTTCGACCTGCGTCCATGAAATCTTGGAGTTCTTGTCGGCACGACCTCGCTTGGTGACAAAGTTGTACACGCCACCCTCACCGTCTTTGGTTCCGGGGAACCAGTTCTGGATGGTCGAGTACTTGATCTCGGCATCGTCCAACGCAATCAGCTCAACCGTAGCGGCGTGAAGCTGACTGGTTTTGCGGAAGGGAGCTGTGCAACCTTCGAGATACGAAACGTAAGAACCCTCGTCAGCAATGATCAAAGTACGTTCGAACTGACCCGATCCTTCGGTGTTAATCCGGAAGTAGGTCATCAATTCGATCGGGCAGCGAACTCCGGGCGGAATATAAACAAACGAGCCGTCTGTAAATACGGCGGCGTTAAGCGCTGCGAAGAAGTTGTCGGTGTGAGGAACAACTGAACCCATGTACTTCTTTACGAGTTCGGGATGGTTCTTCACTGCGTTACCGAACGAACAGAAAATAATTCCCAGTTCACCGAGCTGCTTTTCCATGGTGGTTGCCACGGAAACAGAATCGAATACTGCGTCGACGGCAACACCGGCGAGTGCAGCACGTTCCTGCAACGGAATACCGAGCTTCTCGAATGTTTCGAGCATCTCGGGGTCGACATCATCGAGACTCTTTGGAGCCTCGTTCATGCCCTTCGGAGCGGCGTAGTAGTAAATGTCCTGGTAGTCGATTCCTGGGTAATCGATCATCGCCCAAGTTGGCTCGGCCTCAGCTTCCGCAAGCTTCACCCAGTAGCGGTATGCCTTCAGCCGCCACTCAAGCAGCCATTCGGGCTCATCCTTCTTCGAAGAAATCAGCCTTACGATGTCCTCACTCAGCCCCTTAGGAGCGAGATCGGTCTCTACATCAGTTACGAATCCCCACTTGTATTCCCCGCCCGAAAGGTCGGTTTCCCGTGAGATCGTGTTCTGGTTAGTCAATAAGTAGCTCCGTGACGGATGATCTGCCGGGCTCTCCACCTTGAAAAATATAGTGTGAGAACCCGTATTTTGAACTCAAATCGCAGAAAATCGAATTCCTGACTCATTCGGTCAGGTATTAGTTTAAAACCGATGGCCTACAGCGTCAACGAAATTCGTAACTGCGAAGCAATACTGATGCACGTGCGAAACGACTTGGCTTTACGTGCGAAACAACATGTTTTTGCATGTGAGCCAAGATTCCCTACCAAACAGACCCAACCCGCGAATAAACTAAGTGCTTGGTCTATGCGGGCAAGATCTTCCACCCGTCTTCAAGAAAACGTGGGCTAGCCACCACGCCCGCAAAGAAAACCCAGCCTAGCTGGTGAAAGGTGACTCGACTCGTGGAGTATGAAGCAGTAATAGGTCTCGAAACGCACGTCCAGCTCAAGACGCGCTCCAAGATGTTCGGCACATCTAGTGCCGCCTACCAGACTGCCGAGCCGAACACGCTTGTCGACGAAGTAAGCATGGCGCTCCCCGGCACCCTCCCGGTAGTCAACGAAACCGCCGTCGAATACGCCATGATGATCGGCATGGCGATCAACTGCAACATCGCCCGCATCACCAAATTCGACCGCAAGCAGTACACGTACCCCGACCTTATGAAGGGCTACCAGATCACCCAGATGGACGAGCCGATTTGCTACGAAGGCTACGTCGACCTGCCGCTTGAAGACCCCATCCGAGTCCGCATCAACCGCGTCCACATGGAAGAAGACGTCGCCCGTCTCATCCACGTCGAAGGCCCCATGGGCGGCACGGTCCACTCGCTGCTCGACATAAATCGCGCCGGCACTCCCCTGATGGAAGTGGTCACCGAACCAGACATGCACACGTCTGAACAGGTCGAGGCCTACATCACCAATCTTCAGCACATCATTCGATACCTCGGTGTTGGCACGGCCAACATGGAAGAAGGCTCGTTCCGCTGCGACGCCAACGTCAGCGTCCGCGTCAAAGGCTCAACCGAACTTACGACCAAGGTCGAAGTGAAGAACATGAACCGCATTCGGGCAGTTGTCCGAGCGGTTGAATATGAAATTGAACGCCAAATCGGATGCTACGAAAGTGGCGAACGCATCGTCCAGGAAACCCGTGGCTGGGACGATGGCAAGGGTATTACGAACTCCCAACGCAGCAAGGAAGAAGCCAACGACTACCGCTACTTCCCAGAACCCGACATCCCGCCGCTGATCATCAGCGAAGAGTGGATCGAGCGTACCCAGGCCGCGATGCCCGAACTTCCGCTTCCACGTAAGAGCCGATTCATCAGCGAATTCGGACTCAGCGAGTACGACGCAGAATTGCTGACCGCACTTCGGTCCACCGCCGACTATTTTGAAGAGGTCTGCACAGGTGTCAAAGGCGCTTCCAGTGAAACGAAGCAGGCGTTCGCCAAAGCAGCTGCAAACTGGCTCACCGGCGAGATGGCTCGCATGATGAACGAAGCCGAAATCGTGAACATGGCCGATAGCAATGTCACACCAGCCAATCTCGCAATTCTCGTTGAAAAATTCCGCAAACGCGAACTGAACAACAACTCGGTCAAGCAGGTATTCGAGCTGATGTTCAGTAAGGGAACAGCGCCAGAGAAGATCATCGAAGACCTTGGCCTCGGAGTCGTTTCAGGTGATGATTCACTCGGCCCGATCGTCGACGAAGTAATCGCCAATAACGAAAAAGCTGTCAACGATTATCTCGGCGGAAAAGAAGTCGCCCTCAAGTCGCTCATGGGTCAGGTAATGAAAGCCACCCGAGGCCAGGCCGACCCAGTCCAAGCAACCGAAATGATCAAAGAAAAACTGGCAAACCGCTAACGCCAAACCACCTACTGTCATCCTGAATTCATTTCAGGATCTTTCTCTCCCCTCTGCAGCGAATACCCGTCTCAGGCACACAACACAAGAAACACAGCATCACCCGCCGGCGACCAAGTCATCCGACGACGCCCGGAGCTAACGCCAAACGCCCACGAATTCGCACAACGAATTAGTGGCGAGACGGCCCGACTAGCCCTAACATAGATAGCTGTTTACTACTTGCGCCCCCAAAACGGCGCACAGGAAAATTCATGGATACCGTATTTAGCCTCATATTGATGTTCACCGCAATCACGCTTATCGCCGTGTTGCTCATGCAGGCCCGCGGATCCGGATCCTCACTCTTCGGAGAGGCATCCAGCACATTCCGATCACGACGTGGTGTCGAACAGCTTTTGTTCCGAATCACCATCGTCCTGGCATTCGTATTCGTCGGTGTAGCAATCGCCAATGTTCGCTTCGGCTAACCCCTCAGCAAAACGAACACATCACACAGGCGCCATTTGAGCGCCTGTTTTTTTGACATTTATCAATACCCGTCCAACCGTCGGATACCTGTAATATCGACCGCTATGCCAACCGCCCACACAACGCCATTCATCATTGAACTTGACTCCTCGCAGGCACTCGACCCAGCGATAGTCGGCGGCAAGACGGCATCCGTTGCAGATCTCATTCGACAAGGCACAACTGTGCCCTACGGATTTGCGATTCCAGCAAACGCTTTCGATGAATTTATCGAGCCAGTCAAAGGTGTAGTTGCAAAACTGCTAACCGCTGTGGATCCCGATAATCCAGCTTCAGCGTTCGAGGCCGCCGACGCAATAGCCACGCTTCTCAACTCACTTCCCACACCTATCGGCCTCGCCGATGCCATTGCAACAAGAATAAATGGCACCGCCATCACTACCACAGCCTTTGCCGTTCGATCGTCGGCAACCGTGGAAGACCTCGAAGCAGCATCGTTTGCAGGCATGTACGACACGTTCCTTGACGCCACGAATGCTGAAAAGGTCGTCCGCAGAATCCGCGATGTTTGGTCCTCTTACTACACAGGTCGAGCAATCTCGTATAGACAGCGCCAGGGAATACAGCACGAAACGGGCTCTATGGGCGTACTCGTCATGGAGCTAATCAATGCCGATGCCGGTGGAGTGATCTTCACCCGCGACCCACGCGACGGCACCGATCAGATCCTCATCAACGTTGCACTAGGCCTTGGTGAAGGCGTGGTTTCAGGCGAGGCAACAGCCGACTCGTTCACGCTCACATCCGAAAAACATGAAATAACCAAAAGAGATGTGAAAGACAAAGAATGGATGTTCGTTCAGGGCACGGCCGGTTCAACTGACCGTGTACCCGTCCCGGCCAACAAACGAAGCTCCCCAGCACTCACCGATAATCAGCTCCTCGCAGTAGCCAAAGCCGCCACTGCAATCAAGAAATCATCCGGCGACGACCGCGACATCGAATTCGCCGTTAAAGACAACGTCGTCCACATTCTCCAGTCCCGCGCCGTTACGACCGGTGCGAAAAAAGAAACCGAATTCCCGGTCGAATGGGACAACCCAGAAGAAGAAAAACTCCACTGGCAAACAGGGGGCAAAACCGCATCCCTCCCGTTGGTAATCGACTACGTATACATGCAGAGCGTGGCTGAAACACGTTCTGTCGATTACGTCGGGCAGTACATGGGCCGAATGAGCATGAAGAAGCTCGTAAACGGCTGGCTGTACTCGGCGGTAAAACCCCGTGACCCTGAAGAACTCAAATCCCGTCTTTTCAAGCATCATCTGGCGGGTCGGCGATATCTGGAAAAAGGCACGACGTACTACTACGAAAAAGTCGAACCAGTCCTGCTAAAAAATCTGGGAGAAATCGTAGGGGCAAGACCATCAGACAATGCTCCGATTCCCGATCTCATTACCCACCTGCGCCAGTCGATGATCATCGCAGCCGACCACATGGACGACCTACACTGGCGAGCATGGGCGGGCTTCAAACTCGATCACAACCAGACCAAACAGTTCGAAGAAATCATCGGAAAATCTACTGGCGAGGCGGCGGATTTCACACTCGGTCTCGATCACATGACGTCGCGCCTCACCAGGCGGCTAATCAGTCTGGCAACACTCGTAAAAGCCGATGACTGGCTAACAAAAACTTTTGAGACGAGAGACTACAAATCACTCTTCGCACGAGGCAACGGCAAACTCCCAGCAGTTCGCCAGTTCCGCATCAGATTCACCGCCATGATGAAAATCTGGGGCTGCCGAAACGGGCTCGGTTACGGTGCCGCGTGGAAACCAACCGACCCCAGTTGGAACATGAAACCGGAAATCCCTCTCGACTCGATAGGTTCGTTCGCTCGACAGGATCTCGCCGATCACGGCCGTTCCCATAAAGAACTCCGACAACGGCGTGAAACCGCTATTCGAACGGTACGAGCAAGCATCGGCAACAACCGCAAACTCCGTAAGAAATTCGACTTCATGTTGTTCCGGGCAACCCATCACATCAAGATGATGGAGAACCACAACTACCTCATCGAGCAACGGACGCACGGCGAATATAGAGAATCGATCAATCGTGCCGGAATGGCTCTGGTTCGTGAAGGTGTGATCGACACTGCAGACGATATTTTCTACTTGCACCTTGCCCAGCTTGAGAGTGCGGCAGCGACTGGCGATTATTCAGATCTTCGTTCTCTCGCGTCTGGGGCGAAAGAATCATGGGTCGAAGCCTCAAAGCTCGATCGACCTGATTTTATTGGCACCAAGCCACCCGAAAAAGAAAAAGAAAACGACGAGGAAGAACCACTTCGAGGCATAAGCGAAGACGGTCAAACGCTTCACGGTGAGCCTTCGTCAGCGGGATCCTTCACCGGCACCGCCCGAGTCGTAATAACTCGAACCTCGAGACCGCCGAACATAAAAAAAGGCGACATCCTCGTTGTCGATAACACCGGCCCCGACTGGGTGCCCATCTTCCCGCTCATCGGAGCACTCGTGCTCGACGGCGGTGACAATTTCCAGCACGCCTCGCTAATCACCCGCGAGTACGGCATCCCCTGCGTAATCCAAACCAAACAAGCCACCGAAAAAATCGCCAACGGCCAACTGATTTCGGTAGACGGCACAGCCGGGACCGTCGACCTGAATCCGATGGTTTAACTCCATCTCGGATAAACTTCCGAACATTCGCCATTAGGGCTGGTTGAATTCATGATAGTGAGCTAACGCTCCGACTGATTCTGGGGATGTATCCAATGTCAGGCTCGACTAAAAACCGTTTCAATCTTCAACCTCAACCGGTTTCGGATTCGGATTCGTTAGAAGAACTGCTGCGCGGTGTCGAAATTAGCGATTCAATAAATGCCGCCGATTCACGCTCCGGCGCATCGCTTGATCGACTAACTATCAATGGCCAGAAGCTCGTACTAAAACGATTCAGTTGGTCTCAAGACTGGCTTATGCGAGTAGCGGGCGACCGAACAGGTTGGACTGTTCGAGCCTGGTAATCGGGAATCATGTCTCATGTCCCCGATTCCATCGACCACACCACGGTTGGAGCTGCACGCTGGGAAGGATCTGACGGGACTGAATGTGCGGTACTGATGCGAGACGTTGGTCAGGCAGTGGTGCCGGACGGCGATTCAGTGCTTACGCATGAGCAGCACATGCAGTTCATCGATCGAATGGCAGAACTTCACGCCACATTCTTGGGTTTCGGTGCAGTTAGCGGAATGATGCCACTTAGCTCAAGATATTCATTCATGTCGCCCGAGGCCGCGAGATCTGAACTTGAACACGATCCGTCAAGCGCTATTCCAGAATATGTAATAAGCGGCTGGAAGTTGCTTTCCGAAAAAGCTCCAAAATTGGCTGAGTTGGTCCTGCCACTTCACGATGATCTGAACTCTCTTCTAACCGCTCTATCCGGTACACCATTCACCTTCATGCACGGTGATTGGAAGGCCACCAACCTCGGCACCGGTGAAGACGGACGAACGATTCTCGTAGATTGGGCGTTCCCAGGCTTTGGTCCCGGCTGTGGCGAACTGGTTTGGTATCTCGCGATCAACGCGGCCAGAAATCCAATATCAAAAGAAGAAACGATCGACCACTACAGAAGTTCACTGGAACGTCATGGACTCGACACCTCGGAGTGGTGGGATCGCCAATTCGGTCTGGCGCATATCGGAATGATGGTTCAGTTCGGATGGGAAAAGGCACTCGGGTCTGAGGAAGAACTAGATTGGTGGGAGCGAGCAGCTCTTGCGGGGAGTTCGTTCCTGACGGGGTAAAGACTTGCTCACCCGAGGGCGTGAGCGCAACAAAGGCGGTTGCGGCTGTCACCCTAGTCCCGAGACCACGTCGTTTCTTCGCCTGCATCCGATATCGAAATACCGGCAGCATCCAACTGATCCCGCACAGCGTCAGCATCGCCCCAGCGCTTATCAGCACGGGCTTCCTTCCGCTGCTCAACCAGGGCGTTAATCTCGTCGTCTGAAAGACCCTCGTTCTTCTGCGGCGGTGCTTCCAAAGTAAAGCCAAGCACACCCGTCAGCTCACGAACCAACTCCGCAGCACCAGAAACATCCTTGCCATCCGTCCGCGCCCGGTTCATCTTGCGGCATAAATCAAATATCGCAGCCAGCGCCTGAGGCGTATTGAGATCGTCGTCCATCGCCTCAACGAATCGACGTTTGTACGCCGACGCATCCAGCGAAACGTCAGATTCAACTTTCTCTGCCTCGACAGCAGAACGAATCCGACGCATCGAACGCTCAGCGTTACCAATCAGCTCCTTATCCAGAAGCGGATTCGTACGGTAGTGACTCTGCAAAATCCAAAGGCGAATCGAGTCCGAGCTGAACTCTTCAAGAGCAGCCTTCACGTTGAAAGCATTGCCAAGCGACTTGCTCATCTCCTGGCCGTCTGCGATTCGCAGCATGCCGTTATGCATCCACACACTCGAGAACGGCGTGCGGCCTGAAGCCGACTCGCTCTGAGCGATCTCGTTTTCATGATGGGGGAATATCAAATCCAGCCCACCACAGTGAATATCTATCTGCTCACCCAAGTGCTTGAACGCCATCGCCGAACACTCTATGTGCCATCCCGGCCTGCCTGGCCCAAACGGACTTTCCCACTTCGGTTCGTCGGGCTTCACAGCCTTCCACAGCGCAAAGTCGGCAGGATCTTCCTTGCCACTCTCTACATCGGCGCCTGAAGCAGCGAGCATCTCGTCGATGTTCTGACCGCTCAACTTGCCGTAGTCAGACTTGTTACGAACCCGGTAGTAGACCGAACCGTTCAGCTCGTAAGCCGCACCGCCGTCAATCAACCGCTGAATCAAAGCGATGATCTCCGGCATGTCCTCAGTCACACGCGGCTCCACGGTCGCACGTCGAACATTCAACCCGTCAATCGACTCGTAAAAAGACTCGATGTACTTCTCTGTTATCTCTTCCCAGGGAACGTCGTCTCGAGTCGCGCGGTTAATAATTTTGTCGTCAACGTCGGTGAAGTTCTGGACTTTGCGTACCTTGAAATCTCGGTATTCCAGATAGCGAGTCAGCACATCGAAAATGATGCTACTCAGTGCGTGTCCAAGGTGCGAATCGTCGTAAACGGTCACCCCGCAAACGTACATTTTCACTTCGTCCTCAACTAGCGGAACGAAATCTTCTTTGGTGCGGGTAAGTGAGTTGTAGAGCTGAATCATGCGTTTAGAAAAGTTACTTTGTTACAGGAATTAATGTTGCGACGGCCTGGGCTGCAATGCCTTCACCCGCGCCTATCGCGCCGACGTAATCGGTCGACGTTATTTTTACGTTGATACTTGAATTTTCAAGACCGCTAATCGCACTAAGCTGCGCCGCCATTTTGGGCGCATGCGTTGAAAGTCTCGGTCGTTGAGCTATAACCGTAGCATCGACATGATCGACCAGCCATCCAGCTTCAGCCGCCAACCGAGCAGACTCAGCGATGAATTGAGCGGAATCAAACCCCTCGTATTGCTTGTCGGAAGATGGGAACCTGCCGCCCAAATCACCCAAACCCGCCGCGCCAAGAATCGCACTCGCTATCGAATGAAACAGAACATCGCCATCGGAATGACCGTCCAGATGCTGATCAAACTCAATATCAACCCCGCCAATCCGTAAAGGCCCGCCAGCAACCAAACCGTGCCCATCAAACCCAATCCCAAAGCGTGAACCCGTAACCGGCACACCACCTGCGGCATTCCCACTTCTGCGATTGAATATCAAAGCAGCCAGTTGCATATCTTCAGGCGTAGTGATCTTGATGTTGTCGTTCGATCCATCAAAAATCGCCACCAACCCACCAACCGACTCCACCATAGAAGCATCATCAGTCACATCGGCCGACGTCATTTCGTGCGCGGTTTTCAGTACGTCGAAGCGAAATATCTGGGGAGTCTGAATAGCCCACATCCCCGACCGATCAGGAGTACCGGTAACCACCCGGTGAGGAGCCGTCTTGATCGTGTCCTTAACCGGTACGGCCGCAATAGCTGCACCAATTTTCTGCGCCGTCACTAATCCACGAGCAATCATTTCAGGGTCAATGAACGGTCTCGCGCCATCGTGAATCGCCACGAATTCTGGCGGCCCACCCGGCTGTTCTCCAAGTAAATCAAGACCAATCTTCACCGAGTCCTGCCGACGTTCGCCTCCAGAAACAACACCAATAACCTTGGCAAACCCACCAGCCCCAACAGCCGCTTTGCCTTCGCTAAGATTCTCGGCCGACATCACGAGCACTATCGAGCCAACATCATCGAAAGAATCGAACACCTTCAGCGAATGAGAAATCACCGCCTCGCCACCCAGCGCAGCCACCTGCTTGTCGATCCCGCCCATGCGAGAACTTTGACCGGCAGCCACTACAACCACACCCATTCGAGCCGATTTACTGGTCATACTACAAATCCCTGAATCCAGTCGATGCCCCAGAAGCAGGCATACGCAATCGATGTCGATTTGATCGCCTTCGCAACAAACACAACGGCCAGAAATCGCTTGATCGGATACCCAATGCTTCCGGCGGCAATCCCAATTACATCGAACAACGGGTTCGGGATAATCGCCCCGAAAAACAAAATTAGCCCACCACGTTTTTTCACCATTGAATACATCTTCGGGTAGAACCTGTTCCGCTCCAACAGCGAACGTCCTGATAGACCTGCGATGTATCCGGTTAGTTCACCCAACGCCTCGGCAGATGCAGAAATTATGCCGATGAACAACGGATTTAGGCCCAGATCAGGTGCGGCGGCTATACAAACAGCGGCCGGCCCCGGAACCGGGAGAATGATCGACCCGGCAGCAATAAAACTGACGATCCAAACACCGCCGTACCCAAGATTTTCAAGATTCAGGCTGTCGGTAAGCCACAACACCGTCCCGACAACTACAAATGCAATGACGAAAGCAATTAGGGCGAATCGGAACGCGGTGTTTCGATTCTGGGCCAACCACAGCTGAAATCCCGTATGGGCTAAATCGTTGTCGGTCGCTCCCGCGTTTTTGAGCGCGGAACTAGGAGCATCTGGAATTTCAGAACGAGAGGAATCAGACATTTGATATTGCCCAAAAGCACGCAAATTGCAACACGGCTAGTGGGTATGAACTATACGAGATCAACCAGCCACGATATCGACTGTCGGCAGCCATAGGCAAACACTAAGAACTTAACCAGTTTGCCAAGGAATACCCAGAACAGAAATTTTGAAACAGGGTAGCCAAGCGATCCTGCCGCAATCCCGCCAATATCGAACAGCGGGTTCGGTATTGCAGCAAGTATGAACAATGCGAAACCGCCACGCTTCACAACCCAGTCGCTTATTCGAGAATAATACTTGGATCTTTTGGTTACACCCTTGCTTCCGTACCCTGCCAGATACCCCGTCATTTCGCCAATAGTTGAACCCAGAGCACCAGCCATTGCGAGTAGAACGAAATTCAATCCCAACTCGGGAGTCGCTGCAGCGCAAACTGCGAACAGACCCGGAATGGGAATTACTACCGCTGCTGAACCAACCAGGTTTACGAGAAACACACCCCAGTACCCGGCATCCTGAACATCGAGCCAGCCACCAACCCATGCGACCGTACCGCCAAGTATCGAAACAACAACAATCGTCCAGATGATCGACTGGTAGGCGCGATTATGCTTCGCTATGAACGAAGCGAACTTGCTGGGCGCAGGATTCTGAGCCTCAACGTCAGTTTCAGAAACGGAAAAGTCTGACACCTATGCATCTTACGGTAATCGACGCGAACAGACCTCCCCACAGCCATCACTTCGATGGAGAGGGAGGCCTATTCTTTTGTCATTGCGAGTCTGTCATTGCGAGGAGCTGCCCTGAGCGACGTGGCAATCACGTCCGATACCGCGAACACCGCCAATCCCTGAATCAACCTGAACTGGCAACTACCGCGTTACTCCATTACCTACGGAGCTAAGTTTTCAACCTCAACCCGTTCCTCCTGCGCAAGCACCTCAACCTCTGCTGAATCAGAAGTACCACCGCCCGGCGAGTCATCCAAAGTAAACGTCATGTCACCATCACTCTCGTCAACGATGATCGACGAACCCTCCGGGAACTCTCCAGCCAACAACCTCTTCGAAAGCGGACTCTCAACGTATCGCTGAATCGCCCTCTTTAAAGGTCTCGCGCCGTACATCTGATCGAACCCGGTCTTCGCCAGCCATGCACGAGCGTCCGGCGTCAGGCGTATCGCCACATTTAAGTCAGCAACACGCTGCGACACTTCTGCCATGAACTTATCGACAATCAGTTCGATATCTTCTCGAGTAAGCGAATCGAACACGATGAACTCATCGAGACGGTTCAAGAACTCAGGCTTGAACTGCTGCTTCAGAGCATCCTCAACGTGCGTGCGCATCCTGGCGCTCTCCGTCTCGTCACGACTCTGCTTCTGGAACCCGAACGCCTGCTGAGCAATGCCCTCGGAACCCAAATTGCTAGTCATGACAATGATCGTGTTGCGGAAGTCGGTAGTTCGTCCGTGACTATCCGTTAGTCGTCCATCATCGAGAACCTGCAACAGTGTGTTGAACACGTCGGGGTGAGCCTTCTCAACCTCGTCGAAAAGAACCACCGAGAACGGACGCCTTCGCACCGCTTCGGTCAGGTGACCCGCCTCTTCGTATCCAACATATCCGGGAGGCGCACCGATCAACTTCGATACGGTGTGGCGCTCCTGGAACTCCGACATGTCGATACGAATCATGTTGTCTTCGTCGTCGAACATGAACTCGGCAAGTGCACGAGCAAGCTCGGTCTTACCAACCCCAGTCGGCCCCAAAAAGATGAAGCTACCAATCGGACGTTTCGGATCTTTCAACCCCGCCCTCGCACGTCGAACAGCATCGGCAAGAACTTCTACTGCGTGATCCTGTCCGATAACGCGGGTGTGCAGACGCTTCTCCAAATTGAGCAAGCGATCACCCTCGCCCTCAACCAACCGAGTCACCGGTATCCCGGTTCGCTCGGCGATCAAAGCCGCAATGTCCTGATCGGTCACAACATCGGTAGTCGTGTGCGTCTTGTCCCACTCACGCTTGGCGTCGTCGTACTCTTCAAGTGCACGAAGTTTCTCCGCCTTGGCGTTCGCAGCCTTCTCGTAATCGCCACGAGCCGAAGCCGATTCTTCCTCTTCATCGAGCTTCTGCAACCCAACCTGCATGGCCTTCAATTCGGAAGGCAACAACTCGTTTTCGATACGATTCTTCGCTGCGGCCTCGTCGATCAAATCAACGGCCTTATCAGGAAGCAACCGATCCGAAATGTACCGAGACGATAGCTTCACAGCGGCTACCAAAGCCGACTGCTCAATCGTAAATCCGTGATGCTGCTCGTACCTCGGCCTCAGCGTTTCGAGCATCTCGATCGCCGTCTCGTCATCAGGCTCGTTCACCCATATGGGCGTGAAGCGACGCTCGAGAGCCGGATCAGCCTCGATGTACCGACGGTACTCGTTCGGGGTAGTCGCACCAATCGTCTGCAACTCGCCACGAGCCAACGCCGGCTTCATCATGTTCGAAGCGTCCAACGCACCATCGCCTGCACCAGCACCTACAACGGTGTGGATCTCGTCGATGAACAAAACAATCTCGCCAGATGCCTGACGAATCTCGTCCATCACGGCCTTCAGGCGCTCTTCAAATTCTCCACGGAACTTCGCTCCCGCTACCAGTGATCCCATTTCAAGCGCGATCACCCGTCGTCCCTGAAGACTCTCAGGAACATCGCCAGCAACAATCCGCTGCGCCAATCCCTCGGCAACAGCAGTCTTACCAACACCGGCGTCACCGATCAGAACCGGATTGTTCTTGGTGCGACGGGTAAGTGTTTGCATAACCCGACGAATCTCAAGATCACGACCCACAACAGGGTCGAGCCGACCATCACGGGCCAACTCGGTAAGATCAACGCTGTACTTCGCCAACGCCTGATACTTGCTCTCGGCCCGAGGATCGGTCACACGAGCAGACCCGCGCACCTCATGCAACGCCTGATAAACCCGCTCAGACGTTAAATTCCTCTGAGCAAACATCTCGGCGATGTCGCCACTCGACTCCTTGGCAAGCGCAACCAGCAAGTGATCCGCACCTATCAACTCGTCCTTCAGTCGATCTGCCTCTTCTTTAGCAACCTCGATCGCTTTTTGAACGCGAGGCGTCGGGTAGATCTGGCTTTGACCCGAAGTGCCGCCAACTTTGGGCGAATCTTCAAGCTTGGATTCGAGTTCTTTCAGCAAATCTGAAACGTCAACACCCGCCGCTTCAAGGATTAATTTTGAAAGCGAGTTTTCTATGCTGAGCAATCCCGATAGCAGGTGCTCGGCATCCCACTGACTGTGACGCATCTGCACAACAAGCTGCTGCGAAGCGCTCAGCGCCTCCTGTGCCTGCTCAGTGAAATCTTCCTGTCGTAATACCATTTATAAAATCTCCTACCCTTCTGGCTGGCCCAACCCGTCTAATAAGCGGAATCAAGTCAGAGAGCTATTGCCCCGGCAATCGTGTCTGGGACCGACCTTCTCGTAATTTGACGATCTCTACCGTCAAGATCTGAACGTGTTCTTCTAAATTGTCGATTCGTTTTAAAAGTCTTGACATTACTTCGATGCCAGCGAGGTTCAAACCGAACTCGTCTTTCCACCGCAATATCTGCTGAATTAGCTCGACGTCACGATTCGAATAGAGCCTGGTTCCCCCGCTCGACCGCTGCGGAATCACCAGCTCCCACCGCTCGTAATTGCGAAGGGTTTGCTGATGAACGCCACACATTTGAGCAACGATTCCGATAGCGAAGACCGGATCGTTGTGACCCATGGTCATTCAACATCCTCCTCGTTACTAGGCTCGCCCGAAGGCCCGTTCACCTCAATGCTGCGAAGCTTTGCGAATAGCTTCTCTTCTTCACCCGATAAATTCACCGGAAGCTGCACCTTGACCGTGGCAAACAAATCGCCGTTCTGATCGGAATTCATCTTCGGCAATCCCTTGCCCTTTATCTTGAACGACCTGCCGTTTTGAGTTCCTGCTGGAATATTCAAAGCGATTCGACCCGTCATCGTGGGCACTTCCGCCTCACCGCCAAGAATCGCATCGAGCAGCGGTACCGAAATGTCAGCACGCAAATTTGCTCCATCGCGGGTAAAACGTTTATCCGCACGCACCTTTACTGTGAGAGTCAGCTCGGTGTTGCTATCTGGCCGAAGCACAATTTTCCGACCGTCCGGAACACCTTTAGGCACTTCAACTTCAAGATTCCGCTTTCCGGCTCTGCCCGATCCGATAGAAATTCGACGCTTCGTTCCGGTGTAAACCTCATCGAGTGAAACATCGATCGAACCCTTGTGCTTCACCGTTTGTGGCCGCTGCTGCTGAGCGTGACCGCCCATGCCACCACCGCCGAACATATCGCCAAATCCGCTGCCAGGTTGACCCTGCCCACCACCTCTGCTGGCGGCACCAAACAAATCGCTCAGGTCAAAACCCATTCCTCCACCGCCGGGACCACGCCCGCGTCCTCCGCCCATATTTCGCATCTGGTCGGCGTGCTTCCAGTTTTCTCCGAACTGGTCGTAGTCCTTACGACGTGCGGGATCGCCAACAACCTCATACGCCTCATTGACCTTCTTGAACTGATCCTGTGCGCTATCGTCGTTCGGGTTTACGTCGGGATGAAGCTTTCTAGCCATCCGCCTGTAAGCCGTCTTAATGTCTTTGTCGGAGGCACTTTTGTTGACTCCGAGTAGGTCGTAGTAGTTCTGGGCCATAAGTCGCTTTATAGATTTGTTAATCGCTCCAGCACCCGTTAATTAGGGGTTCTGCAGTTTGGAATAGATGAATAATAACACATCTTACTCAATACCAGGCATATGATTTGACAAGCTGATTATCAGATTTCTATAATCGATATGTGCAAGTTTTGATAACAACCTGGTCAACAACAGCCGGGGGGGCTCTCCTCCGAGGCAACCCGGCAACTAACAAACAAGGAACGAAAACAATGGCAATCGAGAAGTGGCAATCGTTCGGCAGCATCAGAGATTTCGATGATCTGTTCAACCGATTCGCCAGAGGCCGAGCGGCGCGAAACACCGAGCCCAAGGCATGGAGCATCCCGCTCGAC